>WNGI01003129.1_pt1 | contig 14506 bp, 13 predicted proteins | sample 5400621 | NCBI WGS metagenome assembly WNGI01 (sample SAMN13153374, study PRJNA577476) | soil metagenome | isolation source: 20 cm soil or saprolite under Garry oak tree replicate 1 | place: USA:California | collected 2016-06-15 | reverse complement strand
TTACCGTCACGGCGGTGATGCCCAGGATGACTCCGTTCGGAGACGTTGGAAGGCGGGGGGTTCGGGCGTACGCGGCCCGAGGCGGCCAGACCGAAGAGGCATACCTGAAGCAGCTTGGGGAACTGTTGACCCCCGAGATTGCCGGGTCAGCCCTTGTGGACCTGGTACGGGCGGACCCGGCGACCACTGCCCCCGGGTACCTGCTCACCGCCGCCGGGCTGCAGAAGCTGCCATGAACACCGGCGCGGGACCGGTGCCCATCGGTCCCGCGCTCCCGTCCGCATTCCCCATCCGCGTGTGCCCTGCTGGGGCCTTGGTATGTCTGAGCGATGTCCAGCCATGTCTCGGCATCAGTGCCGGACGCGACAATCGCAAATCCTGAACGTGCAAGATTTCGCACTCCAGCGGACGTCCGCGGACAGTAACGCACGGTCTTCAAACCGCTGGCGGGCGGCGCTGCTGTTCACGGGACGTTACATAACAGCAACGCCGGGAAGCCTCCCACGGCGACTTCTGCTAATCGGGAATAGAGGCGAGTGATCTCATCCGACGCGTCTGGCTGGGCCGGAGCGGAGTTGCACACGTAGGTAGGTACCCCTTCCGTATACCTCAAGACATCGCCCACCACCCGAGTCAGCCGATAGAAGACCCCCGGTGGGATTTCGAGTGGCCCGACGCGATGAGGAGCGCGTCAACGCCGCCGCCGAGCTGCTCCGCGTAATCGACCAGTGCGTGGAACCTTGCCTCGTGGCCATTGCTCGGCCCGGTCGTCGACATGGCCTCAATGATGCGGCTGGTCACAGAGCAGCGAGCACCCCCGCCGGGTCACAGCCGGGTCACACATTCCCGGAACTGGGCGGTGCTTGCAGGACACCAAAGGACACAAAGGCCGCGGCATTTGAGTTCAGCAGGACCCAGGCGAAGCCGTCGGGACCCTGGAGGACACGCCGCCGACACGGTTCAGGACCGTGAGGCCCCGGGTTCAAATCCCGGGCCCCCGACCATTCTTGAGTTCAAAAAGTCGATGCTAACCACCCGCGCGATGGCGATTTTGGCCCGGGAGGCCGCACAGAGGTTCACAGACCTCAGCACCTGAGATTACGGTTGGTCAGGCTGCCCTGTCACCGGGAGAATCACCGGTTTTTCGGCGCCCGAATCGCCCTGGGGGAACCTGGGCCCGCCTGGGATCTCTCGGTTGACGGCACCCCGATCTGCAGCACCAACAGCCAGCTGGCGAAGATCCCGCTCGACAGCATGATCACGCTCGCGAGCGCCAGCGTGGCGAACACCCAGCCTTGCTCGACATCAACGAGCGAGAAACCACTAGCACCGGCGAGGACGAACCCTAGGATGTTACCCACAGCGCGAAACACAGTGGCACCAGGATGGGGTTGTCGAAATACGCGTTGACGAACTGTTCTGACTGAAAGAAGAACGGCTCCGCCCAGGCCGGCCACACCCACAGCCACAGCCGCCAGGGCGGCGAACGGTCTCGGCGTGAGAACCGCAACACCGATGAACATCACGCTGATGAAGCACCACACCGCGTTCGCGGCCCGCAGCCGCAGCAGAGGCGTGCGCTCGATCTGGTGCGGGTCCAGCGCGATGGCGACGAAGGTGAGTCCGGTCAGCGATGCCCCGGCCCCGACCAACCCGATGTAGAGGTCTCGCCACGCCGCCGCCGTGTTCGGGTCCATTGCGCTGAAGGGTACTGCCCGAAGCGGCTAGGTCTATGACGGCACGGTCGACCTGAACCAGGCCAGCGTCTGCTCGATGGCCTTTTCGAGCGGGTGACCGGGTCCCCAAACGCACGAACGAACTTGCCGTCATCGACGACGCTCCCTGCGAGGTCGATCTGCGAGTTCAAATAGTGTCCCGTCCCCCGACCAAAAATCGTATTCAAATCGAGGTCTTCGCCCTGCTCCGTCTGACGTGCGGGGTCACCGGGAGGTCACAGATTTTCTTGGAACTGGGTGGCGGCAGCCCTATCCGAGTGGATTTCGAACTGTCAATTGAACTCGCTCACGGCTCTCGCACAGCCGCACCGCAGCGTGGCCGATAGAAATGGGGGACCTTGAGTCCTCGGCCGTGCGCGCGCGGGTTTCATCAAAACCAGGAGGAGGCGAGGCTGGCGGCACAGGCCAATGTTATTCACGCCGGTAGCGATGTCCAGGCCCTTCAAGGCTGCGATCTGACGGCCATCGATCGACAATTCCCGTGATCGTCGGCTAACGACAACGCTATTGCGGTAGGTGTCCTCGGCGTGGGCTACTCTGTGCACCGAGACGACGTCGTTGGATCTTGAACTTGCCTGGCTCCGTTCGTGGCTCGAGGTCGTGGATTCGGGGGGGTTCGCCAGGGCCGCCGATCGGATTCACCTCTCCCAGCCGCGCATTTCGGCTCATGTCGCCAGTCTCGAGCACGCTCTTGGATGCTCCCTTATCGAGCGCCGCCTCCGGCCCCTGACGCTCACTGACGCGGGAAAGCGTCTGCTGCCGCGGGCCCGCTCCATCGTCGCGTCCATTGACGACACGATCTCTGACCTCCGCTCCACGCAAAGTTCCGTGGCGGGCCGGGTCACCATCGCCAGCTTTGTCAGTGCCAGCTCCGAATTCCTGCCTGGCCTCATTGCGCAGCTCAGGTCCGCGAATCCCCTTGTCGAAGTGGCGGTGCTGGATGGAGACGTGCAGGCCATCGAGGCCGCTCTGTCGGATCGAAGAGCCGCGATCGCCATCCGGCCCATTCGTCCCGAGCCAGCCGACCGAGCCCTGGTGATGCGCCCGCTCTGGCGTGAGCCGTTTGTGCTGTTGGCGCCGCAAGGCCATCCTGTTCTCGATTCGAAGACCGTGACGCTCGAGCAGATCGCGGCATTCCCAGTGATCACCGTCGGGGATCCACTTGCCGACCAGACGGTCGGCTACGAGGCGCTCTCTGCGATGCTTGCGAGCCGACTCGAGCCCCCTTTCGGAATCGTTTCCCACCATCCGACCACCCTGGTCGCGATGGTTCGAGCTGGACACGGCCTGGGCCTTGTGAACCTTCTGGCGGCTGCCATGGCCCGGACGGACGGACTCGAGGTCCGCGTAATTGAGAATCGGCATCTCCATCGCGACGTTGGGATCTGGTGGCATTCCGAGCGGCCCATCAGTCGCGCCGCGCAGGCTTTGATCGATCTCGCGCTCGCCAGCCCACTTCCCGCGGGCACATGCGCCGTTCCAGACACCGGCTGACAACACGCGTCACTGTGACCACTCGGTCGGCTGGCGTACCCAGCGATGAGCGCGCAGCGTCCCGCGCAGCTCTTCTGGGAGGGGCCCGGCTTCGCTCGCGGCTACATTGGCTTCCACGTAGCGGCTCTTCCTCATGCCCGGGATGACTGTGCTGACGTTCGCATTGCTCAGGATGAATCGCAGGGCCATTTCCGGCATCGTCATGTCCGCCGGCACAAGCGGCTTCAACGCTTCGGCGTGCTCGACACTGCTGATGAGGTTCTCCGGCACGAAGTAACCTTTGCGCCAGTCCCCCTCAGGCCATGAGCTCTCCCTCGTAAGCGTGCCCGCCAGCGAGCCTTCGTCGAATGGCACGCGCGCGATGATCGCAACGTCGTGCTCGACGCAGGCGGGGAAGAGCTCGTCTTCGGGATTCTGGTCGAAGATGTTGTAGATGACCTGCACGACATCCACCAAACCACTGCGCACCGAGCGCACTCCATTCCACGGCTCCCAGCGGTTGATGCTTATGCCGAAAGCGTGAATCAACCCGGCGCGGCGTAGCTCGTCCAGCTTTTTTGCCCAGCGGTCGTCGTCCAGCCAGCTGTCTTCCCAGGTGTGAAGCAGCACGAGGTCGAGGCTCTCCAGTCCGGTGTTCTTCAAGCTTTGGTGAACGCTGTCCTCGATGTGTTCGGGGGGAAAGCAATCGTCGAGCGTGAACTCGCGCCGGCTTGGCCACTGCCGATTCAGTGGAGGCACTTTGGTCGATGTGTAGATCTTCTTTGACGGATTGGCGCGCACGACCAGGCCCAGCAACCTCTCGCTCCGGCCCTCGCCGTAGGCCAGCGCCGTATCGAAGAAGTTGCAGCCCAGGTCAACCGCGCGCTGGAGGACGTCGACCTTCAGCTCATCCTCTGTGCCCTGCCAGTTGCCCATGCCCCACATGCCGTAGCCGATCTCACTGACCTGCCAGTCGGTTCGGCCAAGGCGCCGATAGTTCATGGCTGAACATCGTTGGCCCGCGGCGCGGAGCAGTCAACGGCGAAATGCGACTGGTCGCGATCCGAAAAACGGATCGAGGACATCCGGTCTTCGGTATTGATGGTTGTGTCCAGCCATGGCTTAATCCGGCGTGGCACTCGGCGTTACCGCAATCAACTCAATAGAGAAGGGAAAGAGCCGCGCATGGATTTGAACATCGCACGGGGCGTCCTCTCATCGGCGCTCGTAGACCTTCCCCCAGGCGACGAGGGCACCGTGATCACGTCCGTCGAAACCTATGCCCTGGCGGTGCCGCTGAGCAAAACGATCGCGGACTCGACGGCGTCGATACCGACCTGGATCGTGCCGGTCATTGAGGTCCGCACCGCGGACGGACGCGTCGGCACCGGGATCTCCGGCGTGCACGTCGGACCCGAGCTCCTGTGTGATGTCATCGACCATTACTACGCGCCCGCGCTTCTCGGAGCGTCGGCGCACGACATGCTCGGCACCTGGAAGCGGCTCTATTGGCTTCCCACACACTGGATTGGTCGCGCCGGTGTCGTCCACATGGCGCTCGGTATGGTCGACATCGCGCTGTGGGACCTCGCGGCCCAGCGCGCGGGCGTCCCTCTGTGGAGGCTGCTCGGAGGGTCGGCTGACGCCATCGAGACCTACAACACCGATGGCGGTTGGCTCAACCTGCAGCTGGAGGACGTGATCAGGGATGTCAGCTCTCTGATCGAACAAGGCTGGCGCCGGGTCAAGATCAAAGTCGGCAAGCCCGATTGGCGCGAGGATGCGCATCGCGTCCGCGCCGTCCGTCGAGCGATTGGCGACAAGGTCGCCCTCATGTGCGACGCCAACCAGCGCTGGGAGGTTGCGACCGCCGTCCGCATGCTCCCTGTGCTCGAAGAGGCTGCCATGGACTGGGTCGAGGAGCCCATTCACGCGGACGACCTCGATGGCCACGCTCGCCTGCAGAGGGCGACCGCACTGGACATCGCGGCCGGCGAGAGCATCTACTCGTACCAGGCGTTCTCCAGCTTCATCTCCGCTGACGCCATCCGCGTTGTTCAGCCCGACGTCACCCGTTTGGGCGGAGTGACCGAGTGGCTTCAGGTCGCCGCGCACGCCGCCGGCAGAGGCTTGAGGGTCGTTCCCCACGCGGGCGACATGATGCAGATACATCAGCAGCTCGTGGGTACGGTCCTATCAGAGGGCTCTCCCTTGCTCGAATTCATCCCATGGACGCAGGACGCCTTCATCGAGCGGAGCGTCGTCCGCGATGGCTACCTCGAAAGGCCACAGGCCCCGGGGGCCGCGACGGCAATTCGTCCGGACGCTCGTAGCAAATGGCAGATGCCGGGCATCGGGAGACGCAGCACGACCTGACGCAACACCTGACGACAGAAACGGCCGAGTGCCAAGCCGTTCCCGTCAGCAACGAATGAAGCGAGGAGAAGTTCGGAAATGAACCGTACGTTTGGGAAGCTGTTCGCCTTGGTGGCGATCGCATCGGTATTCGCGGTGGCATGCGGAAATTCGCCTTCGGCGGCGAAGAAGACCGTGATCGGCGACATCCTCTACAACAACGACGCGTACCAGACCGCCCAGCAGAAGCAGATGCAGGCCTACGCCGACAGCCTTGGCATCCAGATCATCTTCGAGAACCAGCTCGGCGTGGGCACGAACGCCCCCAACCTTATGGACGACCTTCTTTCCAAGGGCGTCGACGGAATCATCTTCCAGCCCGCCGACGCCGCGGTTTCGGTCCCACTCGTGAAACAGGCGCAGGCCAAGAAGATCCCCGTGCTGGGATGGGCCATCCCCTTCGGGACAGGCATCACGGCACCCTATATCGGCCTGGATGAGCGGGCACAGACCGTCGGGGCGGGAAAGCGCGCCGCAGAGTGGGTCAAGACAAACTATCCGGGCAAGCAGGTGGACGTGCTGCTCGTCACCATCGCCGGAGCCTCGATCTGCGCAGACATCCGGATGGGAGGGTTCAAAGAAGGCGTCCTGTCCGTAGCTCCTGACGCGAAGATCACGACCGTCGACGGCGCCGGTTCGCGCGAGAAGGCGGTCACGGTGGCCGAGGACGCAATTCAGCGTGACAAAGGTTTCAACATCGCGACCGGCTGCAACTCGGACATGGCCTTCGGGGCGCTGCAGGCGTTCAAGTCAAAGGGGCTGGGCGGTGCCACCAACAAGAAGCCTGACCACACGTACTTCTACAGCATCAACGGCACTGACGAGGAGCTGAAAGCTCTCGTAGACCAATCGTCTCCACTCATGGAGGTGCTCGGCCTCACCCCGAAGGAAATCTCCCAGACGCTCATCGACACGGTGCTCAAGATGATCAAGGGCACGATCGACCCTTACGGCAACTACGTCGCGAACGTGCCGGACAAGCCAATCCCCGCCGACTGCACCGCCGCCAACACTTTCAACAAGGTCGAGTACCTCGCAACCCAGAACCTTCCTTGCTAGCAGTTCTCTCTCAGACCGGAGGAGGCACGAGTTCCTCCTCCGGTCCGCGCTCGACCCTGGTCGTTGACGAGGCTTAGTCGCGGGAGATGAACCCGAGCATCGATCGCGACCTGCTGGCCGTCGAATCCATCGCCAAGAGCTACGGCGGGGTCAGGGCGTTGCGTGCGGCCGACCTGCATGTTCGCGCCGGCGAGGTCCATGCCCTGGTCGGCGAGAACGGCGCCGGCAAGTCCACGCTCGTCAAGATCCTTGCCGGAGCGACCACCAGGGACTCCGGCGAGATCCGCTTGAACGGGATCCCGGTCGACTTCCAATCAAGAGCGGAGTCGATGCGCGCCGGCATCAGCGTGATCTTCCAGCACGCGAACCTGGTGCCCCAGCTTACAGTGGCCGAGAACGTCACACTTGGCGTCGAGCAGTCCCGCCTCGGCATCCTTCGCGACTCCGCCCAGCGACGGGCGGTGCGAGATGTTCTTGCGAGCCTCGGGTCGACGATTGAGCTCAACCGGGTGGCCGCAAGCTTGCGCTCCGCCGAACGCCAGCTGGTCGAGATCGCGCGGGCGCTGCTGCACGACTCGCGCCTCCTCATCCTCGACGAGCCGACCGCTTCGCTCGGCACCGACGAGGTTACCCACCTGCATCGGGTCCTTGTCGAGCTCCGTGGCGCCGGTCTCGGGATCATCTACATCTCACATCGCATCGAGGAGGTCTTGACCGTCAGCGACCGCATCACGGTCCTGCGAGACGGGAAAACGGTGGCGACCCGCGAGGCGTCCGACACACGGATCGAGCAGGTGGTCAGCCTGATGATCGGGCGCGACTCAGACCAGGTCTTTCAGACGGTGGCGTCGCACGCCCGTCCGGATGCGGTCCTCGACGTCCGCGATCTGACGACGGACACGGGACTGCACGGCATCACGTTCACGCTCCACGCCGGCGAGGTGCTTGGCGTGTATGGCTTGCTCGGCTCAGGCCGCACGGAGCTGGCCCACGCCATATTCGGCGCAGACCCGATCACGGGAGGCGTCGTTCATATCGCGGGCAGCAATGCGCATATCGGTGCGCCGCGACGTGCGGTGCGCGCCGGCATCGGCCTTGTGCCTGAAGAACGAGTGGCCCATGGCCTTTTCCCGCAGCTGTCAGTGCTGGACAACATGAGCTCCGCCCGGCCCTGGCTGTATTCGCGCTTCGGATTGGTGAACGACGGGGCACGCTTCCGGCTGGTTGATGCGATGGCCCGGAGGCTTGGGGTCAAGGCGGCGTCGCTCGAGCAGGTCGTTTCGGCGTTGTCGGGAGGCAACCAACAGAAGGTCGTCCTCGGTCGCTGGCTCATCGGAGGGTCGAAGCTGATCATTCTCGACGACCCCACGGTAGGCGTCGACGTCGGCGCGAAACAGGAGATTTACAGGCTCATCTCGGAGCTGACCACCGATGGAACGGCCATCCTGCTCATGTCGTCCGAGCTCTCCGAGGTGATCGGGCTCTCCGATCGCGTGCTGGTCCTCAACGAAGGACGCATCGCCGCCACGTTCAGCCGCGGTCAGATATCGGAAGAGTCCATCCTCCGCAGCGCCCACGGATTGCCGGCATGAGCAAGCCGACCAGCATCAACGAGAAGCTGACGGCCATGCCGGCGACAAGGACAGAGAGGATCGCCGCCCTTCGCGGTTCCTTCCGCACCTGGATTGCACGACCCACGAACCAGACGTTCGCCCGGAACATCGGGATCCTCGTCCTGGTCGGAATCCTGTTCTCTGTGACGACAGATCGCTTTTTCACGGTCGAGAACTTGACCAATGTGCTGCGCCAGGTTTCATTCGTCGGCATCACCAGCTGCGCTGTCACGCTGGTGATGGTTGCCGGAGGACTCGACCTTTCGGTGGGCTCCGTCGTCGCCATCGCCGGCGTCGTGGCCGCCAAGTTCGCGGCCGACGCAGGCTGGCCTCTCGGAGCTGCCTTCGGGATGGGGATTCTTGCCGGCGGGGTGTTTGGTTCCCTGAACGCGTATCTCGTGGTCGGGTTGAAAATCAACCCGGTCATTTCCACCCTCGGCACCCTCTACATGGGACGCGGCATCGCCCTTCTGCTCGCCGGAGGCGAGCCGGTGAAGGGCGTACCACTTGCATTCAATGACCTCGCCACCAGCACCATCGGACCGATCTCAACGCCCGTTTTCATCTTCGCCGTCGTGGCGGCGGCCATGTTGTTCATCGAGCGCAAAACACTGCTCGGACGCTGGGCCGTCGCCAGTGGCGGCAATACTGAGGCGGCTCGGTTGTCAGGCATACCGATCGACCGGACCCGGATCGTCCTCTACATCCTGTCGGGCCTGGCCGCGGGGATCGCCGGCATCTTCATCAACTCTCGGGTTGCTACCGGCGATCCGAATTCGGGCTTCGGGTTCGAGTTCGACGTCATCGTGGCCGTCATCCTCGGCGGAACCGCGCTCTCGGGCGGCCAGGGAACTGTCATCGGCACCGTCGTTGCCGTGTTCATTCTCGGAGTCCTCAGCAACGGACTGAACCTCCTCGGCGTCGAGTCGTTTTCGCAGTACGTAGTCAAAGGCATCCTGCTCGTCTTCGCAGTGGGGATCGGCGAGGTCATCCGCGGGACACGCAGGACGCTCGCGCGTCTATCGAGTCTCAGCAGCGGTTAGGTGAAAGGAGATCCTGATTTCATGACCACCCCCAGAGAAGTTGGTGAATCGTACTGGCGGGCCGAAGCCCGGCGGGATGTTGAAGGCGTGCTCTCCCACTTCCACAGCGACGCCGTCTTTCACCCGGTGACGGGGCCGCTCGTCGGCCACGCTCAGATCCGCACTTTCTATGACGGAATGGGCGACGACTTCCCCGGCCTGGAGGTCACGATCGTCCGAGACATCACATCAGGCGACGAAGCCGCGCTCGAGTGGGAGGCGGTGCTCATCGACCGGGCGGGCAAGCGCTTTCCAATCTATGGGGTCAACCTCGTTCGCATCCGAGACGGCAAGTTCGCGCATGTTCGCGCCTACTACGACCCGACGAAGTTTCCCCAGCCGGCGCCACGCTGATGGATCTCAACGCACGCGTCAGGGTTGGTAAGACGAGCCTCGAGGTTCCGCGCGTCGGGGTCGGCACCGCGCCGCTCGGGAACATGTTCGAGGCGCTCTCCGACGAGGATGCGGACGCGGTTCTCGCAAGCGCTGTTGCCCACGGCCTTCGGTACTTCGACACCGCGCCGCTTTACGGCCACGGCCTGGCCGAGCAGCGGGTCGGCCGAGCGGTGGCCGGGCTTCCGCGTGAGGAGGTCTTCGTATCGACCAAGGTGGGCCGGCTGCTCAGGGCTGATGCGCCCCGCGATGAGAGCCAGTTCTACCTCGGCGAACCCTTCTACAAGGACGTTCCGAAGGCCGGACCTGTCTGGGACTTCACCTACGACGGGATCATGACGTCCGTTGAAGAGAGTTACCGGCGGACCGGCCTCGACCGGTTTGATGTTCTGCTCCTTCACGATCCAGACGACCATTTAGACGCGGCCAGCACGACGGCGTACAGAGCGCTTTCGAAACTGCGAGAAGAGGGCGCCACACGTGCGATCGGCGCCGGCATGAACCAGGCGCCTGCGCTGGCCCGGCTTGTCGAGGCGTGTGACCTCGATGTCCTTCTTGTTGCCGGTCGTTACACGCTGCTCGACCAGGTGGCGATGGACGAGCTGCTGCCGCTGTGTGAGCAGCGGACGGTCTCGATCGTCGTCGGAGGTGTCTTCAACAGCGGAATCCTGATCGACCCGGCGCCGGGCGCCAGGTACAACTACGTGCCAGCCGATGCAGCCGTCCTGGCCCGGGCGCAGAAGATCAAGTCCGTGTGCGATCGCTACGACGTCCCGCTGCCCGCGGCTGCCCTCCAGTTCCCTTTGGCACATCCCCGGGTTTGCACCGTCCTACTCGGAATTCGAACGATCGACGAGCTCGAGAAGAATTTGGGCTGGCTGGACGTCTCCATCCCCGATGGCCTCTGGGCCGAGCTCAAACATGAGGGATTGCTGCGAGTCGATGCGCCGACGCCGTCGAGCGCAAAGAGCGAGTCGCGACATCAATGAAAGAAACCGCTGGACGCGTCGACGCGCATCACCACTTTTGGGATCCAACACGAGCCACCTACCCATGGATGGTCGGAGACGCCCTGGACCCGGTCAGGAGGCCGTTCACCCCTGATGACCTAGTACCCGAGCTCGCGGCCCACAACATTTCCGGGACCGTTCTCGTGCAGACGATCTCGAGCGAAGACGAGACGCGCGAGTTCCTTGAATTGGCTGAGCGCACGGACTTCATCTGGGGCGTCGTCGGATGGGTCGACCTAACCTCAGCCCACGTTGGCGATCGACTTGATGCGTTGATTGGGGCGACCGGCGGCAATCGGCTCGTCGGAATCAGACACCAGGTCCACGACGAAAGCGATCCTGAATGGCTGTGCCGGGCCGATGTTCGACGAGGGCTCGTCGCCGTGCACGAGCGCGGGCTCACCTACGACTTGCTGGTGCGGGCTCGCGAGCTTCCTGCTGCGATTGAAACAGTCCGGGCCCTCCCTGACCTCCAGTTTGTGCTCGACCACATCGCCAAACCACGGATCGCCGAGGGAAAAGATCCGGAGTGGCAGGAACGCATGCCTGCTCTTGCGGCGCTCCCGAATGTTGCGGTGAAGCTGTCCGGAATGGTCACGGAGGCAAACTGGTCTTCCTGGACGCCGGCCGACCTGCGGCCGTTCGTCGCGGCGGTCGTCGATTGGTTCGGTGCCGGGCGGCTGATGTTCGGCTCCGACTGGCCGGTTTGCCTGCTGGCCACTTCTTATGACGGCGTCGTCAACGGCCTCGAGGAAGCCCTTGGACCAATCTCTCCCGGCGACGCGGCGCGCATCTTCGGCTTGAACACAGTCAGCGTGTACCGCCTGCTGCGGGTATAGCCTTCATCGCGTCTGACGATGGACGCTTTGTCAATGGAAGCGAGCTCGTGATGGACGGCGGGATGACCGCGCGATAGTGCGCGTTTCCACCCCAACTGAGGTGTTGCGCGAGCTCGCGGCCGTCGTCGGCGACCGGCACGTGATCAGCGATGCGCTGGAACCGTTCAGGCATGACGCCACCTTTATGGACGGCGAGCTCATCGCGGCGGTGCTTCCCGGAACCACCGCGGAGGTTTCGGCGTTGATGAGGGTCTGTAACGACCTCGGGATTCCGGTGGTGGCCCGAGGCGGGGGATCCAGCCTGGTCGGAGGCTCCGTGCCGCTTGGCGGCGTCGTTTTATCGCTCGAGCGCATGAGCGGAATTGAGATCGACACCGGCAACGTCTGTGCAGTCGCCGGGGCTGGAGCGATCACAGGCCGGATCCAGGAGGAAGCCGCCCTGCACGGCCTCATGTACCCGCCCGATCCGGCGAGCGCGCAAATGTCATCGATCGGAGGAAACGTCGCCTGCAACTCCGGCGGCCCGAGCTGTCTGAAGTACGGCGTCACCGCCGATTACGTGATGGGCATGACCGTTGTGCTCGCTGATGGCAAGGTCTTGAATCTTGGTGGTCGGACGAGGAAGCGATCCTCAGGCTATCGACTCGCCCACCTTTTCATTGGGTCGGAGGGAACGTTGGGGATCGTCACCGAGGTGGTGTTGAAGCTGATCCCGCTGCCGCAGCATCGGGCCACAGCAATCGTCAGCTTTCGCACCGCGACCGATGCGGCCGAAGCAGTAGCGCGGCTGATGGGCTCAGGACACCTTCCCGCCGCTCTCGAGCTCATGGACCGAGGCGCGCTGGAATTGTTGGAACATCTCCTGCCGCCCGGTTTGGGGACCGACGCGCGGTGCATGTTGCTCATCGAACAAGATGGCGGGACCCCCCAACAGGTGCAGGACGATATCGAGGCGATGGTCGTTGTCGTCGACGGAATCGACAATCGCCTTGCCCAGTCCGGTTCGGAACGGGATAAGTTGTGGAATGCACGCCGAAGCTTCGGCAAGGTCCTGATGTCGATGCCGAAGAACTTCTTCGCGGAGGACATATCCGTCCCGATCGCGGCGATCCCCGAGATGCTTTCGCGTATCGAGCGACTCACCGTCGAGACTGGCCTGAAGATCCCGGTGGTGGGACACGCGGGCGATGGGAACTTACACCCATCCTTCGTCTTTGACGACGATCAACGAGACCTGGTGGGCCCGGCCGCGGCGCGGTTGTTCGCGGACGCGGTGGAGCTCGGAGGCTCGATCTCGGGAGAGCACGGCCTGGGGGCGCTGAAGCGTGACCACGCCGCACGCGAGCACAGCGCCCTGGAATTCGACCTCATGCGACAGCTGAAGCGTGTAATGGATCCGAAGGGCATTCTGAATCCACACAAGGTCTTTCCAGAAGGGCCCGCCGACGGAGACTTCCTGGACCGCCAGCCAGGCTGGCGTGCAGGTGAACGACATTCCGAGATCGGCGACTAAAACGACCAAGACCAGCACGCCTTCTAGTCTTGGGCGAACCGATTCGTGTAGTAGTTCATGTAGTAATCCGGACCGCGACCGCGCCCTGAAAGGGCTCGAACGTGCTTAGCGAGGTCTCGAAATGAACTCAAAACCCACGAAAGCGGTCTCGGTGGACGAGACCGCCTAGATTTCGGGACCGTGAGGCCCCGGGTTCAAATCCCGGGCCCCCGACCAGATTCTGAACTCAAACCCGGCAGGTGGAGTGCAGCTGAGACTGCCCCTAACCTGGTAGTTGATTCGGTTCGGCGGCTGCTCAAAGTGCATGACCCCGAGCGCAACAGCCCAACCGGCAGCGATCGAGCCGGGAACTGGGGCGTGAACCCTCGCGAGCGTCGGTCCCGACTTCGAGTTTGTCAGAAGTTGATCGCTCCCCTGGCCATGAGTCGGACATCAGTGCTTTCATAAGACATGCGGTCACTGGAGCTAGGTCCACGTCGCAGCGAGTTGCGCCGCACACTGGTCGCAGCCGTACTTCGGGGCGAAAAGATCGCCACGGCCAGCCTACGTGAGGATTACGAGCCGGCCACCGAGGAGGTGATGTCGCGTCCTGGCGAGCGTCTCATACTGCTCGGATTCGACGACGAGCCATTAGGGCTTGTCCAGATTGGGGCGGCAAAAGTGGTCCGAGCGGCGGATGTGGATGTGCAGTTTGCACGTGACGAGGGGGAGGGTTTCAAGACCGTCAGTGACTGGCGTGCGGCGCACGAACGAGCATGGGCCAACCGCCTCATCACCGATGACACGTTGATCGTGTGCGAGTGGTTCACATTGGTCGAGCGCTACTGAAGGCTAGCGGTAACTTCCCAACGGCCGCCCGGAGTCAGGGGAGCCATCGATCGCGTTGAGGCGCGGGCTCCAGGAGGGCTGTGCCTTTGAGAAAGCGTAGGTCGACGTTTAAGGTCCGCGTTCGGAACCACGGAGTTGCTAGAAGGCGGGGTCCGTGTAGTACTTCATGTAGTAATCCAGCTGAAGATTGATCCAAATCTGGACGAGCCAAGCGGGACGGCGGGGAACTTCGGACTGGAAATGGCAAGAATCGGCACGGTTAGACGGAGTACCGCCTAATTCGGGACCGTGAGGCCCGGGTTCAAATCCCGGGCCCCCGACCCAAAATCGTATTCAAATCGAGGTCTTCGCGTGCTCCGTCTCGCGCGCGGGGGTCACAGGGAGCTCGCAGATTTTCTTGGAGCTAGGTGGCGGCAGCCCCATCCAAATGGATTTCTAACCGTCAATTGAACTCGCTCACGGCTCTCGCACAGCCGATATATCAGGACGCGCACGGCCCTGGGGCCGTGCGTCAGCGAGGTTCGAAAATCCAACCCTGGGCAGCT
>WNGI01004135.1_pt1 | contig 14507 bp, 13 predicted proteins | sample 5400621 | NCBI WGS metagenome assembly WNGI01 (sample SAMN13153374, study PRJNA577476) | soil metagenome | isolation source: 20 cm soil or saprolite under Garry oak tree replicate 1 | place: USA:California | collected 2016-06-15 | reverse complement strand
ATGTTCACACCTTCGAGTATCCGTTGGCATACTTGAAGGCGAAATTCAAGGTCAAGCCGAAGGTCGAGATCGACAGACGTGTGTTGAGCGAGGCGGCGAAGGCTGTTGTCTGATGCTTGATGCGCGTGAAAGTATCATAGTCAAGACGCTACAGAGACTATCCAGGGAAGACGTTGTGCTGATAGGCGGATACGCGGTAAACGCGTACGTGCCGCCGAGATTCTCTATAGACTGTGACCTTGTCGTGCTAGGCGGCTCATCCAAGCTTGAGTCGGTGCTGAAGGAAGACGGGTTCAGGAAGACTGCCGAGGGCGATGGCTCCTGCGGTGGATACGTGCGCTACGAGCTGGAAAATGTCAGGGTCTCTTTCGATCTTCTCGAGAATTCAGTGGTTGACAGAGACACGAGGATAGTCTTCGAAGGCGAGCTCTTCAAGAAACACTCGGCTGAGAGAACGACCGTCGGCAGGTCGGTGCCAACAAGAATCAGGATCAGAATAGTAGACCCGGAGCTGCTGTTCGCGATGAAATTCGTCTCGGCAAGGAGGCAGGATATCCGCGACATGTTCATGCTTGCAGGAGCGAACCTTGACTGGGACCTTGTTACTGAATTGCTCTCGGCGAAATGCGACCGTAAGTTGATGGGGGAGAGGAGTCGTGCTATCATGCGGGACGTACAATCCAGGACCTTTCGTGATAGCCTTCACGGACCCTTCGGAAGGATACCTAACGAGCGGTTTGATCTGTGCAGAAGAAGACTAGTCGAATTTCTACAGTTGAAGGATGAAGTGAGGGTTGATCCTAAAGATCCCTTCTTGGTCCGTCGGCCCCGTGGGAAGAGCGGGCTTGGAGGTCTGTCTAGGAAGCATGACGATTACCTGTATGGGAAGAAGAAGACTCGCGTCTCTTCATAGACACCCAAGGGCTGGTTACTCGCCCCTGTTCCTAGCCATGGTGTGTCGGATCTCTAACTTGCGCGGGTGGGAGGCTTCGTAGAGGATTGTTTAAATCGCATGTATACAACTGTATACAATATGAGTCGTGTGGTGCCTGCGAGGCTGCCCGCTGAACTTGTGAGGGGAGTAAATGCGCTTGTGAAGTCGGGACGCTACGCGAACAGGTCGGAAGTGATCAAGGAGGCTACGAGGCTTCTCCTCTCATCAGGCGGGCTCCCGTCACCTTCGTCGATGGCTAAGGTTGCGGCGCGTCTGGTCTCAGTGCTGGTTGCTTGGAATTCCCTAGGGGTTGAGTCTGTTACCCTGTACGGTTCTGTCGCTCGTGGAGAGGCTGGTTCGCAGAGCGACGTCGACATTCTTGTTGTCATTGACAAGGGCGAGGCTTGGAGGATAAGGAGGAGTCTATACGAGCTCATCTACCCTGTCATCGCAGTTCTCGGAGTCGACATCTCACTGATGGTCGTCCGCAGGTCGGATTGGCTTGACATGCTGGCGGGTAGGGATCCATTTGCCGTATCCGTTCTGAAGGAGGGTCGACCACTATGGGGAGAGCTCACGCGGCAAGCATAGCAGAGAGACTGCTAGGGAAGGCTGAGCTGAAGCTCGGCGCTGCACACGAACTATTCGACAAGGGGTTCTTTGAAGACTCCGCGTCACGAAGCTACTACGCAATGTTCCACGCCGCAAGAGCCGTGCTAGCGAAAGTGGGAGTTACTACGAGAACGCACGAGGGTACAGTCTCAGAGTTTGGCCGCATGCTCGTCCTAAGAGGAGTCTTACCAAGAGACCTCGGCAGGGCACTCGCCGAGGCCAAGGCGGCGAGGGAGACATACGAGTACTCGGCCACGATGGAGATCCAGAGAGACGAGGCAGAGGCAATTCTCAGGGACGCTGAGAGATTCGTCACACAAGTCAAGAGCCAACTGAGATCCCTCAAGCCCCGGACAACCGCTGACCCTGCCGGGTCGGGTGCGAAGAAGGCTGGGGTCCAGGGGATGAAGCGTCTCTTAGACAGTATGCGATTATCTGGTGGCCTTCTGATTTCTGTAACGACAAAGATTTTAGGGTAAGAAAGTAAGAACGTACTCGCGAGAGCATGGAGAAAGCAGACATCGTTAGGATGAGCAGTAAGGGTCAGGTAGTCATACCGCAGGATCTCAGGCAGAAGCTTGGTCTTGGCGCCAAGAGTCAGCTTCTGATCTACCGATACGCGGACGCGCTGATAATGAAGAAGCTGGATGTCAAAGATGTAGAGAAGCGGCTCGGAGCGCTATACAGGCGAATTGACGCGAGAACTGCAAAGTATGGCGAGCTCAAGGAAGTAGATATTCGGCGGGAGATAGAGAAGTATAGGGAAGAGAAGAGAAAGCAGAGAGCCTGAGTTGTGGACATTGTCTTCGATGTCAACGTCCTAGTTTCATCTCTCATAGGCAGGGGAAAGCCGCGCCAGCTCTGGCTGATGGCGGTTAGGGGAGAATTCCAGCTCATCTTGTCCAGAAGGATCGTTGAAGAATTCGTGGAAGTGATCGGCAGGAGAAAGTTTCAGCGCTATCTGGCTGAGCGGGACGTTCGAGATTTCTTGGATGCGCTCAGTTCAACGGCAAAGATTGTGAGAACAAGGTCCAGGTTCAGAGTCATTAGAGAAGATCCGGAAGACAATACTATCTTGGCAGTAGCGCACGATGCCAGGGCAGACTATGCAGTGTCCGGAGACGGACATCTCCTCGGGCTGAAAGAGTTTGAGGGAACAAGAATAGTGACAGTTGGGAGAATGCTGGAGATCCTCCGCAGCTACCCGCGGAGCTCTTAGCAGAGGACTTCGAGGTCATACCGGTCGACGGGGAGCTTGAGGGCCTATCTGCAGAGATAAGACAAGTGTCAACACTGAAGATTTAACGGCAGCAAGCCCTGCGGTTTCTTTGACTGTACAAGCTCCGCGTTCATGGGCCTCCACGCAATCAAGAACGCCTTTGTCTGCGACACAGACTTCAGACAGTATGGCTTCGTAATGCACCCGTGAGGAGTGCAAACAGGCTCCCCATGAAATGTTTTCGGCTGGAACCTGGGCAGTGTTCCGGATTCGGGTCCTGGTCCGATCCTTAACTCAGATGAGCCGATGAGCTAGTGGCTCTTACCGAGATCGTCCTAGGCTAGAGTGGCCCCTGTCGCTGGAGCTTCAGAATCGAGACGAGTGAGAGGAAGAGGCAGACCGCTAGACCTGTGAATACGTAGACCCATGAGTCCCAGAGTCCTCTCGGACCTATGATGGGGAAGAAGTAGAGGCCGCTGGGTCCGTAGAACTGGGCGATACCGAAGAGCTCGTCTGCGGTTACTGAGAGTGCTCCGAAACCGTAGCACGCGGCTCCGAAAACGATGAGCCACCATATCCGAGTCATAGATTCTGCCCTGGAAGGCTCGTCGGGGCCACTCGGCCCCTCTTCAAGATGACGTGACTGACGATAAAGGCTCGGACATTCAGGAACCTAGGGTGATTCTCTACCGCCTATTTGTTCGAGGCCACCTTCAAGAAGTTGATGATGGTATCAGCGATGTATTCTCTTTCTTCTGGTCCAATTCCGTTGTGATTGCCGAAGAAGAACGATTGTCGCATGATCATTCAAGAGTTAGGTAATTCTCCCACTGTCTTGTGAGAGATGTGTTTCATGGCTGGTTGTTCGGCCACTTTGACGGACCATGAATGGGCCATGTCTATTGTCAGACAATGTTCGGAAATGTTGTCCAGAAGAGAGTCATGAACCTTTGGCGAGCACTTGTGATGCGTCTTGTCATTGCTCGCAAGTGACGATTGATAGATACTAACGCTGAATACTATCGGTAACTAGAGAGCCAAGTACTCAGACGGGAATCAAACGCGATTCTATCCTATGGGAAATGGAGGTGTCATGTGTTAGATGGCGCTTGTGGGTCCTGAAATCGTGATAGTGTTGGTGGTCGTCGCGGTGCTCGTCTGGGGACCGAAGAAAGTACCTGAGCTAGCGAGAGCACTGGGCGAGGCTAGGCGAGCCTTCGAAGAAGGCAAGAAAGGAAGAGACAAAGAGCAAAGCTGAACGCATTATGGGTCACTTCTCTCGAAGGGACTTCCTAAAGAAAGCAGTCCCTGTCATCGCCGGAGTTGGCTTAGCAGGAGCTCTACGAATAGACCCGATCTTTGGTGCAACCTCAAACGCACGTCCTACCCAAGGTACTCAACTCTCGACCGCAAGTTACATCGTCTACTACCAGGACAATTTCTACGCACAAAACGGTACTACGGGAATAGTTGACTACTCTGGGACGGATGCCGCAACAGTAATTCAGGCAGCTATCGACGCTCTAACAGAGGGCGGCCTCATCATCTTGCGAAGAGGAATCTACAATCTATCTAATTGTATCAGGCTCGGTAAGTCGATTCATCTCCTCGGCGAGAAGGGAGCGGTTCTAAGAGTTAACGAGGGAGCACAGAGCTCTACGAACCCTTTCAACATTCTCGAAGTGAACGGAGACCATGTTACAATTGAGAATGTTGAGGTCGACGGCAATGCTGTATCAAATCCTAATCTCGCAGGAACCAGTCTTGACCCTCCTCCCGCCAACCCGAACGCTCAAAGCGGAATCGTAGTATGCTCTGGTCAAAACGCGAAAGTCTTGAACTGTTACATTCATGACACATGGAACGCTGGCATCTGGTTAGCCGCCACGGACGGAAATGTGAATGGAGCAGAGATCGCAAGCTGCCAGCTGGAGCAGACGGGCAGAAGCTTTTCCGATCCTTCCAGCACAAACCCGCCCCAGTCTGCGAATGCCGTGTACGTTTTCCGCCTACAAGGGTCAACGTCTGGCTCTAACATTCATGACAATTCAATTTCCGAAACTCACGGACGCGGGATATACTTGCATTTTGACGCAGATTCGTTGATTTCAAACAACACTTTGATCAAGACTCCCGATTCCTCAGAGGGTACCGCCGGGATCATGGTAGATGATGCAACGAAGCGGGTTATCGTAAAGGGCAACCACATTTCGGGATACGGGCCGGGCATACTGATTGTATGGGCTGGTTGTGAGGACATAATTGTCGACGCAAACGGTTGTTTCGATGCACCAAACTCTGGAGGATCAGGATCGGGTATCCTAGTTGATACTTCCACAGCAGTAGGCCCGCCACTCCAAACCTTGATCATTAAGGGGAACATTTGCAAAGGCAATGCCCTTCCTGGGATTAGCCTCTCATCTTCCCAGACAATTGTTGAGGGGAACATTTGCTATGACAATAACCAGGATTGCGCGCTCTCGCCCACGAAAAGGGCAGGGATATTGGTTCAGACCGGGCAGTCCCCGCTGATATCAAATGTCTCAGTCATCGGGAATCGATGCTTTGACGATCAATCAACGCCTACTCAGAATTATGGGGTTTCAGTTTCGCAGACCCCCAATGTGATGATTGAGATTCTCGTCTCAAACAATGACCTTCGAGGTAACGGAGTGGGGGGAATCGGCGAACTTGACTGCTCTCAATTCAGAGTTACTGGTAATCTTGGATACAACCCCCAAGGCGTGGCGCCGATCCTCGTAGGAGACTCTCCATTTACCTATACCAACCGAGACGGGGTCCCTGAAGCAGTGTACATCGCCGGAGGAACCGTTTCAGAGATATCGAAGGGTGGAACCGTCTTATTCACATCATCGCCAGCGACGATTTGGCTTGATCCCGACGAATCGGTCACCGTAACTCACCTCGACCCTCCCCACATTTTGAAAGACAGGCGGTAAGGTCCCTTTCGCGAATATTTCTGCTCTTGAGCCGCAAGCGCTTCGGTTTTCTGAAAAGGGAAACTTCCAGACAAAGAAAACGTATTCCCGACCCACAAGGATCCTTTGAGAACCTGAGTTACAACCTAACCATAGTGAGACTTGCTATTTCACTACTTTTGAGCTATCACAAATATCGTGAAACGTCCCTTACCAACTAGTCGATATTCCTTTTCTTCGTGGCGTCGGAGTATCCAAGGTGAATATGGGACAGAAGCTCTGAGTAAGCGCTTTGCAGGATAGCTCACGAGGCTGTACCACAGCACTCCAAGCATTGAGGCAAGGAAGCCAGCCTCGAATCGAAGAGTGCAAGTCAATCCTGATTCTTCGATCATTTCGACCAACGAAGGAATCGAATAATGTCTGTGGCCGGAAATGTACCATGAAGGGTCTAATACTTTGAATAATGGAGTAGCACTCGGGGTCGATATCACAGCTCTTGCGCCTGAACGGAGTATTCTGAAGATCTCACTGAACGCTTCCCGTTCCTTGCCTCGCGGTAGATGTTCAACTACATCCGTAAAAATCACGCAGTCCGCTATTTCCGGTCTCAACGGGAGATGACATGCGTCTGCCACTATGTCAGGAAGTACCTTCCTGCGAATGTCCAGATTCACGTCGGCAAGTCTAGTTACTGACGAGCCTATCGAGACGGCAAACTTCGCCCCTGAAGCGAAAAACATAGCCAAGGACAACCTGCCTCCCAGTTCCTGCGTGGTCGGCGGACGATTCTTATTCGACGAAAAAGTCTCTCACTCTCAATTTCATAAATTGCAAAACCTACTCCCTAACCCGACCTGGCGGGTCCACAATCATTGCGATGCAAATCGGCCAAAAACGGTCAACGCCCAGTCAGACTTTTTAAAAACCTCAGAAGTCCTTCAGTGGCTTCAAGCCGGGCCTCGCTTCTGTCTGTCCTGAATTTTCGGCGTAGTCGTTGCTCCGTCGCCCAACACGTCTGACCCGGAGATGACTCAAGGCTATGCTCCCGACAAGGTACGAAATTCCCCAAAGAAGAATGCCGGCGGAGATTCCTATCCCGATTTGGTAATTTGTCTGTCCCAAGAAACGGATCGAGATATCATAGGAACCAGGAGACGTGACATACCACGCGTTTGCAAAGGAATTAACCGTAAAATGAACAAAACAAGTCGATTGCGAAGTGCAAGCCGTCCATCCAGCATCAAAGCTCTCGGAATTAATCAGAATGAAAGGTCCACTTGCAACGATGTGTAATGTGTAGAATGTAGGAGATTGGAATTTGACATCGATATCGGGTCTCGTGAATTGCTGCATCCTTAGCTCGGCAATCGACTGTGAGTCTACAAACGCGGTTGAGTTGGGCGAGAATGCTTCAGAGGACGCAAGCTTTGTTATCTCCTTAGCGGAGCTAGCGATCGTCAGATTCGACGGCGCATAGATGAGACTTGAAGCGAATCGATTCGTGTAGACAGTAAGAGGGCCGGCATTGTACACTTTGTTGAAAGCGGAGGAATTGTTAACAATTGGAAAGGTCCAGTTGCCTTGCACCAAGGACTTGTCTGTGACGACATATCCTACGGCTAAGAGGCCCAACGTTTTAGCCCAACCTATCGAATCGAATGAGATGTTTGCCAAGTGAATATCCTTGATCGAAACGCTAGCTGACCTAGCAGGGCCTCCGTCATACATTAGATAAATTGAGGCTACCGATGTTTTGTCAAACCCCGACTCATCTGGTGTTGCCAGAGGAAGGAACAACTCCGACCATCCGTTGTTCTGGCTCCTTACGTTGCTGGAAAGTTTGTACCATCCCACGTAGTCATTTACGTCTCGAATTCCAATGGATAGAGAAGCAGGGTCAAAACTTCCTCCCATTGATAGAACTAGAGCATCGTAAGCATTCCAATTCATCGTCTGGGGGAGTCGAATGAAAGTCTCGTCGGTTGGACGGCTTGGAGCGTTAATTGTCCACACCAAGTAGGGTTCGGGAGACGTAGGATCGTTTTCGACAGTCATTGCGTCGGGCGGTGAAACATTCCAGGGTGAACTTGTGAGGCTAGTCGAGTTCCAGTTACCTATGCTCTCGACAGGTCGTTGATAGCTGTAGTAGTGATAGACGTCATAGACGTCTTGCAGTAGCTGAGAAGACGTACTATACTGAGTCCCTGTCCCTGTGACAATTGCAGATGGGAAAAACATTTGATAAAATTGGACCGCACCTTGGAAGCCCCAATCCGTCGAGACGTATAGCCCTGGGGCGTGGGTTACAAGGACCCTGGAAGAACCTGTCTGAGAGTCAAGCCAGTGCGCTGCATCTGAATACTCTCTGGGAATCGTGGCTCCCCGTTGCGTCGGAGCATTATAGTTCGTCATAACGTCTCCAGTAACTAAGGGCCAGGCACCAATCACAGCCGATGTCAAAACCAGCCCTATCAGGACTAGAACGCATACCCTCACCCTCAAGCTCCCGAGAGAAGCTCTCCTTACGAGCATCAGTCCGGCAACAGTCGCACCAATCATGACACAATATGCAAACAGTAGAAAAGGCTGGAACGCGTCCGAAATGTAAAACACTTTCAGTAGAGACGCTCCAACAATAGCGGCGTAGAGAAAACCCAAAGGCGGATTGGTTCCCATTGAGAGTATGACAAGAGCCGCTGCCACAAGGCCCAGAACCAACGAGCGTCTACCCCTTTGGAGGATGATGCATGCGAAGGCGCTTATGGGGAGTCCAAGTGTGGCGATGCTAACTCCTAAGTTACCCGTGTAACTTGAACCGTAAGGCACGTAGCCGTTATACAGCGGCCAGGACCCTACAAGACGCACTGAATTAGCAAACGTTGACCAAGAGTTGTAGAAGAAGTTCAGATCATAACTCGTCAAGGTCGCCGCAAAAGTATTCTTGAGCGCCAGCAGTGGACTGATCAAGTATGCATTCACAGCCACCACAAATACCAACGTTAGGGTCAAATAGCGTAGAAGGAACCTTATCTCTGGTCGTCTGCTTGCTGGCTTGGTAAACGCGACTCGAGCCAGAGAGATTACTAATAGCGAAGCTATGATCCCATATCCATAACGAGTTTGAAGCACTGGGAATCGACCAAGTATCAGAAATGAGCTCAGCGAAAACCCCAGTGAAAACCTGAAGTCTTTTCGGGTTAGCCCGTCGATGAAGAGACCAATTGCTAATGGGAAAACTGCTCGCTCGGCTAGCCCGCTAAAAAGGGACTTGTATGTGTCTACCACGTATAGGGGATTGTAAATGAATGTGAAACCCGAGATGAAACCCGGAAGTGCACTCGCCTTTGTTCTCGGAAAAATTACGTGAAGAAGATAGCAACAACCGGCCGCCCCGATAAAGGTCATGGCAGTGAAAAAGACCCAGATCGATTGAGCTACACTCAAACCGAACGCCATTAATGCAGAAAGGATCAGCGATTCGCCCAATGGTGGCCCAGCTATGACATAGGGCACGTTCGAGCCAACGTCAATCCATTGATTCCAAGAGTCGATGTACCTTCCCACGAACCCCGAATTGAATACAAAAAGTACGTCGCCTCCGATAGGTAGCCCACTGTTGACTGCCAACACAATACCGCAGATTAGGCTGAGTATGCCCAGAGTCACATAGTCCAGATGGGCTCTGACGAAGTGTTGGAGGGTCGACAAAAAGTCAGTCATTTCAACGACCGTTCCCGCAACGCAACCAAGGCGCGATGAATTCTAAGACTTCAGGCGACGCAAGTCCTGTGACACCTTGATTCCAATCGAATGCTCCGACCACTGGTCGCTGCGGCATCCTCAATTTGAGGTCAACGGAAGACTCCGTCTGAAGGTCATCTTGATGACATTTCGCTTCCCAGGGACTAGTAGAAGTTCTTTGAAAAGTCACACGGACACTCTTCAGCGGTTCGATTTGCTAGCGAAGATCGTCGACTTCGGCCATAATTCTGCCTAGGCCACCCGCGACGAATTCCAATGTCTTGATCATCAATACGCCACTCCCATGGTAGGGGTCGGAAGGAATTATCCTGAAGCTCGGCCTTAGCACACGTAAAAATGGATTAAGTTGCCGCAAGAACGCATTCGGATTCTGTTTCAAGTAAGGACCCATGGCTTTTCCGTAGGCGTATTTTTTTCTCAGCAATGTCACTAGGCTTGGATTGCCTTCATCATGAGTAATTATTGCATCAACCCTTCCAATCGAGAAGCCGTTGTCTTTAACGCGGTTCTGAAGATCCCAGTCTTCGCCGGCCTCGAGAGCCGAGTCGTAAGCACCAACTGCCAATAGATGATCTCTTCGAAAGCAGCGCGCAGCTTCCGTGAGTGGGTTGCCCTGATTGATGCGACGTTCTAAGGCCTTGCACTGGGCCCAGAATCCCTGACCGATTGAAATTTCAGGAATTACTATCGCACTATGTTGAAGCAGTTTGAGTTCGCATTCCTCGACAAGGTCTCGTGGCAATATCATATCGGAGTCGATGAACAAGATTCCAATGGAGGAAGCGTGTTTGAGTCCTATGTTTCGGGCTTCGCTCCTGTTTGCTTCTGCTTCTAATACCGAGGCGCCGGCTTGCCTTGCCATCTCCCTAGTACTATCCTCGCTGAAGCGGTCTACTACAATGATCTCGGCACAAGGCTTTGTTTGTCGATTGATCGAACAGAGACACTTACCGATAGTCCGTGAGGAATTGTAGGTCGGAATAATTATCGAGACGCCCGTCATGACATCACTTGTTCGATCCTAGGTTCGTTACCTCAGTCTAACTCCTGAAGTTGCTTTCGAACCTACTTCCGCTGACCGAATTAACTTTCTGAATCAATTATCTCCGCAAACATTTTCGCAGAGGTGTCCCATGAATGTTGTCTCGCCCAGTCGATAGCGGGTTGCGCAAAGGCCCTGAGCTGTAATGACCCACTTCCGAGAAGCTTGGCAATGGTCTCTCCGAGTCTGCGGATGTCGCCGAAAGGTACGAGCAGACCCGTCTTTCCATCAACAATAGAATCTTGGACTCCAGGTACCGTCCAACCTATCGCCGGGGTGCCGCATGCGTTGGCTTCAATTACAACTATTCCGTATCCCTCGCGAACTGATGGTATTAACAGTAGATGAGATTTCGACAAAAGAACTCGTTTCTCAGGATCCCACGTGTTAGGCTTGCGTTCTAGAACGGTTATCGATCTCGAGTAATCTGTTCGCGAAACTTCATCTCTCAATTCTGTCGGGTCACCATTTCCGACGATAACCAGTTTGGCCTTTGGAACCTTCTCAAGAACATACCTCATTGATCTGATCGCATGGCTGAGTCCTTTGTAACGCCGAAATCTGCTGATGCATACTATCGTAGGATCGTCAAATTTGGCTCCATCCCATTGGAATTGTCTGAACGAGTCGTCAATTCCCGGTCTGATTACCGATACTCTCTCTGAGGGTATCCCCAAGGAAAGAAGGTCGGCCTTCGTACTAGGCGAACATGTTACAATCTTGCTTTTTCTGTAGGCCGAGTAGATGTGTGGTTCAAGGCTCACTGCGATCTCAGAGAGCGGTCGAGCAAGTTCATAACGGAATATGCCCTGCGCAATCTGGTAGGTCACTAGAATCTTACGCACGCTCGTATAGAATGGAGAGAGCCAGGGAATCCCGACATCAGAGTTGTCGATTAACAAATCAGTCTTTCCCGCAAACTTTGTGAGATATCTTGCCGGAAGGATTATCCTGTGCAATGACTCGGGAAAGTGTCGATATGTTATGCCATCAATTTCTTCGATTGGTTTGCTGAGGTTACCTCCAGACGACAAAATCGTAATAGAATGGCGGTCTGTGAGGCGACGCAATATTTCATGGATATACTTCCCAGCACCTCCAGAGAGTGGATGTCTAACGCTTCGCTGGCTCAGAACAACGATCCGTGCCATCCCTTTCTTTGCTTCCTGACCAGGCGGGACGAATTATGAGCTTACGTTTCTCCTTGGGTCATCATCTGTCGCATCGACTCGAACGGAGCGTGAGCGAGCAGGTTCAGGAGCATTATTGAATGGTAGGTAATGTCTCGAATGTTCTTCGACCCACCGAGGAAGTGTCCATCTTGGAAGTACTTCGACTCTCCGTTCGTTCTCTCATGCAGCATTACTGGGACCTCGGTCGATTCGAATCCCCTAATCTTCAGGAGAGGCACGACCAACGGAAGCCCATAATTGAAAATTGTGTCAGCATCTGCTGCTTTTCTTCTCAGGACCTTTATTCCACAATTAGAATCTCTAAGGTTCATACGAAATAGGAGTCGCACGACTCTATTGTATAGACGAGAAAACGCTGTTCTAGAAGCGCCGTAGCCATTGTAGTCTCTGGTACCATTTACGAAGTCAACATTGTCACTCAATCGCGCGATCATGGTGACCAGATCCTTCGGACTATACTGAAGGTCGGCATCGAAGAAAGCCACAATGTCGCCTCTGGCCCGACGAACTCCCTCCTTCAGCGCGATAGTTTTTCCACAGTTTTCTCCGAGGTCAATGACACGGAGGAACGAATTGGACCCCATGAGAGAACGAGCCTCCGCTAATGTATTGTCGGAGCTCCCATCGTTCACCACCAAGATTTCGTTTGGGATCTGTGCGGCCCGAAACACCTTCACTATCTGTTTTACACAATTTTGGATATTATCCTGTTCGTTGAAGCATGGAATTACGACGGATACACGAGGAGTTGGTCCGTTCATTTCACCGATCTCGGTAATGCCCATCCGGCGTCGCCTATCTTTCGATAGTCGATGCCCTTTTGCTGGAAGAAGTCTCTGTAACTCTGCCAGGCACCCTCCGCGTCTAGCACGAAAGTGCCCGACTTGATCGATTTCAAGAGTAGTGGCACGGGAGTCTCGGTATATTCAAGATGGGGAACGGACACCACGACAGAATCGAATTTTTTCAGATCGTCTGGGTAGCTGAAAGTGCTGACCCCTGCAATCTCCTCTATCTCCTTCGAGGAGTAGAACGGGTCCTGAATTACGACATGTATGGTCGGCGAGAGAACGTGGACTTTAAGATTACGCTTGTAGCTAAGGCCAAGTATCCCGACTGTGCTTCCGGAGAGGCTCTTTGCAATCAGCTCTCCAACGAATCTGGTCTGTGATCTATTGACTCGGTTGATCTGTGACAGAAGATCAGTGTGCTCCCCTACGTTCCGAGACCCTTCAATGAGGTATTCAGGGGCGAGCGGAATACAGTATCCTCCAGTCCCCAATCCCGGATAGTGGGCGACATAGTTCCATTTTGTCGCGGCCGCGTTGATCAGTTCTATGGTGTCAATGTCTGGGAAGGCGCGAGATAGAGTGTTGGCGAAGGCTATGTTGAGGGCTCTGAACGAGTTTTCCGTTGACTTGACCAGTTCTGCAATTCTGTGATCAGAAACAGGGACTAGTTTCGAGCAGATGATCCCCAACACGTCCATGGCGGCTCCTCTCGATTCTTCGTCTAGGCCTCCTACTATTCGTGGTATCGTGTGGACGTTTAGCCCAGGGTTGTCGAACCAGTCACGCCTTGGGGCTACCGCTACCTGGAATTCCTCTGGAACGTCCCGTCCTGACCTGTGCAGCGTAGAAACTAAGACCTTGTCGCATTGTCCAGGCGAGAGGGTTGACTCGACTATCACTAGATCCGGCCCGTTTTCGACTTTCTTCGCCGCTAATTTCTTCGAAACGTCTTGCAGCGCACCGTCCCACGGTTTGCCCTTCTGTTCTGTGGGAATCGAGATGAAGTGAACTTTGATCGAGGAGTCGTCGATGATGTCTTTCACCTTGCTTGTCGCGTGCATAAGGCCGTTCTTGACGAGCGGGACTGCGGAGAAGCCTAACCATTGGGCAAGGCCGGCAAGTTTGATTTCACCGGCGTTAATGCTTCGCACTGTTTCCGGGACAATGTCGTACCCGACGCACCTGATCCCGTTTTTGGCATAGTAGGCCATCGTTGAGAGGCCAATGTATCCGGTCCCCCAGACGACGATCTTGGCCTTGTGACTACGAAGTCTCTTCTGGAGATTCAAGCTACCAGCTCCCGATCATGGGCGGATACGATCTCTTGTGCGCTGAATTCTGAAATCTCGACAAAATCTCACGGATCTTCCGTTCGTCGATTCCGAGATTCTTCGCCGTATCTTCCGGGCTCGCCTTCAGGTCGAAGAGGCAGACCAGTGCTCTATCCATTTCTGCGTAGTCAAGCGGGATCTCGTCTGTAGCCCTGTGGCCTTCCCAGAGGTTCGGGGAAGACGGCTTCTCGACTACTTCCGGCGAGATGCCCGCGTGCTTCGCAAGAAACCTCACTTGCGACTTGTAGAGGTGGGCGATTGGAAGAAAGTCCACGCCCCCATCCCCGTACTTTGTGAAATAGCCGATGAGATCCTCACTCCTATCCCCGGTGCCAGCGACGAGGAGGTTTTTTGCGTTGGCGAGATAGTAGAGGCTCATCATCCTCATTCTTGCTTTCAGGTTGCCTCTCGCTACTTGATGCTCGATTTTGATGGGAAAAGTCTCAGAGAAACGCCTGATGAGAGGATCCAAAGTTAAGTCGACAGTTCGGATGTGGAGGTTATTCGCAATCTCGCGAGCATGCCGAGCGTCGATGCCGTTTCGCATTCTCTCTTCGAACATGAAGACCCCTGTCACTTTCTCAGGTCTAACGGCCCTAACGCAGAGAGTGGCTGTTAGCGCACTGTCTATTCCACCGCTGAGACCTACCACGATTCCTGTACATCCGGAAGACTCGAATG
>WNGI01003128.1_pt1 | contig 14507 bp, 14 predicted proteins | sample 5400621 | NCBI WGS metagenome assembly WNGI01 (sample SAMN13153374, study PRJNA577476) | soil metagenome | isolation source: 20 cm soil or saprolite under Garry oak tree replicate 1 | place: USA:California | collected 2016-06-15 | reverse complement strand
ACGTTCAGCACAGGCACCATGCGCGATGCTTCCGCGGGGTCGACCCACCGCGCCTCGGTCAGACCGAGGCGATGCCACATGTCCATGTTGTTCCGGAAGTCTTCGACCTGCTGAGGCAGAGTGAGGACGAAGAGATACCCGATCTGACGAAAGTCCGCGGGATGACCGGTTTCCTCTTCGAACCCTTCCAGCATCTTCACCGCGAGGCGCTGCAGCCGGACGTTGGCCTCCATCGAGAACTGCTGTCGCACGCCGCCTGCGCATTTGCCGGTGGATTGAGAGCCGAGCGTCTCGCGCTCGAGCAACAGAACGTCGACGTCGCGCCTGGCCAGCTGATAGGCAAGCGCGCACCCCATGATCCCTCCGCCGGCGATGACTACGTCAGCGCTTTCCATATCCTTGCAAGCCGTGTTGTACCGAGCGCCGGGCGTTCCACGACATCCCCCACACCTCGAAGATCACCTTGAGCGCAGCGAAGGTGGTGATGTCTCCGCTGTCGAATGGCGGTGACACCTCGACGATGTCGAAGCCGACCAGCGTGGCGCCCTCGGTCGCCGTCCTCACCAGGTCGAGCGCCTGCCTCGTCGACAGGCCGCCGGCGGATGGAATCTCGGTTCCGGGCGCAAAGGCCGGGTCCAGGACGTCGATGTCGAAGGAGATGTGGACTTTGTGACCGGCCAGGCGTGCGCCGATCTTTTCTGCAGCCCGCGTCAGGTCGCGCGCCAGCTCCTGCACCGGAACCAGCAGCATGCCGTTCGCCGCGATGAACTCGAGCTCTTCGGGATCGTAGTCGCGGCCGCCGGCGATGATGACTCGCGATGGGTCGATACCAGAGACCTCGAGCGCACGCCGGAGCGCGCAGCCGCAGGTCCAGCGCCCTCCGCGAGAAAACTCGCACAGGTCGGGATGCGCATCGACCCACAGCACCGAGACGTCCGGATGGCGCTTGACTTGCGCCGACAGGGTGGAGATCGCAGTGCAGTGATCGCCGCCCAGCACTGTGAGCAGAGCCTGCGGCGGCACCCGCGCCAGCTGTTCGCCAACCTTCGACCAGCCCGTCTCGATGTCGAGCCCGGCATCAAGGTCTCCGAGGTCGGCGACCTGGAGCCCGGTGAGAAGCCGCCCGTCCTCGGTCACGGGCGGCATCGCGGCAGAGAGGCTGCGGATTCGCTGGGGCGCGAGCGCCGCGCCCTTGCGATAGACCGCCGAGCCGTCATACGGGATGCCTGCCACAACCACGTCTGCAGATTCCGGCGATCCTCCGACGAGACCGCCCCACGGCCGCAGGCCGTCAAGATTCATCGGGCAGTTCGCTCCGGCACCTTGAGGATGCTAAGCGACCCGATCACGAACCAGACGACGAACACGCTGAATACCACTGGGAACCCGCCAGGCAGACCCAGGATCCGGGGCCCGGCGTTGAACGGATCGAGAAGCAGCCCTCCTGCGAAGACAGCGATGATGCCCGCCCCGGCTGTGGCGATGTTGGAAAAGCCCATGTAGAGTCCCCCCTGGTGCCCGGGGATGATGTCTTGAATAAAGGCCCAGTCCACTGAGAGGAAAATCCCCAGTCCGGCGCCGATGATCAGGCCAACCAGCGTGGCTTGAACAGCGAGCTCCGGCACTCGCAAAAGGTGTGCCAGCGGGGCCAGCAGGCTGGAAGGGATCCATTGGTAGTGACTGAACACGAGAACCAGAGTTCCGGCCGCACCGAGCAGTCCCGCAGCGAATATGAGGGGGCGCCGGCCAGTCCGGTCCGAGAGCCTAGAAGCCGGCCACGTGACCACCGCGGCCACCAGGACAACCAGACCGAGAAGAGTGGACGCCGCTGCCGCAGTCGCCCTGCGGTCGCCGTGAAAGAAAACGTTGTCGAAGTAGAAGAAGGAGAAATTTTGCAGGCCCCCGACGCCCATCAGGAACAGCAGCCTGGACGTCATCAACCACATGAAGTCGCGGTTGCGAAGCGGAACCCCGAAAGTTTTAGACAGCGCCTCGCGCACACTGCGGAAGGGGCTTTCAACCGGCGCCGCGCGATCCGGAACGACCAGAACAGTGACGAGCATCGCGAGCAGGAGCACTGTGGCGATTGAAGCCACCGCGGCAACTCGGCCGAAGTGGTACAGCAATAGACCGGCGCCGACCGTGCCGGCCAGGATGCCGACCAGGTTGGCCACGCCGTAGTAACCGGAGGCCGTGCCCCGCTGGTCGGCCGGTACCACGTCCGGCAGCAGTCCCTGGTAGGGAGCCTGCGCTGTGTTGGACGCGAACTGAAGCAAGAAATAGAAAACGACCAGCCACCAGTAGTTGCCCGCGAGCGCGATGCCCGTGAGAAACAACAGGTCGCCGGCCGTGCCCGCGACGATAAAAGGACGTCGCCGGCCCCAGGGGGTCGCTGTCCGATCCGAGATTGCTCCAACGACCGGCTGCCACACGATCGCCATCACAGTCCCGATCGACTTCAGGAAGCTCGAGGCCAGGCCCTCGTGAGCGCGTCCAACCAGCTCGATGATCAAGTCCGGCAGGATCAGGGCGGTGAGGCTGTTCCACAGGTAGCCGATCGCCACCCAGTACAGCGAGAGCACGATGAAGTTCAGGTGGCTGAGACGGCGCTGCGGCGACGCGGCCGCGGCGGAGATCAATCGGGTCGATACGGGGGAAGTGACTTCTTGACCGGCTTGTCTTCGCGATAACCCAGGGCGTACTCGCCCTGGAGGATGGTGTGGATTTCGCGGGTTCCCTCGTAGATGATCGGCGCGCGGGAGTTGCGCAGAAAACGCTCGGCGGAATATTCCGCGGAGTAGCCGTATGCGCCATGGACCTCGATCGCGTCGTGGGCGGCATTGAAGGCAGCATCGGCGGCGTACTGCTTGGCGATCGAGACGTTGCGCGTGTGTCGCATGCCCGTGTTCTTCATCCAGCCGACCTTGAAGTACAGCAGCCGGCAGATCTCGTAGTCCCGAGACATGCGGGCGATCATCTGCTGGATCAGCTGGTAGCGACCGATCTCCTGGCCGAACGTCTTGCGCTCGCGCGCGTACTTCACCGAAGCGTCGAGACATGCGCGCACGGTTCCAGTCGCGCCGGCAGCGATCGTGTACCGCCCATTGTCGAGGCAGCTCATCGCGATCTTGAATCCATCGCCTTCGTCACCGATACGGTTGGCCTCAGGGACTTCGAGGTCCGTCATGAAGATCGAACCGACGTCGCCCGCGCGGATGCCGAGGCGATCCTCGATCGGCTCCGTGCGCAGCGCCTTGCCGCATGCGGCGCGGTCGAGCATGAACGCAGAGACTCCATCCGATCCTGCTTTCGGGTCGGTCTTGGCGAACACCAGGAGGAAGTCGGCGGTGTCCGCGTCCGAGACCCACACCTTCTGGCCATTCAAGAAGTAGCCGTTTCCCGAGCGTCGGGCCGTCGACAGCATCGAAGCCACGTCCGAGCCCGCATTCGGCTCGGTCAGCCCGAAGCACGCGAGCTTCTGGCCCGAAGCCATGGGCACCAGCCATTGCTTGTTCTGCTCTTCGGTCGCCCAGGTGTAAAGGCCCATCCCGACCAGCCCGACATGCACCGAGAGCACGGTTCGGTAGACCGTGTCGACGTATTCGAGCTCCTCACACACGAGCCCGAGCGAGAGGTAGTCGAGGCCGTGGCCACCGTAACGCTGGGGAAAACACACGCCGGGAAGTCCGATTGACGCGAGCTTGGCGAAGATCTCGGGGTCGTGACGTCCCTCACGGTCATTCGCCTGGATCGTGGGGGCGAACTCCCGGGCGCAGAACTCACGCACGGTGGCGACCAGCTGTTCCTGGTCAGGAGTGAGCGCCAGGTCTACCGGCATTCCGCCAAAGGTATTACACCACGCGCTAGACATGCGGTCAGCGAACCCTGCGTGGCATATAGGCCGGATTTACTCCGGCCGTCCCCAGGCAGGCTTTTAGCCGCAAGCACGCCCGGGAGTAACTACTTATTAAGTCCGATCCCCGGAGGATGAGCAGCCCCGTCGGCGGAGCCGACCGGGCGATGAGAAGGGACCGCCCGGGTCCCTTCTCATATCCCTGTATTACTTCTTAGGCGTCGGGGTCGGCGAGTGAGATGGCGTTGCCGTTCGGGCCGGGGAGGCGAAGGTGTGGAGGTCGCCGGGCTTGACGTGGCCGATGAACGGCAGGTGCTGGCCGATGCTGAGGATCACCGGCACGCTCCTGGAGCTGTGCAGCTGAGGCTGCATGAAGTCGGTGTAGATCTGCTGCAGCTGGTGGATCCCGGCCACCGAATCGAGGTGAGCCCCGGAAGACTTCGCAGCCTGCGCCTTCAGGGTCTGGAGGTCGGACTTCGACACCATGGCCGAGGTGATCGGATTCGAGAGGATCTGCGACTCGAGATCGTTCACCTGCTTGAGCGTGAGGCTCGCGGTCTTCAAGGCCGGCTCGAATGCGTTGTCCAGGGTCACCAGCGCGGAGACCGCGAGATAGATCACGACCAGGGTGACTGCGGCGTGGACGACGATTCCCAACAGGCCGTCGACCCCGCGGATCGCCTCGAGGCGGTGAAACGCGCCGCCGATGACGCCACCAACCGCGCCCAGGACCACGGCAATGATGAGAGCGACAAACACGCTGAGCACAGTGTTGAGGTGCAGGTACTTCAGCATCAGGGACGCGTACTGATCGTGGAACCGAAATACAACGAGCAGGGTGCCGAAAAAGAAGATCTCAGCCATCAGCGGCTGGATCACGCCCCGCTGATAACCGACGATCAGGGCGACGATCAGTATGAGAACGACGATTATGTCGATGATCACAGGGCGGGGCCATTCTAGTAGACCGGTAAGATTTCCCAGCTTCCGTTAGACTCGGGCCAATCTTGGCCCGAACGATAGCCGTCGCCATGCAGAAGGGTGGTGTCGGCAAGACCACCACCGCTGTCAACCTCGGAGCCGCTCTGGCGGAGCTTGGCCAGCGGGTGCTTTTGATCGACCTCGACGCCCAGGGCCACCTGACCCTGTACATGAAGCCGGCGACCGAGATCGAGAAAACCGTCTACCACCTGCTCGCCGACCCAGACACCACGGTGACCGATGTCGTGCAGGAAGCCCCGCAGTTCGGGGTCCATTACATTCCGGCTGACGTCGAGCTGGCGGGCGCTGAGAACCAGCTCATAAACGAGATCGGCCGCGAAAGCATCCTGCGCGACAAGCTCGAGCCTGCGCAGAAGCGCTACGACTTCATCATCATCGACTGCCCGCCGTCGCTCGACCTCATCGTCATCAACGCGCTCGTCGCAGCCGACGAGGTCCTCGTACCACTGCAGGCCGAATTCCTCGCACTGCGCGGAATGCAGGAGCTGCTGATCACGATGGAACGCGTCAAGCGCAGGCTGAACCCGCGCCTCGAGCTGATCGGCATTCTCCCCACCCTCTACAAGCAGCGCGCGCTCCACTCGCAAGAGGTGCTCGCCGCCGTCAGAGAGAAGTACGGAGACAAGGTTTACGAATTTGGTGTCACGGATTCCATTCGCTTTGCGGAGACGCCGCTGGCGGGCCAGTCGATCCTGCAGTACGCGAAGGAGTCTGACGGAGCGAAGTCATATCGTGCGCTGGCGGCGAAAGTCATGGAGAATCACAGATAGGAGCACTGATGCCCACATTCAAGCGCGTTTCACTCGCCGGATCCGAAGAGCTGTTCCGGCCGACGCGGCCACAGGTGGTCAGCGACACGGATGATGTGATCAAAGGTGCCGTCGACCGGCACGTCGAGGTCAAAGAGGTCGTCTACCGGACGCTGAACTTCACGCCAGACGAGATCGAGCTGCTGCTCGAGGCGATCCAGGTGGCCAAGTACCCGGACCGACCTCGTGCGAAGCCCGCGCTCGACAAGTTCGACTACCTCGACGCGCTGCGCATCAAGATCCAGGGCGTCGGGAACGAGTAGCGGTCAGCGCCGCTTGTAACGCCGCCTGACATAGCCGTAAATCCAGAATAGGCACACGAGCGAAAGGAGTACGGCGGACCCGACGGCGGCATAGCGTTCCATGGCAGTACCTAGACTTTAGACATGCCGAAGCTCGCCATCGTCAAGGTCAGGCTGGATCGCGAGGTCAACTGCTACGTGGTGTCCTGCGCCGGCACTAAAGAGGCGGTCGTCATCGACCCCGGGCTGCCGGTCGAGAAGATCGCCGAGCAGCTGAAAGGGTTGAAGGTCCGCTACATCGTCGCCACGCACTGCCACCCGGGCCACGTCGCCGGCAAGGACGACCTCAAAGAGCTGGTCGGCGGCGAGACCGCGCTTCACTCAGCCGACGCGAAGCAGTTCCTGCGCTCGGCGGATCGCTACCTGGTTGACGGCGACGAGCTCGAGTTCGGCGAGTTCAAGCTCACGGTGCTGCACACGCCGGGCCACACGCCCGGCAGCGTCTGCTTCGTAACCGCGAACCACGCCTTCGTCGGCGACACGCTGCTGGCGGGTGGCATCGGTAAGCAGACGCCCGAAACCGACCTTCGTCGCCAGATGATGAGCATCGGCACCAAGCTGCTCCGCCTGCCGCTTTCCACAGCGCTTTACCCCGGCCACGGACCGGCGAGCAGCCTCGAACGCGAGCTCGCCCAGAACCCGGTGTTCAGAGGCGTCGGCGCGCCGCGCTAGCTTGTAGCGGTGGCCAGGCTGAGCGAAATCTTCGTCACGCCAGAGCTCGCGTCAGCGCCGAGGATGCCCGCGAAGTTGGTGCTGCTCTTGCGATTGAAGATGGCCGAGAACGATCCGTTGGCGGTGCCGCTGAACTGGATGTTCCAGTCACCCTGGCTCAGCTTGCTCGAATAGAACGCCTTCACTTTGTCGATCCCGTCGAGCGTCTCCCACTCCATGCCCCACGTGGTCTGCCCATTGGCGCTGAACGTAGCCGCCGCCGTCAGTCGCGCTCCCGGATAGATCGGAACGTCCGCCGGAAAGTTGACCGGCATCGGGACAGCGGGGTCGAGCTTCGAAGAGCCGCTAGGAGAAGGCGAGGTTTTCGCGACCGGAGACGCTTTCCGCGAGCTGCTCGCCGTGTTCGACGAACCACCACCGCAGGCCACAAGCACGAGCGCCATCAATAAGGCAGCGGAAAGCCGAGCTGAGGATTTCACAGTCCGCCAGTGTGAGGCCTCGGCCTCATCGGAAGCGAGAGGGCCGCACCATGCGGCCGCCAGGCCGGCCGACTCGGTTCCCCTCACGCACCACGGCCTGCCCGCGGAGGAATACATCTCTCACGGCAAAGCCGAATTCTTTTCCATCCAGGGCCCCATGCCGCTGCCGGGACTTCATCAGAGAAGGAGTCACTCGTGTTGTGCCCTTCGGATCAACAACGACCAGGTCGGCGTCGAATCCAGGCGCGATCGCGCCTTTGGTTTCTTGCAAGCCGGCGAGCGCCGCTGGACCTTCGCTCACCCATCGGGCGGCGAGCGACTCGTCACCAAGGCGCCTGGCCAGCTCGAGGCAGCTCACGTAAAGCGTCTGCACGCCGGGGCTGCCAGAGGCAGCTTCGTTGAGGGCAAGTGATTTCTCTTCGTCTGTATGCGGCGCGTGATCCGTGGCCACGATCCTGATCACGCCATTCGCGGCGGCTTCGATCAGCGCGTCACGATCTGCCGCGGTGCGCACGGGAGGGAACATCTTCATCGAGGTTCCGACCAGCTCGTAATCCTTCTCGGTGAGCCACAGGTACTGCGGACAAGTTTCGAGGGTCACCGACGCGCCTCTCTTGATCGCGTCTTCAGCTGCGCGCAGCCCGAGCGAGCTTGACAGGTGCGCGACGTGCAGGTGAAGACCCGAGTCCTTCGCGATGGCGGCCGCGGCCGATATGGCTACAACCTCAGCCTCCGCGGGCCGCGATTCCAAAAGGTCCGAGTACGTTTCGAGCGGCCGCCTGAAAGCCGAAAGCACCGTCGGGTCTTCGGCATGGATCGCCAGTGGCAGGCCAAGCTCCGCGACCAGGGGAGCGACTCTGGCCAGCGTTCCGTAGTCGGGCGGAGCCTCCAGGTCTGGATCGCCTGCCTCGGGTGAATACAGAACCTGCTTTCGGCTCAGGCTGAACGAGTAGCCGAGGTAGGCCTTGAAGCCGATCACTCCCGCCGCGGCGAGCGCCTCGAGCTGGTCGGGAGTCGAGCTCGACCGGATCAATCCCCACAGGCCGAAGTCGACACGTGCTTTCGCGTGTGCAAGAGCGGCCTTGGCTTCCAGCACGCCGGCCGAGTCGACCGCCGGCACGGTGTTCGGCATGTCGATCACGGTGGTCACACCGCCCATCGCCGCGGCCCAAGTCAGGGTTCCGAAATCCTCTTTGTCGGGGAAGCCGGGATCACGGCTGTGCACGTGAACGTCGATCGCGCCCGGCAGCACGTACATCCCATGCGCGTCGATAAGGGCTGCGCTTTCCGGAATCGGGCCGCCCGCCTCCACTCGCGTGATCACCCCATCGGTCACATGGACGTCGGCTTCACGGGGACCGTCCGGGCCGTGGACTGTGCCTCCTCTGATCAGCAGCTCAGTCAAGGTCGAGGTCTTGAATGCGGAAGAGCGGCGAGTAAGGAATGCCGGCGTGCTTGATGTTTTCCTCGCCTCCTTCTTCTCGATCGAGGACAACGACCAGGTGGATGACATCCGCGCCCGCGTCGCGCAGCACCTGGGCCGAACGCAGCGAGTCGCCACCAGTCGTCACGACATCTTCGATGAGGGTGATCCGGTCGTTCGCATCAAGGCGCCCCTCGATTTGTTTCGAGGTGCCGTAGCTCTTCGGTTCCTTGCGGACGAGGACCAGAGGCAGCCCGGTCTCCAGGGAGACGGCCCCTCCGAGCAGGACGGCGCCCAGCTCCGGCGCCGCGAGGCGCTGTGTGTCCTTTGGAATGAGCGCAGCGAGATGCTTGCCCAGCCTGCGCAGCAGATCCGGCTGGGTCTCAAACAGGAACTTGTCGAAGTACCGATTCGACCTTTTGCCGGAGCGAAGAACGAAATCGCCTTTGAGATATGAGACCTTGACCAGGTCGCGCCCCAGCGTCTCGCGCTCCCCGATCACGACCTCAATCTAACGGATAAAAGCAAGCCGCCAGGTGCTCCGCCCCGTAGGCCTCGAGCGGCGGTTCTTGCTCCCCACAGTGCTGGCGCGCTCGGGGGCATCGTGTGCGGAAGCGGCAACCAGAAGGCGGGTTGACCGGCGACGCGACGTCTCCTTGCAGGATCACGCGCTCCCGGCCGCGCTCGATCCGGGGGTCGGGAATCGGGATCGCCGAAAGCGACGATCCCGTGTAAGGATGGCGTGGCCGGCGGTAAAGCTCGCCCCCGGGAGCCATTTCCATGACCTTGCCGAGGTACATCACCGCGACCCGATCGGAAATGTGCTTGACCACTGACAGGTCGTGGGCGATGAAGAGGTACGTGAGGTCGAACTTGGACTGCAGCCGCTCGAGCAGGTTGATGATCTGAGCTTGGATCGAAACATCCAGCGCCGAGATGGGCTCGTCGCACACGATGAAGCTCGGTTCCACCGCCAGCGCTCGCGCGATGCCGATTCGCTGCCGCTGGCCGCCGGAGAACTCGTGCGGGTAACGCTTGACGAAGCCGGAATTGAGACCGACCACATTCAGGAGCTCCCGCACCCTGTCCTCCCGGGCCCGGCCCCGCGCGAGCCCGTGGATGTCGAGCGGTTCTCCCACGATGTCGCCAACGGTCTGCCTCGGATCCAGGGACGCGTATGGATCTTGAAAGATCATCGTCATCTCACGACGCAGGCTGCGGAGCGCTCCACCGTGCTTGCGAGCGATGTCCTCGCCCTTGAATCGGATCGTCCCGGCGGTGGGATCGAGAAGGCGGATGATGGTGCGACCCAACGTCGACTTGCCGCACCCCGACTCGCCGACAAGTCCCAGCGTCTCGCCCTTCATGATGTCGAGGTCGACGCCATCGACCGCCCGCACCTGAGCGATGGTCCGCTGCAGAACGCCTGACGACACCGGGAACCATTTCTTCAGCCCTCTGACTGAAAGCAAGGGGTCGGCGGCGGTCCAGGCTCGGGTCAGAGAAGGAGCTTGGGCGGCGGTCTCAGGCATCTGGCAGCTCAGTCCCCGACTGGGTCACCCAGCAAGCGGCGAGTTGAGTGTCACCGACCCGGTTCAGCAGCGGGACGTCACGCGAGCATCGCGCGACCGCAAATGAGCACCTCGGATAAAACGCGCATCCGGATGGGAGATCGATGAGGTCGGGCGGCAAGCCCTCGATCGGCTTCAGAGGTTCGCGGCGCTCCGCATCCAGACGCGGGATCGACCGCAGCAGTGACCAGGTGTACGGATGCGTCGGATGCGCGAATACTTCCACGGTCGGGCCCGACTCGACCACCTTGCCGGCGTACATCACCATCACGCGCTCGCACATCCCGGCGACGACCCCGAGGTTATGGGTGATGAGGATGGTTGCCGTACCAAACTCCCTGTTGACAGTGCGCAGCAGCTCGAGGATCTGGGCCTGGATCGTGACGTCGAGAGCGGTCGTCGGCTCGTCGGCGATCAGGACCTTCGGCGTGGTGGTAAGGCCCATGGCGATCATCGCCCGCTGGCGCATCCCACCGGAGAAGTGATGTGGATAGTCGCGCGCACGCTCTCGCGGTGAGGGTATGCCGACCTTGCCGAGCATGGCCGTCGCGCTGGCGAACGCCTTCGCCTTGGGCTCGCCTCGGTGCAGCGTCAGCGGTTCCCCGACCTGCCATCCAACCCTGAAAACAGGATTCAGAGACGTCATCGGGTCCTGGAAGATCATCGCAATCGACTCTCCGCGGATCGCCTGCATTTCCCTCTCGCTCAGCTTGGTCAGGTCCTGGCCGTCGTAGAGAACCCGGCCCTCCACAATCCGCCCCGGCGCTCGGATGAGCCGCATGATGCTCAAGGCAGTTACCGACTTTCCGCACCCGGACTCCCCCACGATGCCCAGCGTCTCGCCCGCATTGAGATCGAAGGAAACGCCATCAACCGCTTTCACCACGCCTTCCGGCGTGGAGAACTGGGTTTTGAGGTCGCGCACTTCGAGCAGAGGTCCCGGCATTTCCCGTCTTACCTCAACCTTGGATCGAAAGCGTCGCGAACGGCATTGCCGAACAGGTTGGCGGCAAGGACCGCGAGGAAGATCGTCACTCCAGGCCAGATCACGAGCCAGCGCGAGTGGAAGAAGAAGGTCTCGGAGTTGGTAAGCATGTTGCCCCAGCTCGGAGTCGGCGGAGTGATGCCGAGGCCCAGGAAGTCAAGCGCCGCCTCGACGAGGATGACCGAACCCAGGTACAGGCTCGCGAAGACGATCAGCACGTGAAGGACATTCGGAAGCAGGTGTCGAAGGATCAGGCGCGCGTCGCTTGCGCCGAGGGCTCGCGTTGCCATCATGAAGTCGCGCGCACGCACGGATAGAACCTCACCGCGCACGAGGCGCGCGATGCTACCCCAGCCAACCGAAGCGATGATCAGAGCGAGGGTGATGGTGTTCGGCTTGAATAGGATCGACATGAGAATGAAAAGGAAGATCGAAGGGATGGCGAGAATGACGTCGACGAACCGCATGAGCATGCCGTCGATCAGCCCACCGTAATACCCGGCCACAAGCCCGACCGCAGCGCCGATCGTCAGGGCCACGAACACGGCCAAGAACCCGATCCCCATGGAAACCTGTGCGCCGAAAAGCAGGCGGGTCAGCTCGTCGCGGCCGAGGTCGTCGGTGCCGAGAATATGTCCGGCGCTGAGTGGGGGTTCGAACGTGTTGACCAGGTCGATGCTGCGGTAATTCGCGTGAGTGAAGATCGCGGCAAGCAGCGGAGCCGTCACGGCGATCAACACGAAGAAGAGCAGCAAGGCCCCCGACGCCATCCCGATCCGGTTGCGCCGCAGCCGCCTGAACGCTGCCTCCCAATAGGAGCGTCCGGCCAGGTCGACGACCGGTGCGGTCGCGGCCTGCGGCTCGTCCAGCGGGAGGGGAGTGATCATGAGTAACGAATCCTCGGATCGAGCCAGGCATACAGAACGTCGGCGAGGAGATTGCCCAGGACCACGAGCAGGGCAGCAAAAGTGGTGATGCCGAGGACAGTCGAGTAGTCGGTCTGGAGCGCGCGCTCGTACAGCAGCTTGCCGATCCCGGGCCAGCTGAACACCACCTCGACGACGAGTCCGCCCGCTACCAGCGATGGGAGCTCGAGACCGACCAGCGTCACCAAGGGGATGACCGCGTTGCGAAGTGCGTGAAGGTACACGACTCGGCGCTCGCCCATTCCTTTGGCGCGCGCGGTACGTACGTAATCCTGCGAGAGCACCTCGAGCATGCTCGAGCGCGTGAAGCGCGACCAGATCGAAAGGTAGACGAACGAGAGGACGGTGGCGGGCATGATCAGGTGGACGATCCGATCCAGAAGGTCACCCCCCTCGGTGCCAGGAGTCATCACTCCACCGGAGGGTAGAAACGGCAGGCCCCAGGCCTGGAGCTGGACCGAGAAGAAGAGGATCAGCATGAGACCGAGCCAGAACCCCGGGATGGCGAATCCGCCCACCGACATCGCTGTGAGGGCGTGGTCCAGCTTGCTGCCGCGACGCAGGGCGCCGGTGACTCCGATCGGGATCGAGATGAGGACTCCGATCAGGATCGCGGTCACGGTGAGCTCGAGGGTGGCAGGCAGCCGGTCGCCTATGTGGCGGGAGACAAGACTGCCGTCGATCATCGACCGGCCGAAGTCGCCGTGGACGACACCTGCGATCCACGTGAGGTACTGCTCAGGGAGCGGCCTGTCAAGACCGAGGTATTTCTTGATCATCTCTTCGTCCTCGGGCTTCAGGTTGGGGTTGAGATCCAGCCCGGGGACGTAGCTGCCGGCGGCCAGGTGCATGACGATGAAGGTGACCACCGTGACGCCGATGACGACCGGAATCGTGGCCAGCACCCGTCGCAGCAGGTACTTGAGCATCTTTGATTGGGACTAGCCGGGCGAAACGCCTTCGCCCGGCTAGGCCGCGGTTCTCCTACTTACCGTCGGTGACGAACACGTCCTTCATCCAGGGGCGCCCTTGATAAGTGTTGTAAGGGCCGACACTGAAATTCTTGACGCGCTTGCTGATGCCCCACAGGTACTTGGGGTAGACGAGGATCGGCGCGGGCACCTCGTCGGCGAGGATGTTCTGGATCTGGAAGTACAGCGGCTTGCGCTTGGCTCGATCGGTGGTCTGCAGAGCTTCGGCCATGAGTCGATCCACCTCTGGATTCATGTATTGCATGCCGTTGAGTCCGCCCGATCCAATTCCCTTGCTGGTGAAGTTCGTAGTCAGGTCGGGATCGGTGTCACCGAACGCGATGCCGATGAGCAGGGCCTGGAATGTGTGCGTGCTGCGAATCTGGGTGACCAGAGTCTGGAACGCTATCGGTCGCGGTGTTGCCTCCACGCCGACGTCTTTCCACTGCTGCTGCATGACCTGGATCAGGTTCTCCCGCACCTTGTTGCCCGAGTTGGTGTTGAGCTCGAACGACATCCTCACGCCCCCTTTCGCGCGGATTCCGTCCGAGCCTTTCGCCCATCCGGCGTCGTCGAGCAGCTTCTCGGCGGCGGCTTTGTCGTACTTGTATTTGGGGGTCACGTTCGGGTTGTAAGCCCAGGTCGTAGGCGGTTCGACGGAATCGGCTGGGGTGGCCTGGCCGAAGTACACCGCCTTCGCCATTGCTTCGCGATCCAGAGCCGTGTGGAGCGCCTTGCGCACGTTCTTGTCCCCGAAAAGCTTGTACGGCGCCCGGTTCGGATCGAGGTTGAACTGGTAGTAGACCCAACCCGGGTTGATGTGTGCCAGGGCGTCGATGGTACTGACCGTCTTGAGATTGTCGAACTGGCTGGCGTCGGGCTGGCCCGTGTCGAGCTCGCCCGTCTTCAACTGCTGCGCCAGCACGACTGCGTCAGTGACGACCTTCAAGATGTATTGGTCGAGATGCGCCGCGCCAGCCCAGAAGTTGTCGTTGCGGGCGAGCACGACCTGCTGCCCCTTGTCCCACTTGACGAACTTGAAGACCCCGTTGGTCACAGACGGCCCGGAGAAGAAGTCATGGGTGTTGAGCGCCTTCGGCGCGATGCTGCCCAGCACATGCTTCGGGAGGATGCCACGGCGGCAGTGGCTGTCGACGAAGTTTGCCAGCACCTTGCTGAACTTGAAGACGATCGTTTGCGGGTCAGGAGCAGTGACGCTCTGCAGGTAGCCTTCGAGGTCGGCCCGGTAGCGCGAGACGAAATCCTTGGTCTCCGGCAGGATCATCAGACCGTAGGTGTAAACGACGTCTTCGGCCGTCAACGGGTGCCCGTCTGAGAATTTGAGGTTGGGTCGCAACTTGAAGGTCATGGTCAACGAGTCGGATGAGACCGTCGGCAGGGACGAGGCCAGAAAGGGAATGTTGTCGCCGTTGGCGCTGATTCCAAGGAGCCCGTCGAAGGTGAGCGTGATCATCTGTGTCGACGTCGTGTCGCCCGAGTTGAGCGTATTGAAG
>WNGI01028364.1_pt1 | contig 14508 bp, 16 predicted proteins | sample 5400621 | NCBI WGS metagenome assembly WNGI01 (sample SAMN13153374, study PRJNA577476) | soil metagenome | isolation source: 20 cm soil or saprolite under Garry oak tree replicate 1 | place: USA:California | collected 2016-06-15 | reverse complement strand
TGATTGAGGCAATGCTGAAGGCGATCCTGGTCCGCGACGGGCGGGGACGCTCGTGCCCCGCGTTTTTGTGGGGGCGGCATGAGCGACATCTCCTCCATGACGCGGACCCGTGCCGCCCGCACCCGCTTCAGCGCGACTTCACATTCTGCGATGATCGGCGCCCGTCGACAGTCCGCCGGAGCAGAACCCTCGGTGCTGATGACGGCGGCAAGGTGTTTCACCTCCGCCGCCACGGCCGGGTCCCGCACCGCGAGCGCAGCCAGACCATGCTTGAAGGCATTGTGTCTGATGCGTGCCTTCCCCGACGCCGTGCGGGGGCCTGTGCTGCGCTGCGCGTTGCGGCGATTTGCGGCAATTTTGGCTTCGGAGGTCATGACGATGCCAGCTTGCGCTGGCGCTCATGCCGCTGCCTTCGTCACCTCGGCGCCTTCGCCCTCGATGATCTCGTCGGAGGCTTTGCGTAGACGCCGCGCGAGGTCCTCGCGACGACGTTCGATCTCGCGCAGCGTGCGATCGCGTCGCAGCTCGGCGGATGCGATCAGTTGGTCAGCACTTTTGTACTTGTCGATGAGGTCCATGAACAAGTCGGCCGAGTCCTTTTCGCTGTCTGGAACCGGCACCTGCGCGCATTCACTTTCCTCATCTTCTTCGATCCACTTCACGGCGAGCAATTGCTTGTTGTGATGCCACTGGTCGCGCCGGAGCTCGACAAACAGGACCTTGAAACGCCGCAGGCGGCGGACTTCCCAAGTATGGTCCGTCATGTCCTTGACCCACAGCCACTCCATCGTGTCCTTCGGCTCGATGAGCTTGGTGAATCGGTCCATGAGGTTGTAGTAGACGTTGACGTCTTCGTTCAGGAGCACGGGCGGATCGCCGAACAAGGCTTGAACCTCGGCCGGGACCAGCATTGAAATGACAGCCATTGCTGCCTCCATCGGTTCGACGGCTGCGGCGGCACCCAGGGGCGGCGCCGTGCCGACCAGGTCAAATTTTCTTTGGTGGGATGGTCCAGCATCGCTGGGGCATCGTGCTGCCAACCATCGGCTGGCCAAACTGCAACAGGCATCGCCATCGTCGCAGCGCGCGAATCATCGACTCACGAGCGCAAGGGATCCTAGGAAGGATTCGCAATTTCGTCAAGTGAGCGATCCATTTGAGGCTGGGGAGCGCTTCGAAGGCGGTCAAGTTCGCGTGGAGCGGCGGCGGTATTTCCGTTTTTTCGCGGGATTCCGGAGGCGCACGTCCCGCCCACCCTCATTTTCGTCGATGAATTCGACGCCCGCCAGCTCCAGCGCCCTGCGAACGGCCAAGCCATTTGCAGCCGTCATTGAAGATACCTCCTCGGCGGCCTCCGCGCGCGTCGAACCGTGGCGAGTCCCAATGCCGCAACTGGGTTCGTCCTGCCAAATCGCATCATGCTCCTTTCCTACCCAAATGCGGCTCTTTTTTCAACTTATAGTTGAGCTGATCGAACAGGCATTGGCAGGTCCCATCCGCTGACTCACTTCCGCAATTTCGCTCTTGACCGCTTCCCGTGATCCGCTGGATGGCGGGCCACTCTCGACGGCGGCGTTAAAGATTCCGGCGCGGTGTTCGAGGCCAAATTCATGCTGCCCTGGTCGTTCTCGGAAGAGGCCGCGGCCAAAAAAACACATGGCGCAAGCCCAGCACAATATGTGGGTTACCAGCGCCAAGCTGGCGGCACTCTCGGTGATCACCGGTGGTGGCAAGTGGGTCGAGATCGCCATCTCGGCCGATCCGTGCCGCGCGCTATGGTGACCTAGTTCATACACGGTCGCCTTGGGATGAGGTTCAATCATCCTGCATAGCTGCGGAGCCGGCTGCACCCCCTAGTGGGGAGCCAGCGGGTCCTTGTAGATAGCCATCAGGTAGGCGTGGGCATCGCCCTCGAACGCGCCGCCGACTGCCTTGTCGATCTGCGCGGCCATCGCCCTCATAGCGCGGACGCAGTTCTACCGTATCACCCGCGCGGCGAATCCGAGGCGCTATGTGTGTATCTTCACGTCACCGGGAGTGGGAGAGCTGCCACAAGCTGTTGGGCCTGCCCGCGCCAGCGGTCGCGATCTACGCGCGTTTCGTGGAGTTGCTCGCATAATAGCGCTGTGACCCGTAAGGAGGCAGCAATTTCAGCCTCTAGCCGCGCATATCGCAGCGCGACTTCACTCTGCTCCGAGGGCGTTGCGTCCTGTGTCACGCCATCGTTGCCGGAACGGGTTGCATCTTGCGCCGCTGGGAAGATGCGATGGAGCTCCGCGGGATCGATGGCATAGCTCCCGGCCTCGGCTCGCGTCGCAGAAATCCGGCCGCCCTTGATAGCGCGATGGATCGTGCTCTTGCTCAGCCCGGCAGCGCGGGCGGCCATTCCGAGGGTGTATGACATAGCGATTGCATCTCGCTTCATGGAACTGTTTCGCCAAGCATCTCAGGCAGTGCCTAATGAATGTTTACCGCCGCTCAATGCCGCGGCCGTCAGGCTCGGCGCAGACCTCTGGCGGATAGCCGTCTCGATGAAGGATTTGTGGAATGTCGGGCTAACGCGGACTTCGTCGTCGTCAATCATCGAATGATGTCACCTGCCTGCCACTCTACAAGTGTCTGGGGCTGCCCGCTCAGCCTCTGCCGACGTTCATCTTCACCTGCGCCGTCCCTTCCGTGACCACAATGGTCTCAAACAATTGCGGGCGCATGCGGTCGCGGCCGCTGTCGGTCACGTCCGCCAGGTCATGGCCGTCTTCTCTGGCCTGCCGGATTGCTTGCCGCGCGAGTGCTTCGGCAAGTCCCTCGCCGGCGTCGGTGAGCAATCCGAGCTTTGCGATTTTGGCCTTGGTGTCGTCGCTGTCCATGAATTTGAATGCTTCCCCTGAATCGATAGGCCATCATCCGTATCCTTGGTCAGAGCCTTGGGGGGCGCGGACCCGAACATCGAGCGCCAGCGGGCGCGCAACGCGTCGAGGCCAAGCGAGCGGATACGCTCGATCTCGGCCTCGATCGCCGGCAGGTCGGTCGACCGCTGAGCCATGGCTACGCCGCCTGACGGTCGGCGTTGTCAGCCTTGGATTTCGCCTTGGAGGGCTTGCCCGCGACGATGCGGTAGACCCGCTCACCGTCAGTCTTTTCGGATTCGAGCGTGAAGCCAAGCTTCTTGCGCACCACCCCCGCGAAGAACCCGCGGACGGAATGCTGCTGCCAGCCGGTCGCCTTCATGATCGCCGGGATCGTCGACCCCTGCGGCCGGCTCAGCAGTGCGATCACCTCCGCCTGCTTGGAATTCGCCCGCGGATTGGGCTGAGCACGTTTCTTGGCATCGGCAGCCTGGGGCCGGCTCTTGGCGGCGGACGCTGCCTTCACATTATGAGTATGCTTGCTCTTGCTCATTTTGACTCCTCTCGTCGTTATGACGGCACATCGCGCCGTCACCACCGAAGCCCCGCGGAGGCCGAACGGCGCTGGCGGGGAGAGCGAGTCGATACGGAAGATGGTCAGGTCTTGCCGAGGCGGTTGATCATGCTGGCCGCATTGGGAAACGTGTTCACCTCGTAGACCAACTCCTCGACGTCGAGCGCAACCTCAATCCCTTTCTCGACATTGCCGGTCAGCGCAAGCTTCTGCCGCCCTGCCGATGCTAGCCCCGCATCTGCTTGAGATAGACCATGATGGTGATTTCAACGGTGTGCGAGTCCATCGGCAGCATCTCCTTTCGCTACCACTCACGCTCTCTTCGCCAGCGAAGTCGAGCGAAAGGTAAGCAATCTTATGGCTCATTTGGCGCCTGCTGGATCATCTTCGGATCGGATCTGTTCAAGGCCTCGGCGGGGGCCCGCAACGGTTCATTAACCTCCCGGCTGCACCATTAGTTGGTGAGGTCCTGGCTTTCCAAATCAACAGACTGGCTACACCGGCACGCACGCCTCTCGCGGAGACGCGCCCGTACCGGAGGGCCGTTTTTGGAACTGACAAAAAAGGGGCTCTCCTGTCCGACCTCGGGGAGGCAGTCATTCTCGCCACGCGTTCACTCTCGGTATCAGTGGAGTAAAACATGAGTATCAAGTCAGCCCTTGTTCGTCGCTCCGGTGCTTTCGCCGTTGCTCTGCTTGCGCTCTCATTCAGCCTCGGCGGCTCCTACGTTGTCCGTGCGGACGACCCGGTGTCCATATCTCTACTGCAAGAGATTTTCGTCGATCCCATCGTGACAGCCGTTAAGGGGCTCGAACAACGGCTTACGAAACTTGAGGGAACACTTGCCCTGTTCGCAAGCTCCTTCAGCTCACAGCACATCAGCGCCCGAGAACTTTGTGTCTCCGATGACAGCGGGGCCCAAACCTGCATCGCCAAAGCTCAACTCGATCGCCTGCTTATCAAGATTGTGGCGGAAGCTGCACTCGAACAACCTGCGATTACACTATCCGACGCCACGGTGCCCGTGGAATTAGTCGAAATCGCCGCGACGACGAATGACATTCCATCCTCCCCGATCGTTGCTCCCTTGGAAGGCACGACGGACAATCAAGCGACCGATCACACCGGGACGGTGACAACCGCCGCCTCTGGCGCCGCGATCGTTTGGTTTCCGGAAGTGGAAATCTCTACACAAGCAACCATGCCGCAAGAGGAATGAAAGCTGTTGCCGGTCCGAGCACGACAACCCCGCTTCGGCGGGGTTGTTTTTCCTGAATAGGAGTATGTCCCGGCGGTGATGTTGACATGCGGATTTGATATCCGCATGTCACAATGTAACGTCTGATTTATTCATCTTGTTGCGAGCATGTCGCATCGTGCCTGAGGGGACATGCTACGCGGCCGACGTCTGCGAACGGTGCTTCCAACCTGTTGACGGTACTTCTATCCCTGCCAATTGGCAGAACTGGTCCTGGAGCCTTTCGACCAAACCCGGGCCCTTTACGACAATGCCAATCTCCGCGCCGCGCGGCTTCCAAGGATCGGGGGTTGTGGCAAGCCAGTTGAAGCTGGTTACTATTAGTGCGTCCTTGTCCCACGTCATGAACTTGCCGTGGATTTTCTCGGAAGATTAATTCGGTGTGCGAACTGGCCGTGAGCAGTTGCAGCATACTGCCGGTCGCGAGCTTGGCGAGGCCTCTTCCTCCTACTCGCAAGTTGATGTAGCATTTTACCCAAGCTGGCACCGGGACGTGCCAAACTCCCGATCATTGCGACGCGCAGCGAACATGCCGTCGGCGGGCAAAATCTCCCTTCAATCATCGCGCTGTATTTTCCACGCGCCGTGGGCGCTGACCTTGGGGGCTGGCTATGACGAATCTGAAATTTCCCCGCCGTCGATTTCTGCATCTGGCCGCGGCCGCTGCCGCGCTGCCAGCGGTGTCGCGGACTGCAAGGGCGCAAGCCTATCCGACGCGGCCGGTGCGCATTATCTACGGAATTAACGACAAACCTGACATCGACATACTCGTAGCACGCCAGGTCAGTGGTTGGCTTTCGGAGCGGCTAGGTCAACCGTTCGTCATCGAAGCCCAGCTAGGCCTTGTCACCAACCTCGCCACCGAAGCCGTCGTCCGCGCCGCTGCGGACGGCTATACGCTTCTTTTCGCTACCTCGGCGAACGCAATTAACGCGACGCTCTACCCAAACCTCAACTTCAATTTCATCCGTGACATCACGCCGATCGCGAGTATTGGCCGCATAGCGAACATCATGGAGGTCAATCCGTCGTTCCCTGCCACGACGGTTGGCGAGTTCATCTCCCATGCCAAGGCTAACCCCGGAAAGGTCAGCTATGGCTCGGACGGCAATGGGACGACGAGCCACATGTCTGGCGAACTGTTTAAGTTGATGACCGGCGTCAACATGGTTCACGTACCCTATCGCAGCGCCTTTGCCGCGCTTGCCGATTTGGCCGCCGGTCAGGTGCAGGTCATGTTTGACCCAATACTCACGTCGATCGAATCCGTCAGAGCCGGCAAACTACGGCCATTGGCGGTGACAACCTCAATGCGCTCCCCGAGGCTGCCCGCGATTCCCGCGGTGAGCGACTTCCTGCCGGGCTATGAGTCGAGCGCGTGGTTTGGTTTCGTCGCACCCAAGGGCACGCCGGTCGAGGTAGTCGACAGGCTCAACAAGGAAATCAATGCTGGGCTCGCCGATCCCAAGCTGAAGGCACGGCTTGCCGACTGGGGCGTCACGGTGACTGCGGGTTCGCCCGCCGATTTCGGAAAGCTCATCGCCGATGAAACCGAGAAGTGGAGCAAGGTGATCCGGGCGGCCAACATCAAGGCGGAATAGGCCGGCGGCGGATATTCCAAAACGTCCCGTTCTCAGAATCGCGCGCGAGTGGGCTAACGCGTTCGCTCGTGCTGACGGATTGGGTGCGTTGCGAAACCGCCGCGCCCCCGATGTCGGAGATGGGTCATTCGCGATCGGCAGGTCTGAGCCGCTTGGTTCATAGATTCAGCATTGGTCGAAAAGCCGACATGGCATTCGCCGCGTTGATGCGCGCAACCGAGCTGCCAAGATGTGGCATCAAACGAACCCGCTCTCGCCGGGAGGGCGGTGCGGCTCGGGTGACGACGAGCAATGCAGCGCGATGACACCATCTCGACGTTGAGGATCGGGCATCCGCCTGCGACCTCCGCCCCCGCTCACCCCCTTCGCGCGCAGCCAACGGGGCGGTCAGCCGCTCAAATGTCTCCTTTGTCGGCTTAATGCATTCGAACGATGTCATAGGCTCGCTGAAAACGCGGGACAATGAGCTGCAATGCACAATCACAAGCCTCTCTGTCCGACTTGCCGGGATTAAAACGTGAGACTGTCCAGGTCGCCGTGTGGGAGCGGTCAACAATTGGGATAACAACCACCTCCAATGCATTCTCGCACTCCGCGAAGGTTTGCATTTCGCTGATGATCATTCGTTCGATCTGTTCCTTGGTCTTTGGCAGTTTTTCCATGTCAGGGACCTACGGGCCTTTTCCATCAGCGCTCATCATCCTTGTGCTTGTGAAGGAATCGAGCGACGTTTCCCCGTAACGCTTTTATTTCGAACAACCCGCCCATGGAGCCGGCCGTGTCGAAAAGTTCCCTTTGAAGGTTTTTAGGGATGCCGTTCCACTGCATGATGACCGCTGCGCCGAGGCACCACAGGACACCCGAAATCAGAAACGAGGAGCGCGCGGAACCCCTCTTTGCACAGCTCCAGGGACGACCCTGGGCTTCATCGGCAGCAGGCCCTCGCGCTGCAATTTCTTGCGCGCGAGCTTGCGAGCGCGGCGAATGGCTTCCGCCCTCTCTCGGACTCTCCTTTCGGAAGGTTTCTCGTAATGATTATGAAGCTTGATCTCGCGGAAGATGCCCTCGCGCTGCATCTTCTTTTTCAGCGCCTTCAGCGCCTGATCGACGTTGTTGTCGCGGACGAAAACCTGCACGTAAGTCCCTCCTCAGTGTAATGGTTGATCGGCTAGCGCGAGCGGGCAAGGTCGCCTCGCTCGCGCCTCCGGTTGTAAGCCTTGTGGACGAACGCAATCGGTTCCTAACGAGGTGGCCAGGCTGGAAGCCCCGGCTGAGGTCGGGGGACAGAATCCACCGCACGCAACGACATTGCAGGATAGTGCGCGGCCAATGCGCATGAAGTTGCTTATTGCAGTTTCAGTTGGTGACGCTTAGTGGGACGGCTTGTATTTCGGCTTCCCTCCGGTCTTAGTCTTTGCTCCGACAATCTCAACTACAGTAGGCTCATCACATTCTCGGGTCATGCTTGCGCTCACATCACTTTTGGCGAGCGCCTCAGTGTGCGGCCTCGGGTTCCAGAGAAGGGTCTAAAACCCGATTGTCTTGGCGTATAGCACGACGAGAACGATGAGCCCCAGCACCGAAGCCAGCACCTTAAGTACCGTTTTCCCGCTTGGACTACTCGACGGCAGACTGTCATTGATCGAAATGTATTCTCCTCCCGAGCCGCCGGCCGAGGGAAGCGGGCGGGGTTTCGGCGGCGGTGAATTGCGCGATTCATTAGCGGAGTTCAAAGCATCTCCTGAGATCAGAATTAAGTTTTCTCCGGCCGATTATGACCGGGGCTTTGCCTTTCCCATGATGTATGACGCCACGCCAAAGCAGATCGCGGCAGCCAAAGCGATGGTCAATAAAGAAGATCACACTTGGACAGAGGACCACATCTGCCGACGCTCCCAAGTTGTGCACGAAATCATCACGCCCCAGACGACACGTGAATTAATCCACTGAAGCGAACTGAGGAGATAGTTTTTCCATGGTCGGTTTGTGCCCTTCGCCCTTTCGAACGAGCGCGCGCCGCAAGCGGCGTGCGGACACGTACGGAACCGGGGTGGTGACCATACCCGGACCTAACGCAGCTCAATTTGGAGTCTTATTGCGCCTGCCGATGGCACCAGCGCTGCCGCTGTAAGGAACGGAGACTGCGGTACGTCGCCGCTTTATCTTGGGCAGCGCTCGGACAAAGCCGCTGCTTGTCCGTCTTGTTCATGTGGGGCTCTGAGATGCAAAACACAATAGGGACGCGGATATGGACGTTCGGCACCAATTGCTGACCGTTCCCGCACAGAGCCGTACGGGGGCAATTCGGGCATAGAGGAGCACAGCAAGGAGCATAGCAACAAGCCAGAAGGCCCGCGGACTCGCAGGCCTCCTGCGGTTCCATCGCAATCCCGATGAATGGCCGGCCGCGGTGCCAGCCGCTGAGCGCCACGGGGGGTATGCGCTCAAATCAATCGACAGCCGCCGGGTAAAGGTTCGCCAACCTTCAGCTCTCTCTGGCAGAGCGCGAGCTGCTGAAGTTAGGCACCGCTCATTGCCATCGGGCCACCATCGAATCAGCGGTGATTGCGCAGGTAGTCAGGCCCGCTCGTCCAGAGCGTCGTTCAACCATGCGAAAGCGCGATCGATATCACCGAGTGCCAATGCGATCGTCGCCGTTGCAGCCTTGGCCGCGGTGTGGTGGGGGGCGGATGAATGTTTTTGGTGCAGCCGCCCCCTTTTAGGCTATCACCTAGCCATAGGACCGCGACCCGGCCGAGTGACGCGCGGGCGATGGAGAGTCTCATGACAGGTAAGACCGATGTGGCGCCTCATAAGGAAAAGGTGTCGCAGAAGGAAGGTCCTGAGACCCCGCCCGATATGCCGCTGTTGGACCTCTCAGGCGCTACCATCAAGAAGCTGATCCGCACCTCCGAGGAGCGCGGCTACGTCACCCACGATCAGATCAACTTGGTGTTGCGCTCGGAGGTGGTCAATTCCGAGCAGATCGAAGACATCCTGACGATGTTCAGCGACATGGGAGTCAACGTGGTCGAGGCCGAGGAAACCGAGCCCGCAGAGGAAGGCGCACGCGAAGAGCCGGAAAAGGACGAAACAGCGAACGAACTGGTCGAGGTCCACCAGGAGGTGCCAACCAAAGCCGAGAAGAAGGAGCCCACCGAGCGCACCGACGACCCCGTGCGCATGTATCTGCGCGAGATGGGCACCGTGGACCTCCTGTCCCGTGAAGGCGAGATTGCCATCGCCAAGCGCATCGAGGCCGGCCGCGAGGCCATGATCGCGGGCCTCTGCGAGAGCCCGCTCACCTTCCAGGCCGTTGTCATCTGGCGGGAGGAGCTCAACGAGGGAAAGGTGTACCTGCGCGATGTCATCGACCTTGAAGCGACCTATGCTGGGCCTGGCGCTAAGGCCATGCCGACCGCAGTGGTGGTCGGCCCTCGTTAAAGCCGCCCAATGAACGCGCAGATGGCGAGGAAGTGGCCGCCGAGGGTGCGGCCGGTGAAGATGGTCTCGATGACGACGAGAAGGAGAATTGGCTCTCGCTCGCGGCGATTGAGGCTGAGCTCAAGCCCAAGGTGCTTGAGACATTCGACGCCGTCGCCGGCAGCTACAAGAGGCTGCGCCGCCTGCAGGACCAGGACATCCAGTTCCAGCTCAAGAGCCAGTCGCTCTCGCCAGCGCAGGAGCGCAAGTACAAAAAGCTCAAGGAAGAGATCATCGCCGAGGTGAAGTCGCTCCGCCTTCACCACACACGCATCGACGCACTGGTCGAGCAGCTCTACGACATCAACAAGCGCCTGGTCGGACACGAGGGCCGTCTAATGCGGCTCGCCCAGAGTCACGGCGTCGCGCACGAAGATTTCTTGAAGCACTACCAAGGTTCCGAACTGGACCCGCTCTGGCTCAATCGGGTGTCGAAGCTTTCCGCCAAGGGTTGGAAGAACCTCGTCGCCATGGACAAGGACAGGATCAAGCAGCACCGCCAGGAGATCCACGCGCTAGCCGGAGAGACGGGGCTCGAGATCGGCGAATTCCGCAAGATCGTGCAGATGGTGCAGAAGGGCGAGCGCGAGTCACGCCAGGCCAAGAAGGAGATGGTGGAGGCGAACCTGCGCCTCGTGATTTCGATCGCGAAGAAATACACCAACCGCGGTCTGCAATTCCTGGACCTGATCCAGGAAGGAAACATCGGCCTCATGAAGGCGGTCGACAAATTTGAATACCGGCGCGGCTACAAGTTCGCGACCTATGCCACCTGGTGGATCCGCCAAGCGGTCAGCCGTTCGCTCGCCGATCAATCGCGCACTATCCGTGTCCCCGTACATATGATCGAGATCGTAAACAAAATCGTGCGCACAAGCCGACAGATCCTCAATGAAATCGGCCGCGAGCCAACGCCGGAGGAGCTTGCCGAGAAGCTCCGCATGCCGCTTGAGAAGGTGCGCAAGACCTTGAAGATCGCCAAGGAGCCGCTTTCGCTCGAAACGCCGATCGGCGACGAAGCAGATTCGCACCTCGGCGACTTCATCGAGGACAAGAACGCAATCCTGCCAATCGATGCAGCGATTCAGTCGAACTTGCGCGAGACCACGACGCACGTACTTGCGTCACTGACACCACGCGAGGAGCGCATCATACGCATGCGCTTTGGCATCGGCATGAATAGTGAGCACACGCTGGAGGAAGTCGGCCAGCAGTTTTCGGTCACGCGCGAGCGTATTCGGCAGATCGAGGCCAAGGCGCTTAGGAAGCTGAAGCACCCAAGCCGGTCAAAGGTGTTCAGGAGCTTCCTGGACAATTGAGAGAGGGACCTTGCACACGGACCCTTAATTCCTGGTCTTAAAGATTTACTGCAGCTGTTCATGGCCGCTCGTGGCCCTCGCCGACATCGCAGGGTGATCCGTTGAAGTCCGCTCACGAGGGAAGACCGGCCGTGTGGCACATTCACCAGCAAGGCCGACTCTGGCCCTTCGCGTCAGTTACTGCGGTGCAGCGATCCGTTGGGTATCTGAGGTCAAGCGGGCTCGTCGCAGACGCCGGTTGCCGTTTAAATGTGCCTCTTGCTGGTGGAGCGCGGCCTTGTGGTTGTCAGTGACGACCACGAGGTGGTACCGGCATGGCGCTCCCGTACTTGACAATTTCTTCGGCTATCCGCACATATTACACGTTTGGTTCATATAAATCGCGTGTAGTCGGCAGGTACCGCCACGGCGACGAACCAATCAGCTCCAGAAAATGTCAGCATTTCCTCCGAGAACTGTCCACTGCTGGTACAAGAATCGTAGCTCGGGCAGCTCGTCCAGCGGCGAGGGCCGAGTCTGCCTTATGGATTGAGAAACGCGGCGCATAGCAGTTCGCTCGCTTTCAGAGAATGCACGCCCCAACTCTGGTTCGCGTTCGTCGGTGCCGTACGGAGCATTTCTACCTGCCATAACCAAGGAGTAGCCATGCAGAATGGTGCAAGGACAAACATGAGAACGCATCAACCCAGACCGGCCGCGTCATTTGCTCCCCGCTCAAGGCGGTGGACATCGAATGCCGCCCGCCCCGAGTCGAAGGGCTCTGAAAACGCGCAAAGAAACTACGAGCGGTATTTGGCGTTGGCCCAAGCTGAAAGCCAGGCCGGCAATTTGATCGCAGCGGAGAATTACTACCAATACGCCGAACATTATTTCAGATCGATGTCCTCCGACCGAGGAACGACATAGAAGACTCTGTTACGATGGGCGCGAATGAAGCGGCCGGTAGCCTGGAATTTGCAACGGGGAAGCTCCCCGTAAGTTTGTTTAGCGGCGATGTCCGAGCGCGACCCCAAGGGACGCAGCTTTCTGCCGTAATGCGCCCGCCGTTCTCTTCATCAACTTGGATATCTTTGCTACCGGCGTTTTCGCCCGAGAATGACCCTTTAGTTCACGCTCGTGCGCTTTGCTCCACGCGGACTTTGTACCGTTCGTCTTCTTCGCCATGTATGTTCTCCATGCACCAAAGCCGCACCCATCGAGTGCGGCTTCTACCCTTCCTGATCCCGAACTCCTAAAATAGGGCTTCGCAATCGCTTACCCCGATTGAGCAGCGGGATTGGGTCCGAAGAAGTTCTCTTCAATCTCGTGATCCTCGGCCGCTCGGAGCTGACTTGAAGCTTTCTGCGCTGCATTTATTGCCTGTGTGCAAGTCGCCCTCGCGATGTCGGCGGCATCTTTGAGGAGAGCAATGATGGCCCTGCCCGACTCGTCTACCGGAACACCATCAGCTCGCACGTTGCCCTTCGAACCAGGTGCGAATGGTATGACTGTTTTTTCGTTACGATCGATCATAACGCAACTCCTATTCCACTACACTCGTGTGGATGAGCGTCAATCTATACATCTTTACAAATCCCCGCCCGCGCAGACGCACGACGCACAACGGGTTGTCCACAAGAGACAGTCTCGTGCACAATCGAATCTCTGCTAAGCGTGGCAAGAATGTCGCAGCGCTCATTTTCGAAACGCTTCGCAATCATGCGCGGCCATCCCTGGGCGGTCTCAGACGGGCTTCAATCTTCTCAATCGCTCACGTCCGTATCCAACCACGATCAAACTTTTGCGCGGGGATCTGCAAAGTCCGCAGACTTGGGCTTGGGCGTTCAGCCTCCAAAGGTCGGGTCGAACCTCGGAGACGAACCCGCCAGCAGATGGCTTCTCGCGCGCGCGGCATGCCCAAATCCGTACACAGCCCCCAACGACGATTCGAAGGAACGCGCCGATGACATCAAGGCGCTGACCATTTCCGAAGTGAATTGCTAAGCAGATGAAGTGCGCAGATGCCTCTCCGAGCGCGTCACGAACTACGCCTCATCGCGGTGCGACGTGGGCTGCGAGTGGCCGCACCGTGACGCGCTGCCGGCGTTGGCCCCATCGGCCGTGGGTCTCCTCGAACACTCCGGCGCATGGCGTTCCGCAGCGCTGGCACCGACCCTCAGTTATCAGATTCCAAGCCGTGAGCTCGTACCAATCGCGCCCGATCAACAGTGCCTTGCAGCCGTGACAGTACGTACTCTGGCCCTCTGGATCGTGAATATTGCCGGTGTAGACGTAGCGCAGCCCGGCCTCCGTTCCGATGCGGCGCGCCATGCGCAGCGTAGCGGGCGGCGTCGGCGGCGTCTCCAGCATCTTCCAGTCCGGGTGAAAGGCGGTGAAGTGCAGCGGGACGTCGGGGCCCAAGCGCTCCATCACCCAGCGGCTGAGTGCGTCGATTTCCGCAGGCGAGTCGTTCTCGCCGGGAATCAAGAGCGTCGTGATCTCGAACCAGACCTCGGTCGAATGCTTGAGGTACTCCAGCGTGTCGAGCACCGGTTGGAGCCGGCCAGAGCACAGGTTCTTGTAGAAGCCCTCGGTGAATCCCTTGAGGTCGATATTAGCGGCGTCCATGTGACGGAAGAACTCTAGCCGCGGCTCCGCGCAGATGTAGCCGGCGCTCACCGCCACCGTTTTGATGGCCCGCTCGCGGCACGCCTGCGCCACGTCGACCGCGTATTCCATGAAGATCACCGGGTCGTTGTAGGTGAAGGCCACCGAGCGGCAGCCGCTGCGAACCGCCGCCTCTGCGATCGCCTGCGGGGAGGCCACGTCCTGGACGCGGTCGAGTTCACGCGCCTTGGAGATGTCCCAGTTCTGGCAGAACTTGCAGGTGAGATTACAGCCGGCCGTGCCAAAGGACAAAACCGGCGTGCCAGGCAAGAAATGGTTGAGCGGCTTCTTCTCGATCGGGTCGATGCAGAAGCCGGACGACCGGCCGTAGGTGGTCAGGACGATCTGGTCGTCCCGGCGGCCGCGCACGAAGCACAGACCGCGCTGCCCCTCGTGTAGCTTGCAATAGCGGGGGCACAGGTCGCACTGGATGCGCCCGTCTTCGAGACGGTGCCAGTACCGGCCCGGCCGGCCCTCCAAGATCTGTTGGTCCATATCGCGGCTGACCTAATTTTGAGACATTATACATTATACATTTGGCCATCACGCATCGAGCGGCCAAGGATGGCCAGGTGGCGATCGATGGGACGGGGAATAACAGCCCTTTCGCCACCGCCTTCACGACTCACGTCGAGACCCCGGCCTTGAGTCAACTTTCTCTTGCGCAAGGTGCGGGACGACGTGCTGGCCGCAACCCGCCGGCGGCAGGAGCCCTATGTCTATGGCCGCATCACCACGCGGCGGCTTTGTGTCTCCGATGACAGCGGTTCGCAAACCTGCA
>WNGI01005110.1_pt1 | contig 14510 bp, 13 predicted proteins | sample 5400621 | NCBI WGS metagenome assembly WNGI01 (sample SAMN13153374, study PRJNA577476) | soil metagenome | isolation source: 20 cm soil or saprolite under Garry oak tree replicate 1 | place: USA:California | collected 2016-06-15 | reverse complement strand
GGGCTCGGGCGGACGGCCGACCTCTTCTTCGCCGTGGCCAGCATGCTGATCGCGATCCCGACCGGCGTCAAGGTGCTCAACTGGTGCGCGACGCTGTGGGGCGGGGCGATCCGGTTCACGACCGCCATGCTCTTTGCGATGGGGTTTCTCGCGATGTTCACGATCGGCGGGATCACGGGGGTGAGCTTCACCGCCGTCCCGATCGACTGGCAGGTGGAAGACACCTATTACGTCGTCGCCCACATGCATTATGTGCTTTTCGGGGGGAGCGCCTTCGCGATCTTCGCCGGGCTCTACTACTGGTTTCCGAAGATGACGGGGCGAATGCTCTCGGAGGCCTGGGGCAGGTGGCACTTTTGGCTGACGTTCCTGGGGTTCAACCTCACGTTCATGATCCAGCACGTCCTGGGGCTTCTGGGGATGCCCCGCCGCGTCTTCACCTATCCCGACCTCCCGGACTGGGGCCGCTTCAACATGATCTCCACCGCCGGAGCGTACCTCCTGGGCTTCTCGGCCCTGGTGTTCCTCTGGAACGTGTTCGCGAGCCTGCGCGCCGGCCGGCCCGCCGGGGACAACCCGTGGAACGCCTGGACGCTGGAATGGGCGACGCCGTCGCCGCCGCCCGAGCACAACTTCGATCTGGTGCCCCCGATCCGGGGCCGGCGACCGCTGTGGGACCTGGCGCATCCTGACCGGCCCGACCCGGTGCCCGCCCGACTCTACGGCCTGGGTGGCCACGTCCCCGCGCCGCAGCCGGGGGGCAGGGCCCTCGACGTTTCCGGCCCGCGGCTGGGGATGCTCTGCTTCATCGGGACCGAGGCCATCTTCTTCGTCATGCTGATCCTCGCCTACGTGTACTATCACGGCGCCGCCCACACCGGAGTCGTGGCGGCCCGCGTCTTGGATTCGGGCCGGGCGGGGATCAATACCGTCTTTCTCATCGCCAGCAGCGCGACCCTGTGGCTGGGCGGCAAGAGCCTCGAGCAGCGACGAGGCGGCGCGCTCACCGCGTGGCTCGCCGTCACGATCATCCTGGGCGCCTTGTTCCTCGTCGGGCAGGGGCGGGAGTGGCTGGCGCTGGTCCAGGCCAACGTCACCGTGAGCCGCGATCTGTTCGGGACCACGTTCTTCACGCTGACGGGGTTCCACGGTCTGCACGTGCTGCTCGGGCTCTGCCTGCTGGCCATGCTGTTCGGCCTGGCGATCGCCCGCCGGTTCAAGGGGCCGACGTCCGCGGCGATCGAGGCGGTGGCCCTCTACTGGCACTTCGTGGACGCCGTCTGGATCGGCATCTACAGCCTGATCTACCTGTGGGCGTTGGTCGGATGACGGCGTGGCAGTTCGTCGCCGCGACCTGGCCCTGGGAGCCCTCGGCGGTCCTGGGGTGCGGCGCCCTTGGGATCGGGTATCTGGCCGCCGTGCGATGGCGCCTCGGGGGACGCGCCGGATGCTTCCTGGCCGGTGTGGTGGTGCTGCTGTTCGCGCTGGATTCCCCCCTCGACACGCTCGCCGATGCCTATTTATTTTCCGCGCACATGGCGCAGCATCTCCTGCTCCTCCTGATCGTGCCGCCGCTGCTGCTGGCGGGGACGCCCGCCTCGCTCTTGGAGCCGGCGTGGCAGACCGCCCGCGTCCGCGCGCTCACGCGGGCGCTCGGCCGGCCCGTCGTGGCCTGGGCGCTGGGGGTCGGCACGATCTGGGTCTGGCACATCCCGGCGCTGTTCAACGCGACACTCGACAGCGGCGGCGTGCATCTCATCGAGCACCTGTCATTTCTGGTGACCGGCGTGATCTTTTGGTGGACGATCCTGGCGCCGCTGCGGGAGGCCCGGCTGGCGCCGGTGCCGGCGATGCTCTACCTGCTCGCCGCCGCGCTCGCCAGCAGCGTTCTTGGGATCGTCCTGACCTTCGCGCGGGCCGGGCTCTACCCGGCGTACCTGCGCCCGGTGGACGTTCTCGGCATCGAACCGCTCATTCGCGCCGGATGGGGGATCTCTCCGGAGACCGACCAGCAGATTGGAGGGTTGCTGATGTGGATTCCCGGAGGTCTCGTCTATCTCTGCGCCATGTTGGGGGTGCTGATGCGCTGGTACCGCTGGGATGAGCAGGATGCGGCCGCCGGCGCCGCACCTGCGCCGGACGCACCGGTCGCGGCGGCCCCGGCTCTGCCGGCGGGGGAACTCCATGCCCGGTGATCTGCGCGCGGGGTGGAGCCCTGCGAAGCCCGAGAAACTGCCCAGGCGGACCCTGTGGCCCGCGGTGGCGGCGCTCGGGATCGTCCTGGTGATGTGGGGTGTCGTCACCGCATACTTGATCGCCGCGGTGGGCGTCGTCCTGCTCGGCATGGCGGTGCTCGGGTGGACCGGAGAGTTGCTCCATGAGCGGTGACCATCCTCCGGCAGCAGCGGAAGCCGGGTCGCCCGCATCCCCGTGCCGCCGGGAGTTCCTCGCGCGGGTGAGTATTGCGCTCGGCGCTCTGGGCGCCGCGATCGTCGCGGTCCCCGTCGTCGGCTTCCTGCTGGCGCCGTTCTTCGAGAAGCAGTCTCAGGTGTGGCGCCCCGTGGGAACGGTCGACAGCTTCCGGCCCGGGATGACGGTGAAGGTGGACTTCCCCGATTCCTCGCCGCTCCCCTGGGCAGGCGTTGTGGCCCGGACCGCGGCGTGGCTCCGCCGGGAGCCCGACGGCTCGTTCGTGGCGTTTACGGTCAACTGCACCCATCTGGGGTGCCCGGTATTACAAGGACGGCGCCGTGGCCGCCGGCCCTCCGCCGAAGCCGCTCCCCCAGTATCCCGTGCGGGTTCGCAACGGGCAGGTGGAGATCCAAACGAGTCCAATACCCATCACGACCTGAGGGGGGGCATGGGCATCGCACGGCGGCTGTGGCGGGCCTTCGACGACCGTGCCGGGATCTCGCAGATCCTGGGGCCGGTCCTCCGGCACCCGGTGCCCAAAGACGCGAGATGGTATTACGTGTTTGGCAGCGCGACGCTGTTTGCCTTCCTGCTCCAAGTCGTGACCGGCATCGCGCTCGCCCTGGCGTACATTCCCTCGACGGCCAACGCCTACGATACTCTGCAGTGGATCACCCATCAGGCGCCCTTCGGCAGAATCCTTCGCGGCATGCACTACTTCGGGGCGTCGGCGATGGTCCTGCTGATCGGCGCCCACATGGCCCGGACCTTTCTGATGGGCGCGTACAAGTTTCCCCGGGAACTGAACTGGATCACCGGCGTCGTCCTGTTCATCGTGACGATCCTCCTCGCGTTCACGGGACAGTTGCTGCGGTGGGATCAGACCGCGGTCTGGTCGATCGCGGTCGCCGCGGAGCAGATGGGCCGCCTCCCGCTCATCGGCCGCGACCTGGCCCGGTTCCTGCTTGCGGGCGACACCTGGGGCGGGCAGACGCTCAGCCGCTTCTTCGCCTTCCACGTCTTCTTCATCCCGGCGGTGATCTTCGCATTCATCGGGATTCACCTCTGGCTGGTCCTGCGCCACGGCATTTCAGAGCCGCCCGAGCCGGGCCGGCCGGTCGATCCGCGCGCGTATCGCGCCTGGTATCAGTCGCTGCTGAGCCGCGAGGGCCGGCCGTTCTGGCCCGACGCCGCCTGGCGGGACATCGTGTTCGGCGTCTGCATGGCCGGCGCCGTGGTCCTCGCCTCCCTGATCGTTGGGCCCCCGGAACTGGGGAAGCCGCCGGATCCAACGATCATCCAGGCCGATCCCCGGCCCGACTGGTACCTCCTCTGGTACTTTGGCCTGCTGGCCCTCCTTCCGCCGAATCTCGAGAACTACGTGATGGTCCTGGGGCCGCTCGTGGCGCTGATCGTTCTGCTGCTCGTGCCCGCCATCTCGAACCGGGGCGAGCGAAGCCCGGCCCGGCGCCCCTGGGCGATCGGGGTGGTGTTCGCGATCTGCTTGACGATCGGGACATTGTGGATCGTGGGAGCCCGGGCGCCCTGGTCCCCCGATTTCACGACGGGACCGATCCCGGCCCGGATCATCGGCGCGGCGACCGGGCCGGTCGCCGCGGGAGGACGGCTGTTCTACGACAAGGGCTGCCAGTACTGCCATACGATCGCCGGCTACGGCGGCCTGCGCGGCCCCGATCTCAGCGCCGTCGGCGACCGCCTCACGCCGGCCCAGATGACGTGGCGGATCCTCAACGGCGGGACGAACATGCCGGCGTTTGCAGGGAACCTTTCACCGGATGAGCTGGATGCGCTCATCGCATTCCTGAAATCCCGCACCACCCGGGCATCGACCCCATGAGGGTGAGGAGGCGTCGCCATCCGCATGCATCCGCTTCTTGAACTCCAGCTGGGCGCGTACGACGCGGCCGTGCGGGCCCGACTCGACGTTCTGGACAAGGATCAGTTCGCCGTCCGCCTCTGGAGTGGAGATCCCGGCCTGTGGACGGCCGACCCCGATGCCGGAGCGAGCATCCGCGGGGCTCTCGGGTGGCTGCACGTGGTTGAGAAGATGGAGGAGAACCTGGACGACCTGACGCGGTTTGTCGCGGACGCGCGCAATGCCGGATTCCGCCACGTCGTCCACATGGGGATGGGAGGCAGCAGCCTGGCGCCCCTGGTGTTCCAGCGTACGTTTCCGCAGGCGGCCGGCGGCCTGCCCGTGACCGTGCTCGATACCACCGATCCCGCGACGATCCTCGCGGTGGAGCACTCAGTCCCCCTTGCCCAGACCCTGTTCATCGTCGCGAGCAAGTCCGGAACGACGGCCGAACCGGCCGCATTCGGCGAGTACTTCTACGCGAAGCTCCGGGCGCTCAAAGGAGATCGAGCCGGGGAGAACTTCCTGGCCATCACCGATCCCGCAACGCCGCTCGTGGACGAGGGCAAGCGCCGCGGGTATCGCCGGGTGTTCCTCAACTTCGCCGATATCGGCGGCCGGTACTCGGCGCTCTCCTATTTTGGGCTGGTGCCTGCGGCGCTCTGCGGGGTCGATGTCGCCGGGGTGCTGGCCCGGGCGCTCCACATGGCGCGTGCGTGCGCGTCCGGCGTCCCGGTCAAGGACAACCCAGGGGTAACGCTCGGCGCGGTGATGGGCGAGCTGGCCCATCAGGGGCGCGACAAGGTGACGTTCCTTGTCGCGCAGCCCATCGCCTCGCTGGGGATGTGGCTCGAGCAGCTCATCGCGGAGAGCACGGGAAAGGCCGGCACCGGGCTCCTTCCGGTCGCGGACGAGCCCCTGGGCGATCCGTCGGTCTACGGGGAGGACCGCCTGTTCATCCACCTCCGGTACGGTCCGGAAGAGGACACCGCGCTGGAGCGGGGCGTCGAGGCGCTCCGCCGCGCCGGGCACCCCGTGGTGACGATTCGCGTCGACGATCTGCTCGACCTGGGCCAGGAGTTTTTCCGCTGGGAGATCGCCACGGCGACCGCCGGCGCAATTCTTGGGATCAACCCCTTCGACCAACCGAACGTGCAGGAGAGCAAGGACAACACCGACCGTCTGCTGGCCGTCGTGCGGACGAGGGGCCGGCTTCCCGAGGAGACGCCCGCCCTGATCGAGGGGACCTTGAGCTTCTTCGGCGATGGAATCGAGGAGAACGCCTCGGGGACGCTCGCCGGGTTCCTGGCTCAGGGCTGGCCGGGGAGCTACGTGGCGCTGATGGCGTATCTGACCGAGGGCCCGGCAACGGATCAGGCGCTCCGCTCGATCCGGCTGCGCCTGCGGAACGGCACACGCCTGGCGACGACACTTGGGTACGGCCCGCGCTTTCTGCACTCGACCGGCCAGTACCACAAGGGGGGGCCCGCCACCGGGCTCTTTCTGCAGTTGACGGCCGACGACGCGGTGGACGCGTCTCTGCCGGAGTTACCCTATACCTTCGGAACCTTCCGGCGCGCCCAGGCACTGGGCGATCTCCAAGCGCTGCGCAAGCACGGCCGCCGGGTGATCCGAATTCATCTGGGCCGGTCCGTGAGAGAAGGGCTGCGTGACTTGAAGAGCGCTGTCATCGAGGCTATGGAAGGCGCGGCCCCGGGCAGGGACACCATCCCGAGATAACCGCACATAGAGGTTGACACCCCCCACCGTGGAAGGCATGATGATCCTATGGAGTTGTTCCGGCAGAGCCGCGAGGCCAGCCTGCGGCGCGAGGCGCCCCTGGCCGCCCGCATGCGGCCCGAGACGCTCGACGAGGTGGTGGGACAGGCGCACCTCCTTGGGCCGGGGCGTCTCCTCCGGCAGGCGATCGAGCAGGACGTTTTGACATCGGTGATCTTGTACGGCCCGCCGGGCACCGGGAAGACCTCGATCGCCCACGTGATTGCCCAGGCCACCCGCGCGCACTTCGAGACGATCAATGCGGTCACCGCGGGTGTGGCCGATCTCCGGCGCACCATCGAGCAGGCTCGGGACCGCCGGACGCTTTCCGGCACCCGGACGATCCTGTTCATCGACGAGATCCACCGGTTCAACAAGGCGCAGCAGGACGCGCTGCTGCCATTCGTGGAGGATGGCACCGTCACCCTCATCGGGGCGACCACGGAGAATCCGTTTTTCGAGGTCACCTCGACGCTGGTCTCGCGCTCGCGGCTCTTCGTCCTCGAACCGCTCACCGCCGAGGACCTCCTCAAGATTCTCTCCCGAGCCGTCTCCGACCCCCGAGGGCTGGGACCGGACCGGGTGGAGTTGTCGGACGACGCGGCCCGGTACATCGCCGGCGTGGCGAACGGCGACGCTCGGGCGGCGCTCAATGTGCTCGAGGCGGCGGCCCTGGCCGCGCCGCCGGCGGCCGAGGGGTTGCGCCGGATTTCGCTTGCAGCTGCCGAGGAGGCGGGCCAGCGGCGGGCGCTTCTCTACGGCGGCGACGGCGACGCGCACTACGACATGATCTCGGCGTTCATCAAGAGCATCCGCGGATCCGATCCGGACGCGGCTGTCTACTGGCTGGCCAGGATGCTCGCCGCGGGCGAGGATCCGCGGTTCATCGCCCGCCGGGTGGTGGTCCATGCGGCCGAGGATGTGGGGCTCGCCGACCCCCAGGCGCTCGTGGTGGCGGTCGCCGCCGCGCACGCCCTGGAGTTCGTCGGGCTGCCCGAGGCACGCATCCCCATGACCGAGGCCGTGATCTACCTGGCGACGGCGCCGAAGAGCAATGCGACGGTCACCGCCATCGCGCGGGCGTGGCATGACGTCGAGCACGATGAGACCCGGCCCGTTCCCCGCCACCTGCGGGACGCCTCCTATCCCGGAGCGGCGCGCCTCGGGCACGGCCGCGGGTACGAGTACCCACACGATCACCCCGGCGGGTTCGTCGCCCAGCAGTACATGCCCGACAACGTGAAGGACCGAACCTATTACGAACCCACGACGTCTGGATACGAGGCCGACCTCCGGCGCCGTCTCCGAACATGGTGGGAGGGCGTGAAGCGGTACGCGTTCGAAGGGAGGTCCTGAGAGCGGCATGGCTCGTGTAGCCGTCGCGATGAGCGGCGGAGTGGACAGCGCGGTCGCCGCCGCCCTGCTGGTCGCCGAGGGGCACGAGGTGGTCGGGATCACCATGAACCTCTGGCCGACCTGGGTGCCGCAGACCGGCGAAGGATCCGGATGCTGCGGCATCGGGGCGATCGACGACGCGCGGTCGGTGGCGCGGCGCCTCGGGATCCGCCACTACGTGCTCAACCTCAGGTCCGAGTTCGAGCGTGAGGTGATCGCGTACTTCGCGTCCGAGTACGCCCGCGGGCGCACTCCGAACCCCTGCATCGCCTGCAACAAGGCGATCAAGTTCGACCTGCTGCTCCGCAGGGCGCTCGGGCTGGAGATGCAGGCGCTGGCCACCGGCCACTACGCCCGCGTCGACCGGGGTCCCGACGGGCGCTGCCGGCTCCTCCGGGCCGCGGACCGGCAGAAGGACCAGTCCTACGTCCTGGCCGGGCTCACGCAGGAGCAACTTGTGTATCTTCGTTTCCCGGTGGGCGTCTACACCAAGGCGCAGATCAGGGACATCGCGCGCCGGCACGGCCTGAGCGTCGCCGACAAGCCCGACAGCCAGGAGATCTGTTTCGTCCCGGACGGCGATTACGCTGCGGTGGTTGCGCGGTTCGAGCCCGAGGCGCTGCGCCCCGGGCCGATCTACGATCTGGACGGACGGCGGCTCGGGGAGCATCGAGGACTGGCGCGCTACACCGTGGGCCAGCGCCGCCGGCTCGGCCTCGCCGGCGGGAGCCCCCGGTATGTCGTGGGGATCGACCCCGGCCGCAACGCTCTGCTCGTCGGCGATGGAGCGGCGGTGCGGTGCCCCGAACTGATCGCGAGCCAGATTAACTGGATCGCGATTCCCGGATTGGACCGCGACCGCGCCGTCGGGGTCAGAATTCGCCACGCCTCCGCCGACGTCCCGGCGGTGATCGCCCCCGCCGGCGGCGGACGGGTCGCCGCCCGGTTCGAGACATCGCCCCGGGCGGCGGCGCCCGGGCAGGCGATCGCCTTTTACGAGGGCGAGGTGGTGCTCGGCGGGGGCGTCATCGACGAGGTGCGGATGGGAGGACTGGGCGCCGCGCGCGATGCCGCCCCGTCCGCGGGAGTGAGCGTCCTCTCGGACGCCGGTTAAGGGAACCATACCGCTGAGGGGAGGGGACTGATGTCCACCGTCGCGAACGTCAGCCTGGCCATCATCGCTGCCACCTGCGTGATCGCTGTGGTGGCGTTCGTCGTCTTCCTGTATTATGGGTGGCGGGCCGTGAGGAGGGCGGAGGCGATCCTCGCGCTCGTCCAGCGGGTCCTGCCGGGGCTGGCGATCGATCTCCGGGCCATGCTCGATAAGGTCGACCAGGAGATCCTGGAGGAGGCGATCCGCACCCTCCGGCGGGTTGGCGTCGTCATCGGCTCGGGGGTGAGCACCATCGAGCAGGTGCAGCAGACGGCGCGCCGGGTCGCTCAGGACGTCATCCTGCCGCCGATGAGCACCGCCGCAGGCGTGTTCGCGGTGATTCGGGAAGGGCTGCAGTGGTTTCGTCCCGGGGGCGACGGCCACAGAACCACTCGAAGTGGCGAGTGGGGCAAAGGTAAGGCCGATCGAAGCGTGGAGTAGTGCAAAGGTAAGCGAGGAGTAAAATAAAGGCACGTTATCCGCCGGAACCTGAACGGTAGAACCTCAAAGGAGGGACGGTCGCGATGGAAGAGCCAAGGGACTTTCTGTCGGGGTTGATCGTGGGAGGGCTGATCGGAGCGGCATTCGGCCTCCTCTTCGCCCCAGAGCCAGGCGATAGGACTCGCGAGCGGCTCCGGAGGCAGAGCGGGGAGTGGGGGAGCCGCGCGCGCGAGCAGGCGGATCGGGTGGCCGAGAGGGTTCGGGAGACCGCAGGCAGCGTCGCGGAGCAGGTGCGGGAACGGGCGGATGAGATCGCCACAAAAGCCAGGAGTTCGGCCGATGATGTGATCAAGCGCGGCCGCGACACCTTTGATGAGAAGACCGACCAGCTGCGACGGGCCTTCGAGGACGGGCGCGACTCGACCAGGGGACGGTCGCGTGAGCGCCGGTCGCCGGAGGGTTCGGAGGGGTAGCCCGCCCCGGGCCCAAGAATCCGCATCGGTTCAGCGGGTTCTTGCCTTCCGACGAATGGTTTCCGGACGCGCGCCCAGAGTCCCGGCGCGGAGACGCACGGGGCAGACGGCAGAGGCCGTCGAGGTCACGATCCCGGCGAAGCCCGAGTTCATCAGCGTCGCCCGATTGACTGCGGCGACCGTCGCGGGCCGGCAGGGGTTTACCTACGACGACATCGAGGACCTGAAGATTGCCGTCTCGGAGGCATGCAACGCTCTGATCCTCCTCGGGACGGGTGGCAGCCCGCTGGCCCTCCGCTTCAGCATTGAGCCTGACACGCTCGAGATCCGGATCGAGACGGGAGGCCCCGGGCTGGAGTTGGGCCCCGCCGCGTCTTCCGATCGGAAGCGGTTGGACGAGGGGCGGCTCGGCGTGTTCCTGATGCAGTGCCTCGTGGACGGCGCCGAGGTCCGCCGGAGCGAGCAGGGCAGAGCCGAACTCCGGTTGGTCAAGCGGCGGCAACGGTAATGAAGACGCGTCCCCGCGCTCGTCGTCCGCTTCCCCGGGCGGAGGTCCGGGCCCTCTTCAGCCACCTGCGGCAGACCGGGGATCCTGTCGCGCGGGAAGAACTTATCCTCGCGCACGAGAGCCTCGCGATCTACCTGGCGAGAAAATTCGCCGATCGGGGCGAGCCCCTCGAGGACCTTATCCAGGTCGCCCAGATCGGCCTGATCAAGGCGATCGACCGGTACGATCCCGCGCGGGGCATCGAGTTCACGACGTACGTCACGCCGACGATCGTCGGGGAGATCAAGCGGTATTTCCGCGACAAGCTGTGGTCGATCCGCGTTCCCCGGCGGCTCCGCGAGGTCAACTATACTCTGATGCGGTGTGTCGACGATCTCTCCCAACGCCTCGGACGCTCGCCGACCCTCAACGAACTGGCCGAGGAGACCGGCGTGCCGTTCGAGGTCGCGATCGAGGCCCTGGAGGCCGGCCGGGCGTACACGCCGGCTTCTCTCGATGCCGAGACCACGGAGGAGGGCGCGGGCGACAGGGCCGTGCCGCTGGGCGAGATGATCGGCGGCGAGGACACGACGATCGAGCGCCTGGAGGATCGCGCCACCCTGGAATGGGCCCTGGAAAACCTGCCCAGCCGCCACAAGGAGATCGTGCGTCTCCGGTTCTTCGACCGGCTCTCCCAGGCCGAGATCGCCCGCCGCTTCGGCATCTCCCAGATGCATGTCTCCCGGCTCCAGCGCGAAGCCCTCGGACAGCTGCGCGGTCTCATCGCCGGGCGGTCCGCCGAGGATCCGGCCTGAGCCACGCCGTCTCACGGCGGCATTCGCCGGGATCCATCTGACCCATGGCAAGCTTTCAGACGGCAGTTGAGATCGTGAAGCGCCTGCGGGGAGCGGGGTTCGAGACCTACCTCGCCGGCGGGTGCGTGCGCGACCGGCTTCTGGGGCGGGAGCCGGCGGATTACGATATCGCCACCGCGGCCGCGCCGGGTGAGGTGCAGGCCTTGTTCCCCCGAACCGTCGAGGTCGGCGCCGCCTTCGGGGTGATCCGCGTTCTCGCGGCCGACGGCGAATACGAGGTCGCGACGTTTCGGACCGAAGGGCCATACGTCGATGGGCGCCACCCCGCTTCTGTCCGGTTCGCAACGGCGAGGGAGGACGTTGCCCGCCGCGATTTCACGATCAACGGCCTCCTCTACGATCCCGAGACCGGCCAGATCATCGACGACGTCGGCGGACGCGACGACCTCGCCGCGAGGCGGATCAGAACGATCGGCGATCCGGAGACCAGGTTCGCCGAGGATCGCCTGCGCATGCTCAGGGCCGTCCGGCTCGCGGCCGAACTGGGCTTCGACATCGATCCCGATGCGGTGGCGGCGGCGCGGCGGCTGGCACGGCGCCTCGTGGAGGTCAGCCCCGAGCGCATTCGCGACGAAATCGTCCGCATGGTCACCGGCCCGGATCCCGGCCGGGCGGTTGGGCTCCTGCAGACTGCCGCGCTGCTGGACGCCGTCCTCCCGGAGATCGCGGCCGAGGTCGGGGTTCCTCAGCCCGAGGAATTCCACCCCGAAGGGGACGTGTTCATCCACACCTGCCTGGCCCTCGGCGCCCTGCGCGCGCCGTCGACGACCCTGGCCATGGCCACGCTCCTGCACGATATCGGCAAGCCGCCGACGCTGATCCGGGCCGACCGGATCCGATTTCCCCACCACGACGAGGTGGGGGCCGCGATGGCCCGGGTGGTGATGGAGCGCCTGCGGTTCCCGCGCCGCGAAACCGACCGCGTGGTGTTCCTGGTCGGCCGCCACATGATCTTCAAGGACATCAAGCAGATGCGCGAAGCCAAGGTCCGGCGCCTCGCGGCCGAGGAGGCCTTTCCCGAACTTCTGGAGCTCCACCGCGCCGACTGCGCGGCCAGCCACAAGGACTTCTCGATCTACGAATGGGTGCGCGCCTTCTTGGATCGCCTGGCGGGGGAGCCGCCGCTTCCGCCGCCGCTCATCACCGGGCACGATCTGATCGCGCTCGGGCTTCCTCAGGGCCCCCGCGTCGGCCGGGTGCTCCGGACCGTTGAAAACGCGCGGCTCGACGGGCAGATCCGCACGCGGGACGAGGCGCTGGAACTGGCGCGGCGCCTCGCCGGGGCGCCAAGCGACGGCTCCCCTGGGCGTGCCTCCCAGACGCCCACCAGACAACCACGCGGGGGGTGACCCGTGGGAAAGGAAATGCAGCGGCAGAGGGAGAAGTTTAGGGTAGATATTAGGTAGAAGTGAAGCAGGAATTGCGCGGGTGGGCGCGGTCGATGGCCGCGCCGGATATGCACAAGGGCCCGAGTCGTGGGGAGGGAAGCCGTGGACGGTGAGAGCAGACCCACGGCGCGCCTGCTTGCCCTCGTGAACCAAAAGGGCGGGTGCGGAAAGACCACGACGGCGGTCAACCTGGCCGCCTGCCTCGCCGTCAACAAACGCCGGGTTCTCCTCATCGATCTCGATCCGCAGGCCAACGCGACCGTCAGCCTCGGCGTCGACCCGGGGCGCCTCACCAGAACCATCTACCAGGTCCTCGTGGACGATTCGATGGACGACGGCACGGGGCTCGAACTCGCGAGCGTCATCGTACCCTCGAACGTGCCGAACCTCGACGTCGCCCCGTCCTCGATCGATCTGGCGGCCGCGGAGCTCGAGCTCTCCGCCAGGATCGGCCGGGAAAAGTCGCTGCGCAAGAAGATTTTACCGGTGCGCGACCGGTATGATTACATCATCATCGACACGCCGCCGTCCCTGGGGCTGCTGACCCTCAATGCCCTCGTGGCGTGCGAGGAGGTCATCATCCCGATTCAGACCCACTACTATGCGCTCCTGGGGATGCGCCAGCTGCTGCGCACCCTCAAGGTCGTCCGGGAGGAGGTCGGGCACCAGATCGAAATCGCGGGGGTGGTGCCGACGATGTACGACGCCCGGACGAGCATCAGCAAGGAGATCATTCATGGGATCCGCGAGTATTTTGGCAACAAGGTGTTTGCCAGCGCGATCCACTTCAACATCAAACTCGTCGAATCCAGCATGGCCGGCGTGCCCGTGTTCGTGCACATGCGCACCTCTCGCGGGGCGCAGGAGTATATGAGCCTCGCAAAGGAGGTCATGGCGCTTGAGCAAAAGACGAGAAGCGCTGCGGCGCGTACTTAGGCCCTTTATCGAAGACACCTCGCGCGAACTGGCGGATCTCGCAGGGCCCCATACCCCGGTTCTCCCCGTCCGGACACCCCCGGCCGCACCGCCCCCGATGCAGACCGTCCCGCCGGCGCGGGAAGAACGGATCCCGCCGGTGCCGCCGGCCGCCGTCGATGCCCCGGTGCGGCCCGCGGCGAGCGAGCCGGTGCCACCTCCCGTCCGCCCGGCAGAGCCAGTCGTCCCGCCTGTGCGGGCGGTGCTGACCGATCCATTTACGCCACTCGTGCAGCGGGCGCCGGTCGCAGAGCCGGTCGCGCCTCCGGTGCGCCCGATCGAGAGCGGGCCGGTTGCGCCTCCCATGCGCCGGCCGGTGGGAAGCGAGTCGGGCACCGTTCCCGTGCGTCCTGCCGGGCCGGTGATCGTCCCTTCACATCCGCCCTCGATGACAGCAGGCCAAGGCCCGCATGCGGCCGCGGCGCACGGCGCCCAGCACGCCGGGTCACAAAACGCGCCACCCCCCTCCGGGGGCTCCAAACCGGAGAGGGGCCAACGGCAAGCAGAGGTTGCGGCAGGATCGCAGGGCCAGCCCGCGACCGCCACGCCGTCCGCCCATACGGCGGGATCGGTCCCGCTCGTCCCCGTTCGGCCCCTACCGCTCCCGGTGACGCCTCGCCGGGCTGAGCCGTCCAAATACCCGCGGGCGGGGCACGCGCGGAAGCGTCCGCGAGCGGTGCCAGGTCTTGGCGTCGACGGTGTGAGCGGCGATCAGGCCCTTGCGCGGAAGGGGGTCTGCTTCGCTTACTTCATCAAACAGGCGTGCTGGCGGGTTCCCGAGGCCTACTGCAACACAGCGCTGCAGGTCTGCATCACGCGGGAATGCCCCGTCTATCACCTGCACAAGGAAGCGATGGAGCGGCGTTTCGCAACGAAATTCAAGCACTTCTGGTAAGCGGGGCTGACTAGGCCTTCGGCAGAAGATCCCTAGGCGGCATCATCCAGCAATCGCGCCATCGCAAGGCGTGCGCGTCAGATTGTCAGAGCCGAACCACGCCCTCGCGGACGGCGTAGCGGACGAGCCCGGCCGTGTCGTGGATGCCGAGCTTGGTCATCAGCCGGGTCCGGTGCGAGTCGGCGGTCTTCGCGCTGATCCCAAGCGCCTGCGCCACTTCCTTCGTCGTCTTCCCCTCCGCGACCAACTGCAGCACCTGCCGCTCCCGCGCGGTCGGCTGCCCGGAGGAGGCCTCGCTCCGGCCCAGATACGCCTGGACGACGGCCCGCGACACGCCCGGGCTGAGGTAAAACCCGCCCCG
>WNGI01003127.1_pt1 | contig 14510 bp, 15 predicted proteins | sample 5400621 | NCBI WGS metagenome assembly WNGI01 (sample SAMN13153374, study PRJNA577476) | soil metagenome | isolation source: 20 cm soil or saprolite under Garry oak tree replicate 1 | place: USA:California | collected 2016-06-15 | reverse complement strand
AGACCGAGGCGCCCCATGAAGCTGAAACTGCTCGCAATCCTCGTCCTCATCGTGGCGGGTGCCGGGGCGATCTTCATCTCCATCGGTGGGCTGCCGACGAGTGCCGCATCCGCGACGACATACCTGACTTCGGCCGCGGTCGTCGGCAGCATCAGCAACGACATCGCCGCGACCGGAACGATTGCCGCCTCGACACGGTACGGGCTGGCCTTCGGTACTGCCGCCCAGCAGCTGACCGGCACCTCGACCACGGCCGCCTCGACCTCGTCCTCGACGGGGTCGTCGACCACCTGGCTCGTCAAATCGGTCGCCGTCAAGGTGGGAGACACGGTCAAGAAGGGTGCTGCCCTGGCGGTCGGCGATACGACCGATCTCAAGGCGCAGCTCACCGCCGCGACCGCGAGCCGCCAGTCCACCGGGCTCCAGCTTCTCCTCGCCAAAAGTGCGCTCAGTACCGCGGAGACCGCCGCGAATACGGACCAGATCCGGCAGGCAAGGATCTCCGTGTATTCGGCCGAAACCGCATACGCGCAGGCGAAGACGACCGAGAGCGACCTCCGCAGCCAGATCGCGCTTGCCACTCTCGCTGCTCCGATCGACGGGATCGTCAGCGAGGTCGATATCGTCGCCGGGGCGGATGCGCCGTCCGGCAATGCCGTCGTCGTGGAGGCCCAGAGCTACGAGGTCACTGCGGACGTCGTCGAGAGCGATATCAGTTCCGTGACGGTCGATCAGCCGGCCACGATCACGATCGCCGCGCTCGGTGGCAGCGTCGACGGCAAGGTCACGGCAATCGGCAGGACCGCGACGACGTCGAGCTCGACCAGCGTTGTCTCCTACCCAGTGACGGTCGCCCTGACGAATCCTCCGACGGGAACCCTGCCCGGTATGACGGCCGACGTGACGATCACGACGGCATCGGTCGCGAATGTGCTCACCGTTCCGAGCGAGGCGCTCGCCGGTACGGCCGGCAACTACACGGTGCGGACGCTCGCCGCAAACGGTGTCCCCCAGGCGCAACCTGTGACGGTCGGGCTCGTCACGAGCACGCTCGCCGAGATCAAGAGCGGCCTCACGGCCGGCGAGACGGTCATCACCGGAACGACTGCCGCTCGCAACGCGACGACGACGACAACGACGCCCAATCGCGGCGGGTTTGGTGGTGGCGGGTTCGGCGCGGGCGGGTTCGGCGGCGGCGGAGGCGGGAACTGACGATGGCCGCCGAACCGATCATCCGACTCGAGCAGGTCAGCCGGACCTACGAGATGGGCCGGCTCGCCGTTCACGCCCTGTCCGACATCAGCCTCACTGTCGGCGATGGCGAGTTCCTGGCGATCGTCGGCCCATCGGGCTCCGGAAAGAGCACGATGATGAACATCATCGGATGTCTCGATCGCCCGAGCAGCGGTCAGTACGTTCTCGCTGGAACGCCGGTCGCCCAGCTCGACGACGACGGCCTCGCACGGGTGCGGAGCCGGACGATCGGCTTCGTCTTCCAGTCGTACAACCTGTTGCCGCGGGCGTCGGCCCTCGACAACGTCATGACCCCACTGCTCTACCAGAACGTCTCTCGGCGCGATCGGACGGCGCGGGCTCGAGCGGCGCTCGAGCGCCTCGGTCTGGGCGATCGGTTCGACCACGAGCCGAGTGAGCTATCGGGTGGCCAGCAGCAGCGCGTCGCGATCGCCCGAGCCATCGTCACCAACCCGGCGCTGCTTCTCGCCGACGAGCCGACGGGCAACCTCGACAGCGCCTCGGGCCTGGAGGTCATGGCCGTCCTGCGCGAGCTCAACGCCACCGGCCGGACGATCGTCCTCATCACCCACGACTCAGACGTGGCCTCAGAGGCGTCCCGCCAGATCCATCTCCACGACGGGAGGATCGCGGCATGAGCCCGCTGGAGCTTATCCGACTGGCCTTCTCACGTCTGCGCACGAGCCGCGTCCGGGCTGCCCTGACGATGCTCGGCGTCATCATCGGGGTCGCCTCGGTCGTTGCCCTCGTCGGCGTGGGGCAGGGGACGACGTCCGGGATCACCAGCCGCCTGGCCGGGCTCGGGACGAACCTCCTGACGGTCAATCCACGCAACGGCTCGGCGGGGCTGACCCTCTCCGACGTCGCCGCCGTCGCCGCGATCCCGAATATCGCGGCGGTCGCCCCGGAGCTCCAGCGCAGCGGGACGGTCGCGTCGGGGCGGGACACGACAACGACCTCGATCATCGGCACGAACGCGTCGTACCCGCAGGTTCGCGCCTACGAGGTGTGGCAGGGGACGTTCCTGACTGACGTCAGCGTTGCCGACAACCTGCGCGTCGTCGTGCTGGGTTCGACCGTCGCCGACAACCTCAATCTCGGCGCCCAGGCCGTCGGGACCGACGTCACGATCGACGGCCTGCCGTTCCGGGTCATCGGCATCCTCCAGCCCAAGGGCGGAACCGGCGCCCAGGATCCCGACGACCAGGTGATGATCCCGATCGGCGTCGTCCAGAAATATTTCAACGGCAGCGGCACGATCCGGACCATCGGTATCAGTGTCGCCAGCGTCGACGCGATGACCGGGGCCAAGACCGCCATCACGACGGCGCTGTACCGCCAGCACGGTCTGGCGGCGACGGCAACCGCAGATTTCTCGATCCTCGACCAGGCGCAGCTCCTCGCAACGGCGAGCTCGATCGCGGGGACGCTGGCCCTCCTGCTCGGTGGGATCGCCTCGATCTCGCTTGTCGTCGGCGGCATCGGGATCATGAACATCATGCTCGTGTCGGTCCGTGAACGGACCCGCGAGATCGGTATCCGCAAGGCCGTCGGGGCCCGCGGGCGGGACATCCTCGCCCAGTTCCTGATCGAGGCGCTGACCCTCTCGCTGCTCGGCGGGATGATCGGGGTCGTCCTCGGTCTCGGGGTCTCCGCCCTCATTGGACATATCGCCGGGTGGGGCTTTGCCTTCAGCCCGGTCATCGTCGCCGTCGCCCTGCTCTTCAGCCTGGCGGTCGGCATCGTCTTCGGCGTGTGGCCCGCCCGGCAGGCCGCTCGTCTCGATCCGATCAGCGCCCTGCGCTGGGAATAGGAGAAGCACAAGTGAGCATCGAGAATCCTAATTCGGCGCAGCCCGATCCGTTCCAGCCGGCCACCTTCGAGCCGGTCGCCGTCATGGCCCAGAAGCCGAAGGGACGATCGTCGAGCGTGCTCAACATCGCCCTCGGGCTGGCGGTCGCCGTGGCGATCGCAGGGGTTGCATTCGCCGTGGGGCGAGGCACGGCACCGGCGGCGGCAGCCACCGCCAACGGGCGGGCCGGCTTTGGCGAGGGAGGCTATTTCGGCGGCGCGGGCAATGGCGGCGCCGGTAATCGCTCGGGCGGCTTCGGGGCGGGCGGCGCCACGGGCCTGTCGATCACGGGCAAGGTGACTGCGGTCGGTCCGGACTCGGTGACCATCACGACCAGCTCCGGTGCGACGATCACGGTGTCGACGGCGGCCACGACCACCTACCATCAGCAGGCGAGTGGCAGCGCGTCCGACGTCGTGACCGGCAAGACGGTTGTCGTCTCTGTCGACGGCTTTGGCGGCCGCGGCGGCGGCAACGGAGGCGGTGGGGCGGCTGCCTCACCCGGTGCGGCGGCCAGTCCGCGGAGTGGCTTGACCACCACCGCCACCGACATCACAGTCGTTCCATAGGGAGAAGGGATCGCTCATGCATCTCCTCGTCGTCGAGGATGACCCGCGACTGAGCCGCGTGCTCAAGCGCCTCCTCGAGGAGGACCGCCATGTCGTCGAGGTCGCCAACGACGGCGAGACCGGCCTCGAGATCGCCGAGGACGCCCCCGGTCTCGAGGCCGTCATCCTCGACATCGGGCTGCCGGACATGTCCGGGCTCGAGGTCGCCCGCCGCCTTCGGCAGAAGGGCTCCGAGCTCGCGATCCTCATGCTGACCGCCCGCGACACCGTCGGCGACCGGGTCAGCGGGCTCGACTCCGGCGCCGACGACTACCTCGTCAAGCCCTTCGCCTACGAAGAGCTGGCCGCTCGGCTGCGGGCGCTCGCCAGGCGGTCGTCGGGCGGACCTCGTCGGGCGCTGCCGAAGCTCACGGTCGGGCCGATCACCCTCGACGAGACCGCCCGCCGGGTGACGGCCGGCGGCCGCCCGATCGACCTGAGCCCGCGCGAGTTCTCGCTTCTCGAATGCCTTCTGCGCCATCCCGGCCAGACGCTGACCCGCGACCAGCTCCTCGACCAGGCCTGGCCGTTCAGTGTCGCGGTCACCCCGAACGCCGTCGACGCCTACGTCCATTACCTGCGCACGAAACTCGGCGACGTGGGGCGTCGGATCGAGACAGTCCGCGGCGTGGGGTACCGCCTCGCCGATGCGTGACGGCGTACCCGCCGGCGGTGCTGGCGACGCCGCCGAGACCGATGCCCTGGCCGCCGATGGGCGGCTGATCCGACGCGTTCGCTGGCGCCTCGTGGCGTTCAGCGGCGGGACGACGCTCCTCGTGCTCGTCGTCCTCGGCATCGCCCTGTACCTCACCGCCGCGGCGACCCTCCAGGCACGCGGCGAACAGCAGCTCGAGCAGCGGGCGGATGCGATGCTGGCGCGAGGCGGGCCAGACCCCGACCGACCCGATTTCGGCGCCGTCTTCGGCGGCGTCTCGTCCGGGACGTACGTGCTGATCTCGGATTCGGCCGGCAACCGCCTCGACCGCGGTCCGTTCCAGTTTCCGCCCGGCATCCCGGTGATTGCCGGGATCGATGGAGCGAAGGCCAACGGAACCGATGTCCGTCTCGCGCAGATCGGCACGGTCCCGATTCGTGTCCGCACGCAGCAGGCGACGTCAATCGTCGGGACGGTGTACCTGCAGGTGTTCCAGGACCGGACGACCGAGCAGGAAACGCTCGACTCCATCCTCCGGGTGCTCGTCGTCGGCGGCGCCGTCGTCGTCCTGGTGGCAATCGGGTTCGGCGCCGTCTACGCTCGGCGGGCGCTCGTGCCGATCCGCGAATCGCTTGTCTCGCAGCGGCTGGCCCTGCGCCGTCAGCGCGAGTTCGCAGCCGATGCAAGCCACGAGCTGCGGACCCCGTTGACGGTCATCCGGAGCTCCCTCGAGCATCTCCAGCGTCACCGCAACGAGCCTGTCCATGCCGTCGGCGAGGCGCTCGACGACATCGGCGCCGAGGTCGACCATCTGACCGCCCTCGTCGATGATCTCCTTCTGCTCGCCCGTTCCGACTCCGGTGCGATCTCCCTCGAGCACCGACCGGTCGATCTCGGTGACGTCGCGGCCGACGCGGCATCGTCGCTTGCCAAGCCCGCCGAGGCGAAGTCGGTCAGGCTGGTCGTCGATCCGGCCCCGATCGTCGTCGAGGGCGATCCCGCGAGGTTGCGCCAGCTGGTGACGATCCTCGTCGACAACGCGATCCGCCACAGTCCGAGCGGCGGCAAGATCCGCGTCGCGGTCAGTCTCGCCGGCGCGTCCGCCCAGCTCGACGTCGAGGATGACGGGCGGGGCGTCAATCCGGACGACATGCCCCACATCTTCGAGCGCTTCTGGCGGGCCACTGGCGCGCCGAGCGGCGGGACGGGTCTCGGTCTCGCGATTGCCAAGTGGATCGTCGACCGTCACCAAGGGACCATCGCGGTTCGCAATCGTGAGGAAGGCGGCGCCGCGTTCCGGGTAACGTTGCCGCGTGAGGAGCCGACCCCCGGCTGACACCGACCCGCCCCGACGATCCCTCGCGACCGATTGACCCGCCCTCTTTCTGGCCAAATGCACGTCCTGTGAACGCAAGCCGAGGTCAAGCGTCGGTTCGGAGAGTCGGATCGATCTTCGGAGACCGACGCTGAGCGTGGATCATGACCGGTGAGAGGACCGGCGGCCGCCAAGGGCGGTCCGGAGCCCGCGGACCTCCGCTACGGATCATCCGGCGTGCATTTGGCGAGGTAGAACGAGCGGGGCCGGAACCCGGGTGCATGGAAACGTCGAAGCCCGGACCCTCGTGGGTCCGGGCTTCGATTCCGGTTCGTTATCGACCGCGCGTCAGCGCGGCTTTGTCCGGTTTGCCGCGACGTGAGCGCTCCATTCGGACGATCGACCGTCCGGTGAGGCGCTGCTGCCGTGCCAGCCGCAGACGCAGGTGATCGTCTGGGCCTGGTGCTTGTACTCGGCGATGACGTGCTTGAGCGGCTCCGGCGCTCGCGGTGCGACACCGGGCCGCGGGGGCACGGTCATCGTCGCGGGCTGGGGTCGCGCTCGCTCGTCGGTCACGCCTCGCGCACCTTCACGGCGCGCGGACCCTTCGGGGAAGCCTCGACCTCGAAGTCGACCTTCTCGCCGCCGACGAGGCGGTCGAAATCAAGGCCGCCCTCGAGGGCTCCACGATGGAAGAAGTAGTCCTTGCCGTCATCGGCGGTGATGAACCCGAAGCCGCGATCGGCGACGAGCTTCTTGACAGTCCCGCTGGACATCTGAATCTCCGGTTTCTCTTCTCGAACTGGGCATCGGCCGTCGCCTGGCCGTTCGAGAGGAACCTTCGACCACGCGTGGGACGCCCGACTATCGGGCGGAGCCCCATTCTACCCCGATCCGCCACCAATCGCCCACAGGAAAGCCTGTGCCGAGGGTCCGAGGGACGCTTCGGCCCGGCTGCCCGCCGGAAAACGCGTTCAGGCGACCCAGGTCCGGCCGGTCAGGCCCCGGATCACTTGTGCGACAAGGGCTGGTGCCAGCGCGATCGTCGCGACGATGAGCCAGTCGCTCGCATCGAGCGGCGTCGCCCGGAACGCCTCCGAGAGGAAGGGCACGAGCGGTATGACCACCTGGATGGCAATGACGGCGAGACAGGCCGCCGCAAGTGCGCCATTCGGGGCGAGATCTGTCACGGGTCTCGTCAGGCTCCGGTTGGCGTACGCTCGGACGACCTGGCCGATCACGAGGGCGGTGAACGCGAGCCATCGCGCGTGTTCGAAACCGCCGGGGTTCCAGGCCAGGATGCCCACCGCGGCGAGGGCGCTAAAGGTGCCGGCCAGCGCGATTCGCAGGAGCAGCGACGCCGGCAGCAGCGGCACGTCGCGCCGGCGCGGCGGCTCCGCCATCGCCCCCGGCTCCTCCGCCTCGCGCTCGAACGCGACCGACGTCGACAGGTCGATGAACAGCTCGAGCCACAGGATCTGGATCGGAAGGAGGGGTTGTGACCAGCCGGCGATCGTCGCGACGAGAATGAAGCCGAGCAGGGCAGCGTGGGTCGAGATGAGGAAGACGAGCCCCTTGCGAACGTTGGCGACCAGTCGCCGGCCGTCCCGGACCGCGTACATGAGCGTCGCGAAGGCGTCATCGCCGAGGACGAGATCCGAGGCTCCCTTGGCGACGGCCGTGCCGCTGCCCATCGCGACACCCACATCGGCCCGTTGGAGCGCCGGTGCGTCGTTCACGCCGTCGCCGGTGACCGCCACCGTTCGACCGGACCGGCGGGCTGCCTCGACGAGCCGGAGCTTGTCCTCCGGCAACGCCCGGGCGATGGCATGAAGCTGCGGCAATTCGTCATCCAGCCGGGCGTCGTCCCACGTGCGGAGCTCGCTGCCGAGGACGACCCGCTCGGCCCCGAGGCCCGCCTCGCGGGCGATCGCGGCCGTCGTGGCCGGGTGATCTCCGGTCACGACGATGGTCTGGATGCCGGCTTCGCCCGCCACGCGGAGGGCGTCGCGGACATCGGCCCGGAGCGGGTCGGTGAAGACGAGGATCGCCCGCGGCTGCCAGGCCTCGTCGTCGAGCCTTCCGGCAAGCAACAGGAGCCGGCCGCCGCGAGTTGCCTCGGTCGCGACCGCCCGTTGCCAGGCCGCCCGCTCGCGGTCGCCCAGAGGAGCATCGAGCTCGAGGACCGCCTCGGGCGCGCCAAGCGCCAGCTCCTCCACGCGTCCGTCACGGCGCGAGCGCGTCCGCCCGAATGGCGCGCCGTCGCCGGGGGCGCTCGAAGCGAGAAGATCGTCCGGATCGAGGCTCACGTTGCCGCCGAGCTCGGCGATCGCCCGCCCGATCGCCAGGCTGAACGAGCCAGGCCGGGCACCAGTGGTCGAAGCCCGCCAGGCGTCCTCCTCGGCTCGATAGGCGTCGGTGGCCAGAGCGAGGCGATGTTCGGGATCCGTGAAGGCCGCAGCATCGCCGTCGGCGTCGGCATCGGGGGCGACCATCCCCGTCAGCTCGAGACGGTTCTCGGTCAGTGTCCCGGTCTTGTCGGTCAGGACGATCCCGACGGCGCCCAGCGTCTCCTCGGCGCTCAGGCGTCGGACGAGGACGCCCCGTCGAAGCAGGCGATGGGCACCCAGACCGAGGACCACCGCGAGCAGGATGGGCGGCTCCTCGGGGATTGCCGCGATCGCCGCCGAGATCCCTGCGAGAAGGTTTGCCCCGGCCGGCTGGCCGCGCAGGAACCCGAACCCGACGGTGATCGCGATCAGCCCGATCGCGACGACGAGAAGGATTCGAACGAGCCGGTCGAGCTCGCGCTGCAGGGGCGATCGTCGTCGCTCCGTATCGGCGAGGCTCCCGGCGATCCGGCCGGTCTGGGTTGCCGGACCCGTCGCAATGACGATCCCTTCGCCCGCCCCGCGAATCACGCTGGTTCCGGCATAGGCGACGCACCGCGAGTCCAGGATCAAGGTTCCAGCCGGATCCGGCTCGAGCGACCCGGTTTCGGGCATTGACTCGCCGGTCAGGCTGCTTCGGTCGAATGCGATCCCGGACACCGCCGTGAGCCGGGTGTCCGCGGGCACGACGTCGCCGACGCGGAGCAGGACGAGATCGCCGGGAACGAGGGCCGCGGCGGGCACGTCGTGCGCCTCGTCCGCCCGACGGACGCGGGCCTTAGGGGCGGCCGCGGCGCGAAGCTCGGCCAGCGCCCGGTCCGCCCTATATTCGGTGACGACATCGGCCCCGACGATCGGGCCGAGCCCGACGAGGACGAGGAGTCCGTCGCGGATCTCGCCGAGGGCGACGGCGCCAATGCCGGCAGCGAGGAGGAGCAGGACGAAGGGCTCCGTCAGGGCCTCCCGGATGAGCGCCGGGATGGACGACGGTTCGCTCGGCGCCAGCTCGTTCGGCCCGTACTCGGCCAGGCGCCGAACCGCCTCGTCCGGGTGGAGCCCGGCTCGCCGGTCGGTCGCGAGGCGTTCCGTGACGGCGGCGACGGTCAACTCGTGGGCATCGGCGACGGCGTCGCTCGGCACGACGGTCAGCCCGTCGGCGCGGGTGGTTCGTTCCATAGCTCGATGACACGCCGCTCGCGCTCCCAGCCAAGCTGTGAAACCGTCGCGGTGCCGAGCTCGAAGAGGGCGCCGTGATCGGGTGGCAACCCGAGCCAGCGGGCGGCAAGCACCCGGAGCAGATGGCCGTGGGCGAAGATGGCGACGTCGCCGGCCGCCGACAACGCCCGAGTGATGACGCGATCGGCTCGTTGTCCGACCTCGTCGGATGTCTCGCCGCCGGGGACCGGGCCGGACCAGATCGTCCAACCAGGCATCGCTCCGCGGATCTCGTCGCTCGTCAGGCCCTCGAGATTGCCGTAATTCCATTCGCGCAGGTCGGGGTCCACGACAACGGCATCACCCAGGCCGCCCAGCCGGCAGGTTTCGAAGGCCCGCGACAGCGGGCTCGACAGGACCAGGCTGAACGAACGGCCGGCGAGGCGAGCGCCGAGGAGTTCCGCCTGACGACGACCCGAGTCGACGAGCGGGATGTCGGTCCAACCGGTGTGGCGGCCGGTGAGCGACCACTCCGTGTCGCCGTGGCGAATGAGGGTGAGGGTCGGCTGATCCGCCGTCATCGTCGACCTTAATCCGGTTGAGGGTTCGTGTCGGCACGGAGGTCGGCATCCGGGCGGCCTCGATCGGACTCAGGCGCCTCGAAAAACGGACGCGCTCTCCAGCCGAGCAGGCCCGCCAGCACGACGGCCGGGACCTGCGCGATCCGGGTGTTGTAGCGGTAGACCTGGTCGTTGTAGAGCTCGCGACGGTCGGCGATCATCGACTCGAGGCGTTCGATCTCCTCCTGGAGGGCAAGGACGTTCGCGGCCGAGCGGACCTCCGGGTAGCGCTCGACGACGGCGAACAACGAGCGCACGGCCGACGAGGTTGCAGCCGACGTCGCGGCCTGGTCCGGGATCGGGGCCGACGGCGAGTAAGCGGAGCGAGCTGCGCTGACTTCCCTGAGCACGTCCTGCTCCCAGGACATGACGCCTCGGACCGCCTCGACCAGGTTCGGCAGCTGGTCGAAGCGCTGCTTGAGGGCGACGTCGATGTTCGACCAGGCCTTGTCGATCCGCAGTCGGAGATCGACGATCGCGTTGTACGTCGTCAGCAGAAGAAACGCGACGATCAGGAGGGTCAGGACGACCGCGAACAGGGCAGCGATACTCACCGGGCTCATGGACCGGTGATCCCGCCGCCGACCATGACGGCCATGGCCATCGCCGAGCCGATCGCCAGGACGGCCCCGAGCAGGCCGAGGAGGAACAGGTGTTCCTGACGACCGGCGGCTGCCGACGGAGGCCCACCGGCGATGACGAGGGGAACCTGCTCGGAGGCCGCCAGGACCAGCGCATCGGGGGCGATCTCGAAGGTCCGCTCGAATCGCTGCGCGTCGCCGGGTGCCGCGAGCGGCGACACATTAGCTGCCTCGTCGAGGTCGGGCTCACGGACCGGGTGGCCGATCCCGAAGCCCGGGATCGACGCGTTGCCCCAGGCGGCCGCTGGAGACCGGAGCGTCCCGGCGGTCCGCGCCGCCGCCAGGTCGGCGGCAATCTCCGGATCGGTCAGCAGCGGATCGGTCGATGCGACGGTGTCCGCGCCGGCCGGGTCGGCCAGCTGGTCGAACGGCAGGGCCATCCCGAGGACCGTCACGATGTCGCCGACCTCGATGCGAGCCTCGCGGTAGTGCCGCCGCGGAGCGCTGGTGTAGTGGCCGTCGAGGAGGTGGTCCGAGGCGAAGCCTCGCCAGCCGTCCTGCTCCCCGCCTGCGCTCGGCAGAGAACCAGCAGATGCGTGGACCGTCAGCAGCGAGGCGATCTGCGCGTCCCGATCGGCCGGGGGTGCGTATGTCGATCCGGCTCGCATCATCAGCCCGGCTGGCTCCTCGCCGAGCACATCGCTCTTTTCGTCAAACACGAGCGGAATGTCGAACTGCGCGCCCCGTGGAAAGACCCGCAGGCTGCCCGTCCCATCACGGATCCGGAAACCCACCGCCCGTTCTTCGCGGAATTCCGAGCCCATGGTTTCGCCGTTGGCCTCCTCGATCCGCGATCGGTAGAAGACACAATCGACGCTCTGGAGTGGCGACACGAGGGTGAGCTCGGCGGCCTCGACGACGCCGCTGACGAGCACCTCGCCGACCGCGATCGAGGCGATCCGCGACGGTGCGATATCGGTGATCTGACCTGCCCGGCGATAGCCACCGAGGCCCCGAAGCAGGAGACCGAGGCCGGCCAGCAGGCCTCCTCCCGTGATGACGAGCAGCTCCGGATCCAATGTCGGCGGCATGGCTCAGGAACCGTACACGACTGTGCTAGCCTCCAGACCGCGTTCGCGTGCGGTGCGGACCCGCGGAGCTGGAGGGTGGGCATGCGACTGAGCGAGTGGCGGGCGGCAGCCCCCAGCAAGGAAGCGGTTGCCGCCAAGGTCACCGCCGTCGTGGACCCGGTCGTCGCGTCCTTCGGGGTCGGCGCCGATCCGGATTGCTGGGTCGCGTGGGGTGAGGAGCCGGCACAGCGGCATACCATCCTCGTCCCGGCAGCCGCGGGTCTGGTGACCTGCTACGTCCGGGTCAGCGTCCCGGGCGAGGGCCCGCGGGCGGCCGCCAAGCTGCTTCGCTGGAACCGCGTCCAGCTGGGCGAACTGGCGATGGAGACACAGAGCGGTCATCGCCTGCTCAGCTTCCAGGTCGAGCAGCTCGTGCTCCGTGGGGCGGACGCGGAGGCCGATCAGATCGCCGCGTTCGCCATGGACCTGTATGCCGCGATCGATGGCCGTCCGAAACCGGACCCTGATCCAGCTTCAGGCGTGCGGGCGCGAGGTGGGCCCGCGCGCCCGACAACTCCCAAGGGCAGCGCTCCGGCGAGCCGTGCGCCAAAAGCGAGTCCCGGGGCGAAGCCGAGCCCAGCGGCCAAGCGGATCACTGCCGGGCGGGCGGGGTCCTGATCCAGGCGCGCCACGGTCCGGCGCCTCGCTCGTGCTCGAGCGGCGGGACACCGGACTGCGATGGCTGAGAAGCGCGATCAATCGTCCCTCCTGCCCGGCAAGCCACTGCACCCGGTCCGGCGGGCAATCCGCTACTGGGTCAGCCGGATTGCCGCCTGGCTTGTCGTTCGGGCGTTCCTTCGGCCGCGGCTGATCGGCCGCGATCGACTTCCCCCCGGCCCCGCCGTCTACTGCTTCAACCACCTCAACTGGACCGATCCCTTCATCCTCATGGCGGTCCTGCCGTTCCGGCCCCGGCTCTATTTCTTCGGCCCGAAGGAGGAGGACATGGCGGTTGGGGGCCGCAATCGGCTGATGTCGTGGACACGGACGACGGTTGCCTACCGGCCGGGCAAGTCGGATCTGCTCGACGCGACGCGGAAGGTCGGAGGCATCATCGCTTCCGGCGGGGTCCTGGCCATCGCGGGGGAGGGGAGGATCCACCCGTCGGAGCGCGAGCTCACGCCGCTGAATGTCGGGCCCGCCTACTTCGCCCTGCGATCCGGCGTGCCCCTCGTGCCGCTGGCGATCAACGGCACGAGCTGGCTGAAGCTCGGCCGACGGGTCCGCATCCAGGTTGGCGAGCCGCTGGCGCCCGGCGGCCGCCCGACGAGCGAGGCGATCGACAAGCTGACCGCCGACTGCTCCGCGGCAATCCTGGCTCTCGTCCATGACGCGCCCGAGCTGGCCCGTCCCGGTCGGGTCGGTCGCTGGCTCACCGACCTCTTCAACGACTGGCCCGAGGGCAGCCGGCCGCCGATTGACCATTCGACCCCCGCGGTCTGACCCAGCGGTCTGGCATACTTCGGCCGTTCCCGGACGCACAGGAGGCAACGTGGCCACGACCGGTCTCTCGACGGACCCGAAGGAATATCGTGCGCGCCTCAACGAGCAGACCGACGAGCAGATCGACGCCTGGGCCGCCGAGATGATGCGGGACGTCGCGATCCGCCGCGGAGTGATCCGGGTCATCGACGATTTCCGGGCGTCGGCCCGCCTCGGCGAAGATGAATTCGAACGCGTGTTCGCATCAGGTGGAGGGCCGCCGGCCGTCGTCGGGCGGGACGGACGCGGTCGGCTCATGGTCCCGGCGATCACGCTCTTCGCCCTGGTGCCTGGCATTCGATCGCAGGTTGCCGACGGGCGAGCCAGGCTGATCGAGTACCTCGTCGCCAACTTCGCCGAGCTGGTCTACGTCTGAATCGCCGGCCTCGCTGACCTCGCCTCTGACCGGCCTAGCCCGCCTCGTCCATCCATTTCCGTCGATCCTCGACGGGATCGTCACTGCCGCGTTCGCCCTCGCTGCCGGTGGCGCGCCATTGATCGCGGCCGGTCTCGGCCTCGCGATGGTCGCGCTCCAGGCCGGGATCGGGGCAACAAACGACCTCATCGATGCGCCACGCGATGCCGGGCACAAGCCGGGCAAGCCGATTCCTGCGGGGCTCGTGTCAATCGCCGCGGCCCGCCGCGTCGTCGTCGTCGCCTTCGCGGTGGGGTTCGTTCTCGCCGGCGTCGCGGGCGGCACGGCAGCGCTGACGCTCGCCCTCGTCGGTGTCGCGATCGGCCTGGCCTACGACCTTCGCCTCAAGGGAACGGCCTGGTCGTGGGTGCCGTTCGCTGTCGGCGTTCCGCTCCTGCCCGTGTTCGGCTGGCTCGGGGCATCGGGTCGGTTGCCGGTTGCGTTTGTGATTCTCGTCCCAGCGGCGTTCGCGGCCGGTGCCGCCCTGGCGATAGCCAATGCCCTCGTCGACCTCGAGCGCGACCACGCGGCGGCCAGTGGTTCCATTGCCCTTGCGCTCGGACCGTCAACGGCCCGGCTGGTCAACGCCGGCCTGGTCCTGGCGGTGGGGATGGCGGCCATAGCGTCCGTCATGCCGCTCGGTGGCTCCGCTTCAGGCGGCGCCGCCGTTGCCGTGGCGGCCCTGCTTCCGGTCGGCGCGGCCGTGGCGGCGTTCGGTGGGGGAGCGACCCGTCGAGAGCGAGCATGGGAGTTGGAGGCTGTCGGCGTTGCCGTCCTGGCGGTCGCGTGGCTGCTTGCCGTCCTGCCTGATATGCCCCTGTAATGTCGCGGACCTAACGGTTCCTGCGAAGGATCGTTCCTCTTGACGAACCCCCAGAGGAGATTCGTTGCTGATGCATCACCTGATTCGCCGCTCCCGAGGCCTCCTGGTCGCTCTCGCTGCCCTCGCCCTTACCGCAACAGTCGCCTTCGCCGCACGTCCCGCAACCGCCCCGCCGCCGGCAGCAGCCGACGGCCTCAGCCGTGCCGCAGCCGAAGCCGGCAAGGCGCTCC
>WNGI01009175.1_pt1 | contig 14511 bp, 19 predicted proteins | sample 5400621 | NCBI WGS metagenome assembly WNGI01 (sample SAMN13153374, study PRJNA577476) | soil metagenome | isolation source: 20 cm soil or saprolite under Garry oak tree replicate 1 | place: USA:California | collected 2016-06-15 | reverse complement strand
ATCATCTGACTCACTCGCTGGCAGGACAATAGCGGACGTGAATCGGTTCATTCCGGAAGCAGTGGCCAAATTTTCCTCGTCGTTGGAGAGTATAAGGAGAGTCGGAACAGACATCGACATGACGGCGCACCTCATCGATATGATCTAGCCATGATCAGTGTGCTATATCTGTGTGAAAGGCGTGCGAAGACGATAACACGTGGTGTGAGTTCCCACGGACCTGGACTCGGTCACTGCTACAAGTGGCACAGAATTACGCCTTCATAATCTGTTCCGAGCGCGCCGATCTACAAGGTGAGAATATGGCTATTACGATGTCGTTGATGATGCTTTCTAGTATTCTCGCGTTACGACCGACCGCATATATCTGCTGGCAGGACCCTTACTTTATTATTTTTGTGTTCGGTGATCAGCAGAACCAAGAAAAGGCGTTATACTTATAAAGCAGGCACGCTGTGTGTTCTTCATCTTCCAATCATTCCTTAATCCTGGCTTGCCTGAAGCCACCCGCCTTTTCAATTTGTGTAGTAGTCCTATATGCTTACTGGTAAAGTTATTTTCCATTTTATGAACGGACTTTCCTGTAATCATACTGTTCGTCTATCCCAGGAAACTACGCACCATCACATGAAGATTCTCAAAGGAGCAAGTGCTCTGACCTCCGGGATGATGAGTCATGACAACTTCCGCCTCTCTGGCTGATCGTTGGAGTTTGGTGGGGAGCAGTGCTTGAGCCTTCTCGAAAGGGACACAGCTCGCTTACAACAGTGTCGAGAGTTTATGACAATTCACCGTTCTGCATATATTACACACCCGTCAAAGTCTCATCTACATTGGTTTCGAGCGACGGTTTCGATGTCGCCAGTTCAAGGCTCCCCCATCTCCACGTCCTCATGAGGTTCCCCCATTTCCTGTTCCCCCATTTCAACGTCGTTGTCAGGTCCCCTCATCTTAACGTCGTCTAGCTCCCCCACGTCAATGTCGTCTGTTAAATATTTTCACGCCGCTCACCTATCCCAATGTCGCCGTCTGGTTCCCCCACCTCGATATTCTGATTAGGTTCTCCCATTCGGATGTCGACGTCGGCCCTGTCGTTGGCTGCCGGCTTGAATTCATTGTCAAGGAGGTTGACGAAGACGCTACGAGCCTATTAGAAGGAACTCTGGAGAGAATGAGGTACATGCCGTTCATCGATAGTAGTGGACATTGGGAAAGTAACAATTTTGTGCCTTTTTCAAAAGGACAACGCTAATAGAAATGGATATGTTTTCAGATACAAAGAAGCGTAATTACTCAGGTTTGGAAGCCGGAAAACAGGTTCCTGGTCACGATTTAACTCCGCATCACCCACGAATAACATGACTATGATGTTGTCGGGGTCCGATTTTGTCTCCACGTTGAGTATGCATCGAGACATTCCTTACTCATTTGAGATGGTAGCTGGAGTGTCGTAGGGGTGAAGATGTCCGAGGGGATGTGGCGGGGGCCCGTCCACTGCTTTCATCGAGCTCTGGGGGCAACCGAGATTTGGATTGGCTTGACTTTGGGCACTGCCTTAGCTTTGACAATGTTTTCGAGCGCAATTTGGCGAAAGCTATCATGCTACTCTCGTGCCGTCAACATGGCATCTGGACAATAGGTGGACAAATACCAATTGTCGGCATCCTGGAATCTCCTAGCGCCGAGGGCGGCCTAACCTAGGTCGTTACTTTGTTAGTATCACTGTGCGCAGCGCTAGTCGTCATAGGCGCACTGTGATGGAGAGTCGGCGACTCGGTGAAAGTGGTTGACTGAGAATGCGCGGTAGAGTGCACCGCAAAACTTCTTGCCTCTAACTTCTAAAGTTCTAAACCGTTTGTAGTTCAAGGGCGATTCGCCAGAGGCACAGATCGTCGTTGCATTAAGTTAAGTATGATCCAGGATCCTGTGGATGTTCGCGGGGTACTGGCCAGTGGCTAGGTTGGAATGAAACATTTCCTTTTGTGGGGTTTGGCCTGAGTAAGTAAGTCACGCTCCAAAAAGATCAACCTAATCATTACGTTGTTTCCAGGAACCGTCACCAAAACTGTTTTCTGGCATTCACGTCTGAAATCATAAATGAGATAGCTGGTTATAGTAGTGGTCATCGATCCATCGTCAGTCCTCGTACCGAGTTTCGGCCGTTACGTCATGCAATCCACCTTGGCACCTAATTTGTTACTTACAACGGCAGTTGTTCGGCGGTGTCTATAGGATATTGAAACTGCAGATGTCATGATACGTGACGCCTGAGGCCTGAGTTGTCGCTCTGCTCCCATAATTTTGGCCTCTACTTGTGAGCTGTTCTCGACTCACGCGTTCAGCAGTCAACGAGGTAACGCACCGTCAAAATGATTCAATCCCGAGACATCATTCAATTTCCTGTTCTCGCGGAACTGAGAGCGCTCAAGATGTTGCTGACATACGCTGTACGGTGCGAGCGCAACGGCACTTCGTACCCGCTATTAACGGACATGCACAACCTGGGCATCGCACTATTCATAGTTCTCTGTCAGTCTTCCAAGTCTTTACCTGGAGTGGACCTTGATATCCATCCTGATTATATAATCTGCAACAAGCTTTTATTCCTTCCCCCACATCACGCCCATAGGCGAGTTCAGCGCCCTTGTGTATGATATGGGCATGTGTCCAATGTTCATAAGTCGAAACGGACTTACCAAGTAATATTATAACGTATGTTGCCTTTAATCGCCTTGTTGTCACCTTTCCCAACTAGTTCTTCAGCTGCAATCAGCCTCGACGACCAATTCGTGCGAAGAAAAGCACCGCCAACCTCGCTTCGCCACTGGCGTAGACCACATTGCCATTCTACGTACGCCTCGTGACTCGGCTACTCTAGAATTCACATCATAAGTTCGTGTTCGTTTCTTGATTTGTATCTTGCTTGATACTCTTGCCACCGTTACGTGCTACTAGTATACATGTATATTTATTATTCACTTATCTTATCTTATCAATGATCGAGTCACATCAGATTTCACAGTTCGGAAAATCAAAATGCGTCCATGATCAAACGGTTGCACACTTCTCATTCCAAACTTGGACGCATATCCTACCGCTACATCAGTCTCATCAATCCAAGGCGGTGCAACCAACCCATCAAAGGACGCGCTATCCTCCAGTTTAGACCCTACATCCACGACTATCGGACGTTCAGCGGAATGGCGACTCGGGCGCAAAGTGAACAGCAGGGAGCAACGAGTCTGGACACGTTAGATGCAGAGATTACCGCGCAGAATGACGTTCTCAATAAGTTGAGGCTTTCTGGGGCGCCTTCTGAAGAGGTTGATCGGGCCAAGGCGAAATTGGGAGAGTTGAAGAAGGCTCGGGCGGTTTTGACCGGCCAAGTCGGGAAGGAACGGGAGAAGAAGAAAGGAAAAGACAAGGAAAAGGGAAAAGAAGCGGAGGAGGCGGGGAGATTGTTGTTGAAAACTGCCAAGGTCGAGAGTATAGGGAACCAGAGACTATGGTCCAAACGAAATGTTTTGCCGGTTACACATCGAGAAGACGGTGAGGGACATTTTCCTCGCCTATGGCGGGGCGTGTCTCGACACGCCCGTGTTCGAACGCAAGGACGTCTTGACTGGCAAGTACGGAGAAGATCAAAAGTTGATATTTGATCTGATGGATCAGGGGGGTGAGCAGTTGGCGTTGAGGTATGATCACACGGTGCCCCTTGCGAGGTGGCTTGCGATGAACGGCGCTGGGGCAGGTATTGAGGGTGGGCTAGGGCAGGGGAAGATATGGCAGATTGGGAAGGTATATAGGAGGGATAACCCCGTCATGAGTAAAGGGCGGATGAGGGAGTTTATGCAGGCGGTGAGTCAATCTTTTGATTCTTTTTAGAACGTAAGAAAGATGATGTTTTTTTACAGGACTTTGATATCGCAGGACAATGGGATCCGATGATCCCCGACGCCGAGCTGATCAGCTTGATGTGTGCGATTTTGACCAAGCTTGATGTGGGGGAGTTTACTATCAAGTTGAATCACCGTAAAATTTTGGATGGGATTTTCGAAGTTTGCGGTGTGCCTCACGAGAAGATTAGAACGATATCGTCCGCAGTTGATAAACTGGACAAGGTGGGCTGCGGTTGATTTGATGTACTATTGTCCTCATTTATTGTGCCATAAAGTTACCTTGGGCGGAGGTTAAGAAGGAAATGACGGAAGAAAAGGGACTGGATCCCACTGTTGCTGACAAGATTGGAGAGTATGTCAAGGACAAAGGTAAGTGTTAGTCTTCCGGATCTTGTTCTGATTCTGAAAAATGACTCCAGGCAGAGAGGAGCTTTTGGCTCAGCTATTGACTGATACCACGCTCACTGCAAACCCCAGCGCCAAGCAAGGTCTTGCCGATATGGAACTCTTATTCAAGCTCTTAGATTCATATCAAGTCATGAATAGAGTGAGTTGTCCGATTATATTTCGCGCGTTATCCTCTATCCTGATCCCGTGTATAGATATCATTCGACTTGTCATTAGCTCGCGGTCTAGATTACTACACTGGTATTATCTACGAAGCGGTCGTGGAGGCGTCCGCTCCACCGGCTTTCCAAGCCAACGCATCTGCAATTGCTGACGGTGCCAAAAAGCCGAAGAAAGTCGGCCCAGATGGCGAAGAGGAGGTCGACGAGTCCACTGTGGGCGTTGGCTCCATCGCCGCAGGAGGTCGCTACGACAACCTCGTTGGCATGTTTGCATCAGCCGCAGCTGGCGAATCATCCGGCAAGAAGGGAAAAGCGGCCCAGCTGCCATGCGTTGGCGTGAGTATTGGAATGGACAGGATTTTTGCGCTGGTGTGGCCCAAATGGATCGAAAAAGGGATGCGGAGCAAGAACACGATGGCGTTTGTCTTAGCTGCTGGAGATGGGCTGCTGAAGGAACGTATTGATCTCGTGAAGGAGCTTAGAGAAGCGGGCATCCAAGTAGGCAGATAAGATGCTCTTGGGTCTACGTTTATATGACTCACCTCTTACGCAGACGGACTTTTTGGCCAAGGCTAAGCCAAAAATCGGGCATCAATTTGACGCCGGGGAGCGTGACGAAGTTCCATTTGCAATTATTTTAGGGGGTGATGAGCTTAAGAGTGGGTTGGTTACTATCAAAGAGCAAAAATGGCAGCTGGTAGATGGAAAGAAGGAAAAGGTTATGAGCACAGATACGGGTGTGAAAGTGAAGAGAAGCGAGCTGGTGGACTGGATCCGGGCTACGCGGACGTACGGGGAATGGGAGCAGGGGCGGTGGTGATCACGTGATGCGGAATGACGTCAAGTTGAATTTAGGGTACTTTTTGTTCTCCACTACCTTGAGTGCTGAGATACCTTCTCGTCCTTCCAACATGTCGCTCAACGCTACTTTCAGATACGGTCACCCTAGTACGCTCGCTCTTCCCATATTTTCACTAAAAACGTAATCCTTCTGCTAGTTCTCTTCACGATTATTATTCTATTCAGCATCGTCACGGTATGGCCCTTCAGAGCAGGTCTCGCCGCACTTGTCTGACTTACTCGCCCGATAATGCAGCTATCCGATGCCGCCTTTCTGGTCTCTCGCTTCAATTCTCGCCACAACTTCACCAATTTGGGCGAGCGTGATCGTGTTCGGTTCATCCTATTCACCTCCATATGGACGCTCGTCACTGCCCCAGTCTATATGGTGCTCTTCTTGGTTGCACCGGTGGGGCATCCTTTGACCAGCGTGGCATCACATCTTATCTAGTGAGCCCGTGTTTTGCCTATTATCATTGATGTTGTTTCGACACGATATCAGCCTATTCATAACATGGGCACTATGGATGAGTGGGGCGAGCGCGATAACAGCTACGCTAGGCGGCGGAAGAGGTCTGGATTGTGGGTACGTATCTTCGACCATATATTGTCTTTGCGTCTACTTACCTCTGCTTACAGAACCCAAACCTTGTTCGTCTTCTGCGGACAGCTGAACGCCCTTGAAGCATTTTCTTGGATGATATGGTCAGTCCGTAACGTGCACTAATCTGCTGGTGCCTAACATGTTTACATGACAGGATTTTGTTAACAATTGCCATATTTTTGGTTGTCCTCCGCGGTATCCTCGCGGCGAAGCGTGGGGAAGGTTATGGGGGCTCGCTTATACATGAATGATTCCTCGGACATCATGATCAAGAGTAATACTATGCGCGTTACGATACTATGCACACTACGACTCCCTCTGGGTTTTCGCAGACACTTTTTTCTTTGCATACCCATTGGACATGTTACGACATTAGAATTTTAGCTATGATCCCTCGTCTCCAAAATATTGTACGCCAGGCTGATTCTTTATTTCTTGTTGTATGTATTAGTATAGTGACGAACTTTCTTCATGATTATCATTACTTTATCTCACTAGGGTTATCGTTACGTGGGTTTGAATTGGCGTTCGTCGCCGTAGAAGCGTCGGTAGTGATTGGCGGGGAGCGGGTACTCCACAGTTCCATGATGGCTTCAGCACGTAACTCAGGCTCTCTATATACGTAAATCCGTCTTTCACGATTCCCCCAAATATACGGAGTCAAGTGCCTCAAACCCATCGAGGTGTAATAACGGTTCCGGCGTACTAAGCCTATAGGCATGGAGGTTAGAGCATGTGGCAATGTAAAAATCTTGCACTTGCATGATAATTCCGTCAATGTATGCATCTGGGTCAATTTCAACCTCTTTGCCGCTGTCGGCCTTTGCTTTGGTGAGATTGTTGAAGACAGACAACATGTTCGCCATGGTCAACCAGCTATCAAATTTCGTTAAAACCATTGCGGGGCGGGCGCATGATGAAACAGCGCACCATTGCATCAACCACATATGGCCTGGGCAAACTCTGTAGTTGATGTGAGCATTTTCTAGGCACGAGCACTAGCACTACGTACCTTCGTCTGAAGTCGAATGAATAGTGCATCGTGTCATCATTCAGAGTGCCGTCGGCGTTAAAGAATCGTTCTGATTTGAATGTTTTGCATCAGGGTATAATTCCTCACCTTGGGTGATTGCCCTAAACGCGTCATTGGTACAACCCATTTCTTGATGGAAAAGTGATATTTACCAAACGTTCGGTATTACCGTTGTGCCTGCACAATTCATGAGCGTCCGGTCATTCTGCCCCAGAAGAAAAGTCACCTTTCGGGATGAAGTATCCGTTATATACATCATCCTCCATGGTTGCATGTGCCGTGCTTTGTGCCAACGCAACTCGCCATCTCAAGCACTCCCTGAAGAAAGCCTCCATGTAAGGTAGAGAGTCTCTGTCTTGGTCGTCGTGTTCCGATAACGCGGTTAATCTCCTCTTGTGCTTTCTTCTGTTCCTCCGGGTGAAGTGCCATGGTAAAGATGATAATCATCATCAACGCGGACTGGATCTGAAAACGAATAAAATTATGAAAACGTAACGAGACCTTTGACGTGACCTCATACCGTTAGCACACCAGCTCGTCCAAAGAGATGGCATACAAAGGTAAGTCGTCGTGAGTGCATTCTTGATTATATGCTCATCTTCATATACACCATTAGTCTTCGCACGACACTTCAATGTCTGTAAATATCGATGGTTTCGCTGTTCCGGCAGCCTATGCCTTCTTTAGCAAGACGCTAGTAGGAAGCACAAAAATAATTCTCACCAACTGGCGCTCCAAGATTTCGAAAGGCTCATTCCTAAACGAGTCCAACATTTTCCTAAGACCATGTGCGAACTTTTGCGTCGTTGCTCTACCCATGTTGGTACGTACCTCAAGATCGGAGGAACGTTGGTGGAGGTACTCTCCGGCAAAAATAGAAGGTCAACTCTGTTTCCGGCCTCATCGACTAAGTCGGCAAGGCGGTCTGGTACCCGGTTTGGGGAAATCTCGTAGCCAAATGTCATCACGACCGAGGCCGCTAGCCTACGCGCAAACCAGGTTCTTCACGTTTAAAAAAAGAGGGACCTGAGCAACATACCATTTTATATGACCCGCAAATCCTTCTGGGGAGCGGAGTAGATCCTTGAGGACTATGTTTCAACTTTTCCGTCTGGAGTTGAGCGTATCCTGGCATAAGATTCTTCCTTAGACCTTCTTGGAATGCTTTCCTATGTTTCTGCCACTCTTTCCCGTATCCGAGCAATGTCGTAAGGTTGTTCATGCCCAATCTAAGCATCAATAAGCTCGTGCTCTCTTTTCACGAAAATAACCAGTCTTACACGTCGAAAATGGGAAGTGTGGGACGATCTGAGTATACAGTCGACTTCTTCTCGAGAAGGTCCCTCCACTTATTCAGGATGATCATATTCGTATTCATCGGCTTCAAGTATACGATGTCACCTAAGGTAGTGAAATTTAACTACCGATATCCATAGAGCAATAAGAAACGTACTATTTTCTTCTTTCGACCATTCCAAATACTTGATCCATGTTTTTCCCGTAGGCATGTCAAACATATTGCTAACGAATGGTTTAGGCGTGGGTCCTGGAGGAAGCGGGTATTACCCTCGCTTCTGACTCTGAAGAAGCATGAAGGCTACGGTCGAAGCAGCAACTGCTGCCAAAAATAGAGCCGCAAAATCAGAAGACGTGTGTAGGAGCGACGAGTGTTGAGGAGAATAAGGGACAACAGCAGCGACGAAAAGAAGTATATATAATGGATGTTTTCCACCCAACAAAAAGGCGGAAAACTGGCAACTGCTAGCAGCTCGTTGCAACGTTATACAAGCTGTCACAATCCCATCTAGGGATGCGGCGCAGTCAAAAGTCGTCCTAAATGATTGTAATACATGATTGAATTAAATTTTCACAAGTCCGCATATCCGTCGTCCGAGTCAGAGCCTGCCTCGTCAGCCTCGTTCTCCGGCTCGTCATCCTCGTCTTCAGGCCCTTCCTCTTCCTCTTCTGATTCGGTTTCTCCTTCAGGGAGTTCAACATCATCAATATCGGGGCCAATCGGCCCGGAACTTGGGAAGTCTTCCGCTCCTATCTTCACGTTGTAGTGACCGTAGTCTCCCTTTCCGTCTTCAGCTCCTCAGGGCATCGCAGAACTTTTGAATCGCTTTCTGAAGGTATTGTGGCCAACGCCGCCGCCACGATACCACATGAGCATGTCGCAATCAACAAATCTAACGTACTGGTCATTAAAAATACCATAAAAAGACAGTGATACTAACTTACACATTCACACATTGGGGGGCAGTTTGAGGTTAAGAATTAGGGTGGGATCCTTGGAGAATTCGTCAGCGAGTTTTGCATCAGTTTGGCGTGGATGTCGTCCGCTTCGATACGGATCCATTTGAGGCCGTTGAGCAGCATGCAGCCGTGGTAGAAAAGGTGTGGACGATCACGTAGCTGGATAGGGCGAATGAGATGAGGTAGTCATGGGGTAGGATGCGGGGAGGAAGAGTGGGGAGTAGTCATTGAAGGCTCGCGAGTTGGATAGGTCTTGGGGGTGGGAATGTGGGTAATCGCCAGCTCTGGGGTGGAGGTTAGATGGGTGCATGAAAACGAGGGAAAAATGGGCTCATGTTAGTATAGTACAATGAATGCCCCTTCGAAATTGCATGAACTAGTCAATAGCGAGTTGAGGTGAGCGAGATCCTGTGGTAAGAATCCTTGCGAGCGGGTATCGTCTTGTCGAAAATTGAATCTCCCGGTGTATCGTCGACACTAAACGAAAACGCCGCCGGTGAAATGGCATCAGCTGGGGATGGTTTCGGCAAACCACCGAATCTGAATTTGGACATGTTCAGTTCGCGCCTGGTTGAACTGGGTGAGATGGTTATGATTGGCGGCAGCCGCTATCATCTCCATTTTCTGCACATTCGGCAGCGTAATGATGGCTGCATGACTCAGGTTGAACCTCACTGCACGGGAGATACGAGGCAGCCAGGGAAGAATGAGGCGAATGGGATTGCAGGTTCGGAGTCAGGGAGAATGTCATGGTTGAATTGAATGGCCGTAGAGATCTCCTAGACATTCCTGGGCAAGACGAGGGAGCGGTGACGGAGATCGGAAGTCTACAAGCGTGAAGGACCGCTTGTGTCGTGTGGTTTTCGTTATTGGGCTGCTCGAGACATGTAGTTCGAGACCCTCAATTATGATGTTGATGCATGATGCGTCGGGCTCCTGCTACGTGTGCCCATGCCATGTGCACGATATGTTCTATGCGACATACGCGTGAGCCCGTGCATACGAAGAGTGGGAGTCGTCGTCGTCGTGACTATGAGGTTAAACCGTGCATCAACTATTCGTTAGGATTGCTGAAGAGAAAAAAAGAAATCGAACGCACCGGCGCAAGAATGTTGGTTGGAGTTCTGCACAATTTTCGGTAAGTGTGCAAACAGCGCCAAATAAACTGACGTATAGTTGAGGCCTGCCTCGCGCCCATTCTCCCACTCCTTGCTCTCGCCATCTAGCTCCTCCATCCCCTTCCACACTCATCTCCCATGGCCATTACGACTGCCTATCGCATTATTCAATCCGCTACTGGTACTGATGGGCCGCCATGAGCAAACCAATAAGAAGATCCGAGTCACTTCATCCCTCGCATCCAACTGTCAACGTGCGTGCTCGAGTCGGTCAGAATGTACGCATCAAATCATTTCCCTGCCCAACACTTTTCTTATCAGCCGCGTATTTAGGTGCCACAGCGCTGTCTGTGCATGGCCTCGAACATTGGTATGTAATACGAATTAAATAAAAATGCGCATATAGCTAAGTTTCGGATATAGGACTCCGCCTCTCCTCTTGCTCCTGCTCCTGCTGCCCAGTCTCCCCCTGTGCCGAAGCGGGAACCAAAGCCAGTGCCAGCCAAAGAACCAAGGGCGGGGTCGACTCGCAAGAGATATTAGGCCGATGATGCGGCTTTGCCGACGCTCTCTCTTCGGATGTGTAATTAGAATTAGAAACGAAGTTGTACAATGTAATCAATTACAATAGCAACAATGAATTGCAACAAATTATAATGGATTGTAAGCTAAATTTCGAGCCCGATGAGTAGTTAGGTTTGTAGTAAGTTATAAGAGATTGCAAGGCATTGCTGAAAAAGAGTCTTTCGTATATGACTTGTGGGAATTGCAACGAATTCCGGCCCTTGCAAGATTATCTAAGATCGAGCTCGGCCTGTTAGCGCTTCAGATGAATAAGGCGCTCCTCAGGTATTGTTCCACACTGGAAGTTCCATGGAGAAAACTTTGGGGATGTATTGTTGGTTCTTTGTAGCACAATGGAATGTCATGAGCGTCAAGCACCATTGAGTCATTGAGGGAAAAATAACCTTGCCTAGTGCGTCAGGAACTCATGTGTCTGCAAATAAACCAAAACAATGAGACCATGACGGCAACCGCAGGCCAACGAACTCTAGATTTCTCACTCGCTTTCTATTGACTCCGAAATTACAATAGAGAGATTTGAATGGCAGAATCTATGTCGGACCATGTTTCTTCCTGGTGCGCAAAACAGCATTTCTATCCACACGCTTGCCTAACTCAAACCGCATATAGCTCGCGGGCCATAAGTATATATTCTCAACGTCAACTCCGGCACTCGACGCACAGATACACCGTCTTTGAGGCAGGCTTCTTTCTGCAGCGCTCGAAACCGAGGCTTGAAACACTTTCTTCCCGGAAAACGTTACAAAGGCTCCCAGCCATGTAAATTGCCAACCTGCCTCCGACAGCAATGAGACAGGAACAAAGACTTCGCGTTCATTTGGCTATATTTGCAGAGGACGGCGAGAATGCCGTGGAAGAGCTTATTGGTGCCCTTGTGCATGCGGGCACAGCTGAAGAGCTTATGAAGGAGACGTTGGGAATAGATTGGATAGCGGGCTGGGTGCGTTTATGGCAGGGTCTGGTAGAGGCTTTCTTCCGAGAGTGCTTGAGGTGCGGGTTGCATTGCCACAGAGCACGGTACACGCAACGGTGGAGGATGATGTCTATAATGGATACTTCATCCCGAAAGGCGAGTGTTCTTCTGAGGCAAAATGACACGTGCGCTGATGAATCGTATAGGTACAACGTTTGGTAAATATCACACTTTCATACACGAATAAATGATGTACCGATGACGTGTCCAGGCCACTCAGGATAAGGATTTATACCCAGATGCGAAAACGTTCAAACCAGAGCAATTCTTCAACGCCAACGGCACCCTGAATGATGACACAATGCATTATGCCTTCGGTTTCGGACGAAGGTACCCAGCGCCTGCACCCACAATGCAGAGTCTGCCCCGGCTGATACGTGGCTGATGCAATGGTACGATGATCTGCCCCGCCCGCAATGTTAGAATTAATGACGTTTAATAGCTATGGCTGACGATGGTGAAAATGCTATCTCTCGAAAGCGAAGGCCGAAAACGGAAAAGAGATTGACGGTTGACATTGACCGTGATTGGATCATCATGCAAGCGCAACATTTGTTATATTAAGTGATCAAAGACTGGCCCTTGTATTTGTAACCCAGAAGTAGAAATTTAATAACTTTGGGCGCATTGAACGCGCATACCCATCCGTTGCTCCCTACGATTCAATTCGATCATGGCCGTTAAATCGATAATTTGATTGGCTCACCTGAGTGAATCAACTTCTGCCTTTCAGTTGCAACATTTTACGCGGCGATGGCTTGCTTGAGTTCTGGGGCGGCTCACTTGGACCTGGCGACCGACATGCTCGATAACTGGTGGATAGTCAGGCGCCCGTCCATTTCCGAGTGTACCACAACTCCTCTCAACTTTCCGCACAACTTTCAGTCCCGGATCTGTGCTCATCATCTTCGCACTCTTGCAATCTGCCAGCCGACATTTCTGCTCTACTAGTGAGAAGAGGTAGCTGAGTTGTATTATCCGTTGTTCGGACTCTCGAAAACTGTCACATATCCGACATAGTAGATGCAATTTCTGACTGTTGCTATCATCATCACCTTTGTCATGTATTCTCGGGGCTGACACAATTTAGTACGGCATTCTTGTTCGACTCATGTATGTAACTATTAGGCACCTTACTTACCCAGACAGCCAAGGAGAGGAAAGAAAATTTGTGTTCCATATATACAACTAGGCTAGTGTATCACTAAGTGGACAGATAGAGCATTTGAGTGTGTGAATGTAGTAGGTAAAGACAAGGTAGTAGAAGGATGCACGTGGGGTGGATTTAAAAGGGACAGTAAAACCGACGAGCAAGATAAGGATTAAGGGAAATGAAAAGCACCGAAACACGGACGAACTGTAACAAGCAGCAGGACAACACAGCGATTTTTTTAGAGAATAAATGGGGGCAGACGCACATGGAACAACATGTGAATGCTCTGGAGCAGACCAAGAAGAACAATTTTCGTAGCCAACGTGACAGATAAAAGTGTGCGCTAGGGCGCTACTTCATGTCCAGCTGGGGTCGTCGCCGTTGAACCACTGTCCAAAGTCTCTCTCGAAATTGATATCTGTCTCCTCCGGGAACATGTTTGGGTTAAAGTCGTCTAGGGAGTTCGAGAGGTGCTGCATGAAATCTGGCGGGAACAATGAATCAGCTAATACCCATTGCTGGTTCGCGATTGGGCCCGGGTTCATCGGAACACCCGGGATTGGCGACAGAGAGTGAGCCATGTTTGAGTTCGGAGCCCCAGGATGCTCGCTTGAGCCTGGGATTGCGTTGCTGGGTGGGCCTTGAATAGTCGGATTCATGGCCTGGGGTAGCACTGCTCCCTTCAATTGAAGATTCTGCATTCGAGAAACTATTCCTTCGATAGATAGCTGCTCCGGCGATGGTCCCTGACACTTCTCCGATGGGGGAGAATCGGTTCGACCAACCTCATACGTCTGTCCATATCTTATTGAGGCTCCTCGATACCAGAGTTAAATATTGCTTACCTCTTCAGGAGTTGCGCTACTGCGCTTCAGCCTTTGCTGCTGTTGAGGTAGCCCTCGAAGTTGTGCATGATCTGGCTGCTGCAATCTCAGTTGGCGATATGCCCCAAGCAGCCGTTGCTAGAAAAGAACCATGAATATCGCATCGCATAACGTATGATCCAGTGCGTACTCTTTCTGCAGGTGTCATCTGATTCAGTGGATCTCGATCACTTAAACCAAGTTCTTGCCTCAGAACTGCAAGCGTTGGTGCGGGAATCATTCGGAGCTCTAATAGCTCTTGATCAGCTTGCGTCAGTGCTGAGAACGATGGATTCGGTTGCAGCATGCTCGACTGCCCACTGGGGGTGTTAGCTCTACACGTGTAGTGCAGTGCGTGACCGTGGTGCACTGAGTGTCAACAGAGTCGCGGTGCACCGTTGCGTCTGGTCAAGACTTTATCTAAGTTCACGAGGCTGCACATGCCACAGACCCCCCGGAACCGGGTCGCTCTCAGGCCCAGTCATCATACATGTTTGGAACGTGAGTACTCCCACCCGTGTCTTCCTTCTATTCTAGCCCTTTCGGTGCTCCGTCCCATCAAGTCAACAAAATACGAGGGTAGAAGACTGGTGGATAACTGGCTGCACAACGTTGTCT
>WNGI01005665.1_pt1 | contig 14511 bp, 15 predicted proteins | sample 5400621 | NCBI WGS metagenome assembly WNGI01 (sample SAMN13153374, study PRJNA577476) | soil metagenome | isolation source: 20 cm soil or saprolite under Garry oak tree replicate 1 | place: USA:California | collected 2016-06-15 | reverse complement strand
TCCCCCTCCGTGCGCGCAGCGTGCGGCCCCCATGAATGGGAAGGAGACTTTTTTTACTGGTCTGCCACCGTTTGGATTTTCAGGCGCAACGCGTCCAGGTAGTCGAAGCGGTCCAGGGCCGGCTTGGCGCGGGGACGGTCTGGGTACTTCGCGATCTGCACCGCGTCGAGGAGAAGCTCGATCTCTTCGGGGGTGAAGTTCAGCGTCTTCAGGACGAGCTCCTCCTTCACATGCCCGGGCCGGTCCACGGCATCCCTGATCACGTCGTCGGTGTCCGTGATGACTTGCGGGCGGGTCGGTCGAAACAGCTCCTCAGATCCGACCAATGCAACTCGCTTGAAATTTGGCATCGCTTTCCTTGTTCCTTAATCCTGGACCCGGTGGTTTTGAATCACAGCCGTCGCCAACAATCGATAAGCCTTCGCCCCGTCCGACTCTTTGGCGTAGGTCAGGATCGATTGGCCCGCCAGCGGAGTCTCCGCGAAACGAATCGAGTCGGTGACCCAAAAGTCGTACACCTTGCTGCCGTATTTCTCGCGAACCGCGGCGAGGACCTCTTGGGAGTGAAGGGCGCGGTGCTTGTACAGCGTGGGCAGGATGCCGATCAGCTCCAGGCGCGGGTTGAGCCTTCGCTTCACGCGCTCCATCGTCACGAGCAGCTCCTGCATACCTTTGAGGGCAAGAAACTCAGCTTGCAGAGGGACGAGCACCTCGTCGGCCGCGACGAGAGCATTGATCACGATCAGGTCGAGCGATGGCGGGCAGTCGATGATGATGAAGTCGTAGCGTTTCTGCGCGGGCTCGAGCTTGTCGCGCAGGATGCTCTCGCGACCGATCTCGTTGATCAGCTGGTTTTCGGCGCCGGCCAGCTCGATGTCCGCGGGAATGTAGTGGACGCCCATCTGGGGCGCTTCCTGCACGACGTCGGTCACGGTCGTCTCGGGATCGACGAGCAGGTGGTAGATCGTCTTCTCGAGCTCGCCGGACGGCTTCATGTAGAGCGTCAGGTGGCCCTGCGCGTCCAGGTCGATGAGCAGCACCCGCTGGCCTTGCTCGGCGAGCGCGGCGCCCAGGTTCACGGCGGTGGTGGTCTTGCCAACCCCGCCCTTCTGCATCGCGACGGCGATCGTTCGGGCCAAGAGCGCTCCGAGTCTAACCGAACCAAGCCACTTTGACCGGAAGGCTCGGCCAGGAACTCCTCGACGGATCTTCGGCGCCCATGCGGCCGATCTGCGGGTTCAGCTCCTGCGCTGCTCGCTCACGCGTGCTCGACGCGCTCGCTCCGCTGCTCGTCGCTTCACCCGCATCTCGGCCACCTGGATCGCCGAATCTCTCGCCGAGGATTCCTGTCCGAGCCTTGCGAGGCCTTGCACGGCGGAGTTCAAGGGCCCGTCAACTAGAATGGCCCGCGCCCGTGATCATCGACATCTTCATCGTCCTGGTCCTGGTGATCGCACTCATCACCGGTTACCAGCGCGGCGTCATCCAGCCCTTGATGGCCGAGATCTTTTTCTTCGGCACCTTGCTGGCCATCTTCCGGTTCCACGACCAGTACACGACCGAGATGCAGAAGCTGCTCCACCTCACCCCGGTGCTGAGCGTGTTCGTGGCCCTGATCCTCGCCGTCGTCCTGGGTGCGATCGGGGGTGCGATCGGGGGCGCGTTCCACCGCATGGAGGCGATCCGTGGGGTGGACGGGCTGCTGGGCGTCTTCGTCCACCTGGTGGTGACCTTGGTCGTGGTCTATCTGGCTGCGTCGGCGCTGGTCACCCTCGACAACGCTTTCCAACCCGCGCTGAAGAGCGCCAGCCTGACCTTGACCCAGGTCAACCAGCTCCAGAACGAGATCCTGTCCAACCCGATCACCGCCGCAATGGTCTCGAAGTCAGACCTTGCAACGCTCAAGGCGCAGGCATCCAAGAGCGGCGGTGCCCGAATCGACTCTGTGGCCGGCATCCACCAGCTGCAGCAGATCTACAGCGACTTCATCCAGCCACAGCTGCACGGCTCGAGGACGGTGCCGTTCATCCTTCGTTTCGGCCAACACCTCCCGCTGATCGGCCGCGTCGGGCCGAACGACCTCAAGCCCCTGTCAGCGACTCCTGCGCCCGCCTGCCCGTCGCCCACGCCGAAGGTCACACCGAGCCCGAAGGCAACTCCCACGCCGGTCGTCTGCGCGACTCCCTCGCCGACGAAGTAACTTAGTCCGGTGCTCGATCTCGCGCTGAGCTCCGATCAGGAGCAGCTCGTGGCGGCGGTTCGCGACTTTTGCGCCCGCGAATTCGCGCCCCAGATCGCGGCCAACGACCGCGCCGGTCGCCACGACCCGGAGATCTTCGCCAAGCTGGCCTCTCTCGGACTTCCAGGCGTCTGCTTCCCGCAGCGCTATGGCGGCCATGGCCTTGATTACCTGGCCCTTGGCCTGGTGTGCGAAGAGCTCGAGTACGTCGACACCGTATATCGGACGGTGCTCTCGGTTCACGTCGGGCTGGTCGGGATGGGTCTGTACACCTGGGGCACCGAAGAGCAGAAGCAGCAGTGGCTCGTGCCGATGGCGTCGGGGAGGAAGCTTGCGTGCTACGGGTTGACGGAACCAAACGCCGGCTCGGACGTGGCATCTATGCAGGCGACCGCGCGGCGTCGCGGTGACGGTTACGTGCTCAACGGCCAGAAGGTGTGGGTTTCCGACGCGGACACGGCCGACTTTCTGCTGGTCTTCGCGAAGACCGACTCGAAAGCCGGGGGCAAGGGCGTGTCCGCTTTCATGCTCGACCGCGAAGCGTGCGGCAAGACCTTGCGCACCGAGCCCATCGAGGACCGCCTCGGCATTCGGGCCGGCGACGTGGGCTCGATCTTCATGAGCGACGTCGAAGTTCCGGAAGCCAACCGGATTGGTGACGAGGGCGATGGCTTCAAGATCGCTATGAGCTGCCTCGACAACGGCCGCTACACAGTGGCTGCCGGTGCGACCGGCACGGTTCGCGCCTGCGTCGATGCTTCGGTCAAATACGCGCGCGAGCGCAAGACCTTCGGCCAGGAGATTGGCCGCTACCAGCTCGTGCAGCAGATGATCGCGCGGATGTCACGTGACTACGAGATCTGCCGGCTTCTCTATTTCAAGGTCGGGTGGATGAAAAACACCGGCGCGCGTCACACGCGGCAGGTATCAATGGCCAAGCAGTACGCCACCGATGCCGCATTCAACGCCGCGCACGACGCCATCGAGCGCTCCCGCCTTACCAGCCCGATTGAGCGTCGCTGCGGTCGAAGTACCGCAACGGCGGCTGAACCACCTCGATTTCATCATCCTGTCGCTCTACTGGGTCGCGATCGGGTACCTGTGGAACAGCCTCACGGCCCTGATCCTGCCCGACATGATCATTCAGTTCGTCGGCCGCGCCCACGAAGGCTTGGCCGCCAGCTTTCTCAAGTCTCTCGGGACGCTCGTGGCGATCCTGTGGCAGCCGGTCGTCGGAGGCATTTCGGACCGCACCATCACGCCATGGGGGCGCCGGCGTCCTTTTATCGTCGCCGGCACAGCGGGCGACCTGGTCTTCCTCATCGGCATCGCGCTCGCCGGCAACTACTGGTGGCTGGTCGCCTGCTACTTCCTGCTACAGCTGGCGTCCAACACCGCGCAAGCGCCCTATCAAGGGCTGCTTCCCGACGTGGTACCTGTCCCGCAGCGTGGCACAGCTTCCGGCTACTACGGCGTTGCCAACCTGGTCGGCATCGCGAGCGGTACGGTGGGCGCGGGTTTGCTGCTCGCACATTTCGGACGCAGCGCGGCGATTGCATCGATCGTCGTGGTGTTGCTCACGACGATGCTCGTGACTGTGCTTGCCGTCCCTGATCGAGCGGTTCCGGTCGCAGGGCAGTTTCGCAGCGGCCGTGAGCTGGTGTCGAAAACGTTTGGCGTTCCGTTTCGCAATCGGGACTTCCGGTGGCTCATGGCGTCGCGGCTGCTCATCTTCATGGGCTTTGGCGGACTTCAGAACTTCGCGTTCTTCTACTTCGACAACGTGTTCTTTCAACATGACCGCAAAGCCACAACCATCGCAGCCTCCACGCTGCTGGGACTTTCGATCGGCGTCGCAGCGCTGATCACGTGGCCCGCGTCAAGGCTCTCCGACCGCACCGGACGCCGGCCGCTCATCTTCGCGGCGGGTCTGTTCGGGGCGGCCGGGACGCTGGTCCTGGTGTTCAGTCACTACAGGTGGGTGCCGGAAGACTTGCTGTCGCCTCTTGGCCACTTCCTGAAGGTGCCCGAGCTGGCCGCCCAGGCCACGCTTACCGGACTGGTCGTCGGGCTCGGACTTGGGGTTTTCTTCTCCGTGGACTGGGCCTTCATCCAGGACATCATTCCGCCGAATGAGGGCGGCCTTTACATGGGCTTCTCGAACATTGCGACAGCCGGCGCGGGCATCATCGCCGTCTTCATCGGCGGGCCAATCCTCGACACGTTCAATGCCGGGCCACGGTTGCTCGGGCTTCCCGGCGGCTTTCCCGTGGTCTTTGCCGTCTTCGTGGTCTGGTTTGTGATCGGGTCGCTTAGCATCCTCAAGGTGCCGGAGCACAGGAAGGGATGAACCTCGACGGCCTTCGTCCGTGGGGAGGGTTGGTAGGGGGCGATCCCGCAGATGTCGTGGTGGCGGGCATCGCCTACGACGGCTCCGCTGTGTACCGAAAGGGCGCGGCCCTGGCGCCGCAGCGGATCCGGCAGCTCTCGGCGGTGATGCCGCCGGTGACCGAGGAGGGCCACCTGCTGACCGGCCTGCGCGTTCAGGACATCGGCGACCTCGAGGTGGGCGGCGACATCGAGGCCGGCTGGATGGAGCCGATGCAGCGTTTGGCCAACGTTCCTCCAGAGGCTTTCCTCACCGTCCTTGGCGGCGACCACTGCACCGCCATCGCGACGCTGGCTGCGCAGGTGCGTAGACATCCGGGGCTGCGCGTGCTGTGGGTCGACGCGCACCCCGACCTGTGCGATTTTTCGCGGGGCGGCCGCTGGACCTGCGGCTGCGCGCTGCGACGTGCGCTCGAGGCCTCAGGCATCGAGCCGTCGCGCGTCGCCATCGCGGGCGGCCGCGATTACGACCCGGAGGAGCTCGAGTTCATCGCCGCGAACCAGATGCTGTTGGTTTCGGCAGTGGAGATCGCGCGCGATCCCGGCGGTGCGGCACGGAAGCTGGCGGAAGCTCTGGCCGGCCATGAGGTCCACGTCTCCTTCGACATCGACGTCCTCGACCCGGCGTTTGCTCCGGGCACGGAGATCCCATCGTCGGGAGGCTTGTCGAGTCGCCAAGCGCTGGACCTCTTGAAGATGGCGACGCAGAGGGCTCGACTCGTGGGTCTCGACATCGTTGAGGTCTCGCCGCCATTCGACACCGGAGATATCACGACGCTCGCCGCGCTCAAGATGATCTTCGAGGTGTGGGGCATGGTGAAGGTCGCGCGTGAGGCGTCTATATCAGAGCTGCGTGGAAAGCGCTGACGTAGTCATCGCCGGCGGCGGCATCATGGGCTGCGCGCTGGCTTATCAACTGGCCAAGCGCGATGTGGACGTCATCCTGCTGGAGCGCGAAACCCTCGGCTCACAGTCGACCGGAAAGTGCGCGGGCGGCGTGCGCCAGCAGTTCTCGATGCCGGCCAACGTGAGCCTGCAGAGATTGTCGGTCCGCCTGTTCGATAACTTCGAGGCGGAGACAGGACACCCCGCGGACTTTCGGCAGCTCGGCTACCTTTTCGTGCTCACGCTGCCGCAGCATGTCGAAGACTTCCGCCACAACATGGAGATGTGGCACAGCCTGGGGTTAAGCGAGGCGCGCTGGGTCGATTCTGCTGAGGCCGCGAAGATGGTTCCGGTCCTCAACGTCGACGACGTACTCGGTTGCACTTACTGCCCCACCGACGGCATCGCCAGTCCGGCGGACGTGACCTCTGGCTACGCCTCGGCCGCACGCCGCCGCGGGGCTCGCCTCAAGGAAGGCGTGGAGGTCGTGGGCATCGACGTCGGCGGGGGGCGCGTTCAAGGCGTTCGCACTTCCGCGGGCGACATTGCGACGCGTGTGGTCTTCAACTGCGCGGGCGCATGGTCAGCCTCGATCGGTCGCATGGCGGGTTTGGAAATCCCGGTCCTGCCGTACCGCCGGCACATCGCGGTGACTGGCACGTTCCCGGCCGTCCCGCGCAACAACCCGATGACTGTGGACTTCCAGACGTCGCTCTATTTCCACCCCGAGGGGGATGGGGTCCTCATCGGGATGAGCGATCGGACAGAGGCGCCGGGTTACGTGACGGACGTGAACTGGGAGTTCCTGGAGAAGATGTTCGAGCAGGCCGCGCGGCGGGCGCCGGCGCTTGCCTCCGCCGGGATCAAGACCGCCTGGGCAGGCCTTTACGAGACGACGCCCGACCACCAGGCGATCCTGGGCCCGGTGCCTGAGCTGGAGGGGTTCTGGTGCGCGGCCGGCTTCAGCGGTCACGGTTTCATGCAGGCGCCGGCGGCGGCTCTGCTGCTGGCGCAGCTGCTCCTGGATCACGAATCTGAGATCGACATCAGCCCGTTTGCCTTCACGCGGTTTGGCAAGGGCGCGCTCGTTCATGAGCGCAACGTGATCTGAGTTTGGATCTCCCCATCCGGCGCATACGCGCCACCTTCCCCACCAGTGGGGAAGGCAAACCGCTTACCTCTTGAAGATCAGTGCCAGCGCTATCAGGCCTGCGCCGCCGGCCGCAAGCACCGCGCCGCAGCCAACCTGGACGATGGTGTAGGCGATGCCACCTGAACCGGCGTAAGTCTCCGGATACCTCATCCTGCCGCGCCGCCTGCGCAGCGCAGCCCAGATCGCTCCGATTCCGAGCAGAACCGCGAAAACGCCCAGCAGAAGCGGGCTGGAAAAGGTTCCACCAGCAGTGGGAGCCGGGCTGGCGAGGTACCCAATCACTGGCTTTCAGTATCGCGTGAACTAGCATTTTGACCCGTGGCACGCATCCTCCTCCTCGGCTCGACCGGCTTCGTGGGCCGAGGCGTCGCCCACAAGATCCTCGACGGCGGGCACCAGCTGAGGGTGCTCGTCCGCGACCCCATGAAGGCCGCCGCGTTCAAGGTGCGGGGCGCCCAGGTCGTCGTCGGCGACGCGCTCAACCCATCGTCGGTCACCCAGGCGGCGCAGGGCGTGGAGCACGTCATCAGCCTGGTCGCGGTGCGGCGGAACCGTCCGCAGTCGTACCTCGCGGTGAATGTCGACGGCCCACGCATCCTGGGCCAGGCCTCCAAGGCCGCGGGCGTCCGGTCGGTGGTCCTGGTCAGCGCGATCGGGGCGAAGCTGGACCCGCACTACAAATACTTCACGTCGCGATGGATGGGGGAGCAGGAGCTTGCCAAGACCGGCGTGGCCGGCACGATCCTGCGCTTCTCGTTTGTGCTGGCCGAGGAAGGTGGGATCCTCAACGACTTCGAGCGGGCGCTCATCGGTCCGTTCGCAGTCATCCCGGGCAGCGGCCAGGCGAAGCTGCAGCCGATCCTGCGCGACGACGCCGCCCGGTGCATCGTCGAGACGGTGGCCAAGCCGGAGCTCCTGGGCCACATCGTTGAGCTTGGAGGGCCCGAGGTCGTGACCTACGAGACCATGTTCGACTGGTTCCTCAGGGCTCGTGGGATCAAGAAGGCAAAGCTCAAGCTGCCGGTGCCGCTGGTCGCGATTCCGGCCGTTGCGCTCGAGGCCGTGTCGAAGAATCCGCCGATCACGCGCGACGAGGTCAACATGATCCAGGCGGACAACCTCGCGGCCGGCATCGATTCGGTCAGCTCGCATTTCGGATGGCGCCCTAGCGCGCCGAGCTCGTGGGCGCCGGTCAACTGGGCGAAGAGACCGAGAACGGGCCGCTAAGAGTCCGGACGTTCTTCGGGCTGCCGCTGCCCGAGGCACACCGCGAGGTCCTAGACCGCCATCTGGCCGAGTGCGCGACGCGCGCTCCGGACTTTCGCTGGACGCCGGCGGCCAACCTGCATCTCACGATTCGCTTCCTGGGTCACGTCGAGCCGGCGCTCGCCGAGGGAATCGCGGATCGCCTGGCCGCCGCCGCTTTGACCGCCTTCGACCTGGCGCTGGGCGATCTGGGGACCTTCAAGAGAGGCCGGATGGCACGTGTGGTCTGGCTCGGCCTCGGCGCCGGCTCGGAGGCCATCGCCAGACTGGCGGCCCAGGTCGAGGCGGAGTCCAGCCGGGCGGGCCTCGAGGCCGAGGCCCGCCCCTATCACGCCCACCTGACCCTGGCGCGCGCCAGGCCGCGCGACGGCGCAACCCTCCCGGCGCTGCCTCCACCACCGGAACTACCCGGGTGGCGGGCGGACGAGCTCGTCCTCTACCGCAGCCGGCTTGGCCGTGGCGGCTCCGTCTACGAGCCTCTGCGGCGCGTCAGGTTGAGCTGAGGCCGGCCTCCGCACACTCGAGGTCCTGCTCCGGCCGCCCGCCGCTGACGCCAACAGCCCCCAGCACGTTTCCGTCCCGCCTGATGAGGACCGAGCCAAGGCCGGGGACGATCGGCACCCGCACGAGGCGGTCCGCGACGCTGAAAAAGCCGGGGCGGTCCTTCGCCAGCTCCGCCAGTCCTGCGCCGTCGCGGTAGAGCATCGCCGCTCCGACCGCCTTCGCCTCGGCGACCTGGGGCGACAGCGGAGGCGCCCCGTCCATCCGGCCGAGGGTTATCAGCAAGCCGCCCTCGTCGACCACGGCGACCGTGACGCGGATCCCGAGGGCCGCGGCTTTCTCATGGGCGTGGGAAACGACGTCTTGGGCCTCCTTGAGGGTGAGGGGCATCGCGTGAAGTTTCGCATGCGTGTGGATGGCACTCCCCATCCGGCCGGCCGCTGCGCGGCGGGCCACCTTCCCCAGCTAGTGGGGAAGGGAAGGCCTCGGCCATCGCTTGAAGTTTCGAATGCGTGTGGATGGCACTCCCCATCCGGCCGGCCGCTGCGCGGCCGGCCACCTTCCCCGGCGAGCGGGGAAGGGAATCAAGCTACTTGTCATGGGTTGGCGGCGAACTGACTTTCGGATCTTGCGTGCTTTGCCGGCTGCCCTTACATTTCACCGCGGCCCCGAGGGAAACGTTCGAGGGGGCAGGAACAGGGCCGCAAGGCCATGTACCCGCTCCTGAGAGGCGATCCGTCGGGGTCATTCCTTTTCTGGGCAAGAACCTCTGCCCCCCGCGTTACGCTGCACCAAACCATGAGCGTCGCGCAGCGTTCCCGAAGGCCGGTCGAGCCCAAATCGCGGACCGCGGTCGAGGTTTCGATCGTGATGCCCTGCCTCAACGAGGCCGAAACTCTCGCCACGTGCATCCGCAAGGCGCAGGCCGCGATCGAGAAAAATGACCTGGCCGCGGAGATCATCGTGGCCGACAACGGAAGCACCGACAGTTCGCAGCTGATCGCAAAAGAGCTTGGCGTGCGGGTGGTCGTCGTTGAGCGCAAGGGATACGGCAGCGCGTTGATGGGTGGCATCACCGCCGCAAGAGGCGAGCTCGTGATCATGGGCGACGCCGACGACAGCTACGACTTCAGGTCGATCGGCCCACTTATCGACAAGCTGCGCGAGGGCTATGACCTGGTGATGGGGAATCGCTTCGCGGGCGGCATCGCCGCGGGCGCGATGGTGTGGTCGCACCGCTGGGTCGGCAACCCGGCTCTCACCAACCTCAGCAAGCTTTTCTTTCAGACCCCGGTCGGAGACATGCACTGCGGGCTGCGCGGCTTTCGCAAAGGCGCGATCGAAAAGCTTCGGCTGCGCGCGACCGGAATGGAGTTTGCAAGCGAGATGGTGATCAAGGCCTCGCTGCGGCGCATGAAGATCGCCGAGGTGCCCGTCACGCTGAGCCCCGATGGACGCTTGCGTCCCCCACACCTCCGCACATGGCGGGACGGTTGGCGTCACCTGCGCTTCATGCTCCTGTTCAGCCCGCGGTGGCTGTTCCTCTATCCAGGGCTCGCTCTGTTCGGCGTCGGAGCGGTGGTCGGCGCATTGCTCGAGACGGGGCCCAAGCAGATCGGCCCCGCGACCTTCGACATCCACACCCTGCTTCTGGCTGGGTTCGCCTGCATGATCGGCTACCAGCTGATCGTGTTTGCCGTGTTCACGAAAGTATTCGCGATGCAGCGAGGATTCCATCCGCCGAACCCCAGCTACGACCTGATGTTTCGCTACGTCAAGCTCGAAACCGGGCTCCTCATAGGAGCCCTCATGCTCCTGCTCGGAATTGCCGGCACCGTCATCGCGGTGACGAGCTGGGGCGCCGAAGGTTTCGGTTCGCTCGATCCCCGCTTGACCATGCGCGAGGTCATCCCAGCCGCGGTGCTGCTCACACTGGGCGTGCAGACGATATTCGCGAGCTTCTTTCTGAGCATCCTGGGCATGGAAGAAGAAGCCGGCAGGGCAACCTAGCCATCTCGTCACGGGGATGAGGGCAGTTGTTACCGGCTCGGCTGGATTTTTCGGGGGTCTTCTCAAGGACCGCTTGCTGAGCGAGGGCTGGGAGGTGGTCGGCGTCGACCGCCTTTCGGACGTCGAACAACCCGGCTACACGCCCAAAACGGTCGACATACGCGATGCGGCCGCCGTCCGAAAGACTGTGGCCGAGCTGAAGCCCGACGCGATTTTTCACTGCGCGGCGGTGCTTGCCCACGATCGGCGACATCTTGCAGACCTCTGGACCACGAACGTCGATGGAACGGCGAACGTGGCACAAGCAGCGATCGATTCAGGCGTCAAGGCTTTGGTCTTCATCTCGAGCAATTGCCTCTGGAGCACGAGCTGGACCAGGCCGGTGACCGAAGACGACGTCCCCGCCCCGGTCGAGATCTACGGCCGCTCGAAGCTGGCCGCGGAAGAGCATCTTCAGTCGCTGTCCGCACAGCTCCCGGTGAAGATCGTCCGAACTCCCACCATAGTTGCGGCCGGCCGGCTGGGCCTGCTGAGCATCCTCTTTGAGTTCATCCACGAGGGCCGGAGGGTATGGCTCGTGGGTGACGGCGGCAATCGGTACCAGTTCGTCAGCGCTGAGGACCTGGCTCAGGCGTGTGTCTTGCTTTCGATGAGCTCGTCGACCGGGGTCTTTCACGTCGGTTCGGAAAGCGTGCCCACGGTCCGCGAGATGTTCGGGGGCGTCATCCAGCGTGCGGGCACGAAAGCGCGGCTCACGCAGCTGCCACGAAGGCCGGCCATAGCCGCGTTGAGGCTGCTGAGCCTGATGGGGCTATCGCCTCTCGGCCCCTACCACTACCGGATGATCGCGTCGAGTTTCGAGTTCGACACCACCCGATTGCGAAATGCGACCGGATGGCGCCCGACGATCGGGAACACAGAGATGCTCTGGCGCGCCTATCAGTTCTATGTGGAGCACCTCGCCCAGCTTTCGAAGGAGCAAGAAGGGTCCCCACACCGACGGGTGTCCGGTCTTGGCGCGCTGAGGATCGTGAAGTGGCTCTCCTGACCCGGCCCCAGACAGCGGAACAAATCCTGGCGACCCGCACGGGCGCGAGGCGATACACGAGTGCGCTGGCGCTCGCCGCGGTGACCCTTGTAGTTACCCCGGTCGGCTATCTGTCGATGTTCGGTGGTTTTCGTGCCTATGACGACGAGGGCTCGTTTGTCATCACGCTGCGCGACTACCTTTCGGGACACCCGCTGCTGACGCCGAACAACTCTTATTACGGGCCGTTCTACTACGAGGTCATCGGCGGTCTGTTCAAGCTGTTGGGCATCGCGCCGACCAACGTCAGCGGCCGCTTGGCGACCCTTGTCATCTGGTTGGTCGCGAGCGCGCTAGGCGCGATCGCTGCTTACCGACTGACGCGGAACCTGTGGCTCGGCCTGACGGCGCAGCTGGTCACGTTCGGCCTGCTCACCGCCCTGACCCAGGAGCCGTTGGCCACCTATGGACTGATCAGTCTTCTCCTCCTGGGGCTCGTCGTCGCGGCGACCTTTACATCGACGCAGCCCCGGGCGAGCGCGGCGGCCATCGGCGCGATCGTGGGCGCCCTTTGCATGGTCAAGATCAACATCGGCGCTTTTGCCGTACTGGCGGCGCTGTTCGCGTGGGCCGCCGGCCTGCCGACTCAGGGGCGGCGCTTCGCCCTTCCGGCGATGGCCGTCGTGATCACGGCCGCGCCATTGCTGCTCATGGCCAACCTCTTGGGTCGCGGATGGGTGATCGAGTTCGCTTTGCTGACGAGCCTGTCCGCGGCTGCGATCGCTATCGCGTCCATCCCTGCCCCCTCACCGCGACTGCGAGTGCCGGCCACGGGATGGTTGATCCTCGGCGGCGCAACCGTGATCGTGCTCTCGCTTGCGGTTGCGTTGGCCGGGGGCACGCGACCCGCGGATGTATGGAATGGCATGGTCGTCATCTCGGTTCGATTCCCTCAGCTTTTCACGTGGCCCGTCAATATCAACCCGGCCGCCGACGTTTGGGCAGGTCTCTCGTTGGCCGCATGCGTTGTCTTCGCCCGCGTCCGGGTTGCTATCCCCGATCTGGCCCGCGTCGCGGCCGGCCTGTTCATCCTGGTCTCGATCCTGCTGCTGCCCAGCTCGCTGTTCCTGCTCGGCCTGCCGCTGGCCTGGATCGCGACCCAGGGCCGGCCCGACGAGCCCGCTCAGTACCACCGCCTGCTGCTCCCGGCGCTCGCGATCATCGAGAGCCTCCAGGCCTACCCCGTGGCGGGCACGCAGCTATCTGTGGGGGCGCTGCTCCTGGTCCCGGTCGGTGCAACCGTCCTCAACGATGGAATCAGCGGGCTTCGCACTCGAGGAGCGGCTCGGTTTGCACCCGCGATGCTGATCCTCGCCACGGTCGCGCTGGCACTGCAAGGCTTCCTCGCCACATCCCAGTTCGCGGCCGCAACCCCGTCGGGCCTGCCGGGCGCCGAATCCGTCCGCATGCAGACCCAGCAGGCCGCACAGCTGCGCGCACTTGTCACCGCAATCGACCGCGACTGCTCGAGCTTCATCACGTTTCCGGGCATGAACAGCCTCTACGTGTGGACGGGTCAAACGCCGCCAACCGACCTGCGCTACGGGGTGTGGTGGCTGACCCCCGATGCGGTCGCCCAGAAGGCGATGGTGCGGCAGCTCAGCACGCGCTCTCGCCTGTGCGTCGTGAAGAACCAGGCCATCATCGACTTCTGGGCGCAGGGCCGGCCCGTGCCGCGCCAGCCGGTCGTCGATTTCATCGAGCAGAACTTCACCGACGGCGGCACATATGGCGATTACCAGCTCCTCGTCCAGCGCTGAGTCCCGGCGGCCGCCGCTGTGGCTCGCCGCGCTGGCGATGGCAGCGTTCTGGGGTGCGGTCTACGACCTGGGACGCTGGATCGTCCTCTTCGCGGTCAACCCGGTCCATCTCGATTTCCGGATCTTCTACGTCGCGGCACAGGCGGGCCTGCAGCAGGGCTGGTCGAGCATCTACGACGTCAGCGTCCTCCGGGCGCTCTCGACAGGCTTCCCGGCCACGGAGAGGTTTGTCGACTCCCGATCCGCCTTCATCAATCCGCCGGTATTCGCCTGGATCGTCGCCCCGCTGACCGTCCTGCCGCTGCCCGTCGCCTACCTGGTATGGACGCTCGTCTCGCTCGGCGCGTTGGTTCTCGCCTGGTACCTCGTCGCTCCGTATCGCGGCCTGGCCAAGGTCTCGCTGCTTCTCCTCGCGCTCACCGTCTGGCCGGTGATGGAGTCCTTCTACTGGGGCCAGCCGTCGCTGGAGATCGTGGCCCTCGTCGCCGTCTCCTGGTTCCTGACCCAGCGCGGCCGCCCGGTGGCGGCGGGCGTCGCGCTCTCGCTGGCGGTGGCGATCAAGCCCAACATCGTGATCCTCGTGCCGCTTGCACTCTTGGTGAGCGGCCGATTCCGCGTCTTTGCCGCGTTCGCGATCGCCTCCGCGGTGGTCGGGTTGGGCGAGCTCGCTGTGCTTGGGCAGTCAGGAATCGCATCCTGGTTGAGCGCAATCCAGTACGTGCAGTCCGACGCGGGACATTCCTTCTTCACGATGGCGCGATTGTTCGGCCGAGGGCCTGTCACCTACGGCGTGGAGGCGCTGCTTGCCGCGCTGGCGCTCTTGATCGCGTATCGCCGGCGGAAGAATGTCGACGTAGTCTTCGCGGCCGGCTTGATCGGCTCAGTGGCGTCGGCCTTCCATCTGCATCAGCCGGACTACAGCCTGCTGGTGCTGGCTGCATGGCTCGTGCTGCGCACATCGCCGCCGGTCTGGCATCGGGTCTGGCTGCTGACCGGGGTTCTGACCATGCAGCTCATCACGCTTGGTCAGCCGATCCCGCAGCTCATGTGGGATGTCGTCTGGCTCGTGATCCTCGTCGCAGGTCCGGTCAGTAAACCGGACTCTCCACCGTCACCGCTTCCAGCCACTTCCGACACGACGTGCGGGCGGATCTTTCCCGCCGCGTAGAGCGCGAACAACGCTTCGGTGCACTCGGGGATCAGCTGCGGCGCCCGCTGGCGA
>WNGI01003125.1_pt1 | contig 14512 bp, 9 predicted proteins | sample 5400621 | NCBI WGS metagenome assembly WNGI01 (sample SAMN13153374, study PRJNA577476) | soil metagenome | isolation source: 20 cm soil or saprolite under Garry oak tree replicate 1 | place: USA:California | collected 2016-06-15 | reverse complement strand
GCGCCGGCCAGGTCATTGGTTTCGACTTCGGCTTCGGCCAGCCCCAGAAGCAGGTCCGCGTACCGGTATATGTGGATGTGCAGCGAGCTCTGTTGCTGCGGCTGCCAACCGACAGTGGCCTCCGCTCCGCTGGCCTTTTCATGAATCGTTTTCTTGGGGCTGTAAGGGCCTCCGTTCGCCGGGTCTCTGACGAACGTAGTGTCATAGAGTCCCCAATCCTTGTAGGGGACGAACTTGCGAGCAACGGTCCAGTCGAGGCGCGGGTCTACGGGCGTCAGGTTGCCCGCCTTGAAATCTGAGTCCGAAGCATTCCATGTAGTCGGGGCAGACAACAACAGCGGTAATCCGCTTGCATCCACCCGGAAGGCATTGACCAGATTTTGCGACGGCGGGTTGAAACCGCAGCAAGCGAAATGGCTAGGAGAGTAAGGAAAATTCAGCCGCTCGCCCCAGTTCGCGTTGCCTGCGCCGGGCTCGCCGTCTTTCGACGAGGCCTGAAACGCAAAGATGGTCTCTGGTCCGTCCATCTGGTTCTTGAACGCAGTCCAGACCTTGTCAAAGCTGGTTTCCAGCCCATACGGCCCGTTAGCTACGACATCCTTGAACGTCGCGACAGCGTTCGCGTACTGGTGGTCATAAAGCTGGACGCGTCCCTTGTAGGCCTTGGCGGTCCACATGCTAGCGCGTCCCTTGTCTCCGTTGCGCGGGGTGGCCGGGAGCAGCTTGATCGCGGAGTCGAGATCCTTCAGGAGATCCACGGCAACCGCGCTGCTGTCCTCATTCGGCTTGCGGAAATCCGTTTCGTCCTCGCGGTAGTAGGGGATGTTGCCCCACATCCGCCAGGCTTCGAAGTGGTAGTGCGCTCGCAGAAAAATGGCTTCCCCCGCGATTGCCTTTGCATCCGCGCCGGAAAACTCGGATGGACTCGAGGCCAGAACCGATTTCAGGAGCCGAAGGGTGGAATTGGCTCGGACCACGCCTTCGTAGACTATAATCCACTTGCCGTTCAGGTAGTCCGAGGCGAGGGGGCTACCCCAGTGGTAGCCCTCGATGTCGTTGATATTGGGCTGGTCGCCGATGTCAGAACCCTTGTAGGTATCGCCGCCCGCCACGCTCGACCATACCCAGTTGCTGGCCGCGCATCCCCAGCCGAAATTTTCGGTCGCGCCGGTACAGTCCAGCGTTCGATACGCTGCGATGAGGGATCCTTCGACGCCCGCGCGATTCGCGAGCGTCGTTTGATTCAACGTCCCTTGTGGCGCTGCCGCGTTGCTCAGGAAATCCTTGCAGCCATACAGAAAGGCTATCGCAAGAATTAGTACCGCTGCGCCGCGGAGCAGTGGCTTTTTAGATACTGTTGTCATCTTCGTATATTCCTTAGGTAAGGGCGAGTCGTTAGAACGAGGTGACTATGCCGATGCTGAATATTCTGTTGGTCGGATACACCCCGACGTCAACACCCAAGAACTGATCCCGAACATCGCCCGCTGCCCCAGTGTTGTTCCCCGCTGGGATAGCCGGATCCAGACCGTCGTAGTTGGTCTTGGTGAACAGGTTTTCGCCCTGGACATAGACTCTGGCTCCCGGCAGATACCGGGCACCGGAAGGCAGTGTATAGCCAACCTGCATGTTACGGAGCCGGGTGTACGACCCGTCCTTCACATAGAAGCTGCTGATGGCGCCGCTAAAGCTGTCGGTGATATCGAGTCGCGGATATTTGGCGTTGAGATTGGTCGGCGTCCACGAATTCGCCAGCAGGTCCTTCCTGACGTTCGAAGAGAAATCCTGGAAGACGTAGAAGTCCATTTGGTTCTCGAAGATCTTGTTGCCGTACGTCCCGAAGATCGTCGCGCTGGCATCCCAATTCCCGCGATGCGCTCCGAGATCCAGTCCAGCCGTGAACTTCGGATGGGGACTTCCGATGATGGTCCGATCGTCGTTGTTGATCTTTCCGTCGCCGTTCACATCCCGGAACTTGATACGACCTGGAGCCGCTCCGTCCTGCGTCGCATGGGCCGCGACGTCGGCCGCATCTCTGAAGAATCCGTCGGCGATGAATCCAAAGAAAGCACCGATCGGTTGGCCAAGCTGGTTGATCGTCGGATTGCCGATACGTGTTCCGCCCGGGCCATAGAAGAAAGTCTGGACCCCGTCAATAGTAAGGATCGTGTTCTTGTAGTGACTTCCGTTAAACGTGGCATTCCACCACGAGGCCTGATGGCCGATGGAGAAGTCGAAGCCCTTGTTCTGCATCTTGCCGATGTTGACGATTGGCGGAGCCGCTATGCCAGCCGTTGCCGGCGTTCTGGGATCGAAGAGCAGATTGTCAGTCACGCGCTTGTACACGTCCAGCACGACGTTGAGCTGGCCCTCGAAGAGTGAGAGATCCGTACCCACGTTGGTGGATTTGTTCGATTCCCATTTCAGGTCGGGGTTACCGATCGACGCTTGTCGGAAGCCAGGCTGTATGCTCGTGGTGGAGCCGGTGATGTCGTAGAACGTATCTCCACGATCGCCGCCGAATTGCGAGACAATTCGTCCTGAAGGGATGTTCTGGTTTCCGGTGATTCCCCATCCGTATCGGAGCATCACATCCGAGAGAATCCTGTTGTTGGAAAGGAAGCTCTCGTTGCTGATCCGCCATCCGAGGCCAACCGCCGGGAAGGTTCCCCAACGGTGTTCAGGGCCAAGGTTGGATGAGCCATCCTTTCTGAGCGTAAAGCTCGCGACGTATTTGTCCGCGTAGTTGAGCCCGGCCTTTCCGAAGAACGACATCAGGGCATTCTTACCGCCGTAGCTGAAGACGTTCTTGGTAGTCGGGTCACCGAGGGCATCCTGCACGTATCTCGAATCCAGACCGGTGTTCAGGAGGTTGTGAATCTCTCCCTGGAGGAACCGGTTGGTACCAGCACTCGCTTCCTGTCCGACGAGGAGATCGAGGCTGCCCTTGGAGATGGTCTTCAGGTATCTCGCGGTGTTGCTCCAGCCCCAACCTGTGGACTGATAGTTGTTCTCGAAGACCGAATTCGAAAACGACGCCTCGTTGTTCTGGGGCGTGATAGCGGAGTACCCGGCAAATGAATTCTGTTGAAGATTGAAGCCCAACCTGCTCTTCAACGAGAACGCAGGTGTGATATCCAGGCCGGCAAACACGTTTCCAAAGACCTGGTTGTCCTTGTTGATGTTGTCCTTGGCGTCGAACGCATTCTTGAGCGGATTGCTGCTGTTGACACCCGGTACGCCCTTTCCTCCGCCAAAATTACCGGCTATGTCGTAGACCGAAACGATGGGCTGTATCAGGATGTCCTTTCCGAGAACGCCGTTTTCGCCGGAGGCGTCATCAAAGGTTCCGGTGCCGCCGTAATGACGAGCGACGCTGAGGGCGATGTTCTCGCCGAAGTTAAGCTTGGACCGGTTGAACGAGGTGTTGACCCGGACGCTGCCACGGCGGTAGTCGTTGTACGCAGCCGTGCCCTGCTGATCGAAGTAGTTGAAGGAGACGGCATACGCATTGGCCTCCCCGCCACCTCTGACGTCCAGGTTGTAGTCCGAAACCGGCGCCGAACCGAAAACGGTTTTCCACCAGTCGGTGCCTGCGCTGGCGGGCTCGATCAAGGCGTTGGGATATGAATACTTCGAGGCATCTACGGTGACGATGCGGCCGAAGGCATCCTTGGTCAGTATCGAGCTAGGAGTGGCGTAATAGTAGTTGGGTATCGACGGGTTGTTCGGGTCGCCATAAACACCGGTGGGCACCGCCTGACCGGCGTTGATGTAACGCTGCTTGAGGACCTGGAAATAATCCAGCGAGCTCGTGAGAAGAATGTCATCGTATCCCTTCGTCGGAGTTGCCACGCCGGTTCTAGCCCGTATCGTCGCTCTCGGCGGTCCGACTGGTCCGTTTTTGATCGTCTCGATCACGATCACGCCGTTGCTGGCCCGCGATCCGTAGATCGACGCGGCCGACGCATCCTTGAGGACCTGAATCGATGCAATGTCCTCGGGGTTCAGGAAGTTGATATAAGAGTCCGACACCGCCGTGCCGTCGACGATGTAAAGGGGATCATTGTTCTGAAACGAGCTGATGCCGCGGATTCGGACCGTGCTTCGCGAACCTGGCGAACCGCTCGTCTGAACGGTCACACCGGGAACGGCAACGTCCAGCGCCTTGAGCACGCTTGCCTGAGTCTGCTTCTTGGCCTCGTCGACGTTCGCGCTTGAAACCGCGCCGGTGATGTCTGCTCGCCGCTGCTCGGTGTAGGCGGTAACAACCACCTCTTCGAGGTACGTGACGTTCGTCAGAGTGACATCGACCCTGGTCCGTCCGCCAACCCCCGCTGTGAAGGGCTTGCTTCCCACGTGGGCAAAAGTCAGAGTCGCATTTGCCGGAGCTGTGATACGGTAATTCCCGTTCGCGTCTGTATTGGCGCGGATATCGGTTCCCTGCACCCGCACCGTGACGCCGGGGATTGGAGCGCCCGCCGCGTTCGTAACGGTTCCGGACACCGGTACATCTTGGCCGAATGCAGTGCCAGCGAGTGCCACTGCGAACAGCAGACCCATTCCCGCGGCGCGAAGCCAGCGTGGGCTGCTATTCAACAACGAATGCTTTCCTACCAGTACTTTCTCCATGGGCAATCCTCCAGGTAGTTCCATGACCATCCTCCAAGAACGGGCGTACGTAATTCAACCCTGGGGTCGGTGCATTGACCTCAGGCCCTGCATTGCGATCAGTTGGCGATATGTGAGCAGCTGGACGTTGTGGGCCTTGATGGCGTCGCGAAACCGCTGTGACGTGATTGCGTCGAGCTCTCCCTGACGATTCTTGCTCATCTCGGGGAGACCACCGTCCGTGTTCATGTCCAGCAATGCGCCCAGCTCGGCGTTGTCTATGCCAACGTGGGTAACAACGAGATTGAATGGCGGTCGCAGGCGATCGACCATCGCCAGCAAGCTGTCGGTCTTGGCGGCCGGAGCAGCGGAGTACTGCGGATCGTGCCTCGCTTCGCCGAAGTACTGCGACATGCCGAGCCCATACTCTTTTGCGAGCCGCTCGGCGATCTCACGGAACTCGGGGTAGCGAACCGCCGTTCCCATATGGTAGTCGACGTAATCGATCTTGAGGCCTGACCCGCGCGCCCGCTCGATCTGTGCGCGCAGCTCCTTCTCGACTTCCTTCAGATCGGGATGATTCTGGTGAAGCGCTTCAGAGGACGGAAAAAAATAGCCGTCCGCGTCGACGAGCGACGGAACGGCGGTGCGGCCCAACACCGGACCCCAGCGATAATTCTTCCACTCCGAATTGAGCGTCAGGTGAATTCCGACGGCGACCTCGGGATGACGCTTGAGGATGTCCACCGTCTCCTGGTACCACGGGGTGGGAAACATCACCGACACCGAAACGGGGAGGCCCGTCGCGATGAGTTTTTCGAGCGCCATGTTCACGCTGTGACTCATCCCCGCATCGTCAGTGCGGATGACCAGGTAGACCTGTTCGGGATTAACAGGATGGCTCGACGCATCGGCCTGACCAACAACGTGTGTTGGCGAGGCGAACAACAACGGGCCACAGACCAGCAGAGCAAAGGAACGAACCAAGCGCGTACGACCTCCCTGAGGACGGAGTCAGGTGAGTCTGCCTATTTCCGGCCGCGAAGTCCGGGCACAGCAATCCCGTACCGCTGAGCCGGCTCGCAAGACACCCTCTAATACGGCAGGGCATTTGAGTTGTCAAGTAGATTTTCCATTAAGGACCGGATGCTGGCGGACGGATAATTCCTACTGCGGGTGCGGCGAGTACCTCGACCCGTCGTCGCCGACTAATCGTTACCTCGAGTCGGGCGCCTTCATTTTGCCGCGGTGTTTTCTCATTCGCCGAGCGCAATTCTGTTGCATATTCGAGAACTCATTTCGCAAGGTGTGAATCGTGAGCGCTCGCCTGCATCTGGTTCGCCTGGCTGTCCTTTCCCTTGGACTGGTTGCCGCCTCGCCGAGGGCGCCCGCCGGCGAACGCGATAGCGTATCCACCGCCGCGGCGCCGCGCGTTGTCGGCTACATGGCGTCGTGGGGCGTGCGCACCAAAGGCGCGTCGATCGCCGCTCTTCCGGCGCGGCAGCTCACGCACATTTTCTACGCGTTTGCCTTGATCGACAGCGACGGATCCGTCACGCTCGGCGATCGGTGCGTCGACGCAGGTGCGTGTGAACGCGGGGCCGAGCTTCCTGCGAGCCCGCTCGGGAACTTCGGCGAGCTCAAGCTTCTCAAGGCGCGCAACCCGCACCTCAAGCTCACGATTTCGGTGGGAGGTTGGGGCGGCTCCGCCCGATTCTCGGACGCCGCGCTCACCGACTCCGCCAGGCGGCGGTTCTCCCAGTCGGCGATCGATCTTTTCATTCGACGCTGGCCTGGCTTGTTCGATGGAATCGACATCGACTGGGAGTTTCCGGTGCAGGGCGGTCTGAAGGGAAATGTAGAGCGCCCCGCCGACAAGGAAAACTTCACTCTGCTTTTGTCTGAGCTGCGTCGCGAGCTCGACGAGCAAGGGCAAAAAGACAATCGCCATTACGAGCTGACGATCGCGGCCTCGGCACGCCCGTCGGAAATCGCAAATCTCGAGCTGGGCCGGATCGTCCCGCTGCTCGATTTCATAAACGTGATGACTTACGACTACCATACGGGCGGGTCGATCGCCCACTTCAACGCGCCCCTTTACGCCGCCACCAACGATCCGACGCCGGAGCTCAACGCCGACGCGAGCATGCGGGCCTTTCAGGCGGGCGGAGTGCCATCCGACAAACTGCTCGTGGGAATCCCGTTTTTTTCCCGCGCCTACGGCGGCGTTCCCAACGTCAACGCGGGACTCTTCCAGCCATCAAGCGGTCCGCCGAAGGATTGGAAGGGGCAAGATGGAGATTGGCGGCAGCTAGCTCGCACACGCATTCGCGATCACGGTTACGAGCGCCACTGGGAACCGGCGGCGCGGGTGCCGTGGCTCTTTGATCCGCGCAGTGGAACGTGGATCACGTACGATGATCCGCAATCCGTACGCGCCAAGGTCGACTATGTGCGCGAGCGGGGCCTGGGGGGCGTCGTCATCTGGGAGCTTTTCGGGGACGACGGCAGTCTCATGCAGGCTATTGGGACGCTGCGCTGATACTAGCATCTACTAGCGAGAACTCTTTTTAACTGCGAGAAGAGCTAGGTGGTGCACCTTCGACCTTTCTCTTCTCGCAGTTGGTTTTTTCCTTTCAAAGTCCACGATGCCCCCCTTCACGATCCGCCGCTGCATTCTCGACGATGCTGAGAGGATGGCATCGCTCGGCGCGCGGCTGTTCGCGCAGGCGTACGCTGAGACGCATCCAGAGCCGGAGTTGAGCCGCTATCTGGCGAGATCTTTTTCAGTTGAGGGAATTCGCGAGGCCATAGCGGACGATGGCGTCACCATGTTGATGGTTGAAGATCCGGAGGCAGGCGCGATCGCGTACGCCTACGTGCGCGAGAGTCCTGACCCTCCGCAGGGCGTTCACGGCAAGCGCGCGCGAGAGATTGTCCGATTTTATGTCGACTCCGCCCGCCAGGGGCGCGGGATCGGAGCCGCGCTAATGGAGGAGTGCTTCAAGGATGCGAAGAATCGCGGCGCCGACGTGGTGTGGCTGCAGGTCTGGAAGGAAGCGCCGTGGGCCGTCGGATTCTACTCGCGGATGGAATTCTCGGTCGTCGGCTCCGCTCCTTTCTACTTTGGCGATCAGGTGGGCGACGACCACGTCATGGCGAAGTCACTCTGATCGGGAGGAGATTCACCGATCTTTTTTCAACCCCCGGAAATCGTCAAAAAAGCGTGACTGTGATCGCGAGAGAACAGTCACTTGAGAGTGAAGATTTCCCTCCAGGCCAGCAAGTGGCGTCGCTCGATTCCGCGCGCATGGAAGCAGACACAGCTCCTCCAGCCCGCGAAAATTGCCGGCTGCGTGACGATCGCCGCATTGAATATCCTCTGGCAAGGACACGGGATACTCAGAACGTCTCCGTCGGTCATACGGTTTGTCGTCGTTGGCGTTGCGTGCTACATCGTGACGACGATCGCGGAGTTTCTCTGGCTCTTATATAAAGGTCCGAGGTTCACGGGCTTCGAATCGCGGACGGCCGCAAAGGGCACCAGCCCAATCAATGCGCCAGATCCACTCGTCGAACAGCTGAGGGAGCTGCCCCCGGGCGAGCTACGCGATGAGGTGCTGCAGCTGGCGAAAGAGATGAAGTCCTTTGAGGCGGTGAGTGACCGCGAGTTCGTAAACACGCTGGCCGGCGCCAAACCAATTCAGGCAGTTACGGAAGCGGAGCGCGACGAAGTGCTCGACAAACAGAGCACCGAACTGCTGGAGCACAATCTTCGCACGTGGCGGGCGTACAGAGAGAGATTCTATCGGCCGGCTCGCGCATTTCGCGACGAGCTTCGCAAGCGGCTCGGCATTCGCAATGTGAACCGTGAGCCGAAGATCCCGGCACTGGACCAGGCGCAGCTCACCGGTGCCAAGCCCATCGCGCAGGCGGCGGACTACCTGGCTGGGTTGGCGCGTCGACTCAAATGAAGTGAGGTACCACCGGAGGCTTCTTGGAAGGCACGCCAGAACTACGCTGCTACCCGCTGCCTGCTATTCGCTGATTGCTACCCGCTGACTACGAAGGGACGGCTCCTCGTGGCGAATCGGGTTTGCCAAGAATGGCACGATGAATTGTCCCTCGGCTTTAGCGCGCGGCGAGAAGCGACCAGCGGGAAGCGGGCGGCAGCGCAGTTTTCAGTTGTAATTAGCCGTGGAGGGGGCGGGAGCCTACCCGCCGACAGTTAGAATCGCCACAATCACGGCGATCACTCCATAGAAGGGCAATGGTCAGCTCTTTTGTGGCTCGTCGAGCCCCACCTGGATTTGCGAGAGTGCGTCCGGCGAGATTCCAAACGTCGACGAGATGTTGAACTTCCGGCGCAGGTACTCCTCGAAGCTTATCCACTCGCCTTCGTATTCGACCGATCTCGTCCACGCGCACAACGTCACGAGATTGCGGTAGTGTTCCGCTCCGCGCGCAATTACGAGGAGCGCGATCATCATCAGGCCGAGCGCCGCGGCAAGACCAAGAGCGATCAAGTCTCCGCGATGCAGCTCCCTGACGAGCGCCTGTTGACGGTCTCGCAGGAGGCTTGCTTCGTCGGCGGTCATCTCCTGTAGTCCGGACCGGATCACGGCCATGACGCTGTCGCTGCGAGTGGTTTTAACCATGGTGACCGCCAGGTCACGCTTGCCAGCCCGTTCCAGCTTGATCGTCGAGTCGAGCTCGGCCAGTTTGGTGCGCGACAACGACTCGATCGCCAGCAGGCGCCGCAGCTGCGCGGAATTATCAACCAGGAGACCACGGAGATTCGCGAGTCGAGCGCGGATGTCGTTCGTTGCCGCCGTGTAGGGGGCGAGGAAGCGTGCCTGTCCGGTGAGTAGGTATCCCCTCTGCCCGGACTCCGCCTCGCTCATCCGCGCTTCGACGGTGGCGAGCTCCCGCTGGATTTCGAGCGTGTGACTCACCCATTCGAACGATTCCACCGCCGCGGTTCCACCCTGCCATTCGAGCAGGAGCAGGGCACAAAGGACGAGCGCAGTCGCTGCCAGTCCGAAGGAGATGAGAATCGGTCTGCTATGGGGAATCTTCATTGTTGTGGCCTTGGGGCGTGTAGCGAGCGGGGGTGTTCTCCTATAGGACGATTTACTACGGCGGTGGGTATCCACCCGACAAACAGCGAGTGGAACTGAGAAGTACGATGCCTCCCGGACTACGCCGCCTTCCGGACTACGCCCCCTCCCGGAACTACGCTGCCTCCCGCTGCCCGCCTGACGCTGCCAGCTGATCGCCTAACTGCGTCGTGACGTTACAGGCTCTGATCGGGGCACATGCAACTGCCCGTGCCATCACGCCATTGAGTGGCGTCCCGACGTTTGCGCTACCAGCGGTCAGCAATGAGCGGGCGGCGGGTAGCAGCGTAGTTCTCAGGTGCAGTTTGCCGCGGGTCGTGGATGGCAGTTGCCATCGAAACTGTGGTATCATTCACGCCGTGCCCACGCCGGCTCCTCCACGAAAAGAAGATCTCCCCCTCCACGACGACGTTCGGTGGCTGGCCGGTGCGCTCGGTCGCGTAATCAGGCGCCTCGAGGGCGACGAGGCGTTCACGATCGTCGAGCGGTTGCGCGTCGCGACGCGCGCCCGTCGGCACGGCGATCCCGACGCTCCGACGCTCGACAATCTGCTGAGGCAGATCGACGGATTCACCGTCGCGCACTGTGCGATGGCGGCCCGCGCCTTCACCCTCTTTTTCCTGCTGATCAACACCGCTGAACAAACGCACCGCGTCCGGCGCCGCAATGCATACCTGGGGAAGGGCGTCACCAATCCGCAGCCCGCGTCCGCCCGATGGACGATGCGGCAGCTCCGCGACCTTGGCGCGAGCGCCGAGGCAATCGAGCGGGCGATGCTCAGCCTCGATATTCGCCCCGTCCTCACCGCCCACCCGACTGAATCGACGCGCCGCACGCTGCTCGGCCTCCAGGCGCGCGTCGCCGACGATCTTCTCTCACGCGAGACTGCGCCGCCGGACGAAGTGAGACTGGTCGAGCAGTCGCTGGAAGGCGAAGTGGAGCTCCTCTGGCTGACGAGCGAAGTACGACAGGACCGCCCGACGGTCCTCGACGAAGTGAGCTCAGCGCTATGGTATCTGGAGACCCGTCTTCTCGAGGCGAATGACTACATGCACGCGACGCTCGCGCTCGCGTTCGAGGACGAATTCGCGCGGTCGGCCGATGCGTTCAGGCTTGCGGTTCCGTTGCGGTTTGGGACGTGGGTCGGCGGGGACCGCGATGGGAATCCGTACGTCACCCCGGGCATCACAGTCGCCACCGCGCGTCGCGCGAGCCACGTGATACTCGGGCGCTATCTCGATACACTGGATGATCTGACCCGGCGGCTATCACTCTCGTCGTCGATCGCGCCGCCGCTCGATGCCCTCATCAAGTCGCTGGAGAAGGATCAGAAGCAGCTGCCCCTAATCTGGAAGAAGAACCGAAAGCGCAATGCGGATGAGCCGCTGCGGCTAAAACTGAGCTTCATGTCGGCCCGGATCGATGCCACGCGTCGCCTCGTGGCGTCGCGCGACGCGGGACGCCCAAGAAAGGAACCGGCGGCTTACTCTGACGTCGGTGCGTTCGAGGAGGATCTGCTGCTGGTGCGCAAATCTCTGCTGCGCGCCGGTGCCGAACAGGCCTGCCGTACCACCCTTGATCCATTGTACGCGGCAGTGCGCGCGCACGGCTTTCACGGCTTCATGATGGATGTGCGCGATCATTCCGACGTTCATGCCGCGGCGGTCCGCGAGATCATCGCGCCGCAAAGTGGCGATCCTGATGGGAAGGCGCTTCGCGCGGCGCTGCTTTCGAGAAAGCCGATTCTCAACAGGAACCGGAAGATCTCCGACGCGACGCGACAGGCCGTGGATACGTTGGGAGCGATCCGTACGATCCAGGATGAGGCAGGCGAGCCGGCTGCCTGCACGTACATCGTTTCGATGACGCGGTCCGCGGAAGATCTGTTAAGGGTATTGTTGCTCGCCCGCGAAGCGGGATTGGTCGATCTCACCGCCAGGAAGCCGGTGTCGCGACTCGACGTGGTGCCGTTGTTCGAGACCATCGACGATCTCGAGCGCGCGCCAGCGGTCATGCGATCGCTGTTCGACGATCCAATTTATTCCCGGCAGCTCGAAGCGCGGGGCCGCAAGCAAGAGGTAATGATCGGGTATTCCGACTCGGGGAAAGATGCGGGGATGATTGCGTCGTCCTGGGGATTGTATCGCGCGCAGGAGTCACTGGCCGAAGTGTTCGATGACGCCGGAGTGGAGCTTCGTCTGTTCCACGGCAGGGGCGGGAGCGTCGGGCGCGGCGGCGGATCACCGGTCTATCGCGCTCTCGCGGCATTACCTCCCGGAACGACAAAGGGTCGCATCAAGATCACCGAGCAGGGGGAGATCATCTCGCAGCAGTTCGGTCTGTTGCCTGTGGCAGAGCGAACGCTGGAGGTGACAGCGGCGGGAGTGTTGCTGCATGAGTTCAGCGACTGGCGAAAAAAAGTGGGCGTCAAGGAAGTCGAAGACTTTCGTGAGGTAATGGATCGCGCCTCGGTGCGATCGAGAGATGTCTATCACAAGCTCGTCTACGAGGACGATGCGCTGTTTCAGCTCTTTCGCATGGCGACTCCGATCGATGAGCTGGCGAACGCTCGATTCGGCTCGCGCCCCGCTTACCGCCCGGGCGCAAAAACGGGGATCGAAGGCATTCGCGCCATTCCGTGGGGATTCGGCTGGACGCAGATCCGTCTCATGCTCACCGGTTGGCTCGGCGTTGGAACCGCGCTCGGCGAGGAGGTATCCACGCGCGCAGGCTTGCGCCGGCTGCAGCGAATGGCGGAGAGCTGGCCGTTCGTGGACGACCTGCTCGGGAAGGCGGAGATGGTTTGCGCGAAGACCGATGTCGAGATCGCACGCGCGTATGTCCAACACCTGGGCGGCGATCTAAAGCTGCTCGAAGCGCTGATTCGCGAGTATCACATGGCTGTCGAGGCATTGCTTCTCATTCGCGGCCACCGTCAGCTGCTGGACGATGCACCGGTGCTGCAGTCGGCGATCGCGCTCAGAAATCCCTATGTAGATCCCCTTTCTCTGTTGCAGATATCCCTGCTGCGAAGAAAGCGCACGGGCGTGGCGAAGAACGAGCGTGAAAGGGAAGCGATAGACGACGCTCTCGCGACGACGCTGAGCGGAATCGCCCAGGGTCTGAGAAACACGGGCTAGCGAACACCTACTCGATCTTGATCCCCTTCAGCTTCGGATCGAGAGGCGGATAGCGAAGATCGAGGGCTTCGAGCGTGTCGGCGATCTTGCGCGCGACGAGAAGATCGCGCGCGTCCTCGTCGTCAGCGGGCACGATATGCCACGGTGCCCAACTGGTGCTGCAGTTGGCGATCGCATCGCGGAATGCTTTCGTGTAATCACCCCATAGAGCGCGATCGTCGAGATCTCCCGTGCGGAACTTCCAGTTCTTTTTTCTGTCGTTCAGTCTGTCGTTGAGCCGCTTCTTCTGCTCATCGCGCGAGACGTGCAGGAAGAACTTCAGGATCACAACCGAGTTCTCAACGAGCGCCTTCTCGAAGTCGTTGATGTGATCGAACCGCTCCGACCAGACCCTTTTCGGCACCAGCTTGTGGACGCGCGGGACGATCACATCCTCATAGTGCGACCGGTTGAAGATTCCGATCATCCGCCGCGCTGGAACGCGCTGATGGATGCGCCAGAGGAAGTCATGTTGGAGTTCGATTTCGCTCGGGACCTTGAAGCTGGTGACCTCGCAGCCCATCGGATTGACGCTGCGAAAGACTTTCTTGACCGTCCCGTCCTTGCCCGACGCATCGCGGCCCTGGAGGACGACGAGAAGGGCGTACCGTCCGTCCGCGTACAACGCCGATTGCAGTTTCCTGATTCTCTTGCTCTCGTGCTTGGCGGCTGTCTTGAGGTCGTCGCCCTTGGGGAGGCCGCTCGGGCGCGCGGCATCCGCGTCGCCGAGCCGGATCTGCTGCGCAGAGGTGATGGGGACGAGCTTCGCCGGATCGGAGGGCACGAGGCAATGTCAAAGCCAGGCGCGCATTTGTCAAAGATGGAGCAACTGCAACTGAACGGGTGCCAGACGTCAAATGCAACTGAACGGGTGCGAGCGGTCAGTGGCGCAGTTGCAAGCTATTAGTTCAGTACGCCCCGACTTACCTCCGTGGCGTGAAGGCCACTGCTTGTGCGCGGAATGGCGCCACGTGAAGTCAGGGCGTTGTGAACTAGCAAACTGGCATCTACGCTACTGACGGCTGGCACCCGTTCAGTTGCAGTTGCATAAGGGCAGAGCTTCTCTATTCGATTTTCCCGCTGGCATCCGCCAGATGTTTTGCTACTATGAAGAAGACCCCGAAAAGGAGAGAAAAATGACCACCGCCACCGCTCCTACCACCACCGCCGCCGTCGCCGAAGAGCTCGTCTCCTTCTGCAGGGCCGGCAACTTCATGGATGCGATCAACACTCTCTACTCGCCGGACATCGTCAGCATCGAATCGATGGGCAGCGAAGCAATGCCACGCGAAATGAAGGGAATTGACGCCATCCGTGGAAAGAACCAATGGTGGGCCGACAACAATGAGGTCCATTCCTCCATCGTCGACGGACCTTTCATAGGCGAGGACAAGTTCGCGGTCTACTACAACCTTGACGTGACGTCGAAGCCGACCGGGAAACGCAACGCCATGGAAGAGATGGCGCTCTACTCGGTCAAGGACGGGAAGATCGTGCAGGAGCAGTTCTTCTATCGGACGTCCTGACGGTCACGACCACACGCGCGGACGAATCCGCGCGAACTGACACAGTGTCCATCCCTGAAGCGGCGTCGGTAGGCAC
>WNGI01003123.1_pt1 | contig 14514 bp, 11 predicted proteins | sample 5400621 | NCBI WGS metagenome assembly WNGI01 (sample SAMN13153374, study PRJNA577476) | soil metagenome | isolation source: 20 cm soil or saprolite under Garry oak tree replicate 1 | place: USA:California | collected 2016-06-15 | reverse complement strand
AGCGCGCGTTTCGGTTTGGGGGCCTCGGCCGCCCTCGGGGCCTGTGGCTTTGAGGCCGCCGGCGACGGAGAAGGAAATGTGGCGACCTCGGCCATTTTGTGGTCCGCATTCACCGCCAGCTCGTCGAGCTGTAAAGAGACGGGCGCGGGATCCAGCGCAGGCGCGACTGCCGTTGCAAATTGCGCGACGGCGGGATGCGTTCCTCCCAGCTTCATCCAATCCTGGGGCGGGCTAACAATTCCCCAAACATTCCCTGGGTTTTCCAGTTCCACACCGACTTGCTGCAAATCCCGCGAGCTAGGGGTGGTATGGACCGAGCGGACTCTGGCCCGCACTACCGGGGGCTTCGGCTCAAGTTCCAATCCCACCACCTGCAAGGCAACCCACGATCCAATGCCGTAATCGTGTCGCGAGGGATATCGGCAACCATGCAGGTTGAGGCTCGTCGAGAGCGTTCTTTCTACAAAAGGCTCGCCCAAGCTGTTCTGACCGAAGACGATCAGCGGGACGGACCGCTCGATCCGCATGCTGCGACGCGCGTCATGCTCCGCGGAATTGCGAGGAGTATCAATCAGAGACGATTGGCTCACGGTTGCTCCAGATAGCTACCGTTCCTGTTCCTAGTAGCGCGATTTTCGTTAGGCAGAGACATCTTTTCCGCAGGGAGGCAAACTCGGTTTGAGCATAAACCTGCCTCCGGCATATGTGTACGCCGTGTTCCCCCTGCGGAGTCCTGTGCGGCAAATGGTAGCCTAAGCTTGCTCCATTGTCGATATTCTCTTTGGGTTCTCTTTGGATGACTATGGATGACTTTGCGTCTCGAGGATGGCAAACCCCGTAATCACCCTTCCATGCGAGCAAACGCATAATGCGCGGCGGCGAGCCCTCGGTTCGATGCGGCCGCGCGCGCCGAGCGTAGGGCTGTCGCTCCGAAGAACCGTGAATCAATTTACGATGGGGCCACCGCCTCTACCGGTAGCAGCTTCATCGCCCTTAACGTGGAATATGCCGTAGTGATATTCATCGTTTTTCTTGATCATCACGGTGACGCGACCTCTTGCGGGAAGTAAGATGTCGATGCCCGCAAGGGGCTCGGTGTTCGTCTTCCAAAAGCGAAGGCGATATTCCTTGTTATCCTTATTCGCGAAGTGGACCCTGCCGGTCCACGGCGCCACCTCTACTTTGCCGTCGGGATTGGGTTTTTGGTCGCGGATGGTGATCGTTGCCGATCGGGGCAAAGTAGTCTGTTTTGCTCTTGCTACTCCAGGTGTAGCCACGTGATTCTCCTTTCAAAGCTTACTGCTTTCCGCGGGGCGGGAAACTTGGGTCAGCGAGGAGCCCGAGCAGGGCTGGCCGTTGCTGAAGGTCCGTCAAAGTGTAGCCGTTCTTGAGGCTGTCCCGAGCGTATTGGATGGCGCGCTTACGGTCGCCAAGGTCGTCATAGGTCTCAGCGATATCGGCCAACACCGACGGGTTCTTGGGCGCCAGGACGAAGGCAGTATTTGCGTGGGCGAGGGCCTTTTCTCGAAGCTGGTCTTCGGCATAGAACATGCTGAGCATGGACTGTACCGGCGCCTCCTGGGAATTCAATAAGGCGTATTGCTCGAGCAGGCTCAGCGTCTTGGCTCTCGCGGGGCGCATCTTTTCGCCATCCTTCAGCCAGGTGTAAGCGAGCAGCAGGTTGGCCCAAACCCGCCAGTCCTGGTCGTTGAGTTCGAGAGCCTGGCGGGTGGCTGCGGCGGCTTGGGCATAACGCTTCTGGTCCAAGTACAACCAGCCGAGGTTGGCGTAGGCCTGATAGTTGGGCGCGAGTTGAATGGATTTCTGAAGAGCTGCCTCCGCGGCGGCATAGGACTCAGAATCCTTGAGCTCCATATACTCGGCGCCGAGATCGCTGTACCCCTCGGGATTATCGGGCGTGAGTTCGATGACCCGACGGTATTGCCGAAGGGCGTCCTGCACGCGTTTTTGCCGCGCGTAGAACGCTCCGAGAGCGCTGTATCCCTCCCAGTAATCTGGCCGAAGAGCGATGGAACGCTTGAAGTTGGCTTCGGCGTCCGGGATATGACCCATCTGCTCATAGACACCGGCCAGGCCGATCAAGGCGCCAGAATCACGCGGATTGATGTCCAGGGCCTTTTGAAATTCCTGAAGAGCGAGTTCGTTCTTGCCCAGGGTCAACTGGAGTTGACCCAAAGTAACGCGGACAGCAGGGAAACGGTCGTCTATCTCGAGGGCCCGCCGGCAATTTGCCAGCGCTTGATCCACCCACGCCGGATGATGATCCATTAGGAATTTTAGGCGATAGGCTTCCCCCAAGGTCGCATAGCCCAAGGCAAAGCGGGGGTCCTTCTCGATGGCGGAGTTCAGCGCGGAAATGGCCAGATCAGCGTTGCCGGGCTTGTCGTAACGCTGCAGATAGGCTAACGCTTTGAGGTAGGACTCGTAGGCGCTGGGCACCACGCTTCCGGCGGGAGTATGGGCCGCCTGGGTCACTTTGATTTTTAGCAGGCGAGCCAGATCGGTAACGGCTTGTCTCTGCAGTGCCGCCAGATCACCACTCGGGTCGTCGAGCTCGGTCGAGCCGACTTGGCGGAGGCGTTTCGAGTCAATCAGAACCACCGTCAGATGCGCTCCCGGGCCTTTCCGCCGGACACTTCCTTCGACCACCACCGTAGCTCCGAGTTCGCGGAAGGCGGACGTTGGATCGTGAACTTTGCGATTGCGGACTACACTGGCGGGAACCACCCAAAGCGATTGCTGAGCGGCCTCCAGGTTCGACAGTTCGTTGGTTAGTGAGTCCATCAGCCCTTCCGCGATCGGGCCGTATTCGGGATCGTTGCCGGAATTGGAGAACGGCAGTACCGCGATATGCCTCTCGCTGCCGGCATAGGCGAGTCCCGCGAGGCGTTCGCGCAGCGGAGGAAGAAAAGATGCGGCGATAGCGGCCAAGACCACTCCAGCGGATGCCAGCAGGAGACGCCGGGCTTTCCCGGGTTTGCCCACCGACCAGCTCGGCGTGGAAGCATTCTCAATGTACTGTTTGAGATCGCGTGCATTGATGGAGCTCGTGAGCGTTGGTTCCCCGTCTGGGGCCGGGCTGGAGGTGATTTCGGCGAGCGAGGCTTCCAGATCGCGGAGCATTTCATCGGCGCCGGGATAGCGGCTCTCGGCCTTCTTGGAGAGCGCGCGATAAGCGACAGGTTGCACGGCCTGTGGAACCACGTCGAGCGCCACCGGCGGCTGGTTTAGAATGGCATACGTCATCGCACCTTTATTCGGCCGGACGAACGGATGACTGCCGGTAATCATTTGAATGAGGATTACGCCCAGAGCCCAGATATCGCAGCGCTGATCAATGGCTTCGCCAAGGATTTGCTCGGGAGCCATATACGGGAGCGTCCCGGTGGAAGAGATGCTTTGCGTAGAGCCGGCTGTGGCGACAACCCGAGCGAGGCCGAAATCAACGATCTTGGCCACCTGATCATGGGTAATAATGATGTTCGAAGGTTTGACGTCGCGATGCACGATGTTGCGCGCATGAGCCGAGCTCAACCCTCTGGCGATCTGGATCGCTAAGTCCAGCGATTCGCGGACCGGGATCACCCCGCGGGACAACTTTTGCCCAAGAGTTTCTCCTTCGTAGTAACCCATGACGATGAAGAGTTGGTGGTCTTCGGACTCTTCGATCCCGTGGATGACACCAATGTTTGGATGATCCAGCGCGGAAGCGGCACGAGCCTCGCGGAGCAAGCCTTGTTTGTCCCGGTCGCTGACAGTGAGGTCGTTCGGCAGAAATTTCAAGGCGACGACGCGCTCAAGCTTCAGGTCGAGCGCCTTATACACCACACCCATGCCGCCGGCGCCTAATTTGTCGGTGATCTGGTAATGCGAGATGGTTCGACCGAGCATACGGCTGGGGGGAGCTGAAGTTATTCTAGGTGTTCAAACCAAGCAAGTCAACGAACCCGACAGTCAACGAACCCGGCAGGGCGCAGCCAAGAACCCAATCAAGCCTATTTGGACTTCCGTGCAGTTCAAAACCACTCAGTAAAACGCCGCCCCGCCGTCGACATTGATCGACTGGCCGGTCATGGCGCTGGACTGCCCCGAGCACAAGAACAGCACAGCCCGGGCAATCTCTTGCGCCGTCTGTGCGCGGCCTTGCAGTAGACCGTTCAGAAAGCCAGCCAATTGCTCATCTTGGTTCACCCCCATTTTCTTCGCGAGCAGGGTGCCCAAATCTTTCGACATTTGCGTTTCCGTGACCGGGCCTGGGCAGATGGCATTTACACGTACGCCCTTGCGCGCTCCTTCCGCGGCTGTGACCCGCGTCAGCCCCAGCATCCCCGCCTTGGCGGCCGCGTAGGCCGAGCCCCACGAGTAGGCCGCCTTCGCCGAGAGGCTGGAGATATTCAAGATCACGCCGGACTGCCGCGCGTACATTTCCGGCAGCACTAGTTTCGACAACACAAACGCGGCACGAAGATGGACGGCTAGCACTTTGTCGAAATCCGCCAGCGGATAGTCTTCCACCGGAACAACTGGGCCATAATGCCCTGCATTGTTCACCAGAATGTCGATCCTGCCGAACTTTTCCCGCGCCGCGGCGACAGCTTGTGCGCAATCGGCCTCCCGCGATAGATCCGCCGCGAGGTATCCCGCCCGTCCCCCACCCTTGAAGATCTCCGCCGTGGTGGAATCAAGCTGCTCCTTGGTGCGCGCCGTAAGAAACACGGCTGCGCCTTCTTTCGCAAAAAGATGAGCGATGGCGCGGCCGATTCCCCTGCCCGATCCAGTGATGAGTGCGACCTGATCTTTGAGCAGCATAAGGCCCACGAGAATAGAGGGAAGGAAGCCCCGAGGCAAGTCGCCCATCGCGGCTTGCTCCCCACGCGCCGGCCTGAGAACTGTACCTCAGTTCAGGTGCAATTCTCCGAGCGCGACTCTAATATGGTCCTGCGGTTTTCTCCTAGGCTGTATTTCAGGTGTTTTTTTCATACCCAGTATTTTATGCATTCGCTAAACTGGTTAAACCCATCCCGGCATCTCCATCTCTGCTTAGCCCGGCTGCTGAATTCAATATCGAGGGTAATGCTCATGCGGCGGATCCCATTCCGGTGGTTAATCACCGTCATGCCGGTGGCGTTCTCTTTCGCGGGATGTGGCGGCTACTCCAGCACCGCTACCGTAAATGGGAACGGGCCCGTGGCTCCCTACATTACGACACAGCCTGCCAACCAAACCGTGACCGCTGGGCAAACCGCCACCTTCAGCGTGGCCGCTACGGGAACCCCACCCCTCACTTATCGGTGGCAGAAAAACGGCGCGGACATCACTGGCGCTACGTCATCGAGCTACTCAACTCCCGTCACCACCGCGGCCGACGATGGCGAAATGTTTCGCGTCATGGTCAGCAACACTGCCGGGAGTGTGACCAGCAATTCCGCCATGCTCACGGTCAGCGCCGGCACAGCCAATTCAAGCGTCGACGTGATCACCTATCACTACGACAACGGCCGCTCCGGCCAGAACCTCAATGAAACAGCGCTGACTCTCGCCAATGTGAATTCCACGCAGTTCGGGAAGAAGGGCGAATTCACAGTCGATGGCAAAGTCGATGCCCAGCCGCTGTATCTCTCGCAGGTCACCATCGGCGGGCAAAAGAAGAATGTTCTTTATGTTGCGACCGAGCACGGCTCCGTCTATGCCTTTGACGCCGACTCCATCAGCGGAACGACTTCCACGTTCCTGTGGAAGACCACCACGCTCGGCAGCGGCGAAACGACCAGCGATAATCGCGGCTGTGGCCAGGTCTCACCGGAGATTGGCATCACTGCGACGCCGGTCATCGATCGCGCCCGCAATGCCATTTACGTCGTCGCCATGTCGAAAGACGTCAGTGGAAGTTATTTCCAGCGCTTACATGCGCTGAACTTGTCCACCGGCGCAGAGCTTTTCAGCGGACCTCAAACCATCACGGCGACCTATCCCGGCACGGGCGACAACAGCTCTGGCGGAAACGTTGTCTTTGATCCGAAACAATACAAGGAGCGCCCTGGGCTACTGCAGATCAACGGAACGATTTACACCACGTGGTCTTCCCATTGCGACATTCGTCCCTACACCTCGTGGGTCATGGCCTTCAATGCGGACACGCTCGCGCCAACCAGCGTCCTCAATCTGGTGCCGAATGGAACTGAAGGCGGCATCTGGATGGCGGGCACCGCGCCCGCGGCCGACGCCGCCGGCAATGTGTTCTTTATCATGGGCAACGGTGATTTCGACACCACCCTGAACGCAAGCGGCTTTCCCGCGAACGGCAATTGCGGCAATTGCTTCGTCAAGCTTTCCACGTCCGGTGGCCTCAAGCTCGCCGATTACTTCACGCCGCACAACACCGTCGCCGAATCGAACGCCGACCAGGATTTCGGTTCAGGCGGAGGAATCCTGCTGATGGACCTCACGGATTCCGGCGGAACGACACGCCATCTCTCGGTGGGGGCCGGCAAGGATGCCCTCATTTATGTCGTGGATCGTGATGCCATGGGCAAGTTCAATGCCAGCACGGATCAGATCTATCAGGAGATTTCCGGCCAGCTCGGCGGCGGCGTCTTCTCCATGCCCGCCTTTTTCAATGGCACGGTTTACTATGGCGCGGTGGGCGACGCTCTGAAGGCATTTCCAGTTGCTAACGCGAAACTCGCGAGCGCCCCTTCGTCACAGTCCACCCATCAGTTCGGATTTCCGGGGACGACGCCGAGCGTCTCTGCAAACGGCTCCGCCAACGGAATCGTCTGGGCCATCGAGAATAGCGGAGCGATGCTCTTCGCCTACGACGCCGCCGACCTCACCAAGGAGCTCTACGACTCCAATCAGGCCGCCGGTAACCGCGACCACTTCAGCGGCAACAAGTTCATCACGCCCGTGGTGGTGAACGGAAAAGTCTACGTGGGCACCCCGACTAGCGTAGCCGTCTTCGGTCTCTTGCCTTAGCGATTCGACGTTGGCTCCGACTGCCGGCACGGGATCTCGTCGACCCCGCTGGTGGGGGTCTTGAATTTCGCCAGGGCGGTGATCCCAAATGCTGCGAGCATCTGTCCTTGAATCTCGGCCGTGAGCGCGTTGATCCTCTCGACTCCTGGCCCGCCAGGTCCCAGGCGATAGCGAATTGACCGCTGGCCAGCGGGTGTTTCGATGATTTGTAGCACGACATCGGCGATTTCCTGCGGGTTAGCCCGCGAGCTTCCAATCCTGGCCTGCACCATTTCGGGAACCCTGGCCATATCACCGTATGCGGTCTTGCGGCCGGGGTCTTCTCCCCGCTCGAGCTTCTCCATGATGGGCGTGGCATACGCGCCCGGCTCGATCACTACGGAGTCGATTCCCTGCGAGGCCAATTCGTAGCGATAGACCTCCGCAAGCGCTTCCATCGCAAACTTGCTCGCGCAGTACAAGCCCATGCCGGGAATCACCAGGCGTCCCGCTCCGCTGCTTACATGCAGCAGCAATCCGCTTCCTTGGCGTTTCATGGCCGGGAGAACCGCTCGATTCATCCGCAAGACGCCGAAAAAATTCGTGTCAAACTGCCGCTGCGCCTGCGCCAGCGTCACGGACTCCGCCAGGTCCATGATCCCGTGACCCGCGTTGTTCACCAGCACGTCGATCCGGCCGCACTTGGCCACTGCTTCGCCCACCGCACGATCTACCGAGAAGTCATCGGTAACGTCGAGTTCCAGGACTTCGAGGGAGAGGGATTCGCGCTCGGCAAGGTCCCGGATTTCACGCGCCGCTGCCGCATTGCGGCCGTTCAAGTTGCGCATCGTGGCCAAGACCTGATAATTCTTGCGGGCCAGCGTTTCGGCGATCAGCCGGCCAAATCCGCTGCTCGCGCCGGTGATGAGAACAACTTGTTGTGGTGTGGGCATGAAATAAGAGGATAGAAGGGAAGCCAGCGGACGTAAATAGATCTGATTCCTTCCGAGCTGGCGCAATCAAGAAGAACAAAGAGCAAGGAAGCAAAAAAAGAAATGAAGCGTGATCTCCGCCGACCTGTCATGGGAGTCTGTGGCGACGTGAGATCCTCTCCAGTGCGACCGGAACTCTCGGCTGCTTCCCTCCGGATGACGACTACGCCCACAAGCGCACCCAACCAAGCGTTGTCCGGTGAAAGCGGATCAACCTATCCGTTGGTCTTCAACTTCCCGAGTATGTGGTGAACGAATTCTGAAATCTCATCCTGGTTAAACGTGTCGCGGCGCACCGGCTTCTGGCCGATCGCTCGATATACCAGCCGCTTCGTCGATTGCTTCACGAAGTCAAACACGACTGTGCCTTCGCGAAAGCGAATATTTTCGTAGCCGACTTCCGGCGTTCCCCAGCCCCACGACTCCCAGCATCCATAAGGGCCGCAAACAAGCCCTGGGTATCCGCCCGAGTAGACGCGCTGCACGGTCACGTCGTGCCGCCGCACGGCGACGTGATAGCCCACCAAGAACTCCGCGTCTCGCGGGTCGCTGACTTGCCGCAATCCCTTGGACGACAGTGTTTGCTCGATCGCCGTGCGGATGCGCTGACGAACGATTTCATTGTTCGCGCCGGGCTCGCGTGCCACGCTTTCTCCACGCGAGATCACGTCGCGCGACACGACGGCACGTCGCTCCGCGTCCTTGGGCGGCGGGGCGGGTTTCCAGGCCCAAGTGCTCCCCTTCACGACGGGGATGTCCGGATCGCGAATCACGGTGATGTGATCGTCGCAACCGGCGAGCAACAGCCCGCCAACCAAAATCGAAGCTGCCAGTAGCGGTGATTTTCCAATGCCCTTCATCCGATACTTCATGAGCGTCCTCCAAAGCGAACACCGTCCCTGCTTACACTGAACCCTGAATGGCTGGAAGAGTTGCGACCGTCAAACCGGTGTGGATCAGCGGGTAGGCGGTGAAAGAAGGCAATTCCGGTTGGCGTAAGCAGTCTGGCCCACCATCAGGAGCGCCGAGCACCCCAATCCGATGGTGGAAAAACAACCGGCCAGAACTTGGAGTTCGGTTGATCGAACTCAAAGGCCACGGAATAAAATTCTGACGAGGTGTCGTCCACGCGGACCACTCGGCAATTTTGTTCCACATTGTTCTGGGGGTTCACGAGTCGCATGGGCTGGCCGACGTGCACGTCCAATTTCATTTTTAGCAGGCCGCCGTGAGCGTTCACGATCAGCGTCAGCGCTTCTTCCTGCCTTGGCCGGCGCTCGACGTCTTCCGCGATCACCTTGATCTTCATTTGCAGCATCACGCGCTCGCTTCGCCGGCGGTTCATCGGATCGGTCGGACTGGCCAAGCTCTTCTCCCAAGATAGAGTCCGGACTTTTAGGAAACCAGAAAAGGAATCCCCTGGATTCTGATGTTACCTTAGCTGAAGGTGTTGGGAAGCTGCCGCAGGGGCAACCGGTGCGCAAAAGGTAGGGCATCACGCCGCCCGCGCAGCTCTAGTGCTGGTGGGAACTCAGGATCGCTTCAAGGCGTGCTTTCGCCGCCGGCCACTCGGAATCGATGATGCTGAAATAAACGGTATGCCGGATGCGCCCGTTAGCCGTGATCATATGGTTCCGAAAAATGCCTTCTTCTCTCGCGCCGATGCGCAAGATCGCCGCGCGCGAACGCGCGTTCAGCGCATCGGTTTTTAGCTCCACGCGCATGCAGCCTAGCGTTTCGAAGGCATGCTTCAGCAGCAGGTACTTCGCCTCCGTATTCACGGCCGTGCGCTGCCACTCGCGCGCCACCCACGTCCAGCCAATCTCCACGCGATGATGCGTGCGGTCGATGTTGCCGTACCGCGTGCTCCCGATCGCGCGCCCCGTCGTTTTCTCAGCGATTGCGAAAGGCAGTGACTCTCCTCGCTCTTGCTCCCCTAGCGCAGTCTCGATATAGGCGGCCATTTCTTCCTGCGTTCGAACCGGACTGGGAATCCAGCGCCACAATTCCTCGTCCAGCCCCACCTCGGCGAGCCCCGCCAGATGCACCCTTGCCAACGGCTCCAGCCGCACGTGCGCGCCTTCCAGCATCATCGGGGAGACCACCATCTCCGTAGCCATGATGGGCGTATGTTAAGGTTGTCCGGGATGTTCAGCGAGCGCCAATTTGGACATGCCTGGAAAACTCTCTCAATCGCCGGAGCAACCCGACCAGCGATGGGGCGCTACGCGTAGTAGGAGGCCAGCATGGATCTTCCCTTTACCGGGAAGTATTCGCCGCATCTGCAGATCCGCGAAAACTTCCACACCAGGGAAGCATCGAGCCAGCCATACCCGGCCTCCCGGCTGAGAGTTTCCAAGGCCTCCTCCGAAGAAAGCGCATCCCGGTAAGGGCGATCCGTGATTAGCGCATCGTAGATGTCGGCAATTTGGAGAATCCGCGCCAGCAGCGGGATTTCATGCCCGCGGAGACCATCGGGATATCCACTCCCGTCCATTCGCTCATGGTGATGCCGAATCACCGGCAAGATGTTACGGAGCGACTTCAGCGGCGCGCAGATACTCTCGCCAATGACGGGATGCTGCCTGACGATCTCAGTTTCTCTCGCATTCAGCGCCCCGGGCTTGAGAAGAATCTCATCCGGTACCGCTACTTTTCCGACATCGTGAAGCAAGCACGCGATCCGTAACTCTCGCAATTCTTCTTCCCGCAAGTTCAAACGCATTCCCAGTTGCACGGCGTATTTTACGATCCGCTCCGAGTGCCCGTTCATGAGCAGGCTCTTGGCCTCGATGGTGCGCCCCAGCGAGAGCATCACGGACTTGGCCTGCTCATCGATGTAACTTTGTAGCCGCAAGAGAGACTGCACGCGACTTAGTGCTTCCGCGAGCGAGCTGCAAGATCCCCAGAAGTCGGCAGCGCCGGCTTCGCGCCCGCGCGCCGCATCCGTGAAGTCCGGCGACGGCCTGATTAACACAATGGGGATCTGATGATTGAGCAGGTTTCCATTCATACGGCTGCAGAGGTCAAAGCCATCGACATCGGGCAGACGGTCATGCAACAGAACCACATCAGGCTGCAGCTGAAGACACGCTCGCAACGCAGATTGTCCGTCCTCGGCCGTAAATACTTCGTAGTGCTGACTCTGTAGGAATGATTTCCACGAATCGCGGCGCTGTGAGGCAAGATCCACAAGCAAAATGGCCGAGTTCATAAGTCCCTCGTCATTCCTCTCCGCTGCAACGGAGATCGGATGCGCTACTTCGCACGCGAGACATACGGTCTTGCCAAGGACTGGAGCTGCCTGCGATCTCCAAATCCAGACTTCGGAGAATTCTGCCTCCGCTCTCTCCAGACGAGAAGGCCTGAGGCGCTTCGGCAGGGTTTACATTGTGCTCATGGAATGCCAAAAAGACGCGCACATAAGTGATTAAGAATTCGGGCCTTGCGGCACGGTTGGCCAAGGAGTGCGCCGGGCACTAGGAATAAATTTCATGCTGCTTGCGATGTTTACCTGGTGCTTTCACGCCTCCTTTCGGTCCCTCTTCGCCATGGACATAAAGAAGCAGGGCTGGCATAGACGAATAAGGGAGTGGCTGCGGTTGGCGTTGCCTTTCTCGTCGACACGGATCCATAACGAGAGTGGACTGGGAATGGCATCATAAGGAAACGGGATGCGGGCGGGGCGCGGTGAGGTATGATAGAGTCTTCTGAAATTTACTCACTAGGGTGACAATGCCGACTGCCACGAACGGAAAAGTATTGCTGAGGGTAAGGCCGCGGGGGTTCTGCGCGGGCGTAGTGCGCGCGGTGGATATCGTCGAATTGGCGCTGGAGGCCTACGGCGCGCCGGTCTACGTACATCACGAAATCGTCCACAATACTTACGTAGTCGAGCAGTTGCGCCGGCGCGGCGCGATCTTTGTCGAAGCCATCGAGGAAGTCCCGCACGGCGCGGTGCTGGTTTTCAGCGCCCACGGCGTTCCGCCGACGGTCCGCGAGGAAGCAAAATCGCGCGAGCTGAAAGTGATTGACGCCACCTGCCCGCTGGTGACCAAGGTGCACCTCGAGGCACTGAAGTTTGCGCGCGAAAAGCGCACCATTATTCTGATCGGTCATCGAGACCATCAGGAGATTGTGGGCACGTCGGGTGAAGCGCCGGATCGCACCATCGTGGTGGACTCCGTCGCTGCCGTGGATGCGCTCGAAGTCGATGATCCCGGTAAACTCGCGTTTCTCACGCAGACCACCCTAAGCCTTTATGACACGCAGGAGATCGTGGCGCGGCTGCGCCAGAAATTCCCATTCATCCAAGGGCCGGCGAGCGACGACATTTGCTACGCCACGCAAAACCGCCAGGAAGCGGTCGAGCAGGTTGCCAAGGACGTGGATCTGATCCTGGTGGTGGGTTCGCCGAATAGTTCGAATTCCAACCGCCTCGTGGAAGTCGCTCAGCGCAGCGGCGTCAAAGCCCAACTGATCGATTCCGCAAAGGACATCGATGTGCAGTGGCTCGAAGGTGTTTCGCGCGTGGGCTTGACCGCAGGCGCGTCCGCTCCGGAAGTCCTGGTGGAGCAGGTGAGCGAACGGCTCGCGGAGTTCGGCTTCACGGATCAACGCGATCTGGATTTGATTCGCGAAGACGTGCGTTTCACTCTGCCGCCGGAATTGGCGACCATCGCGCCGGCGCCGCACCGCTAGAGAATTTCCTGTGCCCGGGCAGGGAACGTTGTGCAGGGGCAAATGATCCGGTCATCGGTAGCCTAGGGCGGCAAACGGGAAATACTAGACCAGGAGCCAGACCTTGGCGGTCAAAATCGTCCGTCAGCCGAAGAAGATTGCCTTGATTGGCGCGCCCTCAAGCGCTGCGGCGTTCTCCGCGGGAAGCGAAAAGGCCCCGGCGGCATTGCGCGCTGCCGGACTCGAAGCAAAGTTGCAGGGCGTCGGCTATGAAGTCGTGGATTACGGCGACTGCGCTCCGCGGCTCTTTGCCAATGACGATGAACACCGGCGCGCCCGCAATCTCACCGAAATCGTCGCCGGCCTGAACGATCTGAAGACGCGCGCCGAGCTTGCAGTGAAAAGCGGAGCGCTGGTGCTGGTGCTGGGCGGTGACTGCGCTCAGGCCATCGGCTTGCTTACCGGCACGCGGCGCTATTACAAGCACGTGAATCTTCTGTGGTTCGATCGCGACGCCGATCTGAATACTCCCGCAAGCACTCCCTCCGGCCGCATCGACGGAATGGTTGTGGCCCACATCATCGGCAAGGGCGCGCCGGAGCTGGTGCGTTTCTGGAGCGAGGCGCCGCTGGTGCGCGAGCCCGACGTGACGCTTTTCGGACTCGAAAGGCTCGATCCACCGGAGCAGGAGTTCCTCGGTAAATCGCCAATGCGGCACAACTATGCCGCCGACATCCAGTTCAAGGGTGGCAGCAAAGCGGCGCACGAAGCCCTTGTTCAAGTGCACGCCGACGCCCGCGAATTCGTTCTCCACTTCGATATCGATGTCATCGTGGAGGAAGACTTCCCCGCGGTGAACGTGCCTGGTGGCGGCGGATTGCGCTTCGGCGACGTGCGCGCATCATTCATGGAGTTTGTGAAACACAAGAATCTGCTGAGTCTCGATGTGGCGCAGTACAATCCCGACAAAGATCCCGAAGGCAGCGGCGCAAAGAAGCTCGTTGATCTGCTGGTCGAAGCGTTTTCCGCGCGCCTCGAAGCATTGGCGGCGCCCACAGCAGAGCCGGCGGCAGGTCCGGAAGAAATGTCCTCGTCAGGAACGACTGCGTAGACCTTTTGCATTTCGTTTTTAACCACAAAAAACCGCGTGTGGATTAGGAAGCAGCCGTTGCGCGTTTGCGCAGATACCGCGCTAGGCCGAGGAAGGACAGATTCAGGCCGGCGCTGAAGGCGTAGTGTTCCGCTTCACCGGCGGGGAGATGCTCAGAGATTTCGGCATATGTGGCGGACATGAAGGAATCCATCGCGGCGGAATCGCTGGCGGCCCTGCGCAGGATTTCTGCGGTGAGCGCGGCCCAGCGATGCAGCCGTTCGCGGAACAAGAGGATGTGTTCGGAGGGATTATCGGAATAACCGAAGTGCGTGAGAAAGAGCCGCGTCGGTTTGCGCTCGAGGATGGCGGCGAAGGAAGTGTCCCAGATGCCGAGATCAATGTCCGGCGGAGGAGTGGCGGGCATGACGAAGGAATTTCCCTCGATGCGCACGCCCGCCGTATCGCCGACAAAGGCGACGCCTTCGGTCTTGTCGAAGTAGCTGACGTGGTGCGAGGCATGGCCGGGAGTGTAGACAACCTCGACTTTGCGTGAGCCGAGCTTCAGATTTTCGCCACCCTCCAGGATGCGCAGATTCTCCGCCGGAACCGGAAGAGCTTCTCCGAACAGGCGCTGCAGCTCATTGGGCCAGAGGCGCTGGGCACTGGCCAGAAGCTTGGACGGGTCAATCACGTGCGGCGCGCCGTTCTTGTGCACATACACGGCGAGGCGGGGATTTTCGCGGACCAGCGCCCCGGTGGCACCGGCGTGGTCCA
>WNGI01006180.1_pt1 | contig 14517 bp, 11 predicted proteins | sample 5400621 | NCBI WGS metagenome assembly WNGI01 (sample SAMN13153374, study PRJNA577476) | soil metagenome | isolation source: 20 cm soil or saprolite under Garry oak tree replicate 1 | place: USA:California | collected 2016-06-15 | reverse complement strand
CTACGTCTTGTCACATTGAGGATCCAGATGGAACGCTCCAAGGGATACGCATTGATGTTCCTGCTAGGCGCTTTTCTCACCGGGGGCGCCCTTGGCTTCACAGCCGACCGGGTCATACGGGTGGGGCACAGTCGCGAGATGCGCGGTCCGCGCGCTTACAGACAGAAGATGGCGGAGGACCTCAAGCTTACGCCGCAGCAACAGGCATCGGTCGATTCGCTCATCGAGCAGAAGCACCGTCAGATTGTCGCGCTCTACAAGCCCGTCAGGCCGCAACTGGACTCGATCGCGGTGGTCGCGCGCGTCGTGAGCGACAGCACTCACGCGCAGATCAAGCGGCTGTTGAATCCCGACCAGCAGATAAAGCTCGACAAGATGCGGGCGGGCGCGCGCCGCGAATTGGCGGAGCGTCGCGGCGGCGACACGGCTGGGCGTCCCCCGGGTCCTCCGCCCTTCTAGGAACGCAGGATTCCGACAACAAAAAAAGCGCCGGTGCAGTGCACCGGCGCTTTTTTAATTCAATGAGCTACATGTTGTCCGGGTCGGCGTTTCTTTCGGCTTTCCCGATATTTTTCTGGACTTTCCCTTTGAGCTCTTCAGCGCGTCCCTTGATGTGCTCGCTGCTGTTATCGGTGGCATCCCCCAGGTCGCCACGCACCTGGCCTTTGAACTCTTTGGCGGTCCCTTTGACCTGGTTCTCGAGGCCCCTTTCGTTTAGGTCCTTCATTTAGCCCTCCTCATGTGGAATCGTCCCTTGTTGCACTCTCATAAACGCAAGCGACATGCCTCCCACCACGTTTGTTTGCCAAGCAGCGGTACCGACCTTGCAAAGGCCGGCCCGCTTGCGGAAATTCCGAGGTCGAAACCGCCAGCTGTACGGTAGGCGTGTAAAACCTCTATAGGTCGCGCAAATCAGCACAAACGTAGAATCCCACCCGAGCGGCCGCCGTCTCGCAAAACTCACTCTTCTCGCGCTCGGGGTCGTATACGGGGACATCGGCACCAGTCCTCTGTACGCCGTGCGCGAGTGCTTCAAGGTGGAGCATGGGCTCACTCCCGTGCCAAGCAACGTCTACGGCGTTCTCTCGCTGATCGTCTGGTCGCTCATAGTCATCGTCAGTATCAAGTACATCATCTTCATCATGCGGGCTGACAACAACGGCGAGGGCGGAATTCTCGCTTTGCTGGCGCTCATTCTTCAGAAGCAGCGACGCGACGTAGATAGTTTTCGCCGGAAGATGATCATCGCGCTGGGATTGATCGGCGCAGCGCTGCTCTATGGCGACGGAGTCATCACTCCGGCGATCTCCGTGCTGAGCGCGGTTGAAGGCCTCGAGGTGGTAGCGCCGCAATCGCAGTATCTCGTGATCCCACTTACCGTCGCGATACTAGCGATGCTCTTCTTTTTCCAGCAGCATGGGACCGCGAAGGTCGGGCGGATCTTCGGGCCGGTAATGGTCGTATGGTTTGCGACGATTGGGGTACTTGGACTGCATGAAGTTCTGCAGGCGCCACAGATCCTTGCCGCGGCAAATCCGTGGTACGGGTTGAGCTTTTTCCTGCAGCATGGCCACGCCGGATTCGTTCTCCTCGGCGCTGTAGTCCTCGCTGTCACGGGAGCCGAAGCGCTCTACGCCGATATGGGACATTTCGGCAAGCGTCCCATCCGGCTCGCCTGGTTCCTCCTGGTGCTGCCGGCACTGCTTGCGAACTACTTCGGTCAGGGCGCGCTGATTCTGCGCGATCCCGCGACTGCGATCAATCCGTTCTACCTGCTCGCGCCCAGTGCGGTGCAGTATCCCTTGATCGCTCTCGCGACGATCGCCGCTATTATCGCGTCGCAGGCTCTCATCTCCGGAGCCTTCTCGCTCATGCAGCAGTCGGTGCAGCTCGGCTACAGTCCGCGCGTGCAAATCATCCATACTTCACAGCAGGAAACGGGACAGATATTCGTTCCCGAGGTAAACCGCGTCCTTGGACTCGGGTGCATCCTCGTCGTGCTGGCGTTCAGATCGTCGAGCGCGCTCGCCGCCGCGTACGGAGTCGCCGTCACCGGAACGATGGCCATCACGACGATCCTCTTTTACGTGCTCGCGCGGTCGCACTGGCAGTGGAGCATCTGGCGCGCGGGTGCTCTCACCGCGTTTTTCCTGATCATCGATCTCGCCTTCTTTTCAGCCAACATGCTGAAGGTCTTTCAAGGCGGCTGGGTGCCACTTGCCATTGCGCTGGGGATTTTCACGCTGATGACGACCTGGCAACGCGGACGTATGATCGTGCGCAGCCTGCTGGTGGACGCGTCGATTCCACTCGATGCGCTCCTCAAGGACCTTGGGGACGAGAACCCCGACAAGAGATTCAAGCCGGTGCGCGTTCCCGGAACCGCTGTCTTCCTGACCTCCGAATCGAAGGACGCTCCGCTCGTGTTGCTGCATCATCTCAAGCACAACAAGGTTCTTCACGAGAACGTGATTCTGCTTTCGATCCTGGTCGCGCAGGTCCCGGAAGTTCCGATAACGGAGCGAGTCGAAGTGACGGGGTTCCCTCACCGCTTCAGCCGCATCAAGGCGAAGTATGGCTTCATGCAGACCCCCAACGTTCCAGAGATTCTCGCACTTGCCGCCGAACGCGGAATCGTCGCCAGGCCGACGGACACCACCTACTATCTTGGCCGCGAAAACCTCATCCCCACCGGCGCCAAGCCGCTCGCCAGGTGGCGGAAAAAGCTCTACATATTCATGCAGCGGAATGCGAGGCCGGCCACGGAGTTTTTTGGGATCCCGCCGAATCGAGTCGTCGAGCTCGGCGCGCAGATGGAGTTCTAGGTCGGGCAATTCCGGATCGGAACCCGCGGCGCGAACGGCTCAGATGCTCTCGCGGCGCCGCAACTTCTCTATTTCGCGCCGGTCTTTCTTCGTCGGCCTGCCCCCATCGTAACCGGAATCCGACTGCGCGGCCTTCACCTGAACCTGTAACGCCTCGCGTGCTTTACGCCCCTCCGCATTCTCCTCGTATAGAGTTCTCGCCACCGACGCGGGACCGCGTCGCTCGGAGACGGCGAGCACGCTGATGATGTAATGGTACGGGCCGAGTCGAACCCGGACCGAGTCTCCCACCTGCAGTTGCTTCGCGCGTTTCGCCCGCTCTCCATTTACCTCTACTTTGCCGCTTTCGATCGCGTCCGCGGCGAGCGCACGCGTCTTGAAGAAGCGGGCAGCCCAAAGCCATTTGTCGAGCCTCACGCGAGGTGTTTCATTTGCAGTCATCCGTCGAGCAGCCTTCGATGGCGGGTGGCGTTGCCCTTTTTGAGGGTGCGGAGTCCTCAAGATAAGGGAGATTTCCCTAGCGGGAGCATGCGTGGCCGACAACGACTGGTCAACACAACTCAAGAAAATCGAGCGGGAGTTCCAGGGACTTCCGCCCGAGCCGTCGCCTGCGTTCAAGAAAATGCAGAGCGAAGAGGAGCGTCGCGCGCAGGAGCGGGCAAAGCAGCGGAGGGCGGCGATTGGCGCCGGTGCCCGGCTGATTCTGGTCTTTGCTCTCTTTGGCGCGCTCGCGGTGTGGCCCTACGCGAACGAATGTGGCTCGGGTTTGTTCGGCTATCTCGGTGCGGAAGTCGCAATCGTCGCCGGCGGGCTATGGGTGGCGTTTACGACCTGGCGCGCCATAGCCTCGCAAGTGCTGCCGCGCACCGGGTATGCGAGCATCGATCCCAAGCACCCCCCTGTGTTCTGGTGTCCGGAATCCAGGACCGCTGCACCTGCTGCCAATCCGCAAACGACAGACGCGTTGCCCGCGACGGATCTGTTGGGACAACGCGTTCGTTACGCCGCGCAGTCGATGGAGAGCCGTTGGCAGGAGAGCAGCGGCGAGCTCGTCAGGCAATTCCGTCCGCAGCGAGCTGTTTTAGCGCGGATTGCGCATCCCGAATCGCGGTCGCAGCCAGATCCCTGATCATCGCTGGAGACACGGGCGTGATCTGGAGTGTTCTGATGCGCATCGGACTACGAATCTGAATCCTGCGCGGCAGGCTGTTTAGTTCGATCTGCTCACGCATCATCGGCCTCTCCGGACCGAACCTCATCTCCGGACCGTGCATCATTTCCGGACCGAACATCATCTCCGGACCGCCGGGACCGTTGAACTCCATCATTCCTCCGGGACCGGGAACTCTGAAGTTGAAGTGATTCCCCAGACGCATCACATCGCTCGCCTTCGCGGCGGTCAGCTGCACATCGCGAAAGCGCCCGCCCGAGTAGACACGAAGCGTTACGCGGCTGCCTGGCGTGAGCTTCTGCACTTCGCGGCCAAGGCGATGGGCGGCGAGACCGTTCGCGTAGGGATCGTCGAGGTCCCCAGTCGAAGTGCGGAGGTCCACCCCGTTGATCGCGGCGATGCGATCGCCTTCAATGATGCCGGCGCTCTCGGCCGGTCCTTTGGGCGTCACTGCTTCCACGAATACGCCGAGTGTGTCGCGCCGGGTTCCGGTGGGGCGGAGCTCGAGGCCCAGCGCCGCGCGTTTGGCCAGCGCTGAATCCGTTCGGAAAAAGATCCGGTTCCCGAAAGCCGAATCACCGCGCGCTGATCTGCGAATGATTCTGCACTCGACGCGTCCATCCGGATAGTTGGTGCACGTCGAATCAGGCCTGGCTGTCGAGACCTGCGCGTTCAGCGTTGCTGCAACGGTAGTTGCAGCCGCTGCGGAAAGAAGCAGTAGGGCCTTCATTATTTTCTCCTTTGTTGGTTCTGTGACATAGGACATCGAGCCCTATTCAAGGGTTGCCGGTGCAAAAGAGGACTGCTGCGGCGATATTGAAGAATGTCTACGATGCTCGAACCTCCCAAGGCGATGTCGGAGAGCCCGGAGATAGATGTCCACTCCTTCGAGCACCATTGGCAGGACGAAGCGGATGCGGCCTACCTCTATCGCCTGCTCGCCGCGGCGGAGCCCGACCCAAAGAAGAAAGACGTTTATTCGCGTCTGGCGGATGTCGAGGACCGGCACGTCGTGGTCTGGGCTGACCTGCTCACTCAGCACGGACACCCTCCGACCAGGTTCCGGCCCAGCGGCCGCGCCAGGATGCTCGCTGCGCTCGGACGCTGGTTCGGCCCCGGCTTTCTGCTGCCGATGCTGCTCGAGGAAGAAGGACGCGAGGTCAAGGCATACCTCGACATGCATCGAGAGACCCCGCGCGGCGCACCAGGCGGCCCGGAAGCGCTGACTCTCGCGCGTGAGTCGGCGGAGCATGCGACAACCCTCGGAGCGATCGCGGGAAAAGGCGGAGAGCCGTGGCACAAGACGTCGTCGGGAGGGTTCCTCCGCAACGTCGTGTACGGATTCAACGATGGGCTAACAGCGAACTTTGGTCTGGTTGCGGGCGTGATCGGCGCGGCGACCGTGAACCAGCACCAGGCTGTCGTCGTCGCCGGCGTCGCGGGCCTCATCGCCGACGCACTATCGATGGGCTCGAGTGGATATCTGGCCAGCAAGAGTGAGCGCGAAGTCTACGAGTACGAGATCTCGATGGAAAAAACTGAAGTCGAGCTCATGCCCGAGATCGAGCGCGACGAGCTGGCCATCATCTACGAAGCGAAGGGAATGGACCGCAACTCCGCGCACACCATCGCGACGCGAATCATGGGCGACCCGCAACTGATGCTGAAAGAGCAGGTGCAGGAGGAGCTCAAGATCGGTGAGTTCACCATGTCGCCGCTTCGCGAGGGGTGGATCACCGGCCTCGCGACCGCGTTCGGTGCTGCGATCCCCGTGTTCCCATTCCTCATCTGGCACGGGACGACCGCGATAGTGATCTCGTTCGCGGTAGCGATGCTCTCGCACTTCGTGGTCGGAGCGGCGCGCTCCGTGTTCACTGGGCGCGGAGTCTTCCGCTCCGGCTTCGACATGTTCGTCGTGGGCGTCGGAGTCGCCGTGGTCGGTTACTTCGTCGGCGGGTGGGTCGGGAGGCGGATCTAAATAAACGCTTGACGTGCCAAAGAAATATCATATGTTTGCTCCCCGCTTCCGCGTCGTCCTGCCGGCCATCCGGCATTCTTGTTTTTAGGGGGAGTTCATGAGGAGATTGGCAACACTCGCGCTGGTGGCATTCGCCGTTGCCGCCTGTCAAGACGCATCGAGTCCGTTGAGGCAGTCACGCTCGATTCCAGCGCCAGTATTCAATCGCGTCGGCGGCCTCCCCGACAGATACATCGTAGTTCTCGCGGACGTCGTCCAGGCTCAGGATCAGGCCAATCTCGAGGACGAGATGGCCGCGACTATTGGTGGCGAGCTCACCCACTCCTATCGGCACGCTTTGAAGGGATTTGCAGCTCGACTCTCGCCAGCCGCACTCGCTCTCCTTTCTCGGGATTCACGGGTTCGATACATCGAGCAGGACGGTATCGCACACGCTATAGAAACTGAGACTTCGGCAACGTGGGGAATCGATCGTATCGATCAGCGTGCGCTGCCCCTTAGCAGCACCTACACATATAACGCGACTGGCGCGGGCGTCACCGTATACATCATCGACACTGGCATAAGGTTCGACCACGCGGAGTTCGGTGGCAGAGCCTCAACGGGCATCGACGAGGTCACCACGGGCGGCACTGCGGCTGATTGCAACGGCCATGGCACGCACGTGTCAGGGACTGTCGGCGGTGCGACTTACGGCGTTGCCAAGGCTGTAAAGCTCGTCGCGGTTCGAGTACTTGATTGCACTGGTAGCGGCTCCTACTCGGGAGTCGTGGCTGGCGTCGACTGGGTTACGGGGCAAAAGAATGCCAACCTTTCGATACCGATGGCGGCAAACATGAGCCTCGGTGGGGGCATCTCGCAGGCGCTCGATGACGCGATTGCGCGGTCGACGACAGCGGGCGTCACATACGCGGTCGCGGCCGGCAATAACGGATTGAACGCGTGCAACTACTCGCCAGCAAGAGCTCCTTCAGCGATCACGGTTGGTGCGACCGACAACGCGGATACGAAGACGTCTTGGTCGAACTACGGGACATGCGTCGACATCTTCGCTCCGGGCCTCAACATCACTTCGTCGTGGTACACGAGTGCCACCGCGACGAACACCATCAGCGGAACGTCGATGGCGAGTCCCCATGTTGCCGGTGCTGCAGCCCTTTATCTCGAGACGAATCCGTCGGCGAGCGCCGTCGCGGTTGCAGCTGCCCTAACGGGCAACGCTACGAACGGAGTGGTAACCGGCGCTGGAAGCGGGTCTCCGAACCGCCTGTTGTACAGCGGATTCATCAACGCGGGGCCACAGCCACCGATTGCAGATTTCACCGCGAGCTGCGACGTGCACACGTGCACATTTACCAGTACCTCAAGCGCGGACGCGGCGAGCGTTACGTACGACTGGGTCTTGGGTGATGGAACTACGCCAGATCCCACCACCACACCGACGTCGCACACTTACGCTCTGGCGGGCACGTATGACGTCACTCTCAATATCGTTGACGTGAATGGAACGAGCTCGAAGACAAAGTCAGTGGTTGTCAACGATGCGCCGCCGGCTTCTACGGCAAGCTTCACCATGTCGTGTTCGGGCCGTACTTGCAGCTTCAACGCCGGCTCTTCAACCAACGCAACGTCTTACGCTTGGGAATTCGGTGATGGCGGAACGGCTACCGGCGTTACCACGTCGCACCGGTTCAGTCGTTACAGCACTCACACTGTGACTCTTACCACGCAGCCGGGCAATTCGACGGCGACCCGGACGGTGACCTGCACCAACTCGTGCAACTAATGAACTGAACCGTTTTGTGCTACTCGGCTGGAAAGCGCCCGGGACCTCTTGGTACCGGGCGCTTGTTTTTCTTTTCGAGACGCTAGACCGTCTGCCTCTCGCGTAGCGTCTGGACTCGCAGCAGTAACGTACCGAGCCCGAGGATCGTAGCTATCGCCATGACTAAGCCACCGACGAAGGGCACGAACCCGACGAGCAGCAGGATCAACCCGCCAATAAGAAAGTTCACGAGCGCTCCTGAGCGTCCCGTTCGGGAGAGGCCTCCAGGCACGCGCTGGCCAAGCCAGACAGCGATTGGGATGCGGCCCAGGTACACGAGGACGACGTAAAGAGCCGTTGCAACGAGTGCGAGCGGTATGCCGATGACCGTGATAGCTGCGATCACGATTGCACACGGGACCAGGATAAAGAATCCCAAACCGACGAGCGCTGACTGGCCGAGACGCTCGCGCAACATCGCCGCCGCCTCGGCCGCATGTTGTGGTAGCAGAGCCACCATGACGGCGCCCGCCACCATGAAGCCAAGCATCCATAGAATCCGGAACATGCCTCCCTTCCGGACCGGGAGAGCACTGACGGTCCCTGAAACGCGCGCGGCTGGGTCGATACGGACTTTCCCTTCGGGTACGCGCAGGCGCAGGTTGCCCGCGATCTGAGCGTGCGGTCCCAGGTGAAAGGATCCGGCAGTGACCTCGACGTCGCGACCGACCACGCCATCCAGCATGACTGAACCGCCTGACGCCAGGAGGGAACCCTGCACGGTGCCCCTCACATCAACATTTCCACCCAGGAGATAGGCATTCTGCGCCACGAGTGCCGCGGAATCCAGCGCGACGTGGCCGCCAACGATAGTGGCGTTTCGAGCGACGGCGGCCGTCACCTCAATCTCCCCGCCCGCGGCGCGGAGCGACCCATGGATCCGGCCACTGATTGTTTGCTTTCCTCCCGCGCCGAGATAATCCCCGACGGCTGAGCCCGAGAAGCGTACGTCCCCGCCAGCGAGAATGGCGTCGCCGGGCACGCTGTCGGTCACTGACGGCGTCGATCCATGCGCTAGCACGTCTTCGCCGTTCCTCTTGACCTCGTTTACGGGCCTCTCACGACCGCAGCCGGTCGCCGTCACTGTGAGCGCAAGCCCCGACAGCGCGAGGATGAGACGAGGACGCGTCTGGAATACCATTTGATCCTCCGGCTTGGTGACGGGATGCCTTCGTAAATGTTCGCTCTGCCAACGTCTTTTTGCTACCATCACTGATGCCACCACGCCCGTACGTTCTCGCCGAAACCAACTGGAAGGCGGTCAAGGATACTCAGTTCGAAGTAGCGATCCTCCCTTGGGGAGCGACTGAGCCGCACAACTATCACCTGCCATACGGTACCGACAATTACGAAACGCGCTTCATCGCCGAGCGCGCGGCGGAGATCGCCTGGAAGCAGGGCGCGAAAGTCGTGGTGCTGCCGACCGTGCCGTTCGGCGTGAACACCGGGCAGCTGGATCTCCGGCTAGCGCTGAACATGAATCCGAGTACGCACTTCGCCCTGCTGAATGACCTGGCATCCGCGATTTCGAGTCAGGGCGTTCGCAAGTTGCTGATCCTGAACGGGCACGGCGGAAATGATTTCCGGCAGATGATCCGCGAGCTGCAGCCACGGCTATCACTGTTCATCTGCACGATCAACTGGTGGACGTGCGTCAGCGGATCGAGTTACTTCGACGAGCCCGGCGACCACGCCGGTGAGATGGAAACGAGCATCATGATGGCGCTCGAGCCCGACTTGCTGCTCCCGTTGTCGGAAGCAGGCCCTGGCAACGCCAGAAAATTCCGCATCGCCGGGCTGCGCGAAGGATGGGCGTGGGCCCCGAGAAAATGGTCGAGCGTCACCAGCGATACGGGCACTGGTAACCCGAAAGCCTCAACGCCGGAGAAGGGCGATAGGTTTCTCCGCGCCGTGACCGAGAAGATCGGTGGATTCCTGGTCGACCTCGCCAAAGCCGATCCCGACAACATGTATGAGTAAATCAGCTACGCGACGATGTTTAAGAGCCGCCCGGGAACGAAGATGATCTTCTTCGGCGCGCCGGCCACGAACCTCGCAACCGTAGGATCAGCCAGTGCCGTGACCACGGCTGCATCCTCCGCGATGTCGCGCGCAACGGTGATCCGCGAGCGCACTTTCCCGTTGACCTGCACCACGAGCTCGATGGTGTCCTCTACCGCGAGTGCGGGATCGAAGCCGGGCCACGCGGAATCGAACACGCTTCCCGTCCCACCCGTTTGCTCCCACAGCTCCTCGGCAATGTGCGGCGCGAACGGGGAAACGAGCGGAATGAGCGGCAACACTTCGTCGCGATGGGGCGTGCGCTCGCCCTTTCGCAGTACGTTGATGTACTCCATCATCGCGGCGATCGCCGTGTTGTAGCTAAGGCGTGGAATGTCCTCCCCGACTTTCCGAATCGTCTGATGCAGCTTTCGCATCACCGCATGATCCGGCTCGCCCTCGCTTGACATGCTTTGAACCGATGCGAACAGACGGTCGAGGAAACGACGCGTTCCCGAAATGCTCCGATCGCGGAAGTCGCCGCCCTGCTCGTACGGGCCCAGGAACATGAGGTAGGTGCGGAATGCGTCCGCGCCCCATTCCTCGATGTATTCGTCGGGGTTCACGATGTTGCCCTGCGTCTTCGACATCTTGGCGCCTTCACGGATGATGTGGCCATGCGCGCGGAACTTCGTGTACGGCTCCTCAAACTCGAGGTGTCCGGCATCGTGCAGGACCATCGTGATGAAACGCGAATAGAGCAGGTGCAGCACTGCGTGCTCGTTGCCACCGATGTAGGAGGTCACGGGCAGCCACTTCTTGGTGACGCTCTTCTCGAAGGGCACGTCGTCGCGTCCCACGCTCGGATAGCGCAGGAAATACCACGAGTTGTCGAGGAAGTTGTCGGACACGTCGGTCTCGCGACGGCCAGGCTTGCCGCATTTAGGACACTCGACGCGGTACCACTCCTCGTGGCGTGCCAGCGGTGACACTCCCGAGTCATCAGGCCTGAAGTCTTCGATGAACGGAAGCATCACCGGAAGATCCTTTTCGGGCACCGGCACCGTTCCGCAGGACTCGCAGTAGATGATCGGAATCGGCGGACCCCAGTACCGCTGGCGCGAGATGCACCAGTCGTGAAGCCGGTAATGCACGACGGGCTTGGCCGAGCCACCCTTGGCGAGGAACTCGACGATCGCTTTCTTGGCGGCCTCAACAGGAAACCCGTCGAACACCCCCGAATTCACGAGCGTTCCGGATTCGCACTCCACGAACGCCTCGTGAAGTGGGGTATTCGCATCTTCGCGCTCGCCGCACACCACGCGCACGATCGGAAGCTCGAACTTCTTCGCGAACTCGAAATCGCGTGCATCGTGACCCGGCACCCCCATGATCGCACCGGTGCCGTACTCCATCAGCACGTAATCGGAGACCCATACCTGGATCTGCTTGCCAGTCGCCGGATTGATTGCGTACGAGCCGGTGAAGACTCCCGTCTTGTCCGTGCTCGTCTTCCGCGTGATGATATCCTGCTTCTTCGTCTTCTCGCGGTACGCTTCGAGCTCTTTCTCCTGCTCCGGATTGGTCAGCGGCCGGACGAGCGGATGCTCAGGCGCGAGCACCATGTACGTCGCGCCATAGATCGTGTCGGCGCGGGTGGTGAATACTCGTATCTCGCACTCGCCGTCCTCGACCGTGCGCGCGGGGAATGCGAGCTCCGCACCCTCGGACCGGCCAATCCAGTTCCGTTGGGCAGTCTTCGTCGTATCCGACCAGTCGATGTGGTCGAGATTCTCGAGCAGTCTTGGCGCGTAATCACTGATGCGGAAGAACCACTGTTCGAGCAAGCGCTGCTCTACGGGCGTGCCGCACCTCTCGCAGTGACCGCCGACCACCTGCTCGTTGGCAAGGACGGTCTTGTCCTTGGGGCACCAATTGACCGCAGCCTGTTTCTTGTAGGCGAGCCCCTGCTCGAAAAGCTTTAGAAAGAGCCACTGAGTCCACTTGTAGTAGTTGGGCTCCGTCGTCGACAGCGTGTAGCGCCAGTCGACCATGAGTCCGGCTCTCTCGAGCTGCCGTCGGAAGTTGGCGATGTTCCGCGGGATGAGATCCATCGGATGCACCCCAACCTTCAGGGCATAGTTCTCCGAATGAATCCCGAATGCATCGTATCCGAGCGGCTCGAAGACGTTGTGTCCCTTGAGACGCTGGAATCGTCCATAAATGTCGTTCCCGGTGAACGCAAAAAGATTCCCGACGTGGAGTCCTTCGGCGGACGGATAGGGAAACATCATCAAGGCATAGAACGGCCTTTGGGCGCGCTGCAGGTCCGTGTTGTTCGTACCACGTTCCTGCCAGATGCGCTGCCACTTCAGCTCGATCGCGCCGGGATCGTAAGTCACGGCGGCCGAAGGGAATGGGTCGTTTCGGTTTCGTGTTGCCGAGTTGTCCATCAGTACAAAGTAGCGGCTCAGCGACGGAGTTTCATCTTTCCGCGCGGCTGGCCGAGTCGTTCCACATCCGCTCTACAAAATGACCGCAACGCCTCTCCCGATCTCCCCGCGTTCCGCTACCGGCTTTCTCAAGCCGGTGTTCAGCGCGCTGCAGCGGCGAGTGATCAACGCGAGCATCGTGTTCGGATTGGTGTTCGTCGTAGGACTCGTAACGATTTGCTGGCAGATCTATCACCTGCTGCCGCCCCAGACGCGCCAGGACGTCCAGAGCGTCGCCGGATTCAACACCGCTCTCATCATTGCGTCGCTCTGGATCGGCGTGGCGCTGGTCGCAACCGCGTCGGCCGCGATCATTTTCGTCAAGATGCATGTGAGTGGGCCGGCCGCCGAGCTCGCCCGCGTGCACGAAGCAATTGCCATGGGTGATCTGTCGAGCGCCTACAAGCCTTCAGCGGGGAACGCCGCGGTGGACCGTCTCACGCGCTCCACCAGATCGATGTTGGCTCATTTGAGAGAAGTCGCGGGCAAGATGCAAAGCTCCGCCGACGACAACAGTGAGCTGGTTTCGCAGATCACTCTTGCCTCGCAGACAGTTGCCGCGTCGGCGCGTGAAGGCGCCGCGACATCGACCGTGCTCAGTCAGGACGCAATTACCCGCGAGCGCACGATCAACGAGCTGACGGCAGAGGCAGTTCGGCTCGTCGAGATACTCACGAATCTTCGCGCCGCCGCCGCCGAAGGGTTGAAAAGAGATCAGGCGCTGCGCCAGCTGGCGCGCGACAACCGCACGCGTCTCGAGCGCACCACGAGCTCGCTTCAGGAGCTCGCTTCCGACGCGCTCGAGAGTGCGGAGGGAATCGATGCCCTTTCAGCCGCGGCGGACGAGATCCAGGCGTTCCTGGTCCTCGTCCAGAAGATCTCGCGTCAATCGAAGCTGCTTGCCTTGAACGCCGCGCTCGAAGCGGCGCGCGCGGGCGATCACGGTCACGGTTTCGCGGTGGTCGCGACTGAGGTCAGACGCCTCGCGAGCAGCTCCGCCGAAGCCGCGCAGCGGACCACTTCTCTCGTACAGGAGATGCTCGAGAGTGTCACCCATTCGCGCGAATCCACTGCTCGCACGGTTGCGACGGTCGAGCAGGTTCTCGAGTCAACGCGCGCTGGTCGGCAGTCCCTCGCGAGAGTCGAGGAAGGCACCGTCGAGGGTGAGGACTTGAGCGTACGAATCGACGCGGCGGTCAAGGAATCGAGCGAGTTGATTACGGCGATGAACCAGCGGCTCGGGAGTCTGTCCCAGGGGACTGCCGCGTTCTCACGCGCGATGCAGCACGTTGCCGTCTCGAACGAAGAGCAGAGCAAGAACATTGGCGAGATCGCGGCGGCGGCGACCGCGCTCACCGATGCGTCGGGACAAATCTCTCAGCTGGTTAGGACTTTCAAGCTCCGCGGCAGCTGACTCCGGGCATTTTTGGTCTTTCCGATCGCGTGAACCTGAACGGCATCGGAACGAGCCGCGCTCCCTGAGAATCCGCGACGGCAAACCTCGCCCCCTCGTACGCAGTCGCTGATCCGAAGCGGCCATCCTTCGCCAAGGCGTAGAATTGTAAGTCGAACAACGGCCGGCCATGCTCGTCGAGAAGTCGCCGCTCGGTCATCGCGATTACTCTGTCGATCGTCTTCATGCACGCCTGGTCGGGCGACATCCCCTGTCGCATCATCTCCACGATCAGGAACGCGCCGCAGACCTTGATGTTCGCCTCACCGCGGCCCGTCGATCCCGCCGCCCCCACCGTGTTGTCGCAGTACTGGCCGGCTCCGACGATTGGAGAATCGCCGACTCTGCCGGCCACCTTCCACGAGAGCCCGCTCGTAGTCGTCACCGACGAGATGTCGCCAGCAGCGTTCACAGCGTTCATGTTGATCGTTCCGGTCGTGAACTTGACGTGCAGCGGATCGTCGACCGACAGCGTGGAGGTCCGCGGCGGAGGCGAGCTGTCCCCCGGAGCATCAAGCCAGGCGTCGGCAGGATTGAGACACGCCTTCCAGCGCAGCCAGTCGCGTCTGCTCTTCTCCGTGAGGAGGTTCTGCTCCTTGAAGCCCATCTTGAGCGCGAACTTTTTGGCGCCGGCTCCAACCAGCATGATGTGGTCGGTGTAATCCATCACCGCTTTCGCCACGAGCGACGGTGTCGCGATGTCTTCGAGGGCGCCGACAGAACCGGCGCGTTTCGTCGGGCCGTGCATGCACGACGCGTCGAGCTGCACCAC
>WNGI01003600.1_pt1 | contig 14517 bp, 19 predicted proteins | sample 5400621 | NCBI WGS metagenome assembly WNGI01 (sample SAMN13153374, study PRJNA577476) | soil metagenome | isolation source: 20 cm soil or saprolite under Garry oak tree replicate 1 | place: USA:California | collected 2016-06-15 | reverse complement strand
TATTGTACGGATCGTTTGGTGGGGGGCGGAATGTGATCGGAAAATAGCAAAAGGTGATGTTAAATAGCGACTATTCACCTGATGAGTTGGGAGTAACGGGAGAGGAGAACAGGGCCCACCTCTACGTGCCGAGTTATGTCAAATTCAATCAAGATAACCCTCGCGATGGCAAATGCTACGAGCAGATTACGTGGATCCTTTTCTCCTTCTGCCAAAAATATATAACTATCCAGAAATTCCTTGTTCATGCCCTTCAGCGCTTCATGATGTTAAAAACAAACCCAAGGCAAGTCCAAGTGACATACTTTCTCTATGTGCGGCCATGAGTGTGTCGATGATGGTGAACACATGGAACCTAACACCTTGGACCAGGGCTTTCATTTTGACATTCTTGAAGAGTCTGTGAACAGTCAAAAGTCCTGCATCATCGTGATGCATGATATACGTACGCTCGAATAACCGTGGTGGCCTCTTCAGAAGTGAAAGAAGGGAGTGCTGTCAACGTAACGAGTCCTTTGAGCGATGGTATCACCGTCTCTGTATCATCGAGTTTCCCGCAGTAGAATGATGTCAACACTTTGACTACACCAACTATAAGCGTTTACATGATGCTCAAAAATAAACATCACAACACCGGAAACGACGTTCAATTTAGTTGGAGGGAGGCGTGCGATAACTGACGATAAAAAATCTACGCCTAAATGACAATGATGAATTTGAGCAAGCACTTGCGGTCGAGAATCAGCGCACCTTTTGTCCTAGGTTCGTCCTCTTCCGATGTCAGGTATGGTCCAAGTGCCTTCACTATCGTTTGATATTTCTAAAATCTGGTTATCTTAGCACATGTAGTGGATTTTGGGATGACAATCATGCCTGATACGGTTTCCTCCAGTTCTTCGTCTCTGCCCGTCGCGATCCAGGTTCTAACGAGGCGTTCCGTTGCTTCCATGTTTGCGGGAACGAGTGTGGCAAATACTATCAATCGGGCCCTAGCTTCCAACCGATTCGATGTCAGAGTGGCACGTGCTCCGGGTTTTTGGCGTGTCTACGTATTTCTCGTCTTGACACACACGTCCAATCCAAGGCCCTTTGGCCTCGATTCGCATGCCAGTTTTAGGCGTTGCAGCCCTCAGACGATGCATATCCAACAATCATTCCTCTCATAGGTTTATTTCGCGCGCCCTTTCTTCTACGTCTCGGCGACCACCTGAACCCCTCAAGAGAAGAAACGCCGATGAGCCAAAAGACAAATGGAATTACAACAAGGTTTCATTCAACGAGATACCTGAAGAGGAGGTCAAAGACTACAAGTTCGTGACCGCCAACGAACTAGAGCAAGAAGCAGTCCCTCCTAACCGCGTTAAGATGCTCGTACGCGATTTTGTCGAGGACTCCCTGTATAATCCACACTACGGTTATTTCGTGAAACAAGCAACCATATTTGACACCAAAAATGCTCCATTTGACTTTCCCTCTCTGAGGGATTCCACCGAGTTTCAGGAGGAGGTTGCCAAGAAGTATTCCGCGTATGGCTTAGACAAGCCCTATGGCCCAGGCAGACAGCTGTGGCACACGCCGACTGAGTTATTCAAGGTAGCCTACCGACGGCTGATACATTTTTAAATCTCACACTCTTGCTAGCCGTGGTACGGACGGGCCGTTGCTCACTGCCTAGTGTCGGAGTACCTTCTCAAGTACTTTCCGTATGAAGACTTCATCATCTACGAAATTGGAGCGGGAAATGGTACTTTAGCGATGGATATACTAGACTGCATCCAGGAAAAGTATCCGGATGTATACGAGCGCACTCGCTATCACATCATCGAGATCAGCTCGAGTTTGGCACGGCAACAGAAGAAGAGGCTTTCTCAGCGCCACCCTTGCGCCAAAGTTACACACAAGAGCATATTTCGATGGAACATACGAGAGCCAGCTCCTTGTTTCCTCGTCGCCATGGAAGTTATTGTGAGTTCGACCACTAACGTTATAGGTTGACATTACTGATCCTTCTCGAACAGGACAACTTTGCTCACGACGTTGTGAGGTACGACCTACGGACGCTACAACCGTATCAGGGAATGGTCACGGTCGACCACGACGGTGAATTTGATATGTTGTATACACCGGTCACTGATCCGCTCGTTATGTCTTTCCTGGATATCCGGAAGAAACTTGGACACCAGCCGCCAATAAGCAGGGCCTTACGAACCTCGGAGACACTCCGGAAGGTTTTCGCAAACTTACCGTTTGCGCCCAATCTCTCTGCAGCGGAATATATCCCCACCCGGATGCTCAGTCTTCTTCGTACTCTACGAGAATATTTCCCGCGACATCGACTCCTTCTATCCGACTTTTCTTCTTTGCCAGACACCATACCCGGCGTAAATGCTCCAGTCGTCCAGACCCGTTTCCAGAACGTCATGGTTCCATGCACAAAGCTGCTCGTGATGAGGGGCTATTTTGACATATTCTTCCCAACCAACTTTGAGCAGCTGAGAGACATGTATGAACACACATTGTCTCAGCCAACTTCGGGCGCGTCTCAGAATTCTTCGTACCCATCGTGGGTGTCTCAGCTATCGCTGAACCCGACGTCCATGGCTTTAGGTCAAGATTTCTTCTTCTCGTACCGACCAAGCGATAGACGAGCACCTCTAGACGGGGTGACCTCATCCAGTGGCCTGCCCGTTGGCGAACGCAAATCCAGCGTTTTCACGCACTCAGAGTTCATGTCAACTTATGCGGATCTTGACAGGACAAGGTTGCGTAGTGGGGAGAATCCGTTGTTAGATTTTTATAAAAACGTCAAATTCCTGTTCTGATCCATGAAGAACATATCTCACGGGACAGTTTGATGCAGGGTTATCTATGTTTAACCACATGATGTATCTTAGGAACGCACGATGTACAAATAGTAATGAAATTCTTCTCCCAATTGCTTGATTTCTAGTGTCGTACCAGGCCTGGTTAAATATCGCCTTCTGAAGTGTGGCTGACCAAATGAGAGGTAATACACCACCCTTGCGCAAGACCCTGGAAATCAATCTCAGCGCAAAGTACGGCACCGATCAGGGTGACCCACCGAATTGCCTCGTCTACTTCTTTGGTGCAGTCTTCAACGACAGACGCAGGAGGACTTGGTTTGAGAATAATGTACGTAATTATATTATACCACTTGCCCAAAGGCTTCCCTTAATCATCGCATCCATGGTGCGTTTATGCCATCCTATCTCATCGGCGTGTCAGCTGTATGAGGCGCTGCTGGTGTTAGTGTAGTAACTAGTTCCCGGAAGTTATCGGTATCATCTTACAGTTACAAAATTCCGCGCGACTCGCCGACACAAGACCGAAACCGGATCCTCTCAGTCAGCCTCGGAACGCTATACATATATATTAGAGTCAAGACCGTCTACCCTGACCTTCTTATATAATTCCTTTGTGGTGCATATCTGTCAAGCCGCTCTGCTATGGGAAGTGGTGATATTTGTTGCCAGAGAAGATGGCAACTAAATGTAGCCGGCCCGTCGGTATCCCAATATGTATGGTTGGGTCAAGTTGCTAGAGGTATAGCAATTATCCATTTCCTGTAACATGACCGCCAACCACCCTGTCGTATGATCAGAATGTCGGCGTAAGTTCTTCCCTGAATCACAACTTATATTACCTGACCTTTCATGTAAAAAATACAATCAAAGATCTAAGAAAAATCGGTTGGACGGTACGTCGTGCAGGTAATAAATGTAACTATCAATATTTACCCGTCGCCCCCAGTCATCAAAATCTTCCAACTCCTCTCCGCTTTGCCAGTGAACCCAATCTCTTTGCAGTAGTTTCGGTGGATGGCGGGCAAATTAAAGAGACCAAACTTTTGAGAGGTAAAAATCCGGTTTGGAACGAACTTTCTTTCGAACTGTGAGTTCTTCTTTGTAGTGATGTACGCATCCCGAAGATTTATACAGTCACATTGTACAGTGTTATTCACAGAGAATCAATTATGACGATCAGGATTTGGCAGAGGCAGTCGTTTCCCCAATCCATTGATGTTATTCGAGGAGAAGTTTTAATTTATGTCGGAGAGTTGCAATTGGTCGAGGGTGGTTAGTCCAAATTCAATGCAAACCATACTATTAATTTGATCTGATTTTCCGCAGGTTCAGAATCTACACACATATTTGGGGCGCCACACTCAAAAAAAAGCAATAGTAAACCGCATGGCCGGATCACGATATGTCTCCAGCCATTACCGGCATCCGATCCTGCCCCACCTGTGGGTAGTCAATCGGATGAAATTCTGGCCCAAGCCGATCCTTCTCCATTTCCATCTCTGCCCCCGTGTAATCCACCAGATGAGATTGCTATATCTTCCGCCATGAAGTGCGCTGACGGCGTGGTTAACGGGATGACCAATCCCGTAGGACTGTCTACCCTCGGGAATGCTGCCGACGTCATGAATAAGGCCACCACTTCCGAAAGTTTTTCTATCGTCCTTCGATCCGTGGCAAAATTGGCTAAGGCTCTGGATCTTCTATCAGAGGTCAGTTTAACGAGCACTTGCATCGAGAATGATTCATTATTGCCATCTCATCAGTACTAATTCTAATATTCGTTAGATTCATCCGTACGCCAAAGTCGCTTGGAGTGTGCTGGGGGCCATCCCTAAGGTCTGTCTATTCATTTTCATTCTACCCATTAACCGATATTTGGTTGTATTTATGCTTCGGTTTTACAGGCTCTAGTAGAACAACAAGACCGTGATGAGAAGATAAGAAATCTTTGGTCCACCGCTGCTATAATGCTGGATTTTATCCAGGATGCGAAGCCACTCGCCGAAACGCTGAATGACAATAATCACACGCTGGTGTCTATTGTTTCAGCAATGATGAAGCAAATTTATGACTGCGCTGTTTTCATTCGGGAATACGGGGGGAAGGGATTCCTGCGTGGGCTTTCCAGCATATAATTAGATAAACCGTGCTCTGACGACAGTGGTTGATGTTCTAGGCCGATCACTACGAGATACAATGAGCGGCACATCAGACGATACCATTGAGAAGTTTACCGCTTCTTTCAAAGAGCTTAGGGATCGTTTCTGGTCAAAATCTGCACTAACAACATGGAAAATTGTTCAAACCGTGCACCAAGACGTTGTGCAGCTTGGTTCTGCCATAGAAAGCCTAAATGATAACGGTAAGGCTTGCCCTTTATTCGCTATTTATCGCTATTAATTTTAACACCACTGACGTGCTGTAGAGCAAGAAAAGCAACTACAAGACCTTCCTGGGGCGAAGATCCCAAATGTTCAATGGGATGGGGGTAACGTGCGTCTTCCCAAAACAAGGCAAGGCTTACTGGACGATATCGTGGGATGGGTCAACGATCCTAATGGAGGCTCCGTATTTTGGCTGCACGGCGCTCCTGGCTCAGGAAAATCAACTGTCGCAAACACAATTGGATCTCTTTTCTCCAATCTCGAACGTTTGGCGGCAAGTTTTCGTTTCAGCCGGGATACGAACCAAAGGAACGAGCCTAATTTATTTTTTGGTAACCTTACTTATCAACTTGCTCACTTCGACGGACGATTGAAGAAAAAAATTATTTCCATTATCAAGGCCCAAGGAAACATGGATTCCCTTCCGCTGCAGAACCAGTTGAAAACATTTATTGTTGACGTATTGCGTGTTGTTGAATTCACGGGTCCCGTGGTCTTGGTGATCGATGCCGTGGACGAAAGCGGGAGGGATAATATTCGTGACGGTTTCCTTCAAGCCCTATCTGCGGAGTTACCTCACCTTCCTTCCTTCGTCAAAATCCTTATTACCAGTAGAAACGAATTTGACATCCGATCAAAGCTTGCGCACATATCTAAATCGCACAGCATAGACAACATTCAAGGGACGAGTGCAGATATACTTATTTTCATTGACAAACAAATGTCACAAATCAGACTGTTCCATGTCGATCTTCTACCGACTTGGCCGGGAGCTCGGGAATCGGAGCTTGCCAATCGGGCCGCTGGCCTTTTCATTTGGGCTGTTGTAGCGTGTAATTACATCAAGGCCGGGGACCCCAAGGTTCGACTCCAGTATGTGTTGTCTGGTGATGGTTCGCGTCGAGAGCGAGTTGAAGTGGCTTTGGACAAGTTATACCTTGGCATTCTACGCCGTTGCTGTGGGGCAATTTCCCCTGACGAATTCAAGTACGTTGTAGGGTTCATTCTCTTCGCTAAGACACCTCTCTCCAAAGAGGGCTCGACTCATTTCTTGGACTTGGTGATCACTTGATCGGTCAACCAATGGTGCTTCCAAATGGTTCTGAAGTTGAACTGGCCAGTTCAACATTCATTCTCAACTCCCTTACTTCTATTTTACAGGTTGGAGAGACAATACGAATCACCCACCCATCTCTTTTTGACTTCTTCACTACGGACCATCGTTGCAATGATGATCGCTTCTATATTAATAGCTCGGATCAAAACCGTATCCTCACAGTTCAGTGCTTTCTAGTCATGAGCGAACTGCTCAGACGCGATATCTGCGGCATCAATGATCCTACCAAATTCAACTCGGATGTCTTGGACCTTGATGATCGACTACAGGAACATGTCCCTGAACATCTTCGATATGCCTGCCAATTCTGGAGTCTGTATCTCGCGGATATACCTGTTGGGGATGATGAGATTTACGACAAGGCGACGGAGTTCTTATTCGAGCATTTCCTTCATTGGCTGGAAGTGACGAGCCTCCTTGGGAAGGTGGACTCTGTCTTCCCTATGTTGAAACAGGCAAAACGTTGGTTTGAGCCCGAGGTACGTCACCACCTATTCCACTTTATCTCGCCGGAATTCACTTTGCACAGGACAATCCTCACTCCGAGTCGGCATCTGACGTGAGAAAGCTACTCGACGATTCCATCAACTTTGTGCAGTATTTTGACGACCCTATAAGAGCGAGTGCTGCGCATATTTATGTCTCAGGAATCGCATTTACGCCGGCTGAAACCGTGCTGTCAAAGACTTATTCCTCCAAGGCTAGCTGCATCCCTAAAGTTCGCATGGGTGTGAATCCTCTTTGGCCGCCCATCTGCTATGAACGACAAGGTCCCATTGGGCGCTTCTCGCCCTGTGCCATTTCACCCGATGGATCTCGCTTTGTATTCCCGCACACTACAACAATAGTGCGCCTTTGGGAAGTTGCAACCGGCTCTGCAATCGCGTCCTTGGACACCTCCCTATCGTCCGTCAGTTTTTCCCGAGATGGTTCACAAATTGTGACTTCATCTTATGCTGGCACCATTTATCTTTGGGATGGACGGGGGGGTGCCCCCATTGGAGGTCCATTCACTCTGCTTACCTATGACAGCAATTTGGATGAATATTTAGAAGGGGTGCTCGATGTTGAGGTTTCAGCAGACGGGACCCATATCTTCTCCCAATGCTTGATGTTCTCTCCGATCGCACATCATCATAAATGTTCATTCCACGTCTTGGATATAAAGACGGGAGCCGATAGCACACATCTGTATACAACTCCCAACCCAGGTCAGAGTGTCATTCGGCAGTTGAAAATGGATCAAAAATCGTTTGTATATTCGAAGACGGCACAGCGCACATATTCGAAGTTAGCTTCGAAACTCCCATAAAAGTTATACTAGAGGGACGCATAGAATTGGATCATGAATCGGCTGTGTTCACGCCAGATGCCACACAACTCTTGGCGTTGTCGTCTCCTTGCACCATTAAATTTTGGGATGCATTGACGGGCGCTTCTCTCAAGATTGGCGTTCCATTTGCTGGCCACTCGACCCCAATTACTTCCATTATCTCCTCGCCTGATGGAGCGCGAATCGTCTCAATGAGTGCAGACCAACTCCAACTCCGGGATGTCTTGAGAGGAACATGTTTAGGAACATTCAAGCAGGGGAGAGGCAGGCGGGGTCTTGACACGATCGCATTCGCAAAAGATGGTCAACAAATAATCCTCTCAGACCAAGAGTCAGTCCGAGTCTGGGATCCTGCAAGGGTTACCCCGCAAGACTGCGGCCTCATATCGAGCGTCACATTGGTTCCGACTTGCTCGAAACTTATTTGTGCATTGGATGATAACACCCTCCAAATCTGGGATGCAGCTTCGGGTACTCTAGTTTGTGATCCATTGCAAGGGCACGGAGACAGGATAACTTCAACTGCATTCTCAGATGACGGGACACGCATTGCCTCTGCCTCCGGCGATGGCAAAATCCTTCTGTGGGACGCAGTGCAAGGTCAGATCATCGGGACCCCACTTGAAGGGCATACTGCAACTGTCACATCAGTGGCATTCTCTCCTACTGGAGATCAAGTTGTCTCAGCATCCAAAGATAACACCATTCGCATTTGGGACGCTACAACATACACAAGTGCGAAGGCACCGTTAACAATTCATGTTGCTTATGTTGAGTCGGTCGCCTTCTCTCCAGACGGGACGCGCATCATTTGTGTGCACCTGAATAACAGCATAGTTCAAATATTAGATCCCTCACTATGCGCTACCACAAATATACTCAACCACTCAATCCAATGGATGCCTCCGCGATGGTGCACTTTCTTGCACGGCGATGAACAGATTGTGTTTATTTCGCAAGACGGCCGACATCATGTGCGTGACACTGCGACGGGTCTTACCACGGGTGTTTCAGCCGCAGAAAATGTTCACCACATCTATGCAAGAATTTCATCCGACGCCAAGCAATTTGTCTTCACCTCCCAAAACAGTGATATTCGGATTTCTGATGTGGCAACGGGCGCCGTCATTGGGCCTCCACTTAAGCACACCGGCACAATCCAATCCATTGCCATTTCTCCTGATAGCGAACGGATTGCTTCGTTGTCCGACTCCGCAAGGATTCGAGTATGGGACACAACGAACGGTACTCTTATTGCAAGCGTTATCGAGGGGAAACATTTTGATCCAAAGCTGATCGCGTTCTCACTGGATGGGAAACAGATCGTCCGCGCAGATAATGAAGGCAACATTCATGTTTGGGATTATACCACAGGCCTTGTGATTTCTCACGAATCATACCCGCCGACGGAGTCAGAGCCATTGGCTTCCGTATCCTTCTCCTCGGATGGGACCCAAATTATTTGCGTGCTCGAGGACAATCGTATCAGAACATGGAATTATTTATCCAATTCCGTTGTTGACGAAAATATGCCGCAAGATGTCTACTCATCCTTCGCAGCTGCCACACGTGATATGAGTGGATTCTCCGATGTCCACTTCCCAGACGGAAGGCGGATTGCTTCCATATCCCAATCACAGATGATTGGCATCACGAATACGGCAACCGGTGATTTAAAGCATCTATTATTCGATGGCATCGATGTCACCATTGAGTTACCAACGTTCAGTCCCGATGGGATGATGGTAGGGTGTGTCATCGTACCCGACACAATTCACATTTGGAATCCGCAGACGGGCATTGCTATTGGGAAACCCGTCAAAGTACCCGCCAGCGAGATCATGTCAATCAAATTCTCGCTTGATGGAACCAAGCTTGCTTATACTTATATTTCGGGATCCGCCGAGGAAGTTACTCTCTCTATCAGGGTTTGGGATATCGCGGGAGCTGTTTCTGTTCGAGAACTCCAGCGTCCCATGGTGTCCGTTCGTTCATTCTTTTGTTTCCCAGACTGCGCTCGAATCATCGTGACACATCCGCAGGACGGGGAAATGGAAATCTGGATGTCGTTGAGGGCTCAATGGTTGAGGGCGTCCAAAGTGGTTCTGGTCCCATTAATTCAGTAGAGATTTCCCCTGATGGCAGTCGCATGGTCGTAGTACCTTACGAAGGCGAAATCCAACTTTGGGATGTCCCCAGACGGACTCTAATGAAGGTTTTCCCATCGACGCCAATATCATTGCACCATTCACAGTCGGCGTCATGGGCAATGTTCTCGCAAGATGGAAACAGCATTGCCTATGAGTATTCTGGTCAAGTGGCTCAAGTCTATATAGTTGATGCTGCAACGGGTGCCGCCATTGGAGATCCTTTCTACAGCTACATCAATGATGCGGATACCATATCCATCTTCTCATCAGACTTTTCGCAGATGGTTTCTGTCGCATATGACACGAGAGCCTTCGCAGTCTGGGATTTCAAATGTGGCGATCGTTCTGCTCAAGACACTTATCGGTTTCCTCCGCACCTTATGATGACTCTTTTATACCATTTAGATCGTACGGCGGACGAAGACGGGTGGTTTCGAGGGGAAACAGGTGAGAAACTGCTCTGGGTTCCTAGTAACGAAAAGGGCGTATGGTGTATAATGCCCGGGCGTGTCATTCTTGGACACGACACTGGGAAGCTTGTCATCGTCGACGTGGAAGACTATTCGAAACTACTCCCAGTTCGTCGTGGTTGGCGGGAGAAAGTACGCTACATAGAGGACCGCCTTGATGTTCAATTGGCTGGGGTTCTGAGGGACATGTCGAATTGACACTATACTGAGTATGCAATACTACTTACCGTGTTTCTCCTACTAATATGAATCGTGCTCAGAATGCAGATAGTACTAGTTCAAGCGGTGCCAACATGCCAAGAACGCTGATGAATAATACCACCGGCCTAACCTCTTCACTATATCCAAGTGCAGACTGTCCGGTGGTTGGTCGTGCCTTCAGTCAAGAAGTAGTCACTCGGAGAGATTCTTATGCAGCAGTTTTGATTTCTACAATTATATGACAGTCTCGCAACCAAATTTGAGCTGTGTTGTATACACCGGTCCTCGTCGACATCCAGTGGCCTGCCCGTTGGCGAACGCAAATCCAGCGTTTTCAAGTTCATGTCAACTTATGCGGATCTTGGCATGACAAGGTTGCGTAGCGGGGAGAATCCGTTGTTAGATTTTTGTAAAAACGTCAAATTCCTGTTCTGATCCACGCAGAACATATCTCACGGGACAGGGTTGTCTATGTTTAACCATATGATGTATCTTAGGAACGCACGATGTACAAGTAGTAATGAAATTCTTCTCCCAATTGCTTGATTTCCAGTGTCGTACCAGGCCTGGTTAAATATCGCCTTCTGAAGTGTGGCTGGCCAAATGAGAGGTATATGAATACACCACCCTTGCGCAAGACCCTGGAAATCAATCTCAGCGCAAAGTACGGCACCGATCAGGGTGACCCACCGGATTGCCTCGTCTACTTCTTTGGTGCAGTCTTCAACAACAGACGCAGGAGGATCCTTGCGCTTGCTTTGAGAATAATGTACGTAATTATATTATACCACTTACCCAAAGGCTCCCCTTAATCATCGCATCCATGGTGCCTTTATGCGGTAAGCTGAAGAATGCTTGCAGGTCACTGTCATGAACCTTTGTCAATCACGACGTCGAATGCGCCATCTTCAAACTTTAGGTCTCTGACATCCATTTCAAGCCCTGCGCTATAGGTTTAAAACAAGGTACTTCGAACAAGAAAGCATCAGGCTTACACTCCATTTCAGGACGAATGGTTTCATGTCGTTGACGCAGTTGTTCAATAACGACAGACGAATACTGATCGCCAAGTTCAATCGCGTATCCAGAAGCGCCGAGCGATACTCACGTCAATGTTCACTATATTTTTATACCCGTCGTCCCACATCTACGTGGTTGGCATAGTGAATGAGACGTTTACGGACAGCTCCAGTTATACTACCTCTTCCGACAACTTTGAGTTTCCACAGCCAAGAACCAGGATGCGAGAGGATCTGAGTGGAATCAGATCGTGGAGATAAGACGCCAGATCCGCGTATGATTTGAACCAGTCGAAATGGGCATCGGAGGCTGATTCTCTAGATTCGCAGGTGAGAGCGCTTAAGCGGTAAGCTAACTGCGAACCGGGCTAGTGGCGTACTCTGCATAACGTTGATTCCTACGCGCCAGCACTAAGCAGTTATACGCTAATGCAACGAGCTACGGAAGTACGTACCAATATTCTTTCGAGCCAAAATCTGGGTGGGCCATCGGAAGAGATCTGAGATTCCGGTCAAGCGCAGATCATCGAATCGATCATCGGCGACTGACTCTGCGCTATAAATTCTGCACGTATTCTCAACTCGGGCCATTCTTGCTTGGATGTCCATCTAATGGTGCGTTCTCTGGTCCTTGACCACACCGATCACAGTATCACCTACTCCGGTCGCTGGATAGTTTTTCCTGCAGTTCATTTGACCGGTGAGCAGAACGCATCGGCAACCTTTGACTTCAATGGTCGGTCTACAGCATTCCTTTCGCGTGTATGCTGAACTTTCTACTGCAGGATCCTCTGTGTCCGTCACTGGATCCATAGGGATTGTCAACCAGGATGTACCTCTGTTATCCTATACATTGGATGGCGAGGACAATGGCTTATACATGTTCGATAGCGAACATCCACACATTCTTTATTCCTCACCCCCCTTGCAGGAGGGTTACCATGTATTGTCTCTCACTCTTTTGACTAACGCATCTGTCCTTTCAATCGAGGGTATTCTGATCACCACCAATGATGTGGAAACAGGGCCCCCACTTCATTTATTATGGACCACGCACCGGCTGGGAATCATCGGCATCGCCTGCGGGGTTTCCGTGCTTGTATTAATCGTCTTCCTTGCCCTATTTGTGTTCTTTCGACGGCGGAAGCACGACGTCGGTAAGTCCCGCTTCATTGGCCTATGCGTAGTTTCATATATGCGCACCCTGTAGTCTACAACTCCAAGGGCCCGTTACAGGTTGCCCTACCTACAACGAAAGAGGCGTTCACTGCCCGCAATTGCAGTACCTACGGTCTAACCTTCTTACCATACGATCCAGGCTCCGACAACTTTACCCAACTACCACCCAAAAAGGCTCGGCCACGTCCAAAGATTCGCGACGATCCATCTCCGCCGTCGATGGGTGTAATTACAATGGCCGAATTTAGCGCATAGATTGTCCATCATTCCTTACTCACACATCTACATCCACTCCTTTTGTTGTATAACATTGGACAATGCTTTCACATCCTGTAACATAGCTGTCGAGCGATATAATCCTCTTGTTAGATTCTTTTATTTTATGTCACAGGAAGAAGGTTCGCCTCGTCGTCTCAAGCTCGGACTAATAGGGGAATGAGCCAAAGTTGTTAACCCTGTTTGACTGAAATTCACCTTCCACTGCCAAATATACTCATCTTCTCTGGGTGGGACTACAGTTGCAACCATCTGCTTCTGAGGTTCTTCTTTTCCATCTTCTAAGCCTTCTTCCGTATCAAACTCCAAAGGTTTTGGGGCTTCACCAAAGCTTCTGACCGCAGGTATGTTCTTTTTCACCCACCGCAGCTTTAACGTAAAGCGAGGGCCAATCTCCTGCATTGCCACTTTTTCGTCAGAGCGGAAGGCATAACTGTTGATTTCGATTTAGTGCGGTTGCTTGGTAGATGTCATCAGGTCATCTTACCGGTGCCGTCGGAAGAATAGAAAATCACGCTGATTATGTAGCGTAACCACCTGTCGGCCTTGGAATTCTGGCATGGGCGGAAACGTTGTTTGGAACATCCGGCCGACGAGGTGGCCTAGCCGCGTTGTAAACCCGTTCAAAACTAATTCTGGATGGTGGGGAGTCGCCCGCGCATGACCCTAGGACCAACGTCGCGAATACGTCATGTACTGCCGATCCCGTAAAAAACAAAGAAACGAACAAAGATATCTTTTGTCAACTCGATGGATGTTAGTTTGAAGTAAGCCGTGGGACCACTGGGTAGATACACGAGTGTGATGGCATCTAGTTTCTCCGTTAACAACGAGGAATGCATGGCTTATGATGCGAACTCACTAGGATTCTTCATATCTTCATTCACCACCAACAGATGCTTATACCCCCGCCCGGCAGCCCACCCAGCAATCCTCCCCACCTCGAAACCCTTTCCCTTCTTCCGCCGTATGAACTCTGCGCCAGGGAACACCCCCACCAGCTCGTCGCAGAAATCAAAAGTCGCTCTCGTGGCCTTGGGCGACGTCGTAATCAATATTTTCGGAGGAATCGTCGGATCGTCTGTTGCAAAATACTCTGCAAATGCATCCGACGCGATATCTGCAGCAATTTCCTCCTGTTCTTTCGACGGCTCGCTGGACGGTCCTGCTACGGTGATGGTGGACGGGTCATACTCCCGCATATTGTCAAGCGTTCGTGGAGCATTCTCTTCCCGCCGTTTCTGGTGCAGAGATTAGAAGGTCTTTCCTAATTCTAAGACACCACACACACTTTCTTTGCAGCTGGGTCATTCGCTTCTGCTTTGGCCAGAGCTAATCGTTTTTTGAGTTTTTCTTGGCTCTTGGCCTTCTTTTTTTTCTGCGCTATCTCTTCGCGCTTGATTTTGTTTTTAATTTGCGAGGGTTCAAACCGATTTGTCATCTTGGTATACCAGCTGTAACTGCAAATTGGTGACTGACCGTTTGTTTGGCTTGTTGACAGCAGACCACACAACTACCACTACGACAGATATACAACTTGCTATTTGGGTATCAATTTACAGT
>WNGI01003119.1_pt1 | contig 14520 bp, 10 predicted proteins | sample 5400621 | NCBI WGS metagenome assembly WNGI01 (sample SAMN13153374, study PRJNA577476) | soil metagenome | isolation source: 20 cm soil or saprolite under Garry oak tree replicate 1 | place: USA:California | collected 2016-06-15 | reverse complement strand
CCGGGGAGCTGGCCCCCTTCGCCGGGCTTGGACCCCTGCGCCATCTTGATCTCGAGCTCCTCGGCGCGGACCAGGTACTGCGTGGTCACGCCGAACCGTCCCGAGGCGACCTGCTTGATCTTGTTGTCCGCGCGGTCGCCGTTCTCGAGCCGGGCATAGGTATCGGGATCCTCGCCTCCCTCGCCGCTGTTGGACCGGGCTCCCATGCGGTTCATGCCGATGGCGAGGGTGCGGTGCGCCTCGGGAGACAGGGCTCCAAGCGACATCGCGGTGGAGATGAACCGGATGCGGATCGTCTCCGCCGGCTCGACGTCGTCGAGCGGGATCGGCCCCTGCGAGCGGATCGTGAGCAGGTCGCGGGGACTGGCGGGCGCGCGGGCCGCGAGGCGCGACATGAAGTCGTCGTAGCCGCTCCCGGCGGACGTCCCGTCCCCCACGGCGCGCTGCAACGACTTCACGACCGGCGGCGACCAGGCGTGGTCCTCGCCCTCCTTGCGGAAGCGCACGCGACCGTAATCGGGGAGCCCGGACTCCGCCACCTCCGCGGGATACGCGGCGCGGTGGCGGGCGAGCACGTCCTCGGCGATCTCGCCGAAGCCGATGCCGCCGATGATCGAGACCGTGCCGCTGAAGCACCGGTCGATCACCTCCGCCCCGAGCCCCAGGGCCTCGAAGATCTGGGCGCCGCAGTACGAGGAGAGCGTCGAGATCCCCATCTTCGACAGCACCTTGAGCAGCCCCTTCTCGGCCGCCGTGCGGTACTTGAGCCGCGCGTCACGCGGTGTGGGGCGGGGCGCGTCGCTGGCCTTGCGGCCATCCTCGTCCGCGAAGAGCGCCTGCACCGATTCGAGGGCGAGCCAGGGATGCACCGCCTCCGCGCCGTAGCCGATCAGGGCGGCGCAGTGGTGGACGTCCCAGGCGTCACCGGCCTCGGCCACGAGACTGGCGCGTGGGCGCAGGCCCTCCCGCAGCAGGTGCTGGTGCACTTCGCCGATCGCCAGGAGCATCGGGATCGCGGGATGCTCGCGGTCGGCCGCGCGGTCGCTGACGACGAGCAGCCGCGCGCCCTGGCGTACGGCTCGTACCGCGGCGCGGGACAGCTGGTCCAGGGCGCTGCGCAGCCCGTCGGGCCCACCTTCGGCGTGCCACACGGCGGGAAGCGTGGTCGCGGGCACGCCGGCCACGTTCTGGAGCGCTGCCATTTCCTCCTCCAGCAAGACCGGGTGGTCGGTGCGCACGAGGCGCAACCCGGCTGAGCGGTCGAGCAGGAGCGAGCTGCGCCGTCCGAGGTGCATGCGCAGCGACATGACCAGGTCTTCGCGCAGCGAGTCGATCGGCGGGTTCGTCACCTGCGCGAAGCGCTGTCGGAAGTACGCATAGAAGGTCGGGGCGATCCGGGCGAGCGGGGGAATCGGCGTGTCGTCGCCCATGCTCCACACGGCGTCCAGGCCCGCGCTCCCCATCGGCTCGAGTACGTAGCGCAGATCTTCGAAGCTGTAGCCGAACGCCCGCTGCCGCGCGACCAGCGAGTCGCGCTCGAGCGTGCGTTCCGCCGGCTGTCCCGTGGCGCGCAGCAAGCGGATGCTGCGCGCGGCCCAGCTCGCGTAGGGACGCCGCCGCGCTACTTCACGCTTGGCTTCGGCGTTGTGCAAGATCGTCTGGCGGCCGGTGTCCACCACGAGCAGCTCCCCCGGTCCCAGGCTGCCGCTCTCGATCACCTCACGGGGGTCGAGCTCCACGAGGCCGACTTCGGAGCCGGCGACCACGAGGCCGTCCCGCGTGATCTTGTAGCGGCAGGGGCGCAACCCGTTCCGATCGAGCGCCGAGCCGACGATCACGCCGTCCGTGAAGGCGAGCGCCGCCGGGCCATCCCACGGCTCTAGCAGGCATTCGTGGAACTCGTAGAAGCCGCGCAGCGAGGGGTCCATCTCCGACCCGCCCTCGTGCGCCTCGGGAACGAGCATCATCACGGCGTGCACGGGGTCGCGGCCGGAGCGCACCAGCAGCTCGAGCGCGTTGTCGAGACTCGTGGAATCGCTTCCCTCCGACCAGATCACGGGTGTGAGGCGCTCGACCGCATCGCCCCACAGCGGCGAGGCCAACGCCGGCTCGCGGGCGTGCATGGCGTTGCGGTTCCCCCACAACGTGTTGATCTCGCCGTTGTGGGCGAGCAACCGGAACGGCTGGGCCAGCGGCCAGCTGGGGAGCGTGTTCGTCGAATAGCGCTGGTGGAACAGCGCGATGGCGGTCTCATAGCCGGGCGACCGGAAGTCAAGGAAGAACTTCGGGAGCTGCGTGCCCGTCAGCAGCGCCTTGTAGACGACGGTGCGGCAGGAGAGCGAGCACACGAAGAACGGCGTCAGCTCGGCACCTGCCTCGGCAATGCGGTGGTCGATCGTGTGGCGCGCGAGGTACAGCGCCCGCTCCCACCCGGCCGTATCGGGCCAACCGCCGCCCTCGGGAGCCGCGACGAGCGCCTGGCGCAGCGTGGGGCAGGTCGCCCGCGCCGTGGCCCCGAGCACCCCGGCGTCGACCGGGATCTCGCGCCAGCCGAGCACGGGCATGCCCTGCTCCCGCAGCACGGCTTCGACGATCGCGGTAGCGGCCGCCAGGGCGCTGTGCTCGCGGGGCAGGAAGAAGGCGCCGACGGCGAACGGTTGCCCCGGCTTGAGGTCGATGCCGAGGCGCGCCGCCTCTTCGTAGAAGAGCCGGTGGGGCAGCTGCGTGAGCAGCCCGGCCCCGTCGCCCGAGTTGTCGGTAGCGGCGGCGCCGCGGTGCGCCACGCGGGCCACCGCCTGGAGCGCCAGCGCGAGCACCTCGTGCGACGCCTCGCCGGACGCCCGCGCCACGAAGCCCACGCCGCAGGCGTCCCGCTCTCGCCAGGGATCGAGCCCCCGTCCTCCCCAGCTCGCCCGCCTGGCCCGGTCTGCACCCTCCGCCATGCGTTTGCTCCCTAGAGGTCGACGCTCAAAAAGAAAGGCCCGCTCCGTGGGAGCGGGCCGGGGGGATTCTAGCTTGCTGGCTGCACGCTTACGCCGCCCGGTCGCTCCCGCAGAGGGGACTAGCCGGAATCGAAATGGTCGTATTCTTCGGCGGCCGGTTGTACATGGGTTCGGGTCCTGTCTCTCAGTATTAACCCGCTCGTATGAATATGCAGCCTACGGAATAAATATACCCATCTGTTCCGATCGGCGTCAAGGGGCCGGGGTGGTTAGTTTCCATCATGCGCCGCGCCTTGCTCGCCGTCCTCGTCGTGCTCGCCCACCCGCTCGCCGCGCAGGGTCCCGCGCTCACCGTGCACTCGATCTTCGGCTCGCGCGACTTCGCGCCCGACCTGATCGAGACCCAGTGGATGCGGGAGGGAGCGGCGTACACCTACCTCGAGTCCGACTCGGCCGACGAGACCAACTTGTACCGGGTGGACGCAGGCACCGGGACCCGCACGCTGCTGGTCCGTGGGTCCGAGCTCGTCGCTCCCGGCGGCCGGGAGCCGATCGATGTGGAGAGCTACCAGTTCTCGCGCGACGCTTCCAAGCTGCTGATCTTCACGAAGTCGGCCCGGGTGTGGCGGCAGAACACCAAGGGCACGTACTACGTGTGGGACTTCGCGGCCAAACGGGTGCTGCCGGTCAGCAAGCAGCCCGGGTACCAGATGTTCGCGAAGTTCTCCCCCGACGGGCGCCGCGTGGCGTTCGTGCGCGACAACAACATCTTTGTCACGGACCTGGCAAGCGGCGCCGAGACGGCGCTCACGAGCGACGGCGGCGAAAACGTCATCAACGGCACGTCGGACTGGGTGTACGAGGAAGAGCTCGACCTGCGGGATGCGTTCCGGTGGAGCCCCGACGGCCAGCGCATCGCTTACTGGCGGCTCGACCAGACGGCGATCCGGCCGTTCTATCTGCTGAACCAGGAGACGCTGTACCCGACCCTCGTCCCGGTGCGCTATCCGAAGGCCGGCACGCCCAACTCGGAGGTCAAGATCGGCGTCGTCGAGCTCGCGAGCGGGCGAACCAGCTGGGTCGATCTCGGCGGCGAGCACGACATCTACGTGGCGGCCATGGATTTCGCGGACTCAAGCCTGGAGATCTGGCTGACCCGGCTCAACCGCCTGCAGAACCGTCTTGACCTGCTGCTCGCCGATGTGCGGACCGGCGCGTCCCACGTGATCATGACCGACACGGACTCGGCGTGGGTGGACGCCCACCAACCGGTGTGGCTGGACGGGGGCAAACAATTCCTGTACCGGAGCGAGCGCGACGGATACTCGCACCTGTATCTCTACACGCGCGCCGGCGCGCTGGTGCGACGCGTGACGCCAGGTGACTGGGACGTGCTCGAGGTCCGGGGCGTCGATGAGACAGCGAGGGCCGTGTACGTGACGGGAGCGATCGACGGCCCCACCGAGCGGCCCCTGCTGCGCGTCGGGCTCGACGGCAAGAGCGTCACCCGGATCTCGCGCGAGCCGGGCGCACACAACCCCGAATTCGACGCCGCCCGCCGGTTCTACGTGGACTACTACGCGCGCGCCGGCGTGCCGGTCGTCGAGCAGCTGCGCAAGGCGGACGGCACGCTGGTGCGCACCATCGCCGACAACGCCGTGCTCGCCCGCAAGGTCGCGGCGCTAGGGCTCAAACCGCCGGAGTTCATGAAGCTGCGCACGCCGGACGGCGTGGAGCTGAACGCCCTCATGATCAAGCCCCGGGACTTCGATCCCGCCAAACGCTATCCGCTTCTCATGTACGTGTACGGCGGGCCCGGCTCCCAGACCGTCGTCGACAGCTGGGGCGGGCCCGCGTACCTGTGGTATCAGATGCTGGCGCAGGACGGCTACCTCATTGCGACCGTGGACAACCGCGGCACCGGCGCCCGCGGGGCGCGGTTCGAGAAGATGACCTACCTCCGGCTCGGCCACTACGAGTCCGCCGACCAGATCAGCGCGGCCCGTAACTTCGGCGCGCTCCCGTACGTGGACGGATCGCGCGTCGCCATCTGGGGATGGAGCTACGGAGGCTACATGGCGGCGCGTACCCTGTTCCTGAGCGGCGGCGTCTTCAAAGCCGCGATGGCCGTCGCGCCGGTGACCGACTGGCGTCTGTACGACACGATTTACGCCGAGCGCTACATGCGCACGCCGGGCCAGAACCCGCAGGGCTACGACGAGGGCTCCGCGCTGGCGTACGCCGACTCGCTCAAGGGACGGTTCCTGCTGGTCCACGGCACGGCGGACGACAACGTCAACTTCCAGAACTCGGTGCGCCTGATCCAGAGACTGGAGCAAGCCAACAAGCAGTTCGACATGCGCATCTATCCCAACAAGACCCACTCGATCTCCGGCGGCAACACGAGCGAGAACCTGTTCGGGTTGCTGACCGATTGGCTGAAGCGCAACCTGTAGGGACCGCGGGCGGCGTGCGGCGGGGCCTCGCGATCCTCACGCTCATCAACCTGTTCAACTACCTCGACCGCTACGTCCTCGCGGGCGTGGGGGAGAGTCTTACCCGCTCCCCGTTGCACATCACCGACACCCAGTTCGGCATCCTGGCAAGCGGGTTCGTCGTCGTGTACATGCTGGCGGCGCCGGCGTTCGGGACCCTGGGCGACACCCGATCGCGCACCCGGCTGATCGCGCTCGGCGTCTTCCTCTGGAGCCTTGCCACGTCATTGGGCGGTCTCGCGTGGGGCTTCCTCAGCCTGCTTGTCGCTCGCGCCCTCGTGGGGGTGGGCGAGGCGGCCTACGGCACCATCGCCCCGAGCCTGCTCGCGGACTACTACCCGCGCTCGCACCGGGGACGGGTGTTCGCCGTCTTCTACGCGGCCATTCCCATCGGATCGGCCCTGGGCTACATGGTGGGTGGCCAGGTGGATGTGCACTTCGGATGGCGCAGCGCGTTCTTTGTCGCGGGAGTGCCAGGGCTTGCCCTCGCGGTGCTCGCCCTGCGCCTGCACGATCCTCCGCGGGGCGCGCACGACGGCGCGGAGTACCACAACGCGCCCGGCCTCCAGCCCCGCGTCCCCGCCGGCGCAGCACGGGCGGCGTACGCCGCGCTGGCCCGGAACCGCCCCTATGTGCTGACCGTCCTGGGTTACGCCGCCTACACGTTTGCCCTCGGCGGGATGGCGGTCTTCCTGCCCAAGTTCCTGATCCGCGTCCGCGAGCTCCCCGAGGGGTCGGCGACGCTCTGGTCCGGTCTCAGTCTCGCCGCGACGGGCTTCGTCGGAACGTTCGCAGGAGGCTGGATAGGAGACCGGTTGCTGCGAGCGACCCGACATGCCTATCTGTGGGTCTCAGGGCTCGCGACCCTCGCTGCGGCCCCGGTCGCACTGGTCGCCCTGGCGTCGTCCACACCGGCGGTGTACTGGAGCGGGATCGTCCTCGCCGAGGTGTTGCTGTTCACGTCCACCGGCCCCATCAACTCGGCGATCGTGAACGCCGTCGCGCCCGAGATCCGGGCGACCGCGGTTGCCGTGAGCATCTTCATGATTCACGTGCTGGGCGACGTGCCGTCCCCCACCATCCTCGGGGCCCTCGCGGACGCGGCGTCCCTCGCGCGAGCGGTGCTCATCCTGCCAGCCGCGATTCTCGCGAGCGGCGCGATCTGGACCTACGCCGCGTGGCGGGGGCAGAGGCAGAGCGGGGACGACATCAGGGGGCGAGCGCAGGCTGCTGTTGCGTGAGGCAGTGGATGGCGCCGAGTCCCCACACCAGGTCCGTCGCGTGCACTCCCACCACGGGTCGGTCGCGGAAAACGTCGGCGAGTAACCCGAGAGCCGCGCGATCGTTGGGGTCGTTGAAGGTGGGGACGAGCACTGCCGCGTTCGCGGCGTAGAAGTTGGCGTAGCTTGCGGGCAGGCGCTGCCCGTCGAAGTGGAGCGGAGTGGGCATCGGAAGCGCGATCACCTCGAGCTTGGCGCCGTCCTCTGCGCGCATCGCTTCCAGCCGCTCCCGATTCTCCTCGAGCGCCCGGTAATTGGCGTCGCGCGGATCGGTCTCGCGGCACAGCACGACCGTGTGGGGGGCGACGAACCGGCACAAGTCGTCGATGTGTCCGTGGGTGTCGTCTCCGGCGATGCCCCGCGCCAACCAGAGCACATTGGTCACCCCAAGGGACGCGCGCAGCGCGTCCTCGAGCTCTCTCCGCCCCAGGCCGGGGTTCCGCACCTGGACCGCCGCATCGAGCAGGCACTCCTCGGTGGTGAGCACGGTGCCCCGCCCGTTCACGTCGATGCTGCCGCCCTCGAGGACCAGATCGCGGCCGCCCGCCTGCGCGCGGAACAATCGCAGTCCCAGCCGCTTGGCGACGCGCTCCGGGATTTGATCGTCCTTGCGCCAATCGGGGTACTTGGCCCACGCGTTGAACCGGAAGCGGGCGATTGCAACCTCGGGCGTCGGGATGGCGCGGCGCACGAAGCACGGACCGAAGTCGCGCGTCCAGCCACGGTTCGTAGGGAAGCGGAAGAACTGCACAGCGTCGGGGGAGACGCCTGAGCGCTCGAGCACGGCGCGGGCGCGGCGCTCGTGGGGTGCGGAATTGACGAGGATCCGGACGAGCTCGCCGGTCGCGAGCTTGCGGACGATCTCGGCGTACGCCCAGGGGATGGGCGCGAACTTGCCAGGCCAGTCACTGGCGTTGTGCGGCCAGCCGATCCAGGTCGCTTCGTGGGGCTCCCACTCGGCCGGCATGCGGAAGCCGAGGGATGAAGCGCCCTCAGCCATCCAGGAACCGCTCGGCGATCCCCCCGTACGCGTCGATGCGGCGATCCCGCAGGAACGGCCAGCCGCGACGGACCTCTTCGATGCGTCGCAGGTCCACCTCACCGATCACGATCGCCTCCCCCGGGGCCGGCGCCTCGGCCACCACGACCCCGAACGGATCGACGAGGAACGAGCCGCCCCAGAACTCGAGACCCTCGCCCGCTCCATCCAGCCGCTCGTGCCCTACCCGATTCACCGCGGCGACGTAGAGCCCGTTCGCAATCGCGTGGCTGCGCTGGATGGTGCGCCAGGCGTCGAGCTGCGTCGCGCCGTGACGCGCCTTTTCACTCGGATGCCAGCCGATCGCCGTCGGATACAACAAGATGTGGGCGCCCTGCAGGGCGGTGAGCCGCGCGCCCTCGGGGTACCACTGGTCCCAGCACACCAGCGTCCCGATCCGCCCGACCTGGGTGTCGAACACGCGGAAGCCCAGGTCTCCCGGGGCGAAGTAGAACTTCTCGTAGTAGGCGGGGTCGTCCGGGATATGCATCTTGCGGTACAGCCCGACGATCCGGCCGTCGGCATCGATCACGACGGCAGTATTGTGATACAGGCCAGGCGCCCGCCGCTCGAACACGGGCGCGATCACGACCACGCGCGCCTGCTTCGCGGCCCGGGTCAGCGCCTCAGTGCTGGGACCCGGCACCGGCTCCGCCAGATCGAAGAGCGCCGCGTCCTCGCGCTGCGCGAAGTACAGCGAGCGGAACAGCTCGGGGAGGCACACCAGGCGCGCGCCCGCTGCGGCCGCCTCGGCCACCTTGGTCACGGCCGCCCGGAGATTCTCGTCGGGGTCGCTCGACATCTGCATCTGCACGAGCCCGACCTTGTACGTCGTCGGAGGAACGCCCTCGTTCATGGGGGTGAACAGTACCAGCGCTCCTAGTCAAGCGACAGAGCGCGACTAGATTCGGGACACATGCCGATTGTTGCGATCGTTCTCTTCACCTCGGGGCTAGGCTCGGGGGCGGCGGCCGCGCCAAGCGCCGCTTGCCTGTCGCGCCAAGGGGCGCCTGTGCCGCCCGCCTATGCGGCCGTCGTCGCGCGGGCGCGGGCGATCGTGTGCGATCGCCTATTGCCTCGGATGCCGGGCCTACAGGTTGCCGTCGCCGTCGGCGGTAAGCTCGTGTGGTCCGAAGGTTTCGGATATGCCGACCGCGCGCGAAAAATCCCGGTCACGAACGCGACGCAGTTTCGCATCGGCAGCGTTTCGAAACCCCTCACTGCCGCCGGCCTCGCGCTGCTGTACGAGCGGCGACAGCTCGATCTCGACGCGCCGGTGCAACGCTACGTGCTGTCCTTTCCCGAGAAGCGATATCCGATCACCACGCGCGAGCTGGCGGGGCACCTGGCGGGGATCCGTCATTACCAGGATGACGAGTTCCGGCTGAACCGTCACTTCAACACGGTGCGCGAGGGGCTCGAGATCTTCGAGCGCGATTCGCTGCTGTTTCCGCCCGGGACGAAGTACGCCTACTCGAGCTACGGCTGGAACCTGATCGGGGCCGTGATCGAAGGCGCCTCGGGGCAGGACTTTCTCACCTACATGAGCCGAGCCGTGTTCCAGCCCCTCGGAATGACCCATACCGCACCGGACCGCGCCGACAGCGTCATCCCGGACCGCGCTGCGCCTTACGATGCGCATTCCCTGGTTGGGTTCACGTGGTTCAGCCTGGCGCCACCCGTCGACAACAGCTACAAGTGGGCCGGTGGGGGATTTTTGTCCACCGCCGAGGATCTCGTCAAATTCGGGTCTGCGTTGCTGGAACCGGGGTTCCTCAAGGCGCAAACACTCGACCTCCTGTTCACGTCGCAGCGAACCACTGCCGGTGAGCCAACGGGCTACGGCATCGGCTGGTTCCTGGCGACCGACAGCCTCGGTCACCGCCGGGCGTTTCACGGCGGCTCGGCGGTGGGGGGCACGGCGGCATTCGGGCTGGACCGGGATTCGCGGGTGGTCATCGCGATCCTGGCGAATCTCTCCGGTGCATCCCTCGAGCTGGGCGAATCCATCCCGAAATTATTCGACCGGCCCACCGCCCCTTGACGGGTTTGGCGGAAACCGTGCAGTGTTCGTAGCGAAGGCCTGACTGGAGGCTCGATGAAGATATCGTGCTGTCTCCTCCTCGCAGCCGCGCTCGCGTGTGACGGAGCCGCCGGCCCGGGTGCCGGGCTCCAGAGCGTCGCTCCCGCCGACGACGGTCCCCTGCCGGTTGCCGAACGCGACGCCTATCGTGACGATGCCGCGCGGCTGGCGCTGCGCTACGAGACGCAGGGCGGCGATCCCGCCGCCTATCCCGCTGACATTCCCGCCGCGTACGCGACCGCGCTGTACAACGCCCTGATCCACGTGTACACCGCCGCCGGCGTGGCGGCGACGGACTCCGTGACTTCGCTGTATCACGTCCACACCTTCGGGATGCCGGTCACGCGGGAACTGTACCTCGAGGTGGATACGACGGTCGCCTGGGTGCAGGCGTTGCGGAGCGGCGCCCCAGCGAGCGGGAACACGCACGTCGACGAGCTGCTCGGCCGCTTCGGGCTCGCACCGGCGTCGTCTAACTTCAATCTGCTCGTGCTGCGGGCCGGTCAGCCGCTGAACATGGCCGCCGTCGCGGTTCAGTTCGACGGCATTCCCGGCGTGCTGTCGGCGGCGCCGAACGGCCTGTTCGGCGACGGGAACGACGTCCGGGCCAGCACCGCACCGAGTGGCTGGAGGCTCGAGTACAGCGTCGGGTTCGGAGACTGCCCGGCGGGTTGCCTCGGCCGTCACGTCTGGACGTTCCTCGTGACACCGGACGGGAGTGTGACCTTTCAGGGATCCTCGGGCGCCCCGCTCCCCGCGATCTGAGCCGTCGCGTACAGCTCTTTCTGTGGATCGCCACTGCGACGCTCCCGCTCGCCGCGGCGCGTGAGGGAGGGATGCTCGCGACGACGCTCGTCTAGGCCTTCTTCGTGAGCACGCCTCCCACCGCCTCGGCGATGTAGCCGAGCACGATCCCGAGCACGAACGAGAGCCCTAGCTTGACGTTGGTGGGAGCATCGAATATGCCGACGGGCCCGCCCGCCCCAATGACAGCCGCACCGCACAGCCCGGCGGGGATGAACGACAGCAATGGGACCTTCGCCTCGATGACGACGACGAAGATCGCGACGCCCAGCGCGACCCACTCCAACTGCAGCAAGCCGAAATTGAGCACGAGGAATTCGCCCACGGCCACCCAGAACATGCCCGCGACGCCTGCGGCGATGGCTTTCTTCAATCCATTCATCTTCCCCCCGGCTGCAATGAAGCAGGCCCAGCCGAGGACCCCGACGTACCAGAACATACCGATCATACCGGTGACCTTCACCCACACCGCGACCAGCACCGCAGCAGCGACTGCCAGCGCCGTCAGCATGTCCATATGGTCAAGCCTCCTCGGAGCCACGGGGGAGCAGCGAAAGCGGCGAACGCCGCGCCCCACGCTAGGGGCGGCACGGGAGGCTGTCAAGCAGCTAGGTGGCTAGCGGCGCTGTGCGAACTTGAGCGCGGCTTCAGTGCGATTTTTCACGCCCAGCTTGGAGAACAGGTGCTGGACGTGGAACTTGACCGTGTTGTCGGAGAGCCCGAGCCGTTCGGCGATCTCGGGGTTGGTGAGGCCCGCCGCCATGAGCGCCCACACCTCACGCTCGCGGGGCGTGAGGTCGCCGGGGGCGGCCGCGCCCCGGCCTTCGATCCAGCGCCGCGCGGCCTGCGGGAACACGAGCTGCCCGGCGTGTACCTGCCGAATGGCGGCGAGAGTCTGCTGGGGTGATTCGGTCTTGAGCGCCAGGCCGTCAGCCCCCGCGTCCAGCGCCGATCGCAACGCCTCGCCGTCGGTATAAGCTGTGAGCACCAGCACTTTGGGAGACTCCGGGCGCGCGCGCAGCGCCGCGAGCACCTGGGTGCCCTTCATGCCGACGAGCTCCAGGTCGAGCACCACGACGTCCGGCTTGTGCTGCTCGACCAGGCGCGTCACGTCGGCGCCGTCGGTGGTCGCCGCCACCACGCGGATGCCGGGCTCACCGTCGAGCAGCGCCCGGAGCCCCTCGAGCACGATGGCGTGATCGTCCGCGAGCAGGACGCGGATCACCGCAGGGGCTTTCACCCGGCGGGGAGGGTGATGCTCAAGGAAGTCCCCCGACCCGGCGCGCTCTCCAGGGCGAAACGGCCGCCCAGCATCGCCACGCGATCCTGGATTCCCCGGAGCCCGAAGTGTCCCCCCTCGACGCCCACGTCGGCCTCGCTGGCCAGCACGCGCTCGGGATCGAAGCCTTTGCCGTCGTCCGACACCATGAGTGTGATGAGCCGGTCCCGCCGCGATACCGTGACGCGCTGCATCATCGCCCCGCTGTGCCTGTGGCCGTTGGCGAGGGCCTCCTGGAGAATTCGGTAGATCGCGATCTTCGCGGCGAGCGCGCAGTCGCCGAGGTCGCCGGGGACGGTGAGCTCCACGGCTTGATTGGTGAGGGTCTCGTGCTGCACGGCGAGACCCTCGATGATCGCGACGAGGCCGCGGCGCTCGAACCCCGGGGGCCGGAACGCTCCGATGAAGTTGCGGATCTCCCCCAGCGCCCGCTCCAGGAGGCCGATCGCGCGCTGGGTCCGCTCCTGCGAGGGGGGGTCGGGGGCCAGGGCGCGCTCCAAGACCTGCAGCTGGGACAAGGCCGCGAAGATGTCTTGGACTGGCCCATCGTGCATGTCGAGCACGATGCGCTGCAGCTCGCGCTCGCTGGTCGCGAGGAGGCGCCGGGACGCGGCGCGGGCCTCGGTGTCGCGACGCGTCACGCCGCTCCCCTCAAACTCTCACCTCGATCGTCGCCCCGCCAAGGGTGACCGCGATGCCACGTGGCTCAGGAGTGCTCATAACGCGGCCTTTTTCCCAACGTGAGCCGAGGACAGGACGCTACCCGGGTGCGTGCGGGGTTGTCAAATGCTTGACGCCGGCGCGGATTCCCCCAATATGTATGGCGCGCCCCCCCCGACAGTCGCAGTACGCCGGCCCCTGGACGGCATCGCCGCCGTCCATGCGGCCACGGGTGCCACCGACCGGGAGCGTGTGTGGACGGACCTCAGGCCATCGACGACAGGCGAGAAGTGTTGCGGCAGGCCAGTGTGGCGCTGGGCGGCCGGCCTGTGACGTTGTGGGAGGTCTCGGCCAAGGCTGAGCTCGATCCGCGGCTGTCGAGCGACTCCGCCCCCGCGCACCACGCCACCCATCTCGACGTCGACAGCACGCTGCGGCGCTGGAACATCTCCATCATGGAGGGCAGCCGCTGGGTCGGGTGCCGCCTCGATCGGGACGGCCCCTGGGTGATTGCTCCCGTGCGCATACGACCCCCGGCGCCGCCTCCCGGTGGACGGGAGCGCCGCAGCGGGGAGCGGCTCACGCTCGAGCTGGCCGGGCTGTGTCTGGGGCTGATCGACGGTCGCACCGGCGCCGCGACGGCGCCCCAGACGGGAGCCGGAGCCTTCCGCGACCTCGGCACGCTTCCCGCCGTCCTGGCGCACGAGCTTGGCAACCGCCTCACGACGGCACGCGCCACGCTCCAGCTCGCGATCGAATCCCTCGGGCGCTGGAGCGACGTCGACGCGCCCCGGCGGCTCGAGCTGCTCGACGAGCTCGGACAGGTGCTCGAGGATATCGACCGCGGCGCGCTGTTCGTCCACGCCGTCCGCGACCGCGCCCGGGGCGCGCTGGCGCGCTGGGAGCGGTTCGACGCCGTGCGCGTGGCGCAGTCGTGCTGCACCCTGGAGGGGCGGGTTCTGAAGGATCGTGCGGAGGTTGAGTTCACGGGCGAGCTTGACTCCGTCTACCTGCTCGGGGATCCCAACGCGCTGTACGATGCGCTCGTGAACCTGATTCGCAACGCCGCCGACGCTGCCGCGGGCGGGCCCCACCCCATCGCGGTCGCCGTGGAGCGGGTGGGCCAATCCCTGCGCCTGACCGTGCGCGACCGCGGCGCCGGGATCCCCGGGCAGGCCCTCGAGCGCATCTTCGAGCCGGGATTTACCACGAAGAGCTTTGGCGAGGGTACGGGGATGGGACTCGCGCTCGTGCAGGAAGTCGTGCGGAACATGTTCGGTGGCCACATCGCGGTGGACTCCACGGTCGGCGTCGGTACCACGTTTACCATGAGCTTGCCGATCCCCCCGCAACGCACCGCCGATCCGCGGCAGCCCGCTAGCGAGCCCACAGCTACGAGCGTAGCCTAGAGGAAGGAGGACCCTAGAGCCGGAGGCACCCCCATGTTGCGTCACAGGTATCCCACGCTGGCCGTCCTGGTCGCCATGACGCTCGCGGCGCGCGCCGCCGCCCAGGAGCTCGTGGTCGACACAGCCGGCGCCGGCGCGCTGATGGATCAGGCGCTGCATCACTCTCAAATCATGCCGAACCTCGCCTACCTGACCGACGTCATCGGTGCACGGCTCACGGGCGCTCCGACCGCGCACCAGGCGAATGAGTGGACCCTGTCGCGGTTTCGCGCCTACGGGCTCCAGGGACACCTGGAGACGTGGAACTTCGGGGGTCGCTGGGAGCGAGGGGCCATGTGGGTCCGCCTCGTGTCACCGCGGGCACACGACGTGATCGCGGCGAGCTGGGCTTGGGCACCGGGGACCGGCGGCAAGACGGTACGCGGCCCTGTGGTCCGGATCGACGCCTCCGAGCCCGAGAGCCTCGCGGCGTATCGCGGCAAGGCGCAAGGCGCGTTCGTGATGCTGCGTCCTCCCGGGTTCGTCTGGA
>WNGI01025027.1_pt1 | contig 14524 bp, 16 predicted proteins | sample 5400621 | NCBI WGS metagenome assembly WNGI01 (sample SAMN13153374, study PRJNA577476) | soil metagenome | isolation source: 20 cm soil or saprolite under Garry oak tree replicate 1 | place: USA:California | collected 2016-06-15 | reverse complement strand
CGGTGAGATCGCCAGGAAGCTCAGGCCTGCGCTCGAGGTCACCTCGATCCGCGGCGATGCCGGGATCGGCGTCGCGCTCGCCGGCGCCTGCGCGCCCTCGGCGATCGTCACCTGGGTTCCCGCGGCCACCGTGACGGTGCCGCCGGCGTTCGCGGTGACCTGCAGCGTCCCGTCATCCACCTGGTACGTCGTCTGGGTGCCGCCGGCAGGAAGCTGCTGGACGAGCGTCAGGAACGCGGTGCCGCGCACGACGGCGGTCGTGCTCGGGGTCTTCACCTCGTAACGCGAGTCCGGGGTCTTGAGCTTTTGCACCGCCGACCAGCTCCGGCCGAGGGTCTGCTCGACGCTGGCCTGGATCCCGTCGCCGGGGACGCGGTTCAGCGCGAGGACCTTCACCTGCGAGCCAGGGTCGACCGAAAGTGACGACCCGTCGAAGAAGGTCAGCACCGCGCGCCCATCGGTGTTCGCGCGCACGAGATCGCCGCTCTTGTAGACCTCGCCATCGAGCGCGGGCGCGAAGGTTCCACCGGAACGCGACCCGTCGATCGCGGTGTTGAGGATCGCGAGCGTCGCGGCGTTCGCCGCGGAAACGACCGCTCCGGCGCGCGGGACATAGAGGAACGCGGCGACGGCGCCGATGACGATCATGAGGACGAGGAGCTTTCTCACGTGACCCTTCTCGATTCGCGAGGCTAGCAGAGGAACAACCGAGCGAACGGTCGCAGGCGGGTCTCAGGCCTCGCGCTTCTCCCAGTCCTCGCGCAGCACCTCGCCGAGCCAGCGGTCATGCCACTTTCCAGCACCAAAGTTCTGCTCGCGACGCACGCCGACGGTCCGGTAGCCGTTACGTTCGAGCGCCTTCCGGCTCGCGACGTTCTCCACGTCGACCTCGGTCATGAGCTTGTGCAGGTTGAGCTCGCGAAAGGCGTACCGGGTGCGAAGGCGCATCGCTTCCGTCGCGTAGCCCTTTTGCCAGCAGTCCTTCTCGCCGATCATGGTTCCCGTCGTTCCATTCGCGTCGAGCCAGCTGATGCGGTGGATGCCGGTCGCGCCGATCGCCTTCTCTTCCGCGTCGATCATCCACCACACGTCGTCCTTCGACTCGCCGATCCTCTTGAGGAACTCTTCCTCCTGATAGAGCGCGACGGCCGTGTGCCGGCCCAGATGGCGCGTGACCTCGGTGTCGGCGAACCAGCGCACGAAATGCTCCGCGTCACCGGCCCGTCCGGGACGCAGCGTCACCTTCTCACCCACGAGCAACGGCCCGAACATGGAAGCGGCCAGAATAGCCGCAGATTCAGGGGAGGTCGCGCGCATTGGAGCTCACGTTTCTGGGCGGCGCGACCACGGTGACCGGCTCGCAATACCTGCTCGACATCGGCACCGCGCGCGTCCTCGTCGATTGCGGCATGTTCCAGGGAAGCCCGAACGAGACCGAACGCAATCGCGTTCCCTTCGCGTACGAGCCGCGCGAGATCGATGCGTTGCTGTTGACGCATGCGCATCTGGATCACTGCGGCCTCATCCCGCACCTCGTCGCCTCCGGGTTTCGCGGGCCGATCTTCGCGACGGCCGGGACGAACGAGCTCACGGGGATCGTCCTCATGGACGCCGCGAAGCTCCAGGCGGAGTCCGCGAAGCGCAAGCGGCGCGAACGGCGGCGCCGCGCGCCTGGAGGGCAGCCGGCGGGCAACGTCGAGGCGGATCTCCGCGCGCAGGGCCCGGTCGTGAAGACCGAGATCGAGGAGCCGCTCTACACGGAAGCGGACGTAGTCGCGGCGATGGGGCACTTCAGGCAGGTGAGCTACGGCGCGCAGGTCGACGTCGCGCGCGGGATGACCGCGCGTTTCCATGATGCGGGCCACATCCTCGGCTCCGCCATCATCGAGATTCGCGTCGGCGATCGGACGATCGTGTGCTCGGGCGACCTCGGTCGTCAGCACTCGCCGATCGTCCGCGACCCGACCGTGCTCAGCGACGCCGACTACGTCCTGATCGAGTCGACCTACGGCGGGCGCGAGCACGAGCCCGAGGCGAAGGCGACCGAGATCCTCGCGGAGACGGTGAACGCGGTGAACGATGCGGGCGGGGTGCTGCTCGTTCCCTCGTTCGCGATCGGCCGGACGCAGGACATGATCTGGGAGCTCGACCAGCTGGTCGCGGCGAAGCGCATTCCCCAGCTCCCGCTGTATCTCGACTCGCCGATGGCCTCAAAGGCCACGGACATCTACCGGCGCCACCCGGAGTGCTTCGATGACGAGATGCGCGCGCTCCTCGCGACAAAGGAGGATCCGCTCGACTATCCCGGCGCGAAGATCACGAACGACCCGGACGAGTCACGCGCGATCAAGGACGCGCCGCGGCCGTACATGATCGTGGCGTCGAATGGGATGCTCACCGGCGGTCGCGTGCTCGCCCACCTCCGCGACCTCATCGACGATCCGAACGCGACGCTCCTCTTCGTCGGGTATCAGGGCGAGGGCACGCTCGGCGCGTACCTCCAGGCGGGCACAAAACGGGCGGTCATCGACGGAGTCGAGCGCGACGTGCGCTGCCGGGTGCGTTCGATCGACGGTTTCTCGGCGCACGCCGACGAGCCGGGCCTTCTCGACTGGATCGGCGCGTTCGCGAAGGGCAGGCGTGCCGGCGACGCGGGGTTCCCCCGGCAGGTGTTCATCGTCCACGGCGATCCCGACGCCGAGCACGCGCTCGAGCCGAAGGTCCGGGCGCTCGGATTCGCGACGAAGATCCCGACGTGGCGGGAGCGGGTGACGCTCGACTAAGCGACCGGCCGCTGCGTGAGCGCCGCCGAGAGAAGCACCTCGTCGCCGCGCTTGTCGCCGACGTCGAGCTTCGCGCGGATACGGGTGAGATGGACGCGCAGCGTGTTCGGCGAGACGCCGAGGCGGCCGGCGAGCGACGCGCGGTCGAGACGCTTTCCCTCACGCGAGAGGAGCTCCATCTCGCGCAGGATCCCGAGCTCGCGCCAGGTGAGCCCGACGGTCCGGAGATAGAACGTGGCCTCGTCGAGCGCGGACGAGCCGATCGCGGCGGCGCCATCGGATTTCGCTCGGCGAAGCGCGGCTTCGGCGCGAGCGCGGATCTTGCGCGCGAGCTCGCGGGACGCCCCGTCGCGCTCGGCGGCGCGGCCGAGCCACGCCGCGACCTCGGGCAGGTAGTAGGCGAAGCCCTCGCCGCCGTGCGCTCCGATGTCGCGCACCAGACCGACGGCGCGCGAGGCGCCTCCGCCGCGGACGACCGACTCACGCCAGTACGCCGCGTGGACGGCCGCTCCCAGCGCCCAGTGCCCCAGGCCGCGCGTCTCGAACTCTTTCGCGGCTTCATCGAGCATGCGCACGCCGGTCCGCGGGTCGCCTTTCTGCGCTCGGACGATCGCGCGCACGTCGTTGCGGAACTGCTCGTCCTCGGGAAAGCCCTGCGGCGCGCGGGTGAGGATGCGGTCAGCGACCTCCGCCTCGCCGCGCAGGAGCGCGAGATGCGCGTGATCCTCCGGCGCGCCGGTGGCGCTCTGCCGCGCGAGTCGATCGCCGTCCGCGATCTCGCCGCGCTCCATGCGCGCGCGAGCGAGGCAGAGGCAGGTGTACCGCCACACCGACGAGCCATACGCGCGCAGGCCCGCTTCGGCCTTCGTGAACTGATCGACCGCCTGATCGATCCGCCCGGCCATCCAATCGACGAAGCCGAGCGTGTAGATGGCCCAGGCCGTCTCCCAGGGATCGCCGACACGGGCCGCGTTGCGCGCGGTCGCGTCGGCGGCGGTCGCCGCGTCGATGTAGTCCCCCGAGTGCGAGAGGAGGTGCGCGAGCTGACGCGAGACGCGCGTCGCGACGAGGTCGCGCGAGCGGCCTTTCGGCGCCGTCTGCAGCGCGTCTTCGCTCCGCCGCGCCCGGACCAGTGCCTCGGTGACCTCGTTCTGCGCGGTGAGCACGATCGACGAGCCGAGATGCAGCTCGGCCATGAGGAACGGGTCCGACGCCGCGTTGCGCAGGGCGAGCTTCTCGAGGCGCGGCGAGTCGGGTCTCCGGACGAGGTAATAGGAAAGGTGGAGGAGATCGACGGCGACCCGCGCTTCGAGCAGCGGATCGCGGATCTGCGGAAGGACCTCGTTGAGCTCGGCCCAGGCGAGGTCGAAGGACTCGAAGTACTTCAGGCAGCGGGCACGGAGCACGCGGCGCTCGAGGCTCTGTCGGCCGCTCGAAAGGCTCGGAAGGAGGCGCTCCGCGTCCGCGCGCGAAAGCGGCGCGAGGGCCTGCTCCCGCAACGAGCTCATCGCGTATGTATTACGCCATGACTAGTAGTTTCCCGCTAGCGGTTCGGCGGGAACAAGGCGGCGACCTCGCTCGTGTGCCCGTGTGCGTGGTCGAGCTGCAGCGCGTCCTGGTCGTACGAGCCCAGGCGCGGGTTGTCCTCGACCTGGCAGCGCTGCACACGGTCCGCGAAGATCTCGGCCGAGTCGGCCACGTGGCCGATGACCTCGAGCGCGGTCCAGTCGCCGATCTTGGTGGACCGCAGGCGCGCGGCCGGCACGGTGCGGACGATCCGGGCGATCGTCGCCGCATCATCGGCGAGCAAGAACGCCTTGTCCTCGTCGTAGCCGAGCCGCTCGGTCACGCCGGATATGGTGCGCGCGGGACGAGCTTTCCGCGACCGGGGGTCCCGGCGAGCTCGCCTCGCTCGAAGACGATCTCACCGCGCGAGAGCACGGTCTCGGGCCAACCGGTCACCTCCCAGCCCTCGTACGGGTCGTAGTCGCACGCCGAGTGCATCTCGGTCGCGCGGATGGTCCGACGGGCGCCCGGGTCGAACACGACCACGTCGGCGTCGGAGCCCAGGGCGAGCGCACCCTTCCGCGGGTACATCCCGCCGATGCGCGCCGGCCCCGCGGCCAGCACCTCGACCATGCGCGTGATCGTGAGGCGGCCTCCGCGGACGCCCTCCGAGTAGAGCATCGGAAGCAGCGTCTCGAGGTTCGCGACACCCGGCGGGATGCGGTCGAAGGAAAGGCCCGGCGCGAGCTTCGCCGCGCGCGGGTGCGGGATGTGATCGGTCCCGACCGTGTCCAGAGTCCCCTCGGCGAGGGCGGCCCACACCGCCGCCACGTCCTCGCCGTCGCGAAGCGGGGGCTGCCCCACCCAAAGGGCGGCATCCGGTCGGGAGAACCGCTCGCGCGTGAGATACAGGTAGAGCGGCCGCGTCACCCCGAACACGCGAGGGTGACGCTTTCCCTCGCGCAGCGCCGCGAGCGCCCGTCGCGAGGAGAGGTGAACGAGGTACATCGCCGCGCCGGTGCTCGCCGCGAGCCCGACCGCCTCGCGCACCGCGGTCTCCTCGGCCTCGACCGGACGGCTCTCCGGGAAATGCAGGGCGCTCGTGCGTCCCGCGGCGTGCAGCTTCGCGGTTCGCGCCGCGACGATCGCGTGGTCCTCGGCGTGGACGGCCACCAGCGCTCCCGCGTTCGCGGCCGCGCGCAGCAGCGCCCGGTAGTCGTCGCGGCGCTCGACGTATCGGGGGCTGACCATGAACACCTTGAGCCCGGCGTGGCCCTCGCGCACGAGCGCCGGAAGCTCGGCCATCGCCGCCGTGCTCGGATCGGTCGCCACGACGTGGAACGCGAAGTCGGCGAGCGACCGCGACGCATCCCGTAGACCCCGCTCGATCCCGCGGCGCAGCGACCCTTCCTCCTGGTAGACCATCGAAACGACGGTCGTCACGCCCCCGGCGATCGCGGCGCGCGTGCCGTGCTCGAAATCGTCGAGCGGCGTCCACGTGGGCGTCGAAGCGAGATGCGTGTGCAGGTCGACGCAGCCGGGCAGCACGAGCCTCCCCGTGGCGTCGATCACCTTCGCGGCGTCGCCGATCGCCCCGATGCCGGCGATGCGTCCGTCCTGGATCGCGAGGTCCGCGCGGCGCTCTCCCTCCGGCGTCACGAGCGTGCCGCCGCGGATCGCGACGTCGGTCAGTCGCCGTCCTCTTCGAGGCGCGAGAGCCGGTCGGCCTCGTCCTGGGCGGCGAGCGCGTCGATCATCTCGTCGATCTCGCCATCCATGCGCCGCTCGATGTTCGAGACGTTGTAGCCGAGACGCCGGTCGGTGATCCGGTCCTGCGGGAAGTTGTAGGTGCGCATCTTCTCGGCGCGCTCGCCGCGACCGATCTGCGCCCGTCGCGCGGACGACTCGGCCGCCTCGCGCTCCTCGGCGGCACGCGCGAGGAGCCGGGCACGGAGAACCGCCATGGCCTTCGCCTTGTTCTTGAGCTGGCTGCGCTCGTCCTGGCAGGTCACCACCTCGCCGGTCGGCAGGTGCGTGATGCGCACCGCGGAGTCGGTCGTGTTGACGCCCTGCCCGCCGTGGCCACCCGCGCGGTAGACGTCGATCTTCAGGTCCTCGTCGTTGATCACGAGGTCGGTCTCCTCGGCTTCAGGCAGCACGGCGACGGTCGCGGTGGAGGTGTGGATGCGCCCCTGCGCCTCGGTCGCCGGCACGCGCTGCACGCGATGGACGCCCGATTCGAACTTCAGCTTCGAGTACGCGCCCTTTCCGGCGACGCGAAAGATGACCTCCTTGAAGCCGCCCTTCTCGGACAGGCTCTGCGAGAGGATCTCGGTCCGCCACCGGTGACGCTCGGCGTACCGCGAGTACATGCGGTACAGGTCGAGGGCGAAGAGGGCGGCCTCTTCCCCGCCCTCACCGGCACGGATCTCCACGATGACGTTCTTCTCGTCGAGCGGATCGCGCGGCACGAGCTGCGAGCGCAGCCGCGCGCCGAGCTCGGCGAGCCGCTCGTTGGACTCCGCGAGCTCCTCGCGGGCGAGGTCGCGGAGATCCGCGTCGTCGCCGTCGACGAGATCGCGCGCTTCGGCGGCGCGCCGCTCGGCGTCGCGGAGCGCGCGGACGGTGTGGACGACCGGCTCGAGCGCCGCGAGCTCCTGGCCGACGCTCTTGATGCGCGACGGATCGGCGGTCGTGGCGGGATCGGCGAGCTTTCGACCGAGCTCGTCGAAGCGCTCCTCGACCTTGGTGAGCCGCTTGCGCAGGCCCGGTGTCAGGGTCATGCGGCGGCCTCCGCCTCACGGTCTCCGGCGAGCGCTTCCTCGAGCGACGCGACCGCGACCTCGATCATCCGCGAGTCGGGTCGCCGCGTGGTGATGCGCTGAAGGAGGAGGCCCGGAGCGACGAGGACGCGCATGAGGGGATTCCTCTCGTGCGCCGCGCCAAAACGCAGCACCTCGTACGAGATCGAGGCGACCGGAAGGACGAGCAGCAGGCGCACGACGAGGTCCGCGATCGGGTTCACCCGCGGGATGAACGCGAAGACCACGATCGAAACGAACACGACGAACAGGAGGAACGCCGTGCCGCAGCGCGGGTGGGCCGTCGGGTACGGCTCGATGCGCTCGGGCGTGAGCGGATCGCCATGCTCGAAGGCATGGATCGTCATGTGCTCGGCGCCGTGGTAGGCGAAGACGCGCCGGACGTCCGGCATGAACGAGATGGCCACCAGGTAGCCGACGAGAAGCACGAGCCGGAGCAGCCCTTCGGCGACGTTGAGCGCGAGCGAGCTCGGCGCCGCGTCACGGACCAGGCTCGTGGCGAGATAGGGCACTCCGATGAAGAGCCCGAGGGCCGCGACGAGCGCGACGCCGAGGACGAGCGCGTTCCCGCCCTTTCCGAGGCCTTCGTGCGCGCCCTGCAGCTGCACGTCGGCCGAGCGCATGAGCATGCGCAGGCCGTAGTCGAGCGACTCCCAGAGCACGACGATGCCGCGCACGAACGGCGCGCGCGCTATCCGCGAGCGCTGGAGCGGGGAGCTGAGTGACTCGCGGTAGCGGTAAATGTCGCCGTCCGGCAGCCGACACGCGAGCCCGATGGTCTTACGGCCGCGGATCATGACGCCTTCGATGACCGCCTGGCCGCCGTATGTCGTCGGCGGAGCCTTGACCGCGCGACCGGAGGGCGTGGTCGACCGCACCTAACGGTGCGGAGCGGCCTCCGCGGGCGCGGACGCCGCTGGCTGCTTCGCGTACCGCTTCGTGAAGCGCTCGACGCGGCCCTGCACGTCCAGGATGTGCTGGGTGCCCGTGTAGAAGGGATGGCAGCCGGCGCACACCTCGACGTGGAGCTCAGGCTTTGTGGAGCCGATCGTGTAGGAGCGGCCGCAGGCGCAGACGATCTTCGCTTGCATGTACTTGGGGTGGATCTTTTCCTTCATGGTCTTTCCTTTAGCTCGCGACGACGGAAACCCGTCGGCGGTCGTCGCGGGCGGGCTTGAACTCGACGGTCCCGGCGATGAGCGCGAACAGCGTGTGGTCCTTGCCGACGCCGACGTTGTTGCCGGGCAGCACCTTCGTGCCGCGCTGACGGACGATGATCGTGCCGGCGTCGACGCGCGCTCCCGCGTATTCCTTCACGCCGAGCCGCTGGCCGGCGCTGTCTCGTCCGTTGCGGGTAGAGCCCGCACCCTTCTTATGTGCCATTCCTACGCCTCGATCTTCGTGATCTTGAGGATCGTCTCATCCTGACGGTGGCCGCGCGTCTTCCGCGAGCGCGTCTTGTTCTTGTACTTGAACACGCGGATCTTCTCGCCTCTTCCGTGGCGGACGATCTCCGCGGTCACCCGCGCGTCGCTGACGAACGGCGTCCCCGCCCGGACGCGGACACCGTCGGCGACGAGCAGGACCTGATCGAAGGTCACCTTCGCCCCGGCGTCGCCCGCGCGGCGATCGACGGTGATCTGGCTGCCCTCTTCGACCCGGTAGCTCTTCGAACCGTTCCGGACGACCGCGTACATGGATTGACGCTCCCCGAACAGAAAAAGTCGCCGCGCGGCGTGCGCGACGTGATGAAAAGTATAAAGGATGACGACAGCTCACTCGCTAGGCGGGTGCGGGCGCGCGAATGGCCTCGGGCGTCGAAGCGAGACGCATCGAGAACGTGGCGATCGCGAGAAGGACCGAGAGACCCATGATCGGCGCGGTGAACGCGACCGGGTGGGCGAAGGGCCCGGCGCCTGCGCTCGAGCCGACGGTGAGCAGGACGGCGATGAACGAGGCCGCGCCGACGTTCAGCCCCCAGAAGATCACGTGGTCGGCCCACGGCCAGATGCGCCGAGCGCTGACCGCGCTCAGGATGACGGCGAAGAGCACGTTCGTCAGGAGACCCACGAAGTACGTGTGGCTGAGGGCTGTGAACAGCCCCGGGCCGGGGCCCTTCGACGGGTCGTTCCCCGCGGCGATGAACTGTTGGGTCAGCACGATCGTGAGGACGAGCGCGAGGATCAGGAATGGGATCGCGATCGCGGCATGCCGGATGCCGCTCGCTTGGCCCCAGGGCGCGCGTACGACGTGGGATCCCAGCCGGACCACGACAATGATGACCCCGATCGTTTGCAGGAGACTCCCGAGCATCAGGCCCGGAGTCAGCGTGAACAGCGTGCCGATCGCGAGCAGAAGGCCCGCGGCGAAGAGCAGCCACGACTGGACCTCACCCGCGCGCGTGCGACCGGCGTTCGGGACCAGGAGCCACTCGATGACGCCGGCGGCGACGAGCACGAGGTAACCCGCGACCTGCGCGAACGCGTGCGCGCCGATCAGCGCTCCGTTCTCGTCCTTGAAATTGTTCGTCGCGAGAAGGACCTGGACGATGACTCCCAGCGTGGAGCCGATCAGGAGCGTCGTGAGCCCGAGGACGACCGACAGCTGCGGATTCGTCAGACGGCTGTATCCGACGCTCGCGGCGCGAGAGACGACCCACGCCCACCAGCCGAAGATCGTGGCGAGCATGACCACGCCGAAAACGGCGCGGGCGATGAAGTTGCCCGACCAGAACGCGAGGACGTACCCACCCGTGGCGAGCGCCGTGAGAAGAATGTTCGGCCCGGCCGCTCCCTTCCGCGCGAAGAGCGCGAGCGCGATCCCGAATACACCCATCGTGATCCACCCGAGCGTCCCGGAGTGCAGGTGGGTGAGCAGCGTGTTCCGATCGATGTCACCGATGACTTTGGTGGCATTAAAGAGCCCGATGATGGCCGTGAGCGTGAGGATGCCGAGCCCGTATTGAAAGGCGCGAATGGTGCCTGCAGGAAACGTCATATCTAGGTAAACCTCCCTCCGGGCGGAGGTTAGCGTGCGCGGGAGTCCAGGGCTACGACCTGCACATTCTCGGGCAATGAACCGCGTGTAACAGAGAGCTTCGGCACGGGCGTGAGCTCCTTCACGCCGAGCTCGTGTAACAGGCGGTCGAAGTGGGTGTCCTTCTTGTCGGGGTCATACGACATCGGCACCACGACCTTGGGCTCGAGCTGGTGGATGACCTCGGCGGCTCGCGCGGCGGTGAGGTTCACCTCGGCGCCGGAGATGGGGACGAGGACGATGTCGACGTCGCCGATGCGCTCGAGCGCCGTCGCGTGAAGCTCGTGCCCGAGATCGCCGAGATGGCACACGACGAGGTCGTCGAGGCGGATCGCGAACACGGTGTTCCGGCCGCGCGCCGAGCCCTTCTCGTCGTCGTGGAATGTGCCCACACCGGTGACGAGGACCTCCCGGACTTCGTACTCGCCCGGACCGCGAAGGACGACCGGCTCCCCGCCGACCGATTTGAGACTCGAATGCCCCGGATGGTCGTGCGAGATGGTGACGACCTGCGCGTCCGTCTTCGAGATGGCATGCCCAGATTTGGGGTCAGGGGGATCGGTCAGCACGATCCCCTCGCGGCCGCGCATCCGAAAGCAGGCGTGGCCGAGCCAGGTGAGGTCCATGGAGTGGGCCGAGAATACGCGAAACACCGCGCCGCCCCCCGGGGTACTGCCGATGACCGAGGGGTCTTGGTCGCGTTACGGAGGCCCCCGGCTGAACGCTAGCGACCAGGACCTCGTTCGGCGCTGCACCGGTGGTGACGCGGACGCGTTCGCGGGGCTGGTCGAACGATACGGGGGACGCGTCTACAACATCGCGCTGCGGATCACGAGCGACGGTGACGCGGCGAAGGACTGCGCACAGGAGGCATTCATCCGGGCATATCGCGCGCTCCACCAATACGACCCCGCGCTGCCCTTCGGACCGTGGCTCTTCCGCATCACCACGAACGCGAGCCTCAACTACGTGCAGCGCTGGCACGCGCACGAGACGCCGGTCGACGAGCTCCCAGACGCGCCCGGGGAGCCCGAGGAAGGACCGGAGGCGACGACGGTGCGCCGCGAGGAGGTCGCCGAGGTCGTGAGCGCCATGGCCGAGCTCCCGGCGCCGTATCGCGCCGCGCTGACGCTCCGGCACATGCAGCAGCTCTCCTATCAGGAGGTCGCCGACGCCCTCGGGATCCCGCTCGGCACCGTGAAGACGCATCTCCATCGCGCGCGCGCCGCGCTCAAGGGGCGGCTTGCCGCGCGAAGCAAGGCGCAGTCGTGATGGGCCCGTTCGCGCCGGAGGACATCGCACCGGAGGAACGGCGCGTCCACAGGCTTCTCGCGGCCGTGCCGCCGCGAGCGCTTCCCGTCGGATTCCGGGACGAGGTGATGCGCCGGCTCACCCAGCGTTCGGCCGTCGCCTGGGAGTGGATCGCGGCCGGGGCGCTGGCGCTCCCCTCGCTCGCGTTCCTCGCGTACCAGCTCATCGACCGCGGAGACGAGCTCGGTGCCGTCGTCAACAACGTCATCGCCGCGGCGTCGTCCGACGCGGCGGACGCGTTCTTCTTCGTCGACGGAACGACGGTCCTCGCACTCGCGATCCTCGGCGTCGCGAGCCTCATCGCGGCGCACGCCTCGATCATCGCGCCGCAGCGGCGGACGACCGCGCGGTGAAACAGCGTGACGCGCTGCTCGTCCTCGGCGCGGTCGTCGTGGCGACGCTCGTCGCGGCGATCCTGTTCGCGGGCTCGCTCGCGAGCGCGTCGTCGGCTGACCGCGGCGCGCGCCGGCCAGGAATCTTCTTCGACCCGCGCAATTCGCCGCCGCCGATCCGAACCCTTGTTGAGGAGCAGCGCGGCGCGCCGATCGTGCTCCAGCCGATCGTGCCGCTCCAGCGGGGCCTGGCGGACACCGCACGTGACGCCGCCGGCTATCTCCTCGTCCTTCTCGGGACATCGGCCGCGCTCGTTCTCGCGCGCGAGCAGGTCGTGAGCAGCTACCGCGCGTCGCTCGGCGGTTGGCGAACGCAGCTCCGGGTGGTCGGCACGGGCCTCGCGGTCATCGGCGTGGGCGCGTCCGCCGGGGCGCTCGCCTGGATCGTGTTCCTCGGATCGCTCGCAACCGTGCGGGCCGGCCCCCTCGGGGTGCCCGCCGCGTTGCAGTTCGGGCTCGGTGTCTTCAGCGTCGTCGTGGTCGTCGCGATGCTCGCGGGGATCGTCGGGTTCGCCGCCGAGGCGTGGCGTCTCGGGGACGCCCTCATCGGCCTGCCCTGGCTTCGTCGGTTCGCTGGAGTCCCGCCGCCTCTCATCGCGCTCTTAGGGGCGACCCTTATCTATATCGCATGGCAGGTCCCGTATGCCGGTACCGTTGCCGTGCTGCTCGCGTTCGCGTACGCGCTCGGCGCCGTGGTGACCGCCCGTCTTCAGGGATCGCCGCAGGCAGTCTCAGCGCACTAGCGGCCGAGGGAGAGAAAGACAGATGGGCGTAGTTCGAGGAATGCTCCTGACATGGCCGGGCCGGCTCTTCGCGCTCGCGCTGATCGGCGTGATCGTCGGTGGAGCCGTCTTCGTGTCGCGGGCCAACGCCCCGGCCGCGAAGCAGGAGCTCCGGACGCAGCCGGTGACCAAGGGCACGGTGACGCAGGCCGTCGCGATCTCCGGCTCGGTCGCCTCATCCTCGCAGGCGAAGCTCACGTTCCAGAAGACCGGCAAGGTCACGGCGGTCTACGTGAGCGTCGGCCAGCAGGTGAGCGCGGGACAGGCGCTCGCGAAGGTCGATTCCACCGATCTCGAGAACGCGCTCGCGCAGGCGCAATCGAGCCTCCGATCGGCTCAGGTCAGCTATGACCGCGCCGTCGCATCGGCGAACGACGCGCAGCGATCGCTCGATCAGACCCAGCAGTCCACGCAGACCGACATCGCGAACGCGCAGCAGGCGGTGACGAAGCTGAAGGCGAACTACGTCACCGCGAAGAACGCGGCGCTCTCGGCGGCGACCACGATCTACACCGACATCGGCAGCTTTCAGTCCGGCCTCGACACCCTCAAGACGGACATCGACATCGAGTCGAACGACCTTGCGCAGGCGCAGCGCGATCCGGCCGTCGGGCTGAACGCGCAGAGCGACGTGAAGAACGCGCAGAACGCGATCAACGCCGGGTATGGGCCACTCTCGAGCGCTCAAAGCCTCACCGCCAGCGTGCTCAAGCCGGCGATCGACGAGTGGCAGCGCGGCATCGACGGGATCGGCGCCTCGATCGCGAGATTCGACTCGGCTCTCGCGAGCGGCTCCGATACCACTGCCGCGAGCGCCGACTTCCAGCAGTCGATGCTTTCGTACAACCTTGCGTCGCAGAAGCTCACCAGCGCGATTGACTCGGTGAGCTCGCCGCTGAGCTCGATCGCGTCCAACGTGACGACGGCGCAGGCGAGCCTCAATACGACGAACACGCGAACGATGACCGCGCTCGACCGTTCGCGTACCGACCTCGCGACGCTCCTCACGGCGGTCACCGCCGAGCCGCAGCTCGCGAGCTCCACGAAGACCAAGCTCAGTCAGGCCGGTACCTCGCTGAGCACCGTGAACGACGCGATCGGCGGCTCGATCGTGAACGCCATGCAGAACGTCGACGCGACCATCCAGCGTTCCGCGCAGAGCGTGCAGTCGGCGCAGACGAACGTGGCTCAGCAGCCCTTCAACCTCGCGAACGCGAAGGCATCCGTCGACAACGCCGCGACGAACGTCCAGACCGCACAGGCCAACCTGGACACGGCGACGCTCTACGCGCCGAGCAGCGGGATCATCGCCTCGATCGCGTCCGCGGTCGGAGAGAGCGCCGCCAGCCCGGTGATGGTCCTGACCGGCAGCAGCGCGCTCACGCTGCACGGAACGATCGGCGAGGCGGACGTCGCGAAGCTGAAGGTCGGCCAGGTCGCGAACGTGACCGTCGACGCCGTTGGCACGAGCGCACGCATGACCGGAAAGGTCACCTCCGTCGATCCGACGGCGACGATCCAGCAGGGCGTTCCCGTGTACGGCGTCGACGTGACGATCGATCTGCCGAACCAGCAGGTCCGTCCGGGGATGAGCGGCACCGCGAACGTGGTCATCGCGAGCCGGCAAGGGGTTCTCACCGTGCCGAACCTGGCGATCCGGACCACGAGCGGAAAGCGCTACGTCCAGGTCCTGAAGGACGGTGAGGCGGTCGACACCGACGTGACCTTCGGCATCGCGAACGACACAGTGACGGAAGTCACCGCGGGTCTCGCGGAAGGCGACCACGTCGTGTTGCCGCAGTCGCGCACCACCTCAACGCCACGACCGGGCGGCGGATTCGGCGGCGGAGGCGGACCGGTGATCGTCGGGCGGTGATGACCCAGGGCGTCGT
>WNGI01003118.1_pt1 | contig 14528 bp, 14 predicted proteins | sample 5400621 | NCBI WGS metagenome assembly WNGI01 (sample SAMN13153374, study PRJNA577476) | soil metagenome | isolation source: 20 cm soil or saprolite under Garry oak tree replicate 1 | place: USA:California | collected 2016-06-15 | reverse complement strand
CGAGCTCGACGACATCCGCGGCGACCTGCACTCGCACTCGACGTGGTCCTCGGACGGCAAGAACACGATCGAGGAGATGGCGAGCGAGGCGAAGCGGCTCGGCCGCATGTACATCGCCGTCACCGACCATTCGCACTATCTGCGCGATGGACGGCTCGAGGCTCAGAGCAATGAGATCGACAAGGTGCAGAAGACGCTCGGCCGCTTCAAGCTCCTGAAAGGCGTCGAGGCGAATATCAGGGCCGACGGCTCGGTCGACGTGGACGACGAGGTGCTTGCGGACCGCGACTGGGTGATGGCGTCGATCCACTCCGGCTTCGACAAGGACCTGACCGAACGCGTCCTGTCCGCGATGGACAACCCGAACACCGACTGCATCGGGCACCTGACTGGGCGCAAGCTGAACCGGCGCGAGCCCGCGGACGTCGACCTCGAGCGAATCGTCGAGCGGGCGCTCGAGACCGGGACGTTCCTCGAGATCAACGCCCAGCCGGACCGGCTCGACCTCCGCGACGCGCATGCGCGGTTGGCGGGCGAGGCCGGCGTGAAGATCGTGATCTCGAGCGACTCTCACGAGATCCCGGCGCTCTCGAACCTCGAGTTCGGCGTCGCGCAGGCGCGGCGGGCGTGGCTCGGGCCGGATCAGATCCTCAACACACGTCCCTGGGGCGAGGTCAAGAAGCTGCTCAAGAAGTGAAGTACCGGGCGGTCATCTTCGACCTCTGGCAGACGCTCGTGCCGTGGCCGCACGACGCGGGCGAGAGTTACTACCGGTGGATGGCGGACGCGTACGGGGCGCCGTACGAGCGCTTCCACGACGCCTGGACGAGCAGCTTCCGCGAGCGCGCCACCGGGCCGATCGAGGACAACCTGCGCTCCGTGGCGACTGCGCTCGCGGTCGAGCCCGACTTCGATCGTGTGCTCGCATGGCGCCTCGACTGGACGCGGAGGTCGCTGGTCCCGCGGCCGGACGCCGTTCCGACCATTGAGGCGTTGCGCGCGCGGGGTCACAAGGTCGGGCTGATCACGGTCTGCTCGCAGGAGGTCGCGGACATCTGGGACGAGACGCCGTTCGCAGGTCTCTTCGACGCGACCGTCTTCTCGTCCTCGGTCGGTCTCTCCAAACCCGACCCGCGGATCTATGAGCTCGCCTGCGAGCGTCTCGGAATCGAGCCGGCCGACTGCCTGTTCGTCGGTGACGGGGCGAACGATGAGCTGCCCGGCGCCGAGCGAGCCGGGATGACGGCCGTCCAGCTCAGGGCGCCGGACGAGGCGCTCACGCCCGACGGCGAAGCGTGGCAGGGCGCGTCGATCGAGCACCTCTCCGAGGTCGTCGATCTGACCTAGTAACAGACTGTTACAAGGCCGCGAGGCGGCCGACGTTAGAGACGCGCCAGCAGGGCGAGGAGGTCGGCGGGCGAGTCGACGACGATGTCCGCGGCGCTCACGAGCTCGCTCGGGGCCTCGTCCGACGAGACGGCGACCCGGATTCCGAGCTCGAGGCCGTCGAGCGCGCGGAAGGCGTCGATGTCGGTCGTGTCGTCCCCGGCATAGAGCGCCCGCCTTAGGCCGGCGTCAGCGAGCAGTTGCGTGACCGCGGTCCCTTTGTCGGCGTCCACGGGCGGGCGAAGCTCGAGCACCTTGCGCCCGAAGCGCGGCACGAGGCCGGCGCCACGGGCGCGCTCGGCGACCCCCTCGAGGTACTCGAGCGCCTCGTCTTCGTTCTCGGCATCGCGGTAGTGGAACGAGACCGTCAGGCCCTTGTCCTCGACGGGCCAGTCCACGCTCGCCGCGAAGCGGTGGATCTCGTCGCGCCAGCGGTCCGCCTCCGGCGCGAGCTCGAGCCCGTGAGAGCCGACGTAGCGCACGCCGTCGACACCGACGAGCCGCCGCGCGTCCTCGCCGGTGCGGCCGCTGACGCAGGCCACCAGCGCGTACCGCGCGACCAGACGCTCGAGCTCGCGGCGCGCCTCCTCGGGAACCGCGGCCTCGTCCGGCCGGTGCACGATCGGCGCGAGCGTCCCGTCGACGTCGAGCACGATCGCCGCACGATCGGGAGCTTGGGCGAGCGCGTCGAGAGCAGACACGCCTCGTACGATACGGCCGTGCGCCTGATCGCAATCGGCCTCGTCGCGGGCTTCTTCAGTGCGTTGTTCGGGGTCGGTGGCGGAATCGTCGTCGTCCCGCTGCTCATCCTGCTCGTCGGCTTCGAGGAGCGCCCGGCGATGGCGACGTCCCTCGCCTCGATCGGCCTGATCGCTGCGGTCGGGACGCTCTCGTACGCGGTCCGCGGCGACGTCCACTTCGGCTACGGCCTGCTGCTAGGGCTTCCGGCCGCGGCCGGAGCAATCGTTGGAACGGCGCTTCAGCAGCGCGTCGCAGGCCCGATGCTCAGCTACGCCTTCGCGGCGCTGCTCGCCGCCGTCGGGATCTGGCTGCTCGTCTGATGGAGATCGTCGCCGTCCTCGTCATCGGCCTGTTCGCAGGGGCGCTCGGCGGCCTGTTCGGGGTCGGCGGCGGGCTGATCTTCGTCCCGACGCTCGTCTTGTTGCTCGACCTCGGGCAGGTCGACGCCGAGGCGACCTCGCTCCTGGCGATCCTGCCGGTGGTCGTCGCCGGAACCTGGCGTCAGCATCTCTACGGGAACGTACGGTGGCGCACGGCGGCGGTGATCGGTGTCACCGCGGTGGCCGGCATCGAGCTCGGCGTGCTGACGGCCAACGCACTGCCGGAGGCGACGTTGCGGCGCCTCTTCGCGGTCCTCGTGCTGGCCGTGGCCGCGCAGCTTGCGTGGCGCGCGAGCTCCGCTAGGCGCGCGCGAGCGTAGCGACCAGGTAGATCGCCACGAACCCCGCTCCGGTCAAGGCGACCCGCAGACGAGACGGATGCTGATGGGCCTCCGGCAGAAGATCGGTCGCACCCATGAACAGGAAAAAGCCGGCGTACAGCGCGAGCAGATGCCCGAGCGCGTACTCCGAGATCGAGAGCGAGGCTCCCACGATCGCTCCGATGAGCGGGGCGATCGCGTCCACGGCGAGCCACTTCAGCGCCTTCCTCCTGTTGTCGCTCTGGCTGAGGATGAAGCTGACCGTGTTCATCCCATCGGCAAAGTCGTGTGCAACCACGGCGACGAACACGAGCAGACCCGTCGTCGTGTTCACCCCGAACGCGAGCCCGATTCCCAATCCGTCGATGAAGCTGTGGAATGACAGCCCCGCAGCACCGAGAACGCCGACCTGCTCGTGTGCGCGGGCCTGCTGCGCGTCGTCGCGGTGATGCAGGACGAGTGCGCGCTCGGCGAGGAAGAAGAGGAGGAATCCGAGTCCGACCAGCCCGGTGACGCGCGCCGCGTTCCCGACCGCGTCGATCGCCTCCGGCAGAACGTCGAACAGCGCAACTCCGATGACGATCCCACCTGTCAGCGCGATCAGGGTCGTCAGCTCGCGATGGAGTCTGAGCGCGACGAGCCCGCCCGCGAACGTGGAGATCACGGTCAACCCTGCGAGCGGGACCGCGATCCAGGTCACGCGCAGTTACGGCACGTGCCGTAGATCTCGAGCTCGTGCGACTCGGCGCGGAAGCCGTGCTTGCGCGTGAGCGCCTGCTGGCTCGGTGTGGTGCAGAGCTCGGTGTCCTCGACCGATCCGCAGGTCAGGCAGACGAGGTGGTGGTGGTGCTCCGGTGAGCAGCGGACGTAGGCCGGCCGCGCGTCACCGGAGAGCGCGTGGAGCGAGCCCGTCCGGCGCAGCAGCTCGAGCGTGCGGTACGTCGTCGCCAGGCCGAGCCGTGGGTAGGAGCGCCGCGCGCGCTCGAAGAGCTCGATCGCGGTGAAGCGGCCGCCGGAGGCCTCGATCGCGTCCAGGACGGCCCGTCTCTGAGGTGTCAGCCGGGTCCGCGCCGGAAGATTCAGCCCTCTGTATGAACGCTCCTTCTGGCTCGCCATCTGGCGCGAGGCTACCTGAAAATGATTCTCACTTTCAGAGGCGTCACGGAACGAAGAAAGAGGACATCGCTCAGAATGCCCATAATGGTCGGCGTGGCTCGCCTGGTCTCAGCCGCGCTCGCGCTTGCGGCCGTTGTCGCATTGTCGGGAGGTTCCGCCTCCGCCACCCGCTCGGCGACCGACCTGACCGCCGCCCGTGCGTTCGCGGTTCAGGTCGCAGTCCCCCGCCAGCCCGGCGGCGCGACGGCCTCGGTCTCCGCGCCTCCCGACGCGGTCGGCGTCGGCGGCTCGTTCGCGTATCCCGCCGACGGAGCCGTCATCAACGCGGGCTCGGTCACCTACGGCGCGTTCGCGAACCCTGGCCCATCGGCGACCTCGAGCGCATCCGCGGACATCTCGACGATCTCGATCTTCGGCGGCGACGTCACGGTCGCCGGCGTCAGCGCCAAGACGAAAGCGTCCGCGAGCTCGAAGAAGTCGTCGGCCGACTCGGACGGATCGATCGTGACCGGGCTCGTCATCCAGGGCCAGCCGGCGACACCTGGCTCCGGCACGCAGTTCCCGATCGGCGACTGGGGCACCGTCACCACGCTCCAGCAGGGCCTGACGTCGCTCGACACGAAGCGCTCCGCCGGCGCGCGCGCGTTCGTGACCGGCCTCCAGGTGCGGCTGATCGCCGACCACTACGGGCTCCCGGCGGGGACCGAGGTGATGATCGGCTACGCGGAGGCGGGCGCGAAGTACACGCCGGCACCGACCGTCGCGCCAAAGTCGAAGCCGCAGCGTAAGAGGCAGGCCCCCACGCACAGGAAGAAGCAACAGCCGAAGCAGGGGCCGGGCGTCGGCGCCGGCCCGGAGAAACCGAACCTCACCGTGCGGCCGCCACCGGACGTCACGCCGCGTCTGACCGCCGGCGGCTACGTGTTCCCGGTGTACGGCCCGTCGTCATTCAGCGACACCTTTGGCGCGGCCCGCGGTGACATCGCGTCAGGCTGGCACCACGGCGACGACATCTTCGGGCAGCTCGGCGAACCACTGCTGGCCGTGGCCGACGGCACGGTCTTCTCCGTCGGGTGGAACGACATCGGCGGCTACCGGCTCTGGCTCCGCGACCACGCCGGCAACGAGTTCTACTACGCGCACCTCTCCGCCTACTCGCCGTTCGCGGTCAACGGGCGGCAGGTCAAAGCGGGGACGGTGCTCGGGTTTCTGGGAAACACCGGCGACGCGTCGACGACGCCGTATCACCTCCACTTCGAGATCCACCCGGTCGGCTTGCTCTACCTGGGCTACGACGGTGCCGTCAACCCGACCTCGTACTTGACGGCGTGGAAGCGCCTGGAGGACATCGACTTCGCGCAGGTCGCAGGCTGGGCGCCGCCCATCTCTGCGACGAGCAGGGCGCCGAAGCCGGGCGCGATCCTGCTCTCGCAGACCGACATCTCGACCGCGGACGGGCTCGACCCGAGCTCGCTCAGGCGAGCGCTCAGGCAGCCCGGCAAGTCCGACGGCGGCTAGTGCAACGCGCTACTTCGCGTTGTCTTGCCGGTACTCGAACTCTTCGCCCTCGCCGAAGACCTTGTCCTGGAGCCAGCGGCGCGTTCCGGGACCCGTCACGGGGTTGAAGAGAATCCCGAGCACGATCCCGGTCATGAGCAGGGTCGCGTTGCGGGCCGAATGCGAGGTCTTGCCCTGGATGCGATCCGCGGCGCTGCGAAGATCATCGACCGCGTCGCGGAAGCTCTCCTGGATCTCCTCGTCGGTCGCGACGCGGGCCGCGGCCGCGGTGAGCTGGTTGCGCCCGCTCATGAGCTGGTTGTAGATCTCGCGCGCGGTCAGGATCGCGCTCTTCACGTCCTCCCGCACCTGCTCGTCCTTGAACGCTCGCTCGAGATAGGGCCTCACGTCGTTGGCGCGGTCGAGCGCCCGGTCCTGAAGCTTGGCCATCAGTAAGTCCTTTCGGCTGGTTGTCCCTGCGACTTTACCCGCCCTGATTCCCCGCAAACGGGCTAGCGCGAAGCGGCGGCCTTACGCTCGGGTGAAAGCGGCCGCGCAGGGGCGACCTTCGGCAGCGAGCCGTCGAACGCGACCCCGAGCACCTCTTCGATCCAGTCCACCGGGACGAACTCGAGCTCCTCGCGCGTCTCCGGAGGGAGCTCCTCGAGGTCGGACTCGTTCTCGCTCGGGAAGATCACCTTCGAGATCCCGGCGCGTTCCGCCGCGAGCACCTTGTCCCGAAGGCCGCCGATCGGAAGCACCTGGCCCGAGAGTGTGATCTCGCCGGTCATCGCGACCTGATCGGAGACGGGCTTGCCGGTCGCGATCGACGCGATCGCCGTCGCCATCGTTATCCCCGCGGACGGACCGTCCTTCGGCACCGCTCCGGCCGGGATGTGGAGGTGGACGTCGTTCTGGCCGAACCAGTCCGGGTCGATGCCGAGCTCGCGCGCGTGCGTTCGCACCCACGAGTGTGCTGCCTGAGCCGACTCCTGCATGACCTCTCCGAGCTGGCCGGTCACCTTCAGGTGCCCGCCGCCCGGGTACGCAATCGCCTCGATGAAGAGCACGTCGCCGCCGACCGCGGTCACGGCGAGCCCGGTCGCGACACCGGGCTCCGACGTGCGCTTGCGAACGTCCGCAAGGAAGCGGCGCGGCCCCAGCGACTCGCGGACGAGCTTTTCGTCCGCGCTCATCTTCTTGGTCTGGCCCTCGGCGACCCGGCGCGCGGCCTTGCGGCAGACGGCAGCGATCTGCCGCTCGAGTTGGCGCACCCCCGCCTCGCGCGTGTACTCGCGGATGATCGTCCGCAGGCCCTTGTCGGTGAACGTGAGCAGCGAGCGCTTGAGCCCGTGCTCCTTCAACTGCTTGGGAACGAGGTACTTCTTGGCGATGCCGAGCTTCTCTTCCTCGGTGTAGCCGGAGAGCTGGATCACGTCCATCCGGTCGAGGAGTGGAGGCGGGATGGTCTCCAGCTGGTTCGCGGTGCAGATGAAGAGCACCTTCGAGAGGTCGAACGGGAGGTCGAGGTAGTGGTCGCGGAAGGTCGAGTGCTGCTCGGGATCGAGCACCTCGAGCATCGCGCTCGCAGGATCGCCGCGCCAGTCGGCGCCCATCTTGTCGATCTCGTCGATCAGGAAGACCGGGTTCTTCGTCTCCGTGTCGCGTAGGGCCCGGATGACCGTCCCGGGCAGCGCTCCGATGTACGTCCGCCGGTGGCCGCGGATCTCGGCCTCGTCGCGGACGCCGCCGACCGAGATGCGAGTGAACTTCCGACCGAGCGTCTTCGCGATCGACTGGCCGAGCGAGGTCTTGCCGACGCCGGGCGGGCCGACGAAACAGAGGATCGGCCCCGAGAGGTCGCCCTCCTTCAGCTTCGAGACCGCGAGGTACTCGATGATCCGGTCCTTGACCTTGTCGAGGTCGTAGTGGTCGGCGTCGAGCACCTTGCGGGCCTTGACGAGGTCGAGGTTGTCCTGCGTCTCCTTGTCCCAGGGCAGGCTGATGATCCACTCGACGTAGGTGCGGATGACGCCGTACTCGGCCGAGGCCGCCGGCAGCTTGTCGAGCCGCGCCAGCTCGCGATCGACCGCCTTGCGGGCCTCTTCCGGGAGTGTCACCTCGTTCGCCCGGTTTCGGAGCTCCGTGATCTCGGCCTGCTCCGGATCGGCCTCGCCGAGCTCCTCCTGGATCGCCTTCAGCTGCTGGCGCAGGAAGTACTCGCGCTGCGTGGACTCCATTTCCGAGACGACCTGGTTCTGAATCTTCGAGCCGAGCTCCGCGACCTCGAGCTCGCGGTTCAGGATCACGAGCACCGAGCGGAGGCGCTTCTCGACGTCGTCCAGCTCGAGCAGCTGCTGCTTCTCGTCGGTCTTCAGGCGCAGCGTCGAGGCGACGAGGTGGCAGAGCGCGCTCGGATCGTCGACGTTGGCCGCGGCGAGCGCCAGCTCCTCCGGCAGGTACGGCACGAGCCCGATCAGGCGCGCGAAGAGGTTCTGGACGTTCTGCGAGAGCGCCTGCGTCTGGGGCGTCTCCTCGTAGACGTCGGGAACCTCGATGAAGCGGCCGACGAGGTACGGCTCGTCCTGGAGCTTGTCGACCAGCCGAATGCGGCGGATGCCCTGGACGAGGATGCGCAGCGACCCGTCGGGCACGCGGAGCATCTTCTGGACGACCGCCGCGGTTCCGACCTCGTGCAGGTCGTCCCAGCCGGGCGTCTCGATGTCCGCATCCTTCGCGGCGACGAGCGCTAGCAGCCGGTTGCCCGAGACGACGTCGTCCACGAGCCGGACCGAGCGCTCCTGGCCGATCGCGAGCGGCAGCACCGAGTCGGGGAAGACGACGGTGTCCTTGAGGGGCAGGACCCGGAGCTCCGACGGGAGCTCGACGTCCTCGACCTCGAGTTGTTCGTCGAACAGCTCGCTCATCGCCTGCTCCTGATGCTGACGGGAATCTCGATGCGCTCGGCGGTCGCCGGCTTCTTGGCCAGTGGCAGCACGATGGTCAACACGCCGCGCTTGTACGTCGCCTTCGACGCCTCGACGTCGACGTCGGCCCCGAGCACGACCTGGCGCGTGAAGCGGCCGTAGTCGATCTCCATCTGCTGGTAGACGCGTCCGGTGCAGCGAGGCCGGCGGCGCTCTCCGGAGACGATCAACGTGCCCTCGTCGGTGAAGACCTGGATCTTCGCCGGATCGACGCCCGCGAGCTCGACGATCACGTGGAACGCGGCGGGGTGCTCGGTGATATAGCAGTCGATCTGCGGGCGGAAGCCTCCCTGGCGGCGCGTGAAGCGCGGAACCTGCCAGAGATCGTTGAACAGCTCTTCCATTTCGACGCGAAGACGGTCGATGGGGTCACGAGGCATGGGCCCGATGGTAGCGACGGAGGGGCATCTGGCCCCGTTTGCGCATGCCGCGAGATGACCCGTTTAGGGCATCGCGCGGGCGAGTGGGATGGGGCACCCTGCAGGCATGGCGCCGAGAACCCTGCTGCGTCGCCGCGTCGTTTCGGCGTGGCGTCGCCTTCTTCGCGAAGAGGAGGGCGTCGCGCTGGTCCTCGCGATCATCTCGATGCTCGTCCTGACGATCGCGTTGACGACGGTGCTGTTCATGACGGCCGCCGGCGCCCGCGATGCGCACCGCTCCAATGCGGGTCAGAAGGCCTCCGCCCTAGCCGAATCGGGCGTCAACAACGCGCTCGCGGTGCTGAATGCCAACTACCCGGGCGTCATCATCTACCCGGGTGACTCAACGCTGCTTCCCGCGCGGACGACGACCTACCCCACCGGAAGCGTGACGTGGTCGGGAACGCTCGTCAACGTGCCGACCAACCCCGCCGGCTGGAAGTGGCAGTGGGAGCTCACCGCGCTCGGCAGCGTCAAGAATCCGACCGGGCCCACCGCGGCGAACGTCGTCAGGAGAGCGACCGCCGTCGTGCCGGTCGTCATCCCGGACAGCACGTCCGTGGCTCCGGGCACGACGGCCACCGACTGGATCTACGGGTTCAACGACGTCACCTTCGGCCAGTCCGTCGTCGTCGCCGCGCCGGTCTACGCCGGTCACGACATCATCCTCGAGAACACGTCGACGATCTCCGAGACGATCCCGGCGTCGCTCACCCTGCCCGCGCGTCCGAACAGGATCGCGGCCGGGCACAACTTGTCGCTCGTGAACCCGCAGAACCAGGTCGGCCACGTCAACGGTTCAGCCGATCCGGCCAACGACCTGGCCGAGATCCATGTCGCGAATCTCTGCTCATCGAAGAACAACCCGACGCCCCACGCCTGCGTCTGGGGGGCCACCGACAAGATCTGGGGTGTCACCCACGACAACGTCGTCCCGCCCGGCTACATCACGACTCCGACGCTCCCCTGCTGCACCGCCCCCGGCAGTATTCCCCCCATCGGCTGGGCGGCGCCTGCAGACGGCGCGTCGCACCCGGCGATCCCGCCGAGCCCGAGCTACATGGGCTTCTGGTACCTCAACGCAGGCCTCGGCCCGAAGACGCCGTGCGCCACCTCGAGCGGCACGCCGCCGAGGTTCGACACCGTGAGCGGGACGCCCGACAACACGATCAACCAGAGCGCCTACTTGCCAGGCAGCCCGTTCGATCTCACCGGCGCGAACTACAGCTGCACGTCGGCGGACGGCAAGACCAAGCTGGCGTGGGACGGGACGACCCTCACGATCAAGGGAACCGTCTTCATCGACGGGAGCGCGAGGAGCACGTCCGGAAACGCCAAGTACGTCGGCAAGGGGACGATCATCCTCAGCGGGCTCTACTCGATGAGCAACAACACCGCGCTCTGCGCGAACCTCTCGGGCGGCACCTGCGACACGAGCGCGCCATGGGACGCCGACACCACCGCGCTCGCGATCGTCGCGGACGGGATCGACCCCTCGACCGGCGACAGCATCGACATCAAGAAGGGGAACTACCAGGGACTGCTGCTCGGCAACGGGAACGTCGACGCGAGCGTCTCAGGGACACTCGTCGTCGGCCCGATGGTCAGTGTCTACGGGAGCGTCAACGCCGGACAGAGCGGCACGCTCCAGTTCCCTCCGATCACCTTCGCGGGGTCGGGCTCGGACGGACTGACCGGTCCGCTTCCGCTCCCCCAGCTGTTGCCACCCATTCAATTCGGAGGCGGATAGAGACATGACGGAAACACCCATCGACCTCGACGGGATCCTCAGCGCCGCCGTCGACCGCGGCGCGAGCGACGTCCACCTGAAGGCCGGCCGCCCGCCGATCGTCCGCTTCGACGGCGAGCTCGAGCCGCTGCCCGGTTTCTCCCCGCTCGGCGCGCTCGAGCTGGAGGCGGTCGTGAATCACATCGGCGCCTCCGCACCCTCGCGCCTCGATGGGTTCGAGCGAACCGGCGAGCTCGACACCGCCTACCAGCCGTTCGGCCTGCCCCGCTTCCGAGTCAATGCCTTCCGCCAGCGCGGCGAGATCTCGCTCGCCTTCCGCGTCATCCCGCACACGGTGCCCGGCTTCAAGAGCCTGCGCCTGCCGCCCGGCGTCGAGACGCTGTCCGATGAGCACCGCGGGCTGATTCTCGTCACCGGCGCCACGGGCGTCGGCAAGACGACCACGCTCGCCGCGATGGTCGGCCACATCAACCGCACGCGCCGGCAGCACGTCGTCACGATCGAGGATCCGATCGAGTTCCTCCACGAGGACGAGCTGAGCATCGTCAACCAGCGCGAGGTGGGGATCGACACCGAATCCTTCGACGAGGCCCTCAGGCGCGTGCTGCGCCAGGACCCCGACGTGATCCTGATCGGCGAGCTGCGCGACCGCGAGTCCGCCGAGACGGCGCTCCAGGCCGCCGAATCCGGCCATCTCGTGCTCTCGACGATGCACACGGTCGACGCGGCCGAGACGCTCGGCCGGCTGGTCGAGTTCTTCCCGGCGGAGAAGCAGCCGCAGGTGCGCTCGATCCTCGCCGGCGTGCTCAAGGGTGTCATCTCGCAGCGGCTTCTGCCGCGCACCGACGGCGGCCGTATCGCCGCCGTCGAGGTGATGGTCGCGAACGCCCGCATCCGCGAGTTGATCCGGGACAACAAGCCTGAGCTCGTCCCCGAGGCGATTGCAGAGGGCGCGTTCTTCCAGATGCAGACGCTGACGAAGGCGTTGATCGACCTCGTCGTGAGCGGCGACGTCGACCAGGAGACCGCCGCGGCGGCCGCTCCCAACCGGCACGACTTCATGATCGCGCTCGATCGCGCCCTCAAGGAGCATGCGGTCCAGAGCGAGGAGCCGACGAAGGAAGCTGAGCCCGAGGAGCCGGTTGCTCAGGACGGACACACGCTGCGCCTGGACAACGACCTCCGCATCGCCTGATGCGCGCACGGTTCCATGTCCGGCGAGTCGCGGCCGCGCAGGATGGCTTCACGCTGCCGGAGGTGCTCGTCGTGCTCGCGATCATCGTGGTCGTCCTGGTCGGGATCACGCAGCTCCTCACGTCCGCGCTGACGTCCGAGAAAGACCAGTCGAACCGTACCCAGGCGCAGCAGGACGCCAGGCTCGGCCTCGACAAGCTTCGTCGGGAGATCCGCTGCGCGAACGACCTCACGACGTCGAGCGGCTACCCCGCCTCGACGATCACGATCCAGCTCGGAAGCTATTGCCCGACCGCCGGCGGAGTCGCCACGACGGTGACGTGGTGCACCAAGGACAAGAACGGCGCCACGCCGCCGGTGGCCGGGGCGCAGCCCTACACGCTCTGGCGCTACACGGGGTCGGCCTGCTCGGGCACCGGGACGCAATGGGCGTCCAATCTCGTGGACAAGCTCGACGTACCGAGCATCACCGCCGGCAGGATCTTCGGCGCCGCCTCCGTTCCGGTCGCGTCTCTCACGCCGGCGTCGACGGGCGGAACACTGGCCTCGGGGGCCTACTCCTACGACGTCACTGCGGTGTTAGCTAGCGGTGCCGAGGTTCCGGGAACGGTCGCGTCAACCACGATCGCCTCCGGGCTGACCAACCAGATCACGGTCAGCTGGGCGGCGTATACGGGAGCGACGTCCTACAACGTGTACGGCCGGGACGGCGGCGGCCTACGCCTGCTGAAGAGCATCACGGCGGGCACCTCGTACGTCGACACCGGGCCGACCAAGCTCACCGCGCTGCAGCCGATCCCCAGCGCGACGATCGGAGTCGCCGACACCTCGAACTTCAACTCCGGCGCGAACACGATCGCATTCGGGGCGTCTGGTCCCGTCTCCTGTACGGGGACCGCATCCGCCCCCACGAGGTTCACCGGCTGCACCGGCGGCGGGGCGGGGCAGTACCCGCTGGGCATGCCGGTCTACAACGCGTCGAGCACCCGCCCACCCCGCGCGACGCTGTCTGTGGTGCTCGCGCTCGACCTGACACCTGCGAACACGAACCAGCGCTTCGTGCTGATCGACAACATCGTCCTTCGCAACAGCCAACCATTCTGAGATGGGCATGGCCTTCGCATCCATCGCTCTCCTGCCGGGCCTTGCGTTCGGAAGCTTCCTGAACGTCGTCGCCGCGCGCGTCCCGCTGCGGCGCTCGCTCGTCAGCCCCGGCTCGGCGTGCATGGCGTGCGGAACTCCGCTCGCTTGGTACGACAACATTCCGCTGCTCTCGTTCGCGCTCCTGCGCGGGCGCTGCCGCCACTGCCAGGCGACGATCTCGTGGCGGTACCCGCTCGTCGAGGCGACGACGGCGCTCCTCGTCGCCGCGTGTGTGCTCCGCTTCGGGCTCACCTGGGACGCCGCAGTGGCGGCGTTCTTCTGCGCCGCGCTCGTCGCGATCTCGGCCACGGATGCAGAGCGGCACATCATCCCGAACAGGGTCGTCCTGCCGGCCGCGGCCGTCGTGCTCGCGGCCAACACGATGCTCCACCCGTCGCTGGAGTGGACCGTGGCGGGCCTCGGCGCTGCACTCTTCCTCCTCGTCGCCGCGCTCGCCTACCCCGCGGGCATGGGCATGGGCGACGTCAAGCTCGCCCTGCTGCTCGGCGTGATGCTCGGCCGCACCGTGCCGGTCGCGATGATGGTCGGCATGATCGCGGCGCTCGTGCCGGCGATCGTGCTGTACGCGCGCCACGGAAGCGCCGTGCGCAAGATGAAGATCCCGTTCGGGCCGTTCCTCGCGCTGGGAGGCGTCGTCGCCCTCTTTGCGGGGCAGCCGCTGCTCGACGCATACCTGCGCCTGCTGTAATGAGTGCGGCGATGGAACACGAGAAGAAGCCGGAGCTGCGTCTCGCCGGCGATTCGTTCTCACAAGAACTGGTCGACGAGGGGCTCGCGGGGGCGCTAGACGTCGCGCGGACGCTCGCCGAGAAGCACCATCTGCCGCTCGTCGACCTCGGGGTTGTCGGCGTCGACGCCGAGGCGGTGAAGATGATCGCGCTGCCGGTGCTCAACCGCGTCGTCGCGATCCCCTTCGCCTCGGAGGGCAGTACGATCAAGGTAGCGATCACCGACCCGCAGGACGTGCGCGGGCTCGACGAGGTGCGGCTCGCGACGCGCCTGTCAGTGGAGTTCTACGTCGCCGCGAGGAGCGACGTCCTCACCGAGTTGCGCCGCCTCTCGCGCGCGGCCGAGGCGATGAATGCGACCTTTGCCCAGGAGATCGCCGGCGCGGAGGAAGAAGAGGAGGAGGACGTCGACGACCTCGAGGCCGACGACGGCATCTCCGACGCTCCGCTCGTCCGCCTCGTCAACTCGATGATCTTCGAGGCCGCCGAGGACGGGGCGAGCGACATCCATATCGAGCCGCAGGAGGACGATCTCGTCGTCCGCTACCGGATCGACGGCGTTCTCCACGTTGCCCACCACATCTCGAAGCGGCTGGCCTCCGGCGTGACGACCCGCCTCAAGGTGCTTGCAAAGCTCGACATCGCCGAGCGGCGAAAGCCGCAGGACGGGCGGATCTCGCTCAACGCCGCCGCCGCTGGACGGATGCTCGACATCCGCGTGGCGACGCTCCCCACGGTCGACGGCGAGGCGGTCACCATGCGCCTCCTCGACAAGTCGCGGGAGGTGCCGACGCTCGGGTCTCTTGGCCTCTCCGAACGGATGAGCGAGCAGATGGACGCGATTCT
>WNGI01003116.1_pt1 | contig 14528 bp, 21 predicted proteins | sample 5400621 | NCBI WGS metagenome assembly WNGI01 (sample SAMN13153374, study PRJNA577476) | soil metagenome | isolation source: 20 cm soil or saprolite under Garry oak tree replicate 1 | place: USA:California | collected 2016-06-15 | reverse complement strand
AAAACCATGAATACATTAACGGAAGATAACAAATCCTTGATCGTAAGAATGGTGTACAAATACTTTGCTGTTAACGCGAAATCATCTGCAGGACGAATTAAGGGACTATTATCGAGAAGTCGCGGAACCCTTCATTCACCGTCACAGTAATGCAATAACCAGTCAGCACGAGATAGTCCCCATGCTGCACGGTTTCTACCGGGCTTATTCGCTTGTATCATCCAGAGCTTTTGTGGTCGATGCGTATCATGGCCTTTGTATGGTTCCTGTGGCGGATCTGTGAGTGGAGTGCTTGTGCCGCGCAACGTGGTCTTCGACTCGTTTTTCAAGGTTCAATCATGAGTCTCAACACCACGTCCATCTTGAGGTAATTCCTTAAATGATTTATCCTTATGACATCTCCGACTGAAAAGACAGAGTGACTATCATGTCTGTCCAGAGTGTGGATCATTGCACGAATGTCTTCATGATCGTGCCGAGTCCCCGTTAGTACCTGCCACTGTTTCGATCAAGTCGACTCCGCGAGTCCTAACGCTTGAAGACGAACAAGAAGATGATTACCACATGGTATCTGTGACCGCTATTCCTCCTGGTGCCGAGGTCTTCAACACGTACGGAGAAACTTTGACGAACGCCCAACTACTTACCCAGTACGGGTTTATCCTTGAAGCTAACGACAATGACATTTTGACGTGGGACATGGAACAAGTTCTCGACCTCGTACCCGATTACTTGATCACAGCGCATGACGTTCCCCGCGTCCTTCTCTCGTGGAAACAGCTGTGCGAAGAAGACTGGACCCCGGTCTCACGATCAAGCTTCCTGTACCTGGTAGATGCGGAGGCAAGTCGGGGTCACTCCTTAGCTCTAAACGGGGACGGGAAGATTTCCCACCCGTTATGGATCATTGTTGCGCTCTTCTCGCTCGACCAGACAAATCGCGCATTCTCAGGGGAGGCTTCGGAACCTATGTTAAGCCACTTGCGTAGCCTTCTCGACACCCAATGTTGTATCGAGAGGCACCTGGAAACCGAAGGTGCAGATGGTCCGACTGATGGCTGTTCGTATGACCTCACAGTATTGAAGAAACTTGAACAAGTGTGCCAGTTGATAATACGGCTATGTACAGACCGCGAATCGAAAACTGGGGTGGTTGGTTTTCCGGCTACTGTTTCCGATGTCGGAGAATATTTTGATGTGTGTGTTGATTTTTATTTTGTGATATGTCAGACCTGACGCGGACGCCGTGCCAGGCTCTTCCTGACGACCGTCCACGGACGAAGCTGGCGCTCTCGGTGGTGCTGAGTGAGCTGTCTGTCCTTAATAAATGTGAGGCGACGTGGTCGGAGATGTTGGGCATGGTTACGGAGTGCCTGAGTGGCAACAAATTGTGACTTTGTGCTTAATTAAACGCAACCCTTATCCGGAGCGATATACCTCCGCACCGAGAAACCGAGTTAGCGTCCAAGCCAATCGGGCTTTCTATATAGAACTTCGTTACAGCACGTTGGCTTTTGCAGTCTGACGATCTCATTTCCTGTCCACCACCATGATCAGAAGAATGGCTGACAAGCTGCACATCGGCCACAGCAAGCCAACTTCTGACTTGTACAATGGCCAACTGATCAACCTCTCTACCTCTTTGGACAATCCATCAGTTATCCTTTCTTCTGTCCTCGACAAGCGCGGGTCGGTATCTACACAGCGCACATCTGCTAGTGACATAATGGAAGGAATTAGCAGTGCTGAACCAAGCACCCCTTTAATGCGTTCTCAACTCCGCGTTACGCGTGCAAAAGGCACTTACTGTTTGGCGGACTTTATGATAAAGCGGACGTTGGGAACTGGAAGCTTTGGGCGAGTCCACCTGGGTAATTCACTTTGACGCATGTAGTCACCTATATATGCTTATATATGCGCGCATACAGTGCAGAGCAAACACAATCTCCGATTCTATGCCATCAAAGTTCTAAGTAAAGAGCGGGTGGTGAAGATGAAGCAGGTTGAACACACGAATAACGAACGGCATATGCTTTCGGCTGTACAACATCCGTTCATAATCAATCTATGGGGAACGTTTCAAGATTGTTCGAACTTGTATATGGTTATGGACTTTATACATGGTGGTGAACTGTTTACGCTTTTGCGACGGTCAAAGGTTAGTTTACGTATCAAAGGTTAAGACGGGTCCTGAGCCATCGTGGCATCAGCGGTTCCCGGATCCTGTTGCTAAATTTTACGCAGCTGAAGTAGCGCTAGCACTACATCATCTGCACGGACTAGATGTCGTATATCGTGACCTGAAACCGGAGAATATCCTGCTCAATCATGATGGGCATATAAAAGTTGCCGACTTTGGCTTTGCAAAGGAATGTGCAAACACAACGTGGACGTTGTGCGGGACACCTGATTATTTAGCGCCTGAGGTGAGTTGTTGTGTTGCTTCCCGTTTCCCTTCTGATCTCGGTTGATCTAGATTGTCAGCCAACAGCGTTACAACAAAAGTGTTGACTGGTATGCACTTGGGGTGCTTATCTTTGAGATGCTGTCGGGATTTCCACCTTTTCATCAGCCAGACGGTAACCATGCCGTCCTATACGAAAAAATCCTGGCAGGACCATCATTCATTCGATGGCCCACGGAATTCAATGTTCTTGCTACCGATCTTATCATGAAGTTAATGGAAAGCGACCCTTCTAAGCGATATGGCAATCTCAGGAATGGTTCAAGAGATGTTTTCCATCATGACTGGTTTAAGGAAGTTAACTGGGAAATGCTCCAAAACCGGCAAATCACAGCGCCGTATGTGCCGAATATTAGCGGTGAGGGCGATGCCAGCGCGTACGTGACCTTCATTCAAGTCGGGCGGCCCTTATGTCAATGACCGTCGGATTCGCAGATTTGATTTATACCCCGAGGATAACGTTGTGTATGGATTGGATGCTCCCGATCCACACGGATACGAATTTTCTGACTTTGAATATACCTCGAGAAGCCAACTATAAGGCTATAGACGGATGACGGGCCGTGTCTGAGTAGATTGCTACCCTGGGTGACCGACCGAACGTGTTGCATTCTGACTTGACATAGACACATTTTATACCAGGATGTTGTACGATGATAGCTTGTAAGTACTGTAACACGAAGCAGAGAGGCGATCAATGTTTACGATCCAAACAATCACATCCAGACATCCGAAAAATAATGCCGTACCCACTCGTTCTTTCTTCCAAGTACTGGCCTCCTTTGCATTAACGCTGGCTGGACATTTTCAAGACGTTTTCAGTGCTTGTTTTGCATTTGAACCATCCAAGAAGCTTCTCAAACCGTCCAGGATCTGCAAAGATCGACTGTTAGACCCGTTGTGCAGACTCGTGGCGGAACCATACTCGCCAGCCGTGGTCCATAAGTGCCTCAAAGGATACGCTCGATGTCGCATAAGACGTTAGCCGAGGATACGAAGAAGGAGGATCAGTGCAATGGGAGTATTGCAGTGTCGACTCGCAGTCATGGGAAGACGGCTCGTAGGTCGGGTGTGGATGCTGTGAATGGAAAGATGGCGGAGAATGGAGGTCATCCTGCTGTGGCAGACGGTAACGCAGATGGGGAAGAGATTTCAGAAGCTCAGAAAGTGTCCCTGTTGGCCGAAAAACAGTCGCAGTTGCAGGAGGTGGTAGACAAGCATGACACCTTGGTATGTCGTTCATTCGTCTAGAAAATGTTCATCTATAACAATCTACAGGTACGAGAAGTTTTTCATATGGAGAACTTCCGTATGATGCTCGAGTTCGATCCAGCCGTGAGTATATGCGAAATGATATCCTATCGTTTAATGTCTCACATGCTATTAATATGCAGGAAGCAAAGGCGGAGAATTCTCAGGTGTTTCAAGAGGTGAGGCTCTTGGTTTGGCCTATTTAGGTATCACTTACAAGTTTCCTTCTAGTTCAAAGATCAATACGATTTGCTGGAGAAGGCCAGCACACCCTCCAGTCCGGCGCGTTCCACAAGAAGAGCTCATTCCGAACGTAGACAAGTTGTTTCCCCTACAATCTCGGCGCCAACTACTCTAAGCTCCATGCGATCACTCTCTAAAAATGTACATAAACCAAAGACGTCGAAGAGTGCGAGAAATTCATTTGGAGCCACAACTAAACGTGAACGCGAGAAAGGGAAATCAAGAATCGTTGAATCCGAAGATGATGAAGTTGAGGCCGATGTGCTCCAGCATCCTATCCGTCGGAGAGCATTTGCCAGCGATGTGATATCAACAAGCAAGAGGAAGCTGCGGGGAGTTCCCGGTAACGAGAGCCCGAGTAATCGTGGCAGGAACAAGCATGCTACTGGCCCTAGTGTAGCACCTCGCCGGAGCGAACGCCACAAAGTTCTGGGTAATGGTGCTGCAGTTCCACAGGACGATGATATGTCGGGAGAGGAATCACTGGTAATGCAATCTTACATGCTTGATTGACGTGCTTCTCAATTTCCAATCTAGGACGTAATACCCGCTACTCCTACCAAACGTTCGGCTTACCAAGTCAATGGGTTGCCCGAGCCTCCAAAGTTCAAAATCAAGCGGATTAAGCTTATCGTCCGCCGTCCTTTGCCCGTCATATCTCATCCTGCCCAAAGACCCCCGATGCCAAAGTTTGGATCTTCGCTGCATGGTTTCTTGTCATCCTATTTCTCCCCGTTCGAGAAAGTTATTGAAGAAGCTGCGTTGGAGCGGCAAATTAGGAAAGAAGCAGTTTTACTTGAGCGCACATACAAGTTGAGGCAGGAGGGCCGTTTTCCTCCTGCTTCTGCGGACATAACGCCGGAAACGCTTGCCGAATTGCGTGCATCTGTGGCCTCCAAACGCACTTCGAAAGATATCTGGGACCATGTAGTAGAATCTGCCACTGCGTATGCACGCACCAGGAAACGTGCTGTTGGACCACATATTGCAGGGCAAATCGCTGCCAGGATTAAGGCCTATTGGGAAGCGCAAGAAGCGAAGAAGGAAAAATCGAGGGTGTCAACAGAGAAGCAGTTACGCATCTTGGCTAGAGACACAATAAGGATGGTTGTCAATGAGTGGAAGAAAGCTGTTTTCGTGCGTATTTCGCATCTCTATGCATGGCCTTTACTTAGCGTTTCATATAGCATATCCGCGAAAAGGGAAGGTTGAGATATGAAGAAGAAGAACGAAGACGAGGTCACGAACATCTTGATGCTATTCTCAATCAGTCTGGGTATATTCTAAAGACGCAGCATGGAGATCTTTTACGAGGTGGGACTTCACGATCCAGGAGTCATTCAGCTGCGGTCTCAGAACACGAGGAGGAGGAACTTGAAGAAAGCGAGAGTAGTGGTGGAGAAGAGGAGGAAGATGATGATGAAGGGCAAGTACAGCGGCGGGACGAGGATGAAATACAGGATGAACTGATGGTAGACGACTCGGACGGTGGGCAGGAAGAAGCCGCGGATGCAGATGACGAAGACGATGGGTTCGACACTCATATGTTACTTGGGGATGGGATCTTGGGAGAGCCTCCAGATCAGCAGGATGCTTTTGCTTCCCCGGAAGACAACATTCATGACGTTGCGCCCGAGCGTGACAGTTCATCCCGCCAAACGTCGCCATCTGTCGCCACACCGCATTTATTCGGTGAAGGTACCGAGGACGAGATAAGTTCGTCTTTAGGTCCCCCAAAGTTATATCAAGACGAGGAAGTTGGACAAGGCGATGCACATGCAGGGGATATCGTTTTTCCATCGCCCAAGTTACCCGGCCCCGATTCTACTCTGGAGACGATTACGGAACAAGATATTTCCGTCGGTGTTCCAATACCCGATGTCACGCCTGTTGTGGAATTTGCGGAATCTCGAGAACAGATCGCGTCTCTAGAGCAGAAAACTGTAAACGAAGAAGCTGCAGCGGAAGACAGTGATGACGAAGACGGTGATCCGCGAATACCTGCATACCTTGAGCCTTACGCAGTTGCTCCTGTTGATTGGGACCCAAATAGTCGAATCACACCACCTCTTCTACTCCGCGGCGTCCTACGACCGTATCAACAAGCTGGACTAGAATGGCTCACAAGTCTTCATTCAAATCATCTTAATGGTATCTTGGCCGATGAAATGGGTCTAGGGTACGTTCGTCAGTCGCATTGACCTGTACCTTTCTCTGAAGTAATGATGGCAGGAAAACGATTCAGACTATCGCTTTATTGGCACACATGGCATGTGATCGAGGCATCTGGGGCCCGCATCTTATCGTGAGTGTAATCATTCGTGTTTCTTCCATGATATGCTAAATCTTTTTGTAGATTGTTCCTACTAGCGTGTTGTTGAATTGGGAGATGGAGTTCAAGAAGTTTCTCCCAGGTTTCAAAATCCTCAGTTATCATGGCTCCACAAAACATCGGAAAGAGCTGCGCCAAGGATGGAACGATAAGCATCGCTTTAACGTATGCATCACTTCGTATACATTGGCAAGCCGAGACGCGCACATATTCAAGCGAAAACCATGGTACTATATGGTTCTAGACGAAGCGCATATGATCAAGAACTTCAAGTCAAATCGATGGAATACACTACTTATGTTCCGTTCGTTTCGAAGGCTGCTTTTGACGGGTACCCCGTTGCAGAACAACTTGACAGAATTGTGGGCGCTCCTGAAGTTTCTCATGTCAGGCGCCAATTTTGCCAACCTCAAGGAGTTTGCCGACTGGTTCTCAAGTACGTGACCTGTCAAGGCAACCATCACAGGATTTGACAATCGTTTATAGATCCACTTGAAAAAGCAATTGAGATGGGAAACGTTCTGGACGATGAGACAATGCAACGCGTTTCAAAGCTTCACACCGTTTTACGGCCCTATTTGCTCCGACGACTGAAACGTGATGTTGAGAAAGAACTACCCAGCAAATTTGAGCATCTTGTTCTATGCCCCCTCTCCAAGCGACAACGGTTCTTGTACGATGAATTCATGTCAAGAGCACAAACGCGGGACGCTCTGCAGTCGGGCGTGTATCAGAAGATTGCAAATGTCCTTATGCAACTTCGCAAAGTTTGCAACCACCCAGATTTGTTCGAGGTTCGACCCATAGTCACATCATTCGCGATGGCTCGGTCTGCAGTTGCCGACTATGAAATCAAAGAACTCTTACTGCGGCGGCAGCTTCTTCGAGACGACGAAGAGTGTGTTAATCTGGGATTGCTTGGGCTGCAGTTCGTTCAAGATCAGAGTAAGCCATTGATAATGGCCTTGGAGACAAAACGCCTCGATGCAACGTCGCAGCTGACAAATATCGCCGAAGTACCTGAAGAACCTCCACCTAAGGATATGAGGACGATTGATGGATTTCGGGCCTATTCGGAGTATATGAGCCGCAGTCGAACTGCTGCGCGCATTGCGCATATGGCGTACCTCAATCATCACCGGTGCAACTCTTTGCCCATCTATAGCCAGGAACTCATTACCACCATCCGGCGCATGTATCAACCTATTCTCCCTTCATCTGCCGTTGATGACCGTCGTCAATATCTCGAAATCGGCAAACTATGGGGTTCTGCTGTGCTATCATATCACGCACGCGAAGATGCTACGGCCAATTACATCAATCGATTTGCATTCATTACTCCGTCAGCTGTGGCTCTCGATCTTCCACGGATCGCACTTTCAGGGTATGAGCACATTGTCATGCGCCAACCTGTAGAGTTTGACCAAACCCTCCATCGGGCGGCTGTCAAACTTCAAATAGCTTTCCCAGACCCTTCGCTACTTCAATATGATTGCGGAAAACTCCAGCAGTTAGCCCGGCTATTACGTGAAAAGAAAGCTGGTGGTCACCGTATTCTAATATTCACGCAAATGACGAGAGTCTTGGACATTCTGGAGATATTTTTGAATTTCCATGGATATCTGTATCTCCGTTTGGATGGCGCAACCAAGATCGAAGATCGGCAATACATCACTGAACGCTTCAATGCAGACAACCGCGTATTCTGTTTCATTTCTTCGTCCAGATCTGGTGGTGTTGGAATCAAGTACGTGGGATCTACCTATTGGTGTACTTTCCGAGACTAATTTGTTGTAGTTTGACAGGCGCCGATACCGTGATTTTCTATGACAGTGATTTCAACCCTCAAATGGATAGGCAATGCGAAGATCGGTAAGTTCCGTTTGTTGACATCAAATTTAATCGTATTATTGACACGAACTGTTTAGCGCTCACCGTATCGGACAGATACGTGACGTGCACATCTATCGGTTTGTCTCTCAGTTCACCGTCGAGGAAGCAATGCTCCGGAAAGCAAACCAGAAGCGATCACTGGACGATTTGGTAATACAAAAGGGCGAATTTGACTGGCGATCATTATTCAAAGATGAAGGAGCATTAACCCGGGCGCTTGAAGAGTTTGAAGATACAGAAGATGCCCATGCTGCTGCGATGGCAGTTAGGGAAGAAATTGTTATGGGCGATGCTGATGAAGCTGATTTCGCCGATGATGGCGTTAATGCGACGGTGGACGTTTCCGAACCGCCCATCAATGATCTTCCTCAAGAGGTACTAGCCGAGGCAGAAGACGAGGCAGGAGAAGAACAAGGAGGGACCACCATTGACTACATGATCTCATTTGTAGAACAAGACTATGATTTCTTCAAGGATTGGAGAGTATAATTTATATACATAGTGTACCCCTTTACATAATGTACAAGACTTGCAGTGAAATATAATACATGATTAACATTAGCTGAATGTTACATATATGCCAAGAAGACCTTCCATAGTGTTTAGTTCAAACCAAAAAGTGTTTTATGTTCAGGAGTCACCCACCAATCATATTGTCATGTGAGAAGGTTGATAATTTTTTCCATTTTTTCTTCATATGGTGTAAACATGTCACCAAATTCTGATGCATTACCTGGAGACTTCAAGGGATGTGACTCTGACACATCCCCTGAATCCTTTGTTGTGTTTAAGACAACATCAAGGATAATCTTGTTGATGTCAGCATCAAGGAACTAAACACTTGTTAGAATGTCATTAAAAAGGAAGAGAGAACAACCTTTTGGTAGAGAATATCAACTTCTTTATGTTGAAACAATGGTAACTTGACCTTTGGTGATACAGGCTCTGGTGATGTAGAATTATGAGGTGTAGGCATCTGGAATGGTTCTGTTGGACTTGGAGGCTCCGATTCTGAATGGCACAAATTATCCATAATCCATGTCTTAATATCCTCAACATCTGCTTTAAGTAGGAGAGCCCATGTTGATATCACTTTGTCAGCCACAGGATATTGCTGCCCTTGTGAAAGAACTTTGAGATGTTGTATTGAATCAGGGGTGAGTGATGGATAGACTTCGAGACAGATGAGTTAAGCAAACCTAAGACATGGCCTGGCAAAGGGACAACTTGAATGTGCACATACATATGTTAGTCTGCGTGGCTCTCCGCTTCCGGTAGAACCATGTGTTGAGTCTGTGCATGTCAAATAACTGACAGCCAGGCACTTCCTTTTAATAATCATTAGCTGCGTATGACAATGTGATGGCACATCAGGTCAACCTGCACTTGATGTAATAACTCCTTTGCCTCGGCATCATTTGGTTGTCTTTTGTGTAACGAGTAAAAAGCTAGTAACGTCATAAATCTGTCACTAAGTAAACACGAAGGTCCGGTACCTTCAAGTACTACAATGCCAGCCACTTTTATTCGTGGTTTCCTCTGTTTTCCTTCATGATTATCCCGTGAAAGGTTGGAGCTCATGGTGAGGGAAGGGAACGATATCGTAAACTGAACCAAATACTGACCAAGCCACATGATCGTGACGTAATACAATCGATAAGCTTCGATAAGATGTTATACTGAACTTTGGAAGATCATTTTATCAAACAAATTCTTCCTGCTTTCACAGTCACAATTCCGGCCCCCGACGGCTAGATATCAGATAAAACTGCATTCTGTGCACACTGGCATCCGTCACCATGTCACCCGGCACCAGGTTCTTCAGAGGTCACAAGTCCAGGTCGGTTGAAGGTTCTGCACACCTTCGGCACTCCGAGTTTGGCCGGCCTTATCACATTGAGGAGGAAAATCTGATTAGAGTTGCCCCGCAGCAACGGCTCTTGTCTTAGATCGGCATGCTTTTTGCCTCTGAGGGCCAATACGATTGGCGATCGATGATACCATGTCCCAAAGAGGCTTCCTACGAGCTTTTCGTCGTCTATGTTATGCCACGTAGGCAGGAGTACGGAATGAGAGGGCTCAGAGGGGCTCAGCCGCTCAGGTGGTACCGGCATTAGCCGAATCCCCGATCGTCGCTGGCTCTGGTTTACCTTAGTCACTCTCGTCCTTTTCCGCCATCTCAGATGAGAACAGTTCTTGCATTGCACGGGCAAGTTTCTTTGTCCCCGAACAGAACGCATGCTCAAGGGAGCACTGAAGATTTACCCAGAATGCAAATATCTTTAGCAAACGAGTTAATTCTTTTTACATATCTCCATGATGCGAAGCTGAGACATAAAGACTAGCTCGGCGCATTACGCAAAGAGTGCGGCAAAGATGTCGAACTAGGTTACCGTCTCATTCTGATGAAATGAACCTCGTGTAATTACGCCACTGCTCAGTTTTTGTCGATGCCCCTATGGTGCTACAACCAGCGGACCTCGACAGTTTGTCAGCTCAGCAACAGGTTCTGGAGGGGTTGGCGTCTGCTGAAGCTTCAACCGCGGCCGAGGACCCTGCGTTAATGCCACGAGCCTGGTGGAAGTCCAACAAGGAGCGCACTATCTTTACTGGAATCGAAGACTCCATTATGATGATTCGTGATGTGCTAAAGCAACGTAAATTCGATGTGTGTTCTTTTTTCCCCTTACGAATGTTTGATTTCTGGACATTACTTACGTTCGCAGGGCGTTCTTGGGTTCAGGTTAAATTGACAGTTTCTTCGACCTTTAGCTCCAGCTGACTTTTCATAGTCAGGGTGCTGCGTTCGCAGCTGTCATAGCAGCTCTGGTACAGCACGCATATCTCCACCGGAAGGTTACATTGTTTGATGCAACGTGTACAGCTAGAGCGACCTCATTCATATCCTCCATTCCTCATTGATGGGGAACCTCCTCATCCACCACTGTGTGTTTCAATGATCGCCGCGCGGTACCGAATGCTTATCATATTCCACAGGAAGTTTTGTATTGCGATTTCTGGATATAAACCTGGTGGAGATATCTGTGAACAGATCTTCTCACCTTCATATTCCACTCCAACTCTCCATGTCCTTGGAAAGACTGATGTCGTGGTGGTGGAGGAACGGTCCAGGCAATTAATCGAGGTGTCCAGCGGCAAGCGTGTGGAAGAGCATGTTGGTGGTCAGTCAATCTATCAAATGCTTTGCGTTAATGTAATTGACATGAATCGCAGGTCATTTCGTCCCCTCCAACGGGAAGTGGAGGAAATTCCTATGCGCGTACATGAAAAACCCGGGAGTTGACGTGCCGTCTCCGGGTTTATCCGCTTCGGGTACAGCAACACCTATCGAGATTAACAGCGCGGGTCAGCGATGCTGAAACTCTGACGGTACTTGACAGCTTCTTAAGCTTCATCATAGATTGGACTGACCAGATACACGAAGCCCGCCGCCATCTTAGAATAAGTCCCATCAAGTCCTGTGCCGTTATGCACGTCCCACGCAAACCGAGTATCAGGAAGTTGTCCCTTTTCTAGTCTTTATATAGAACTAACTAGCTACGATTGTGTAAAGTGCTTATGTTAAACCGCGGAAGCGATATATCATCAGGATCCTGGATTCGCATGATGCTACGGCGACAAGCCTTCCTTTGACATGTCGAGCACAGACGACATGAATCAGACTGGGCATATGGTGATCTGCATGGTTCTGGGAAGCGGGGGAACTCATATAACGTACTCTAGAGTCTAGACGCCTATTAGATGAGATCTCTTGATGTAACATGCTCTGATGTGACAGCGTGACGGTCCAATCAACAGACGCATACAAAGAAATAGCCGTCGATATTGGGGTTGCTTGAGACGATACCTTTCTCTTGCCTTCTGCTCTTCATCTTCCACTCCTGTTCAACGGTCAAAGTAGAATATGGCTCCCTGGTCACCGCAACCTGCGGGGTTGCATGAAATTGTGCAGACAATTCATGACTCCACCGACATGACTGTCGTTGTGCAGCGAACCATCACCCAAGTCCGTGCGCCATCCCATTCGTCGTGTGCTTTCCATACTTACCTGGCCATGTGTGCATTTCTCTAGAAATTAAATCAATTCACGCGTGCGCCGGAGTACATCGCCTACCTAGCTTACATTCTCAGTCAAATGACGCAAGAGGAAGAACGCATCCGTACCATTGCGGGCTATCTTCTAAAGAACAATGCAAGACTTGCTATTTCTGCCCCTCCAGAGGTGGTGGAATATGTCAAAGTTGCTGTCCTCCAAGCATTCAATGATCCCTCAATTATGGTTCGAAACGCCTCCGGTCAAGATATTGTTGCCTTCCTCGGTGTTTTAGAACCCAGAAACTGGCCAGAGTGCCTACAGCAACTCGTGCACACACTTGATTCAACCGATCTAGATAGGCAAGAGGTATGCCCGAATTTCACGTTTCTGAAGCAGGCGCGACCTTGTAAATCAAAACTGAGGTTATTTTGGTCGTCTATTGGCTAGACATTGCGAGGATCCGTGATGGATGATAGCTAACTTGTTTTTTCTACTTTTCTGGCTCAATGCATCGTATGGGGTATTCTTTTGCTGATTTATTATTTTAGGCGGCATTTAACGTCTTGGAAAAGGCGTGCGAGGACTATCCTCGAAAGCTGGACGTTGAAATTAGTGGCATACGACCTCTCGATTACATGATCCCAAAATTTTTGTCCCTGTCCGAGCACCCTTCGGCCAAAATACGGTCACATGCTGTGGCTTGCCTTTCATTTTTCGTCCCTGCGAACTGCCAATCTTTGTTGGTCCATATTGACAGTTTTATTGCCTGCCTTTTCAAGCGAGCTTCCGACGAGGACCCCGCAGTTCGGCGTCATGTATGCCAAGCGCTTGTGCTACTCCTGGCGGCGAAACCTGAAAAGCTTATGCCGGAAATGGCTAATGTGGCGGAATACATGCTATATTCCACAAAGGACAAGAATGAAAATGTCGCGCTGGAAGCATGTGAATTCTGGCTGACGTTTGCCGAGGATGTTGATTTGGCACCATACTTGCATCCACTTTTGGGAAAGGTAGCGCCCGTGTTGTTGGATTGTATGATATATGGAGAAGATGATTTGCTATGGTTGGAGGGTGATGCAGAGGATGCAGATGTGCCTGATAAAGACTCGGACGTTAAGCCTCGACATTACGGTGGCAAAACACACGGATTGGAACGCGATATGAACGGTGATGCCTCGGCACAACCTAAAACTCGACTTGGCGCTTACGGAGAGGAAATCTATGACTCCGATGAGGAAGAGGATTACGATCTGGATGACGATGAATTTGCAGACGAAATGTCAACTGAGTGGAACTTGCGGAAATGTGCCGCTGCTGCGTTGGATGTTCTAGCCGTTCGTTTTGGCGGAGACTTGTTGAATGTGTTGCTCGAGCCGCTCAAGAATAAGCTCTGGAGTAGTGAATGGTTGGAAAGAGAAAGTGCTATTCTTGCATTGGGCGCTATGGCTGAAGGTATGTAGCCGTAGCCCATCATTTGCATCTTAATGATTCTCTTGTCAGGGTGTATCGAGGCCATCGAACCACATCTACCAACCCTAATTCCATACCTAATCAGCACTTTAAACGATTCTAAGGTCGGTATTTCCTGAATACATGGAAAAGCCTCCTCACTCCGGACTTCCAGCCTCTCGTGCGCTCAATTACGTGCTGGACGCTCGGTCGATACGCAAGTTGGTGCACACAACCAATTTCAGAAGAGCACAAGAACCTTTATTTCATACCCACCATGGAAGGGGTAAGGTCTTAAGCACATTAATGAATGTATATTCATTTCATCCGTTTGTAGCTTCTTCGAATGGTGTTGGACAACAACAAAAGAGTGCAGGAAGCAGGTTGCAGTGCATTTGCCACGCTAGAGGAAGACGCTGGTCCCGAAATTGCACCCTACCTTGACCCTGTACTTCGAAATCTGGTGTTCGCATTCGAGAAATACCAACACAAGAATCTGCTGATACTCTATGATGCTGTGGGTACATTGGCTGACGCCGTGGGGCGGGCACTTCAAAATCCACTGTATGTCGACATACTTATGCCTCCACTCACGGGGAAGTGGGCGAAGCTACGGGACGATGACGAGGATCTTATTCCATTACTGGAGGTTCGTATAGTACATTTCATCCATTGTTAGTCAAACTCAAAACATGTTGATAGTGCCTGGCATCCGTGACAATCGCCATGGGACCGGCCTTCCTGCCATATGCCGGTCCTGTGTTCAATAGATGCAACAGCCTTATTCACCACTCTCTCTTGCAATATCAGCAGTATCAACAGAATCCTGACCTCGACGA
>WNGI01003354.1_pt1 | contig 14529 bp, 12 predicted proteins | sample 5400621 | NCBI WGS metagenome assembly WNGI01 (sample SAMN13153374, study PRJNA577476) | soil metagenome | isolation source: 20 cm soil or saprolite under Garry oak tree replicate 1 | place: USA:California | collected 2016-06-15 | reverse complement strand
CTGCATGATCTCCTCGACGAGCCCCCGCAGCTCGGCCTCGAGCTCGTCCGACTGCTCGCGCGTCTTGCCCTCTGCGTAGATGTGCACGACCGGCTCGTCCGGGTCGGGCAGCACCTGCGCCCAGCCGCGTCGGTCGATGACCTTGATCCCGTCCAGCAGGTCGAGCTTGCGGTTGCGCAGCCGCTCGGTGAGCACGCGCATGACGGTCCCCTTCAGCGACCAGGGGCACGGGAGCTGCCGGTGGACGAGCGTGCTCGCTGGGAGCTCCGAGACGAGCTCCGAGAGCGGCTTGTCCATCGGCGCTAGCAGCTCGAGCAGCTTGCAGAGGCTCGCGACGGCGTCGTAGGCGGGCAAGAACTCCGGAAAGACGTAGCCGCCGCCTACCGCGCCGGCGAAGATGACGCCGTCCTCGGCCGCGGCCTTGGTCAGCTCGGCGAGCGAGGCCGGGGTGCGGATCACCTCGAGCTTGCTCCCCTTGACCATCTGCTCGACGCGGCTCGTGACCGTGACCGGGAACGCGAGCTTGCCGCGCCGGCCGTTGGTGCCCATCAGGCGCAGGAAGAGCAGCAGCGCCTGCTCGACGGGGATCTCGCGCGCCTGCTCGTCAATGAGGAAGAGCCGCTCGCCCGCCCGGTCGAACGCGACGCCGAGGTCGGCGCCGATCGCGTTGACGAGGCGTTTCGCCTGGCCGACCGACTCCCGCAGCGACGGCGTTCCCTGCGTGCCCTCCTGCGAGAACCCGTGCGCGCTGACCGCCTCGACGCCGAGCGGGCCGAGGACGAGCGGCAGGACGAACGAGGTGGCGGAGTAGCCGTAGTCCACGACGATCCGGAAACGGCGCGCCTTGATGGCCTCCCGGTCCAGCGCCGAGAGCAGGTCCTGCGCGTAGCTCTCGCTGACCCGGGCCGGATACGTCACCCGGCCGACGGCGTTGAACGCGGCGCGCCGCAGCTCGTGGCGCGTGAAGTGCTTCTCGATCTCCTTCTGGAGGCCGGAGGTGAGCTGGATTCCGGGCTGCTCGTAAAAGCGGATCTGGAGCATCTCCGGATCGGCGTAGCTGACGGCGACGTGGAAGCCCGCGTCGTAGCCGTGGGTCTTCAGCAGGTGGCGGCTGACCGCCGACGGGAGCACGCGCAGGTCGGCGACGTCGACTCCGGTCGAGTTGAGGCCGGAGATCATTGCGCGCTTGATCAGACGGCAGGCGGCGGGCGACTCCCGGCTCGCGACCACGCGCGCACCGCGCTTCAGGGCGGTGCCGAGGGCGGCGGCGAGGCGCACGGCTGCCTCGGGCGTGAGGTCGACGTTGACGAGGCCGGAGACGCCGTCAGCGCCGAACAGGTGCGAGGAGGCCCGCGACTCCCAGATCAGGCTCTCGTGAATCTGGGCGCCGGTCTCGACCTCCTTGTACGGGTAGATCCGCACGCCCGGAAACACGGCGCTCTGGGCGCCGAGCGTGACCTCGTCGCCGATCGCCGCACCCTCCTGGACGTGCGCGTGGGCCCTGATATCGCAGTTGCGGCCGACCACGGCGCCTTCGAGCCGGGCGCTGCGGCCGACGTGCGTGGAGGCGTCGATCACGGAGCGCTCGGTCCGGGCCCGCTCGAGCAGCGTCACGCTGGCCGAGAGCACCGAATACGCGCCGACGGTCGCATCCGGCGCGATGCGGCAGTAGTTGCCGACGAAGGCCGGTCCCTCGATCGCCGCGAGGTCGTCCACCTCCACTCCCTCCCCCAGCCAGACGTTGCCGCGCAGCCGGATCCCGGGGATGTTGAGGCGGACGCGCTCGTCCAGGGCGTCGAAGTTCGCCTGGCGGAACTGGTCGAGGTTCCCGATGTCCTGCCAGTAGCCCTCGAAGACATGGCCGTAGAGGGGCCGCCCCATCTCCAGCAGGAACGGGAAGAGCTCCTTCGAGAAGTCGTACGGACGGTCGGACGGAATGTGGTTGAGGACCTCCGGGTCGAGCACGTAGATCCCGGTGTTGATCGTGTCCGAGAACACCTGGCCCCAGGACGGCTTCTCGAGGAACCGCTCGATCCGGCCCTCCTCGTCGGTGACGACGATCCCGAACTCGAGCGGGTTCTCGACCGACTTGAGCCCGATCGTGACCGCGGCCCCCTTCTCCTGGTGCGTCTGCACGATCTCGCTCAGATCGACGTCGCAGAGGGCATCGCCGGAGATGACGAGGAACGGCTCGTCCAGCTTCCCGCTCGCGAGGCGGACCGAGCCGGCCGTGCCGAGCGGCGACTCTTCGACGGAGTACTCGACCTCGAGGCCGAGCGCTTCGCCGTCGCCGAAGTAGCTCCGGATCGCCTGCGGCATGAACGCGACGGTCACAATCACCTCGTCGAAACCGTGCTGCTTGAGCAGCTCGACGATGTGCTCCATGCACGGCTTGCCGACAATCGGCACCATCGGCTTGGGCTGGTTCGAGGTGAGCGGGCGCAGGCGCGTGCCCTCGCCGCCTGCCATCACGACGGCCTTCACGCCGGCCTCACCTCGCGCCGGGCCTTCAGCAGGTAGCCGGCCAGCGCGGCCGCGGCCAGCCCGAAGCCGGCCCAGAAGATCCAGAGGGGCCAGTCGGTGCCCTTGCGCGTCACGAGCAGGAACGCCAGCGATGCATAGAGCAGCCACGTCGCCGCCTTGCCGGCCAGGTTCACGGAGAAGTCGTAGCCGCGGTCCACGACGAGCTTGTACCCAGCGACGAGCGCTACATCACGTGCGGGAATCGCCAGCGCGACCCAGGGCAGCCGGCCCGCGTGCCAGAGCAGGATCACGGCTGCGTCGATCATCAGGCGGTCGGCCAGCGGATCGGCGATCTTGCCGAACGCGGACTCCACACGCCAGAGACGGGCGAGCCAGCCGTCGATCTGGTCCGTGACTCCCGCGACCCCGAAGATGATCGCCGCCGGCCAGCTGTGCCCACCGTCCGAGGCCAGCACGAGCGCCACGAAGGCGGGGATCATCGCCAGCCGCGCGATCGTCAGCGCATTTGGGATCCACCCCATGCTGAAAGGATACGGCGGTCGTGGCGACCCTCACGCTGCCCGGCTTCGTCAACGCGCACAGCCATGCGTTTCAGCGGGCCTTGCGCGGCCAAACCGAGGGCGCGGACTTCTGGGGCTGGCGCGAGTCCATGCTGGACGTGGCCGGGGGACTGTCCCCGGATCAGGTGCGTTCGGGCTACGTCCAGGTTTACCGGGAGATGCTCGCGGCCGGCTATACGGTCGTCGGCGAGTTCCACTACCTCGGGCTGGCGGAGGCGCACGCGGCGGTCGAGGCGGCCGCGGAGGCCGGGATCGAGATCGTGCTGCTGCTCACGGCCTACGGGCGCGGCGGGCTCGAGCGCTTTCGGCAAGCCTCGGCGGCTGACTACCTCTCGCAGCTCGAGGAGGTGCGGGCGACCGGAGTGCGCGTCGGCCTTGCCCCCCACTCCGTCCGCGCCTGCCCGCGCGACTGGCTCGAGGAGCTCGGCCGCTACGCCGCCGCGGAGAGGCTGCCGCTGCACGTGCACGCCGACGAGCAGCTGCGCGAGATCGAGGAATGCCTGGCCGAGCACGGCCTGCGCCCGATCGAGCTGCTTGCCGAGACCGGCTGCCTCGGCCCGCATGCGACGGTCGTGCACGCGACCCACGCGGACGCGCACGAGCTCGATCTCCTGGCCGAGGCCGGCTCGCGCGTCTGCGTCTGCCCGACCACCGAGGCGAATCTCGGCGACGGCTTCTGCCCGGTGGAGGAGATCTGCCAGCGCGGGATCGGCATCTGCATCGGCTCCGACTCGAACGTGAGGATCGATCCCCTGGAGGAACTGCGGGAGCTGGAGGGCATCGCGCGACGCCGCACCGGCAAGCGCGGCGTCCTCTCGGTCTCGACCCTCCTCTGCTGCGGCGCCGACGAGGGAGCCGCAGCCCTAGGGGTCGAGCGCTGGCCCGATGTCGAAGCCGATCTCGAGCACCGGTCGCTCGCGGGCGTCGAACTCGGCGACGTCCATGCGGCGCTCGTCCTAGGCTGCGGCGCAGAAGTCTTCGCCTGAACTTTTTCCACAGCCCCTGCAGGTTTTCCACATCGATGCGCATGTTCTGTGGATTTCGCGCATCGATTGCTGCAGATGGAGCAATTACGGCGCCGGACTCGTCCTCCTTCCGCTCTCGTCGGCCGCAGACGAGGCAGCAGTGGCCGTCGCCCCGTTGCCAGAGCACCCGGAAGGAGACACGCCGATGCGGCCGCTGAAGATCCTGATTGCAGATGACCATGGCTTGATGCTCGAGGCGATCAAGCTCGCCCTTGAAAACGAGTCCGATTTCGAGATCGTGGGGGAAGCCGAATCGGGCAGCCAGATCCTCCCGCTCATCAACCAGACGGGCCCGGACCTAGTGCTCCTAGACCTTCTGATGCCCGGAATCGACGGGATCACGTGCATCAAGCTCATCCGCAAACGGTGCCCCTGGGTGAGGACGATCGTCCTCTCGGCCCACGACTCCGATGAGGTGGTCGAGGCGGCACTCGAAGCGGGCGCGGATGCCTTCATCGGGAAGAGCGTGGATCCGGCCGACCTCGCCGCCGCCCTGCGGCAGGCGCTCGAGAAGCCCCTCGCGAAAGCGATCGGACGGGCAAGCCGGGGTCATCCCGCCGTCGAGGAGGCAGGTCTGAGCGGGCGCGAGCTCGACGTTCTGCGGGCGCTTGCCGAAGGGAAGTCGAACAAGGAGATCGCCCAGGGCCTCTGGCTCGCGCAGCAGACGGTGAAGTTCCACCTCACGAACATCTATCGCAAGCTCGACGTGAGCAGCCGCACCCAGGCTGTCAACTGGGCCTATCGCCACGGCCTCGTCGACCTGCCAATGACCGGCTCGGTCTCACAGAACGGAGGGCGATCGGCGACACCGACGCCAGCCCGCGCGAAAAACCTCGCCTGAGCGGGGCTTTTCTCATCGGGGCGCCGAGATTCGCTGAGGCCTGGAGGAGCTGCGGGAGCTGGAGGCTGCGGTTCCGACGTCTTCGTGAAGGGATAGACGCGCCAGCTCACCACAAGGAGACGGCGCCGAGCGCATCTATCTGTCCAGTAACGGAGAGCCGGGCGGCCGAATCGCCCGGGACCGCGGCATGGTCTCCTGGGGGAAGGGGCCACCCGACTCCCCCTTCCCCTACCCAGCCACCGAATCGTTTACGCGGGTGCGAGCGCTCGCCCAATGATTCTGCCCAAAGCAAACCTGGCGCAGCCTGCGAGGCATCGCTTGCGATGCCGTCCAAGAGGCCGTGCGGCTCAGCCGCGCGGCCGTTTCCGCTAACCAGGCTGTCAGCTAGAGTGCGCCCCTAAACGGGGCGTGGCGCAGCCTGGTTAGCGCGCTAGTCTGGGGGACTAGAGGTCCCGAGTTCAAATCTCGGCGCCCCGATACCGGAGACTTCGTGAGCGAGACTCAAAGTTGCGCAAGCGCGCTCCTCACGAAGTCCTGTTCTCTTGGTTAGCTAAAAACTGTCTTCACGCCGGCCTGGCCGTGCGAGATACTTGCGTGGTGCAGGCGGGTGCCGCCCCCGATACGATTCGCGTCCTGCTCGCGGATGAGCGCCCGCTCTTCGCGAATGCCGTTCAGACGATGCTCGCGACGCATCCGCGCTTCGAGCTCGTCGGGGTCGCCTTCGACGGAGAAGAGGCCGTGGATCTCGCGAACGAGCTCCTTCCGGACATCGTCCTGATCGACGCGGATCTTCCCGATCTCGACGGTCTCGAGGTGACTCGCAGGATCTGCGAGGGCTCCGCGCCGCGAATGGTGATCCTCACCGGCGCGGAATCCGACGTCGACGCCGTCGAGGCACACGACGCGGGCGCCGGCGCCTACTTGCCGAAAGCCCGTTCGGCAGCGGATTTGCTGGACACGCTCGAGTTCACGGCGCTCCTTCTGGACGCCGCGGACGCGCTTCCGCAAAAACCGAGCATCCAACCGTCCTAGCCCGCCACCCTGGCCTTTCGCGGGTGGGCGACGGCCGACGCGCGCATCAGACTTTCCATACGGAACCACATGGTGCGCTTGAAACTCCACGACCCGTCGGTGGCGCCAGAGCTGGTCTCCTTTCTGCGCCGTTGCCAGTGCGAGGTCAGACATCTCGGGCCGACGATGGTCGGCGTCGGCGTCGGCCACCCCGTCGATCCCGAGGCCGCCGCGCACCGGCTGCAGGACGGGCGCTGCTACTGCTGCGGCGAGCAGATCGAGCTCGTGCTCTTCCGGCTGGGCTCGCCGCGCTGCCACGACTGCCGCGAGAGCTCCGCCGCGATCCCGGCGAGAGCGAACGAGACGTGGACGCGGATGGAGGTCGAGTCCTACCTAAGGATCTGGCGTGTCCGCAATCCGGGCGCCCACGTCGAGCTCGTCGCCTGAGTCACCCCAAGCGCTTGTAGAGCCGGTCGATCAGATCAGGCATCGCCTCGAGCTTGCGCGTGATGACGCGCAGCCGGTACTCGCGGAAGTGCTCGGCCTCGACGTCGAGCGCCTTCGCCAGCTGGCGCACGACCTTGTCGGAGGGCACCGGCCGGTTGCCGTGGACGAGGTGGTTGAGGTAGCCGGCCGAGAGCTTCGTCTTGTCGGCGAGCGCGCGGTACGTCACGCCCGTCTCCCCCATCAGCCGCTCGATCGTCGGGCCGAACGGCTCCTCGCTGAAGCGCCGCCGCCTCGCCACTAGAGGCTGCCTCCCAGCTCGGCGATTAGCACGCGCCGCTCCTCGCCGGTGGACCGGTCGCGCACGTCGGCCGCGCCGTCCTCCGTGGTCTTCTTGCCCACCGTCACCCGCAGTGGGCACCCGAGCAGGTCGGCGTCGGCGAACTTCTCGCCGGCGCGCTGATCGCGGTCGTCGAGCAGCACCTCGGCGCCCGCCTCGTCGAGCATCCGCGCCGCCTCGTCCGACTGCTCCTCGACTCCCGGGAGCGCGACCACGTGCACGTCGTATGGCGCGATCGAACGCGGCCAGACGATCCCATTCTCGTCCTGATGCTGCTCAACGGCAGCCGCCATGATCCGGGCCGGACCGATCCCGTAGCTGCCCATGACCAGCGCCTTCTCGGAGCCGTCCTCGTCGAGGAAGCTCGCCCCCAGGGGCGCCGAATACTTCGTCTCGAGCTTGAAGATGTGTCCGACCTCGATCGCCACCTGCAGATGTAGATGCCCGCCGCAATTGGGACATGCGTCTCCTTCGCGAATTTCTCGCAGATCCGCGAAGCGGGGCTCGTAGTCGCGGCCGGCCTGGACACCGCGGAGGTGGACGTCGTCGCGGTTGGCGCCGACCACGTACTGGCCCTCGCGCAGCGTCTCGTCCGCGATCACCTCGACCGAGGCGCCGACCGGGCCGATCGAGCCGCCGGCGGCCCCGAAGGCCTGGCGGATCTCCTCCTGCTCGGCCGGCCGGAAGTCCTCGCCGAGGGCCTGGAGGAGCTTCATCTCGTTGAGCCGGTCGTCGCCGCGCACCAGGGCGAGAACGACGCGCCCGTCGGCCACGACGGGCATCGCCTTCGCCGTCGCGCGCGGGTCGACGCCGAGGAACTGCGAGAGGCCCTCGATCGTCCGCTGCCCAGGCGTCTCGACCTCATGCGGCTCGGGTAGCTCCTCGGGGAAGTCCGCTGATGAAGGCCGACCCTCGGCAATCTCGAGGTCGGCGGCGTAATCGCCGTTCTCGCAGGTCACGAGCGTGTTCTCGCCCGACCCGGAGGGCGCGAGGAAGTCCCTGCTGCCGCTCCCGCCCATGATCCCGGACTCGGCGGCGACCTCGTGCGCCTCCACCCCGCACCGTTCGAAAATCCGCTTGTACGCCTCCGAGTGCTTGCGGAAGCTCTGGTCGAGCCCGGCCTCGTCGCGGTCGAACGAGTAGCCGTCCTTCATGATGAACTCGCGGAGGCGGAGCAAACCACCACGCGGGCGCGGCTCGTCGCGGTCCTTCGTCTGGAAGTGGTACCAGATCTGCGGCAGATCCCTGTACGAGCGGATCTCTCGCCCGTGGAAGGCGACCGTCTCCTCGTGCGTGAGCGGCAGGACGTAGTCGCGGCCCGTGCGGTCCTTCAGGCGGAAGAGCTCCGGGATCGAGATCCGCCCTGTCGCCTCCCAGAGCTCGGCCGGTGTGAGGACGGGCATGAGGATCTCCTGCGCGCCGAAGGCGTCGAGCTCCTCCCGGATGATCTGCTCGATCTTCCGGTGGACGCGCCAGCCGAGCGGCAGGAACGTCCAGAGCCCGCCGGCGACCTGGCGAATGAAGCCGCCGCGGACGAGCAGCTTGTGCGAGACCGCCTCGGCGTCGGCGGGATCGTCGCGCAAGGTCGGAATAAAAAGCTCTGAAGCCCGGGCGATCACCGTTGCCCCGGCAGACTATTCGAGCGGGATCAGGCTCGCCTCGGCCATGGCGAGCGCCGCGGGCTTGGCCATCTTCAGGCGCTTCGGGCGGTGCATGCCCTCGGCGATCCACTTGTCGATCTCGTGGAAGAGCTCGTCGATCAGGATGTCGGACGAGACCTTCTTCAGGACGCGGCCGTGTGCGTAGACGAAGCCGACGTCCCGGCCGCCGGCGATGCCGAAGTCTGCGTCGCCTGCCTCGCCTGGCCCGTTGACTGCGCAGCCGAGCACGGCGACCTCGAAATGCTGCGAGTAGTTGCGGAGCCGCTCCTCGACTGTCTCGGCGAGCGTCTGCACGCCCACGTTGTCGCGGCCGCACGAGGGGCAGGCGATCATGATTGGCCCCCGCTCGCGCAGGCCCAGCGCCTTGAGGATCTCGTAGGCGGCCCGCACCTCCTCCACCGGGTCGGCGGTCAACGAGACGCGCACGGTGTCGCCGATCCCGTCCACGAGCAGCGCGCCCATCCCGACGGCGCTCTTGATCGAGCCCGAGTACGGCGTGCCTGCCTCCGTGACGCCGAGATGCAGCGGGTACGGCACCTTCGCGGCGAGCATCCGGTAGGCGCGGATCATCGTCGGGACGTGGCTCGACTTGACCGAGATCTTGAAGTCGTAGAAAGCGAGGCTCTCGAGCAGGCGCACCTCCTCGAGTGCGGCCTCGACGAGCGCTTCCGCCTGGTCGCGGTGCGCGACGTCCGTGAGATGCTTCGGCAGGGAGCCGGAGTTGGCGCCGATGCGCATCGGGATCCCGGCCCTCTGTGCGGCGCGGACGACCTCGGCGACCTTGTCCGGCCCGCCGATGTTGCCCGGGTTGATCCGGACCGCCGCGACGCCGCCCTCGATCGCCTTCAGCGCGAGGCTCGCGTTGAAGTGGATGTCCGCGATCACCGGGATCGGCGAGAGGCGGACGATCTTCGGCAGCGCTTCGGCGTCCTCGGTCTTCGGAACGGCGACCCGGACGACCTCGCAGCCGGCCGAGGCGAGCGCGGCGATCTGCGCCGTCGTCGCCTCGACGTCGTGCGTCTTCGTCAGCGTCATCGACTGGACGGCGACGGGCGCGCCGCCGCCGATCGCGACGTTTCCTACGTGGATCTGCCGTTCGCTCGGCACCGCGAGGAGTCTAGCCCCCGGTCAGTTTTCCCACGTCGTTCGAGAGCCCGATCACGTAGATGAACAGGATCAGAGCGATCCCGACCATCGAGACGCGCTCGTAGACCGCCCGGCCGACCGCCTTGCCGCGCACGCCCTCGACCAGCGAGAAGGCGATGTGACCGCCGTCCAGGGGCAACAGCGGCAGCAGGTTCAGGAGCGCGAGCGAGAGGCTGATCAGCGCGAGGATCGCGAAGTAGTCCCGGTAACCGCTGCTCGCCGCCTCGCTGGAGGTGCGCACGATCCCGACCGGGGTCGAGATCTGCTTCCGGTTCGCGGGCGAGGTGACGTGGACGAGCCAGTTCCCCATCGTCTTCGTCACGAGCCACGCGTCGCCGCTCGCCAGGTGTAGGGCGGCGACCGGGCCGTAGTGCTTGTAGCGGATCACAGCCGGACGGAAGCCGAGGATGTAGGTGCCGTTCTGCTTCATCGGCCGCACAGGCCCTAGCTCCCGATAACCGGGCGTGACCGAGATGACGAGCGGGCGGCCCTTGCTGTGCTGGATCGCGTTTCGCACCTGGGCGAACGTGCGCGTGGGCATGCGGTTGATGCCGACGATCGTGTCGCCGGACTTGAGCCCCGCTTGTGCCGCCGGCGTGTTCGGATCGACGCTGTCGACCCGTCGGGAGGCCGCGGACGGAATGCCGATCATGTAGACGACCGCGAGGAGCAAGATGGCGAAGACGAGGTTGGTCAGCGGGCCGGCCGCGATCACGGCCAGCTTTCGCCAGGTGCGCTGGCGCCAGTACGCGTCGGAGCCGAGGGCGTCGGAGAGCTCGCTTAGCCCGCGCTTGACCTGGCGGCGCGCGCCGGTCGAGAGCTGCGTCGTGGCGAGGGCCGCCTCGAGCTCCGCCAGCGCGGCGCGGGCGGACTCGAACTCGCCCTCGGCGAGCGGCCGCTTGACGCGCTCGATCGATTGCAGGAGCTGCGGCGCCTCGTAGAGCGCCGACCCGAAGTGCACGTCCAGGTCCGAGGGGGCCGGACGATGCATTCCGGGGATCTTCACGTAGCCGCCGAGCGGGATCGCGCCGATGCCGTACTCGACGCCCCCGCGCTTCGTCTTCACGAGCGCCGGCGGAAAGCCGACGTAGAAGCGCCGCGGCCGCATCCCCACGGCGAGGGCCGTGAAGAAGTGGCCGGCCTCGTGGATCAGGATCAGGAAGCCGAGCCCGGCGATCGCGATCAGAACCGTCATGCGACCGGCAGTCCTCTCCCCGCGAGCCTGCGAGCCTCGGCGTCGGCCTCGACCAGGTCGTCGAGATCGCGTGCAGGCGCGCCCTCCACCTCGGCCAGCGCCTCCTCGACCGTGGCTGCGATGCCCAGGAACGAGAGCCTGCCCTCCAGGAACGCGGCGACGGCCACCTCGTTCGCGGCATTGAACGCGCAGGGGCGGGTTCCTCCCTGCTCGCCGGCCCGCCGCGCGAGCGCGAGCAGCGGAAACGTCTCGAGATCCGGCGGCTCGAACTCGAGCACGAGGCCCTGTGAGAGGTCGAGCGGCGCGATCGGCGTCGCGGCGCGCACGGGGTACGTCAACGCGAAGGAGATCGGCACGCGCATGTCCGGATAGCCGAGATGCGCGAGGGTCGCGCCGTCGCGGAACCGCACGAGCGCGTGCACGATCGACGTCGGCTGGAGCACGACCTCGATCCGCTCGTACGGCAGGCCGAAGAGGAAGTGCGCCTCGAGCAGCTCGAGCCCCTTGTTCGCGAGCGTGGCGGAGTCGACGGTGATCTTCGGCCCCATGCGCCAGGTCGGGTGGGCGAGCGCCTCCTCCGGAGTCACGTCCTCGAGCTCTTCGCGCGTGCGGCCGCGGAACGGCCCGCCGGACCCGGTGAGGACGAGCGAGTCGATCTGCTCCGGCGCACGGCCTTCGAGGCACTGGAAGGCAGCCGAGTGCTCGCTGTCGACGGGGAGAAGGAGCCCTCCTCCCCGCTCCCGCGCCTGGAGCGCCAGCTCGCCCGCCGCGACGAGGCTCTCCTTGTTCGCGAGCGCCAGCGTCACGCCGCGCTCGAGCGCCCAGAGCGTCGCGGGCAAGCCGGCGAAGCCGACGACCGCATTGAGGACGACATCCGGCTCCGCGCGGTCCAGGAGCTCCGTGAGATCGCCGCCGACCTGCGTCAGCGGCGCGAGGCCGTCGATCGGCTGCGAGCCGGACGCGGCGGCCGCGAGCTCGAGCTCAGGGTGGCTCTCGATGATCTCCAGGGCCTGGCGTCCGATCGACCCCGTGACGCCGAGCACCGCAACACGCTTCATTTGCTCAGTGTACGGCCGGTTTTGCTTCTCGGATCAGGTCAACGCGAGGATCGTGAAGTACGCGGCGATCGCCGCGAAGAGCGGCGCGTCGAGCCGGTCCAGCATCCCTCCATGGCCCGCGAGCAGGCGGCCGCTGTCCTTGACGCCGAGATCGCGCTTGACCGCCGACTCGAAGAGGTCGCCGACGGGCGCGGCCACGGCGATCACGGCTCCGAGCACGAGCGATTCGCCGATCGTCAGGAAGTCCTGGTGATAGAGCGCGAAGAACGGCACCAGCACGGCGGTGACCGTCGACGCGACGAGCCCCTCCCACGTCTTGCCCGGCGAGAGGACGGGCGCGAGCTTGTGCCGGCCGATCAGGAGGCCCGTGAAGTAGGCGAGCGTGTCGGCCGCGAAGACGGCCAGCAGCACGGTGAAGACGGCGAGACGACCGTGCTGACCGATCCCTCGCAGCAGCAGCATGAAGGCGAGGCCGAAGCCGGTCCAGCCCGCGCCAAGGACCGTGGTCGCAACGGCCACGGTCAGCGACTGCCGAGTGTCCGAGATGCCCTTCAACAGGAAGGCGAGCGCGATCGTCGACAGAAAGCCTCCGACCATCCAGATGGTGCCGCCGAGCTGCGCGCCCAGGAGCGTCAGAACGAGCCCGGCGTAGCCTGCCGGGACCAGCGGTCGCAGGGGCCGCGCCATCCCGTAGAACTCGTGGAGCGCGATCAGGCCGGCACCGACGGCGAGCGCCCACAGCCACCAGCCGCCGAGCCAGACGAGCCCGAGCACCACGGGCAGGCCGATCACGGCCACCAGGATCCGCGACCAGAAAGAGCTCATCTACCGCCGAAGCGGCGGCGGCGATTGGCGTAGGCGGCGAGCGCCTGCTCGAGCTCCGCGTGGCCGAAGTCCGGCCAGAGCGTGTCGGTGAACACGAGCTCCGAGTAGGCGAGCTGCCAGAGCAGGAAGTTCGAGATGCGGAGCTCGCCCGACGTGCGGATCAGGAGATCGGGGTCGGGCAGCTCCGGCGCGTAGAGGTTCGCGCGCAGGACGTTCTCGTCCATCTCGGAGGGGTCGATTCCAGCCTCGACGAGCCGGCGGGCGGCCTCGACGATCTCGGCGCGGCCGCCGTAGTCGAGCGCGACCCAGAGGTTGAGCCGGTCGTTCGCCGCGGTCTCCTCCTCGAGCCGTGCCATCTGCTCCCGCAGCTCCGCCGAGGCCCGGTCGCGCCGGCCGATGAAGCGCGTCCGCACGCCCTGGCGGACGAGGTCGGGCAGCTCGCGCTCGATCGTCTCGCCGAAGATGTCCATCAGCGAGTCGACCTCGCCCGCTGGGCGCGACCAGTTCTCCGTCGAGAAGGCGTAGACGACCAGCGTCTCGAGACCGAGGTCGATCGCGGCTTCGACGGTGCGCCGCAACGCGCGCGTCCCGGCCTGGTGGCCCTCGGCGACCGGAAGGCCGCGCCGCTCGGCCCAGCGCCCGTTTCCGTCCATGATGATCGCGACGGTACGAGCCTCTTCGCCGCGCTGTTCCTCGTCCACCGCTACGGAATCTGGCGTGTGCAGCCCCTCAGACCTCGAGGATCTCGGCTTCCTTGCGCTCCAGCAGCTCGTCGATCTTCTTCGTGTGGTCGTCGGTGAGCTTCTGGACGCGCTCCTCCGCGCGGTGCTCCTCGTCCTTGCCGACCTCGCTCTTGTCGACGAGCTCCTTCAGGTGGTGGATCGCGTCGCGGCGGACGTTGCGCACTGCGACGCGCCCCTCCTCGGCCATCCCGCGCACGACCTTGACGAGCTCCTTACGGCGCTCCTCCGTGAGCTGCGGGATCGGCAGCCGAATCAACTTGCCGTCGTTCGAGGGCGTCAGGCCGAGGTCGGATTCCTGAATCGCCCGCTCGATCGCGCTCAGCGAGCTCGGGTCGAACGGCTGGACGGTGATCATCCGCGGCTCGGGCGCGTTGATCGTGGCGAGCTGCTTGAGCGGCGTCTGCTGGCCGTAGTAGTCGATCTGGACGCGGTCGAGGAGCGCGGGCGACGCACGGCCTGTCCGCAAAGTCGCGAACTCCGCCTGGGCCGATTCCACCGACTTGTCCATCCGCCGGGTCGCGTCCTGGATCAAGTCATCGATCGCCATCGCGCCTCCGTTAGGTCGAGACGAGCGTTCCGACGCGCTCGCCGGAGACGACTTTACGGATGTTCCCGGGCTCGAGGGCAAAGACGTAGATCGGCAGGTTGTTGTCCCGTAGATCGGCAGGTTGTTGTCCATGCACAGCGACAAGGCCGTTGTGTCCATCACCTTCAGGCCGCGCTCGATCGCCTGCAGGTGCGTGATCTCCGGGATCAGGTGCGCGTCCGGATCGGTGCGCGGGTCGCCGTCGAGCACGCCCTCGACCGCGTGCTTGGCCATTAGGATCGCCTCGGCGCTGGTCTCGAGGGCCCGCAGCGCGGCCGCAGTATCCGTGGTGAAGAACGGGTTGCCCGTCCCCGCGGCGAAGATGACGACGCGGCCCTTCTCGAGGTGTCGAATTGCCCTGCGGCGGATGTACGGCTCCGCGACCTCGGCCGCCGCGAGCGCAGAGAGCACGCGCGTGTGAGCGCCGCGGCGCTCGAGGGCGTCCTGGAGCGCGAGTGCGTTCAACAGCGTCGCGAGCATCCCGGCGTAGTCGGCGGTGGCCCGGTCCATGCCCTCGGCCGCCGCCTCGATGCCGCGGTAGATGTTCCAGGCGCCGACGACGATCGCGAGCTCGACCCCGGTCTCCCGCACCTCCTCGATCTCGTCGGCG
>WNGI01003842.1_pt1 | contig 14530 bp, 9 predicted proteins | sample 5400621 | NCBI WGS metagenome assembly WNGI01 (sample SAMN13153374, study PRJNA577476) | soil metagenome | isolation source: 20 cm soil or saprolite under Garry oak tree replicate 1 | place: USA:California | collected 2016-06-15 | reverse complement strand
TAGCTGCTGAAACATTCGGTCGATCCGATACACCGGCTCGTTGATGTCCTCGAGGATGAGGATGCCATCGCTGAGATCTGGCGCGAACGGAGTACCGCACAGCGCCGCGAGCACCGCGAGATTTCCTCCGACCAGGCGCCCTTCCGCGACTCCCGCGTTGATCTCGCGCGCGTTGGGTGCGACACCGCACGAATCGGCCTGCTCGACGACAGCGCGCCGGAGCGAGTCGCGCGACAAATCCGTCATCGTCTCGCGCGCTGTCGGTCCATGATAAGTCACAAGTCTGCACTTCCTTTGCACCGCGGCGTGCAGCGCGGTCACGTCGGAGTAGCCGATGATCGCCTTGGGTGTGCGCGCCAACGCCTCGTAGTCAATGCCGGGCAGGATGCGCATCAGTCCGTAACCGCCTCGCAGACACCAGATCGCGTCGATCTTCGGGTCCCGCAGGGCCCGATTGATGTCGTTCAACCTGTCGCGATCGTTACCAGCGAGATATCCGACGCGCTCGGTCGCATGAGGTCCGACGATCGGCTCCCATCCAAGGAGCCGCGTGTTTTCCTGCGCGCGGGGAAGATCTTCCGGTTTTTGAAGCGGACCAGCGGGCGCGATCAGCGCGACGTGCGCCCCAGGCTCGAGTGGTTTCGCGCAACGGAAGCGCTTTACAGCCACGCGTTTTGTGTTTTGTGGCGCGGATTACGCAGTGATCTTGCAGCTTGCATGTTCCTAATATGGCACATGCATTGCTTTTCTCGCGCCTGGATACAAACAACTCTGGAGGGTAGCAGAATGGCTGGTACGGAAGAGGGCTTTGGTGCCAAAGACAAAGGCGGCGGCGGTGGCGGCGGTGGTGGTAAACCCGGCGGCGGCGGCGGCTCCTCCGGAGGTGGTGGTGGACAAGGTGGTGGCGGCGGTGGACGTCCCCCCGGTGGTGGTGGTGGACAAGGTGGTGGCGGTGGTGGACGCCCAGGCGGCGGAGGCGGAGGCGGACAAGGTGGTGGTGGTGGCGGCGGACGCCCCGGCGGCGGAGGCGGAGGCGGTCAGGGCGGTGGTGGACAGGGCGGTGGTGGTGGACGACCCGCTGGTGGTGGCGGTGGACAAGGCGGTGGCGGTGGCGGACGTCCTCCCGGTGGTGGTGGCGGACAAGGTGGTGGCGGAGGAGGCGGTCGCCCGGGTGGTGGCGGCGGTGGATCTCCCGGTGGGCCCCGGCGGCGGCGGGGGCGGGAGCGGCGGAAACCGATAACTCACTCTCTTCCAGCGGGGCGTCGCGTGTATGCGGCGCCCCGTTTTTTTATTGATGCATTATCTCGTGGCATTCCTCTGGTCGCTGCCGTGGATCATTCCGCCGCTGGTGACTTATTTCCGGCTGCGCCACTCGCGATCGCTGGACGACGAAAGCGACATCCCGCTCGCGAATCCGCCGCTCGTCTCGGTGATCGTTCCCGCGCGCAACGAAGCTCACAACATCGCGCGCTGCGTCTCCTCGATTCTTGCCGCGACGTACCCGAACCTCGAGCTCATCGTCGTCGACGACAGCTCTGCGGATGGCACGGCGCAGATCGCGCGCGAAGCATCAGCAGATGATCCACGCGCTCGAGTGATAACGTGCCCGCCACTGCCGGAGGGCTGGTTCGGCAAGCAGTGGGCGTGTGCGACCGGCGCGAAAGTCGCACGCGGCAGCGTGCTCCAGTTCACCGACGCCGACACCGTGCATGGCGCGGATCTGGTCACGCGCTCCACCAACGCAATGCGCCGCAACAGGTCCCAGCTCTTTTCCGTCGCCGGGAGACAGGAGCTCGGCGGATTCTGGGAGAAGGTGATCCAGCCTCAGGTTTTCACGATTCTCTCGATGCGCTACGGCGGTACGGAGTCGGTTACCGAGGCGACGAGGGTGAGCAACAAGATCGCCAACGGGCAGTGTATCTTCGTCACCCACGACAGCTATAACTCGATCGGCGGCCACGCCAGCGTGCGGACATCAGTTGCAGAAGACCTGATGCTGGCGCAGAAATTCTTTGCCGCGCGGAAGAGAGTGGTGCTGATGCTCGGCGTGAATCAGCTATCGACGCGGATGTACGCGTCGCTGCCCGAGATCGTCAGTGGCTGGCGGAAGAACGTCTTCGCCGGCGGACTCGACTCGATGCCATTCGGCAAATTGGGCAGGACCATGTTTCCCCTCGTCCTGCTGCTGCCGCCCTTGATGGAGTTGCTGCCTCCGTTGGCGCTGATATTCGCGGCGTTGGGACTGCCGGCGGGCAGCACAGTGCTCGTGTGGGCCGCGATATCGTGCGCAGCTACGCTGCTCTGGTGGATCGTTGCATACGTCAGGATCCGGGAAAACCCGCTCTACGCTCTGGCCTATCCGCTCGGCGCGCTGGTCCTGTTGTACGTCTTTATCAGCGCAGTAATTGGCGGCCGGCGCGTCCGTTGGAAAGGCCGAACCTACATCTCGCGATAACGAACTGGCGCTCGTCGCTGGAGCTCGCGGCAAGCGACAATTCGCGTGGCGTAGCCGCCAAACGATGTAAAGAATCGAAGCCCGCACGACTACGCTCGAGCGCGTGCAATCCATCGAGCGTGCGACTGTTCTACTGCGTGACGCCAGCTCACTCGAAGGCGCGGCTGCGATCCTCCGCGAGCTTGGCCTTTCCGATCCGCCGCTCCCACTGGATGCAACTGCGCGAACCGCGCTCGGATTCCCGCCGGGCGTTCGCGTCGCCTGGATAACGCAAGGCCGAGATTCCCTTCGCGGTCTCGTTGTCGACCTGCGCGATGCCTCAGAGACGCGAGATACTTTGACATCACTCGCCAACTCGCTGGCGAGACGCGCGCCGCAGCTTCTCTGGATAGTGGTCGCCTTTGCGAGCTCCAGGCGTGAGCTGGCGATCGTATGCTGGTCAACCTCGGCTTCCCGCAGCCGCATCGTCTCGCTCCTTTGCAAACAGGACAGGCTGTTCGAGAGCGACGCCGAAACGCTATGCGCACTCTCGGCCGCGGCGGGCGATACCGATCTCACGATCCACGCCCGCTGGGTCGATATCCTCGGCCGCGAGGCCATTACCAGAAGGTTCTTTCGCGCGCTTCAGGCGGTCGTCGGCGAGTTGGCCGACTCACTCGAAGGGAGAATCGATCGGCCCGAACGGCGTGAGCTGGCACTGCTGTACGTGTCGAGATTGATCTTCCTTTCGTTCCTCGAGACAAAAGGTTGGCTCGACGCCGACTTCGGTTTTCTTGGAAATGGTTATTCGCGCTGCGTTTCAGAAGGCGGCTCTTACCAGAAAAAAGTTCTGGAGCCGTTGTTCTTTGGAACACTGAACACCGCGGTGAAGACCCGCTCGGGTCGCGCGCGAAGCTTCGGCCGGATTCCGTTCCTGAATGGCGGTTTGTTCGCGCGATCATCTCTCGAAAAACGACGCCGTCATTGCGTGTTTACCGACGAAGCATTCGGAAACGCGTACGGCTCTCTCCTCTCGCGCTACCGATTCAGCGGCCGCGAAGACTCCACCGCCTGGTCAGAAGCCTCGATCGATCCCGAGATGCTCGGCAAGGCATTCGAGGCGCTGATGGCGTCCGACGAGCGGAAGATGAGTGGCGCGTTCTACACCCCGCAGGAACTGGTGGAGGACGTCGTGGGGCAGGCTCTGGCTTCGGTCTTTCCCGGGAACGACGGGGCCTGCCCCAAGCCAGGCTCGGTCGAAGGCGATCGAATGCTGACGCGATTGCGAGGTCTGCGCGTGCTCGACCCGGCTTGTGGGTCGGGCGCCTTTCTCGTTCACGTGCTCGAGCGAATCGCGTCCATGCAAATCGACTGCGGCGAAAGCGACTCGATCGCAGAGGTGCGGAGACGAGTGTTGATGACTTCGATCTTTGGCGTTGACTTGAATCCGATGGCAGTCTGGCTGTGTGAGCTTCGCCTTTGGCTCTCCATCGTGATCGAGAGTGCCGACGATGATCCAATGCAGGTCGTCCCACTCCCAAATCTCGACCGGCACATTCGCGTCGGCGACTCGCTGGCGGGCGGCGGGTTCGACAACAAAGTGCGCTTCGGCGGCGGCCGGAAGCTGACTACTCTGCGCAATCGTTACATGAGAGCCGTTGGGCCGAGGAAACGAACGCTTGCCCGCGCGCTGGATCGCGAGGAGCGCGATGCGGCCATAGACGTGCTGCGCCGCGACAGAGCGCGTCTGATCGCCAGTAGAAGAGAGATGCTCATCGCCATTCGCGGACATGATCTGTTTGGCGAACGGCATCATCCTGATCGTGACACACGAACGTATCTCGGGGACCTGCGCTCCCGCATCAGAGAAACGACGCGGCGGCAAACGAAGCTTCGCGACGGAGCCGCGCTTCCGTTTTCGTTTGCAGGGCATTTCGCGGATGTAGCAGCGACCGGTGGGTTCGATCTCGTCGTCGGCAATCCTCCGTGGGTTCGCATTCATCAGATCGCTGAATCCTCGAAAGAGAGACTGAAGCGGGAATTCGAGGTGTACCGTAACGCCGCGTGGGAGACTGGAGCGGCGGCCGCTGGTGCCGGACGTGGGTTCGCGGCGCAGGTAGACATGGCCGCGCTCTTCGTCGAGCGTGCGTGTGGATTGTTGGGTCCGGGTGCGACAATGGCGCTCCTGCTTCCTTCAAAGTTGTGGCGGTCACTTGCGGGCGGCGGCGTTCGGCAGCTGTTGCTGGAGCGCACGGATCTCGTGGCTTTCGATGATCTCTCCGAATCGCATTCGTCATTCGAGGCGGCGGTTTATCCCTCGGTGCTCGTCTGTCGCAAAAAACTTCAGACGACCGCCGACATGCACTCTTCTCTCGCTGCGTCGGTCACGCTGCGCGACCGCGTCGTCAGGTGGCGATGTGCTCCGTCCGCCTTGGCGCTGGACGACACGGCGGGTAGTCCCTGGCTGCTCCTGCCCGGACCAGTTCGAGAAGCGTTCAATCGCCTGCGTGACGCCGGCATCCCGTTCGCGCAAAGTTCCTTTGGCCGTCCGCTCCTCGGCGTCAAGACCGGATGCAACGACGCATTCGTAGTGCGGCTCGAGGGAATCGACGGCGAGGTTGCCCAAATCCATTCGGCTGGGCGCACGGCTCAGATCGAGCGCGCACTGCTCCGGCCGCTCGTGCGCGGAGAGACGTTGGCTCCGTGGAGCGTTGTGGGACCGCGCGAGTATATCGTCTGGCCGTACTGCGATGATAACCAGCCCATTCGATCGCTTCCCCCTCTGGCGCGACGCTGGCTGTTGTCGTTCCGCGACAGGCTGCACGACCGCAGTGATCTGCACGCGAAGATGCCTTGGTGGACGCTTTTCCGCACCGAGAGCGCATCTGTCGCATCTCCGCGAGTCATCTGGGCGGATTTTGGCGTGGCACCACGCGCCATCGCGATCGTGCCGGGCAATCCGATCGTCGCGCTCAACAGCTGTTACGTCGCCACCTGTGAGACGATGCCGGACGCGCATGCGCTCGCCACACTCCTCAACGGACCGCTCGCATCCGCGTGGCTCAATTCAGTCGCCGAACCTGCTCGCGGCGGTTACCGGAGATATCTGGGTTGGACGATGTCGCTGCTGCCCCTGCCGAGAGATTGGGGTCACGGAGCGCGCCGTCTCGCCGCGCTCGGCGAGCGCGCGATGCTGGGCGATGTGCCGCCGCAGAATGAGATGCTGGCCGCCGCATTGAGCGCATACCGGTTGGAGCTTCGCGATGTCCAACCCTTGCTCTCCTGGATGGTGCCCTGCGACTAGAATCGGCGGCGATCGTGCGCGCACGAATTGCGCAGATGCTACTCGAGCCAGAACAGGCGTGCGTGCGCCTGGGCGGAATCAAGCTGAAGCCACATCAACAATCGGCGGTCGCTCGAGTGGAGGCGGCGCTCGAAGAGTTTGGTGGCGCGCTTCTTTGCGACGACGTCGGCATGGGCAAGACGTTCGTCGCGACGGCGGTGGCGCGCCGATTCTCGCGGACTCTGGTCGTCGCGCCTGCTGCCCTTGCATCGATGTGGCGAGACGCGCTCGGGACGACCGATACCAGCGCCGATTTCCTCACGCTCGAGCGGCTCAGTTGCATGCACGAGTTTCAGGTGTCGCGCCCGGGTTACGATCTCGTGGTTGTCGATGAGGCGCATCACGCCAGAAACCCGGGAACGCGGCGGTACCGCAACCTCGCGAAGCTGACGCGTGATGCCCGGATTGTTCTTCTCACGGCTACCCCCGTACACAATCGCACCACCGAGATGCTGGCTCTGCTTTCGCTTTTTCTCGGCTCGCGCGCGCGGAGGCTTTCGCCAACCGAGCTGTCACGATGCATTGTGCGACGCGAGCGTGGTGATCTCTTGGCCGATGCTGCGATTCCTACGATCACGCCGACTCTGCATCGACAGCTCTCGGACAACCCCCGGATTGTTCAGGAGCTCATGGCTCTTCCGCCACCGCTGGCTGTTCGGGACGGTGGCCTCGCCGGCGCTCTCATTGGCCGAGGACTCGTGCATCAGTGGGCGTCGAGCCAGGCTGCGTTACACGAGGCTGTTCGCAGGCGGATCGCCAGGGCCGCGGCGCTTGCCGCCTCGCTCGAATCAGGAAACTATCCGACAGCGCGCGAACTGGAGACATGGATCTACTGCGAAGGCGCCCTTCAGCTCGGATTTCCCGAGCTGCTTGCATCTCCCACTGACGACGCGAGCGTACTACTAGATGCCGTGCGTTCACACTCGGAAGCTCTGCGCGAGTTTCACGCGCGGCATCGCACCGAGACATCGATCGACGCCCAGCGCGCAGACATGCTCGTCGAAATCCGCAAGGCGCATTCGAGCGCCAGGATCGTGGCGTTTGCTCAATACGCGGAAACCGTGTCAATGCTCTTTGGTCGAATGTCAGCCACTCGTGGCGTCGCGATGTTGAGCGCTCGAGGAGGACTGGTCGCGGGAGGCAGGCTCACGCGCGACGAGACTCTCGCCCGCTTCGCGCCGCGCGCGTCGCACGTACAATCACCGCCGCGGGCTGAGCAGATCGATCTGCTCCTCACGACGGACCTGTTGAGTGAAGGAGTGAATCTTCAGGACGCCGACGTCGTGGTTCACCTCGACGTCCCATGGACCGCGGCTCGGCTGGAGCAGCGTGTCGGCCGCGTCGCGCGGATGGGATCGCTTCATGATCGGGTGCATGTGTATCTCCTTCGACCTCCCGCCAGCGCGGCGGCGTTCCTCAGGAGCGAATTGATTGTGCAAGCCAAGTGGAACGAAGCGAAACGCGCCATCGGGTCCAGTGCCGCCCCCCCGTTTGCAATTCAACTCGACGCGGACATTCAGAGCTCCATGCTCGAGAGCATTCCAGCAAAGACCGAACGACTTCGCCGGATTCTGGAGAGCTGGCGCTGCTCCAATCCCGATTCAGAATCGCTTGACGTTTTTGTTGCGGCGGTACGTGCGCGGAGACCTGGCTTCGTGGCCGCCGTTTCCGTGCGGGATGAACCGCTGATCCTCTCTTTCCTTTCGGGCCGCGTGTCAGCCGACCTGGATTCGCAGATCGCCGGGTGTCTGCTTTGCCAAGGCGAGGAGGTGCAAGCCGAACCTGAAGACTGCAACGCGGCAGTCACTCAAATCAGCCGGTGGTTCGAGCGCGATCTTGCCTCGAGGTCAGCGGGCCTCGCAGGTTCGCGCCCGTTGGCGCGAAAGCGGCTCCTCAATCGGATCGACTCGGCGATACAGGGCGCACCCCCGCATGTTCGCGCCAGGAGATCAAGGGCGGCGGCTCGCGCGAAGGATATCGTGACCAGCCAGCACGGGATTGCCTTCGAAGCCGAGCTCGAGGCGCTCGCCCGTTCTCCGCTTGCCGATGAAGAATGGCTGGAGACGATTGCCAACCTCGAGATACCAGGCACGCACACGCAGCGAGTCACGCCTCACGCTGCGTGTCTGAAAATTCACGCGCTGCTGTTACTGCGACCTACAACCCGTCAATCTCGCTCGCCGCGCGGTCGAGAATCTCCTTGATCTTCTTGATCTGCTCCGGAGTTCTCGATGCGCTCTTCGACGCGTAAACTGCGCGGCCGACGTTCTTGAATCCGCGGTGCACTTCCATCATCGGCTCTCCGAAGATGTTTGACGCGAAGTCGGCGATGCGCGAGAAGATGTCGTCGATCAGCGGCTGGTGCTCGGCGAGATGCGCGCGACCTTCGTCGGTGATCTCGTAGATCTTCTTGCCGTTCTCCTCCGGCCTCGCTCTCGCGTACCCGAGGTCCTCGAGCATCGTGAGCGTGGGATAAACAGTGCCGGGACTCGGTGAATACATCCCGCCGAAGCGCTCCTCGATTTCCTTGATGATCTCGTAACCGTGCCGCGGTTTCTCGTCCAGAAGCCGGAGAATCACGAACTTCAGGTGTCCCTGGTCGAACATCCTTCCGCCACCGAACGGACCCCCGCGCGACTTGCCCCGTCCCGCCCAGAACGTCCCGGGATCAAACCCGAAGTTCTCCGGTCGCATGCCGAACGCCCAAGCAAACCCGGGCCTGCAATTTCCCCCGTGCATCGAAGTAACCCCCGCAAATTGGACTTAACGCGCCAGCTAAAGGCCGATGATAGTACTGGCGATATATCGTTGCGGTCAGAAGCTATATCTGACGATATATCGGCGCAAGTCCCCTCACCCGAGACAAGCTCGCGAGCTGACGAGCTGTAAAGCTCGCGACTCCCTGCTTCAGTATTCGATGTGCTTCCGCAAAGAAAGGAGCCAAGCCCGCGAGGTCTACGTCAGCCCGATCAGAATCCCGGTCCCAACTGCTACCACCCCAATCAGCACCAAGCCCGCATAAACCGGCGTCAGAAACCGGATCCACTTCCCATAGGGAACTCCGCTCGCCGCCAGAATCGCCATCAGCGCGCCATTTGTCGGAACGACGATGTCAGCCAACCCGCCTCCGTACTGATACGCCAGCACGGTCACCTGTCGGGACAATCCCAGCAGGTCCGACAGCGGCACCAGCACCGGCAACGTCAGCACGGCCTGCCCGCTTACACTCGGCACCGGAAAATGAACGAGAAACTGAACGACCATCATTCCGACCGCGGCGACTCCCACCGGCAGATGCGAGAGCGGCGCGAACAGCCCGTTCACGATCGTGTCGATGATCTGACCCTGCTCGGCCACGACGTAGATCGCGCGCGCAAACCCAATCAGCATTCCCGCGAACGCCATCGAGCGGAATCCTTCCACGAATGCCTCCGCGGTTCCGTTGACGCCGAGTCCGGCGATCAGTCCCACCAGAACTCCCATGATGAAGAAAAGCGCGGACATCTGATCGAAGTCCCACCCGTATTTCATCACGCCAACGATGAAAATCGCGAACGTTACGATCACGAGACCAAGGACGAAGCCGTCGCGTCCGCTCACAAGTTCCGCTGTCTCGACAGCAGTGGTGTCGCTTACCGTGCGAGTCTTTCTCGCATATCGGATCGTTGCTCCGATCCATAGCGCCAGCGCCAGCGCCAGGAAAACCAGACGAAAACCGGAGGCGGAAAGCAGCGGGAGGCCCGCGAGCTTCTGCGCGATCCCAACCTGAAATGGATTGATCGGGCTGAATGCCGAACCAACTCCCGCCGCGCCGACGCTCACCGCCGCAGCCACCAGCGGATCGAAGCCGAGTCGCATCGTCAGCAGCAGCAATACCGGCACGAGCGGGATGATCTCCTCCTGCATGTTCTCGAGTGCTCCGCCGGCAGCAAACGCGATGCAGACGATCGGAATCACCAGCAGCTCGCGCCGCTTCAGTCGCCGCACGAGCCAGCCGACACCTCGGCGCAGCGCACCGGTCTGGTCGACGACGCCAAAGGCTCCCCCGACGAGAAACACGAGCGCGATTACCGACACCGCGTCCGCGATTCCCTTCGGGATTGCGACCACCGCCTGGAACGGAGTGACCGGCTGCTGAGGAACCGCGTGGTATGTTCCCGCCACCACCACCTTGCGCCCAGTGACTGGATCATCGCGCCGATCAAACTGCCCCGCAGGAAGCACGTAACTCAGCAACGCCACGAGCGCGATGAATCCAATCAGCAGCGTCAATGGGTGTGGAAAGCGGAGCTTCATTATCTGCGGACCTCCCGCTCTTGCGATTGCTCGTGTGCGATGCAGTGCGACACCGACCCCGGCGCGCAATAATACCTCGTTAAGAACAAGGAATCCAACGACTTACAGTCGGCGAAGAAAACTGTAATGGCAGGCTTGCATCTTGCGACCGATTCGTCGAACATGCTCGAAAAGTCCTACAGTCTCGGCCTTGTCGTTCTCTCTATCATAGTCGCCACGATCGGCGCCTACGTCGCCGTCGAGATAGCACAGCGGGTCCGCGGCGCTGACCGCCGGCGTCGCACTATGTGGACTTGCGCCGGTGCGCTCGCGCTGGGACTCGGCATCTGGAGCATGCACTTCGTCGGCATGTTGGCGCTCCAGCTCCCGATTCTGATCTGGTACGACGCCCTCATTCTCTTCGCCTCAGTCGTAGCGGCGCTCGTCGGGTGTGTCATCGCTTTCATCATCTTCAATCGCGCGACCGTCAACTGGTGGCTCGTGACTCTCGCCAGCATCTTCGTCGGGTCCGCGATTGCCGGCGTGCACTACATCGGCATGGCGAGCATGCGGACGAGTGGGCAGGTGACTTATGATCCCGTCATCGTCGCCGCGTCGGTAGGGGTCGCGATTATTGGCGCCTTCGCCGCTCTCGCCCTGACCCGCAATTTGATCAGGACTGGCTCGGAATCAGGAGCGTGGCTCAAGAAAGCAGCAGCGTCACTGCTCCTCGGGCTCGCGGTCGCCGGGATGCACTACACCGGAATGGCAGCCGCGCATTTTACGGGTGGCCCGCCCAGCTGGGTGCCACCTGATGACCTCGTCCTCGGAACGTACCAACTTGGACTGGTAGTCGCCATCACCAGCGTCGCCCTTCTCGTGATCGCTCTGACGGCAATGCAGTTCGAACGCTGGACTGTCACGACCAGGAGCAGATTCGAGAGTCTGCTCGCCCTTTCTCCCCAGGTCGTGTGGTTCGGCAGCCCCGATGGATGCATCACCTACTGCAACCCGTACTGGTACGAATACACTGGGCTCTCCGAGAAGAAGACCCTCGGCCACGAGTGGACCAAGGCGATTCATCCCGAAGACAGAGACAGGGTCGTCGGCAACCTGCAGAGCGCTTTGCGGGAGGGGAAAGACTACGAGGTCGAGTTCCGCTTGCGTGGAAAGGACGACAGCTACTGCTGGTTTCTGGCGAGGGGACGCTCGGGTCGCGATGACTCGGGAGAGGTCGACGCCTGGCTCGGCATCGCGGTCGACATTGAAGAACGAAAAAAGGCGGAGGAGGACGCCCGGGCGGCAAGCCAGGCGAAATCGGAATTTCTCGCCAGCATGAGCCACGAGTTGCGGACTCCGTTGAACGCGATCGGAGGATACGCCGAGCTATTGGCGATGGGTGTTCACGGTCCCCTCAACGCCGAACAGGCTCAGGACGTCGCGCGAGTCCGGCGCAGCAATCAGCATCTCCTCACGCTGATCAACGATGTCCTCAATTTCGCCAAGGTCGATGCGGGTCAGACCGAGTATCGGATGACGGCCGTTCCTGTCGACGAAACGCTGCGCGATACGGAATCAATGATTGCTCCGCAGATTCTGAAGAAGGGCCTCCACTACTCGTACAAAGGCGTCGACAAATCGGCCTCTGTCCGCGCCGATCCCGAGAAGCTGCAGCAGATCGTGCTGAACCTGCTGGGCAACGCCGTGAAGTTCACGGAGCCCGGCGGCACCATCACTCTCTCGGCCGAGCCGCGTGGTAATTGCATCGAGATTCGGGTCGCGGATACAGGCCCGGGAATTCCCCCCGAAAAACTCGACCGGATCTTTGACGCGTTCGTTCAGGTGGACCGTCGCCTCAATCAGCCGGTTCAGGGAGTGGGACTTGGATTGGCGATCAGCCAGGATCTGGCCAAGGCGATGGATGGGGAGGTCACCGTCGAGAGCGTGGTCGGCAAGGGTTCGACGTTTACTCTCTCCCTTCCGCGCGCCCCGCGGATGGAGCCGGCTGACGCGGCGTCGCCTGCGGAACTCGCTGACCGCCCCTCGCTCGAACTAGCCGACCGCGCGCCTCATGAACGACCTCATGCCGAGCGTCCAAAAGACCGCCGTGATGAGAATGAGCGCCAATATCACGATGCCTAGCGCCATGTGCGGGGCGGCAGGAGTAAGTGACGCCCTCATTCCCTCGGCGACGTAGACAAGAGGATTGATCAGCACCGCGTATTTCATTACGGGCACGGCGCTCAACCCCTGCCACGGATAGTACGCGCAGCCGAAGAATATCATCGGGGCCACGATCACACCGAACATGAGCCCGATCTGCTGCGGCTGGATCGCAGTGCCGAGGTAAAGTCCGGCCGCCGAAAAAGCAGCGGCACCGAGCACGGTGATGAGGAGCACATCACCGAAGTGTCCGAAGCTGAGATTGGGAATCGGACCCATGATCAGGCGCGCGACCGGCAGGACGAACAGCGCCGACACGATCCCCTGCAGTACACCCGCGACGATTTTCTCGGCCGCCACCAGCTTGATCGGGACCGGAGCGAGCAGACGATCCTCGATCTCCTTCGTCCACCCGAAATCCTGCACCATCGGCAGCGCGACCGACTGGATGCTCGAGAACGCCAGGCTGATCGCCAGCACCCCTGGCAGGAGCGCCGTCGTATAGCCGCGCCCCAGGAATCCCATCTTCGGCATCAGATAGCCGAACACGATGACGAACATCAGCGGCTGCATCGTCGTGCGCAGCAGAAAGAAAGGCAGCTCGCGACGTGCGACGCGCATGTCGCGCCGCAGGAGCGCCGCGAATATGGACGAGGCGCGCACGCCCGCGCGCGTGGTGCCGATCGCGACGGCTGTCATCCGAGCTTCCTCCCGGTCAACGACACGAACAGCGTCTCCAAACTTGGCTGCAGCAGATGGATGTCCTTCACGGCGCGTCCCGCCGTCTCCGCTGCTTCGAGCAGCGCCGGCAGGAGCTCCCCGCCCCGACGGCTGTGAACCCGCAACAATCCGTCGTTCGTCTCGACGCGACTCACTCCGTCGATGGTTTCAGCGATCTCCGCCGCCGCAACGGCGTCACCGTCCAGAACCAGCTCTATCAGCGTTCCACCCGGCGCTCTCGCCTTGAGAGCGCTCGGAGTGTCCAGGGCGAGGAGCTTGCCGCGATCGATGATCGCGAGCCGATCGCACAGCCGGTCCGCTTCATCCATGTAATGTGTCGTCATCACGATCGTGCGCCCGCGATTGTGCAGATCGCGCAGGATTTCCCACAGATCGAGGCGTGCCTGCGGATCGAGGCCGACCGTCGGCTCGTCGAGAAACATGATGTCAGGCTCGTGCATCAGGGCGCGCACGATCATGAGCCGCTGCTGCTGTCCACCCGACAGCTCCGATATCTTGGCGCCCGCCTTGTCGGAGAAACCCAAGCGTTCCAGCAGCTCGTACGCGCGTTTTGCCGCCACATCGAATGGAATCCCGAAATACGCGGCGTGGAACTGCAGATTCTCCATGACGTTGAGACTGAGATCGGCGTTCGGTCGCTGAGGAACGACGCCGATGGTCTGCCGCACGCGCACAGAATCCTCCACCACATCTGCGCCGGCGACGATTGCCCTTCCCGCAGTGGGAAGAACGCGTGTGGTGAGGATTCCGATCGCGGTAGTTTTCCCCGCGCCGTTGGGGCCGAGCAGGCCGAAGAATTCTCCGGCCCGGATGTCGAGATCGAGCGAATCGAGCGCGATCACATCACCCGTTGGTGGCGCAGTCGTGCCGGGCGGAGCCCATCGCGCGCTGTAAGAGGAGCCACCTGCTTTGTTCTTTCCGCTGCCCTTGTAGACTTTGCGCAGCCCACGCATCTCGATCGCGTTCACCATTTTTTGATTGCGCTTTACGTCTGTACGAGCGGCTGCTACGCCCCGATCGGATGCCAGGTGGTCTTGAACTCGATGAAGTCGCGGATCTCGTACACGCTCTGCGCTTTCTCACCGGTCCAGTCGATCTCGTCGTCGCGCTTCCGCGCCCGCACCCGCTTGATGCTCTCGGCCGCGCCCAACTGGAGCTGTTTCTTTTCGTCCTGATTGACGACCGCGCTCACGCCGCGAATGTGCGTGTGGGTCGCGAACGTAGGAACCAGCTCCTTTCTGAAACCGGTGAGAATGTTTACCACGCCGCCCGGTAGGTCTGACACCGCCAGCAGCTCGCCGAGCACGATCGCGGGATAGGGAAACTCCTGCGATGCCAGACAGACGCAGACGTTGCCCGACACGATTACCGGCGCGATCTGGCTCAGAAGTCCGAGCAGCGGAAATGCATCGTCGGCTATGATCCCGACGATTCCCATCGGCTCCGCCACCGTGAAGTTGAAAAACGGACCCGCGACCGGATTGGTGTTGCCGAGCACCTGCTCGTACTTGTCGGACCAGCCGGCGTAGTAGATGAGACGATCGACCGCGCCAGTGACTTCCTTCGCGGCGGCT
>WNGI01003113.1_pt1 | contig 14530 bp, 15 predicted proteins | sample 5400621 | NCBI WGS metagenome assembly WNGI01 (sample SAMN13153374, study PRJNA577476) | soil metagenome | isolation source: 20 cm soil or saprolite under Garry oak tree replicate 1 | place: USA:California | collected 2016-06-15 | reverse complement strand
CCACCTCCACCTCCACCTCCACCTCCACCTCCACCTCCACCTCCACCTCCACCTCCGGCCCGCTGCCGTGTCCCGAGAGTCCTTGGACTGCGCCTCCGTGCCGCGAAGACGAAGATCCGGCGAGCGCACTGCTCGGTCGGACGCGTTCGCCGCGTCCACTCGAGGCGCTCACTGCGCGGTCGCGTGGTGAACCAGTCGCCGAGGCCCGGCACGATCAAGCGCCGGAACTTCCCGGTGAAACTGGCGGTCGGCCGCTCGTAGAGCAGCACCGCTGAACCGAACGAACCGAGGGCGCCGGACAAGCCGGCGCCCTCGTCAGTTCGGGGCCGCTACTTGTGGCGGCACTTCGCGTTCGTGAAGATCGAACGCTGCTCCTGGTTGGCGAGCTCGTCGAGCGTGGGGTCGAACGGGCCGGGCGCCTTGCCTTGCCAGAACATGATGGGCGTCACCCCGGGGCCCATCACGGTCGCGCGGTACTCGCGTCCTTTGCCCAGCGGCCGGTTCCCGTGGGGATAGAACCCGTAGCAGAAGCCTCCGCTCCAGCGATGCGTCAGGAAGCCGTTCTCGCGCTTCCAGCCTCGGCCGTAGCGCGAGTCGTACGTGTCGACGAAGACGTTCCGGCCCCACTTGTCGAGCGGCGAGCCATATGTCGACGCGCTGAATCCGTAGACGCCTTTATCCTTGTACTTGAGCCAGCCGTACAGGTGGTCGTAGTGCCGGTAGACCCAGTCGACCTTGACCACGAACTCGGGAAGGTCGCCCGAAAAATGCGAGAGCTGCAGCTCGACGGCCCGTTGTGCGAAGGTCGGGCGCATCCCGAACGGAGGCAGCAGCCGGCGCCACTTCTGGACGACCCAGTGCGAGCCGTCGGGCGCCGTGCACGCGGCCACGACGTAGTTCAGCGCAGGCCCCTGGTACGGGCCGCATGCGTTCCTGAACGCGCGCCAGAGATCCTTGCGGCGCGAGCCCCAGCCGCCCGCGTAGTCGAGCCTGAACGAGACCTGTCGCAAACCGCGTCTTGGGCTACGCGCGTTGATCGCGCCCCAGGCGAGCGTGTGGTGCAAACGGCCTTCGCTGCGGTAGCTGAGCAGCGCGACGCGGTTCTTGTTCACGGCCAGGCGCACGTGGGTCGCATTGCGCGCGATCGTCTGTGAAGCGGAGGCCGGCGCAGGCGCAGCGACGACTGCAGCAACGACGGCGAGACTGACGATCAGTCGGCGATGCACAAAGAACCCCCTGGTAGGAAGTGGCTGGGCCTGCCTTCCTACATCGGCCCACCGTAGCAGCCGATTTGCCCCGAAATCGAGGGATCCGCTCAGTCTTCGACGAGCACTTCACCCAGGAGCGTGCAGGAGAACCAGCGCCAGGCGAGGGCGTCGTCGTCCGCGAGCCGCTCCAGGCGCGCCGAGACGTGCGCGAGGCCGTCGACGGTCGGCCGGAGCGATTCCAGGCCGGACTCCAGGGCAGCTTTGCGCTCCGGCGTGTTCAGGTCCTCGGCGAGCGCGGTCACAGCGCGCCCCTCCGGATCGAGGGCGCGGCGAGGATCGCCGCCCGCTGCGAGTAGCTGAACGGCGCGGCGGCGGGCGGCGCGGAGCTCGTCCTCGTCGAGGTCGACACCGCGCCCCGCGAGCAGGACGAGCGAGACCTCGACGTCCACCTGGTTGCCTTCGGCAAGCCGGTCCTCGAGCTGCGCGAGGAAGGCGCGCTCCGGAGAATCGTCCATTCAGGGGCCAGCATACGACGGTCTTCGCCAATGCCACGTGGGGAACATGCCTTAAAGTGATCTAGGCAATGAGCACCGAACAGATCGCAGCCTTTGTCGAGCACGGCGTCGAGGCCGGATGCGTCGAGATCTCCGAGCTGAACGAGCTCGTCGACACGCTGCACCTCGGCGACGAGGAGGTCTCGAACCTCTACGAGCAGCTCGAGGAGCACCACGTCGACGTGAACGACGACTGCGGGCGCGAGAAGGTCGAGAGCACCTACGTCAACGGTGACCTCGCGCACGCGACGACGGACGCGCTCCAGCTCTTCCTGAACGAGATGGCGCGCTACCCGCTACTGACGGCCGAGGAAGAGGTCGAGCTCGCGAAGCGAATCGAGCGCGGCGACAAGGCGGCGAAGGACCGGATGATCAACTCGAACCTCCGGCTCGTGGTCTCGATCGCGAAGAAGTACCAGGGCCACGGCCTCTCGCTGCTCGACCTGATCCAGGAGGGGATCATCGGGCTGATCCGCGCCGTCGAGAAGTTCGACTGGCGCAAGGGCTTCAAGTTCTCGACCTACGCCACGTGGTGGATCCGCCAAGCCGTGCAGCGCGGCGTCGCGAACAAGGCGCGGACGATCCGGATGCCCGTGCACATCGTCGACCGCGAGCGGAAGATCTCGAAGGCCGAGCGCGAGCTGCACACGAAGCTCGGCCGCGCCCCGACTCTCGAGGAGATCGCCAAGCAGGCGAAGCTGCCGCTGAAGCAGGTGCGCGAGGTGCAGAACGCGGCGCGTGCCGTCACGAGCCTCGACCGTCCGGTCGGCTCGGAGAGCGACACGTCGCTCGGAGACCTGTTCTCGGGCGAGGACGCCCCGCCGGAAGAGGAGCTCGAGGTCAGCTTCCGCACGGATGCGCTGCGCCGCGCGATCGCCGAGCTGCCGGACCGCCAGCAGGACGTGCTCAAGCTGCGCTTCGGGCTCGACGGCGACCCGAACCCGATGTCGCTCGAGCAGATCGGGAAGGCGCTCGGACTGACCCGCGAGCGCGTCCGCCAGATCGAGATCCAGGCACTCGAGCGGCTCGCGCTCGACCGCGAGCTCGATTCGCTCCGCGCTGCTTAGCGCCTAGTCGCGGCGGTTCTCGAGGTACTTCTTCAGCCCGAGGAAGGGCAGGATGAAGGCCGCGAGGAGCGAGGCGACCCACACGATCACGGTCGCAGCGATCCAGGTGCCGACGCCGTTGATCGTGAAGCCGTCGGAGAGGAGGTCCGTGACGACGAGGGCGATGAAGGTCGCGATGAGCGCGACGCCGCCGAGAGCAGCTGAGTTCGACCGCCTGAACTGCGAAACCAGGAACGGCTGCATCAGTGCAAACACGACCGTGAAGATGATCACCGCGAGGAAGAATCCGCTCGCGTTCATGTGCATCCCGTCGAGCACGGCCGCGGCGACGATCAGGCCCACCGCGTTGGCGACCAACGCGACCAGGGTCCGAACGATCAGGCGGATCACACTCGGAACCTACAGTAGGTCCCGGCGGTCGTCCTTCGCGGCCTTCAGCCCAGCGCGTGCGCGTACGTGTACGTCAAGCCGAGGAGGATTGTGGCGCCGACGAGACCCAACAGGAGCGACGCGGACAGGCCCACGGTCTCGCCTTTGGGGAGGGCCGCCGCCGCTCCGAGCAGCCCGACCGCGAAGGCGAGCAGGGCGTAGACCCAGAGCGGAACGGCCTCGGCGAGCGAAATCGCCGACCTGCTGAACCTGGCTCCGAGCACTCCGTGGTGGCGTGCGGGGTGCCGCGCACTCTTCGGCGGTGCCGGAACGCTGAGAGCTCCGGCCGGTGGTCGAGCGGGGTCTGATGTCCCGACACTCGAGCCTGGCGCACACGAGTCGGCTCTCCGGCCCGCTCGGATCTCGCCTCGGCTCGCGCGATCGACGACGACGAGCCGCGCGCGTCCGACGGTTCGACCGCCCGGAATCGCTCGCGCCACGACCCTGTATGTCCCGGGCGCCAGTGGTTCGCGACCGAGCCGCGTCGGAACCCCAACACGGTTGACCCCGCGGTGACCTCGCACCTGGAAACGTCCGACCCGGCGGCACTCGGGCGCCATCTGGAGGACGACGAACTCGACGAGCGACGGGTTCCGCAGGACGAAGACGAGGGTCGTCTGTCGCTCGCCGTGCGGCCCACGCCGCGAGATCCAGTCACGGGCAAGACGTAGCCGGGAGGCCTGTTCCCGGCTCGTCTCGGCCCGCCCTCCCTGTTCGGTGCCATCGGTGCTCTCGCCGGCACCCGCAGGTCCAGGATCGCCGGTCGTGCCGCCGCGAGGCACGGAAGGAGGCGGCGGCACGGCCCGCAGCCTGACCCTCGGAGCCTTCGGCGCCGGCGGAGCCTGTGGTGGAAGAGGCACCGTCGGCGTGGTGACCGCGGGCGTCGTCACGACCGGAGTCGTGACCGGAGGCACGGTCACGGTCGGGAGCGTCAGCGTGGGCAGCGTGATCGGAGGTGGGGGAAGCGGAGGCAGCGCGGCAGCGGACGCGGACCAGCCTCCCGTCAGCGCGACGATCATCAGGGCGCACTGGACGGCGCGGCGTCGCAGAACAGATTTCACACGGAACACTTCTGTCGTCCAGATGCCGCGAAGCCGCACACCTTGCGCGCTGCCGCGCTTAGTCGAAAACGCCCAAGCAGTTCAGGAGCGTCGAAGCGCCCCCAGACGGTGCGTCGGTCCTAACGCGAGGCGCTTCGCCGCGCCTGGGGCTCTCGTGCCATCGCGCGGACTGAGATGCCGCGCGGTGAAGCGGCTAAGCGAGGCACCGGTCCGCAGTACCCGCTCGCGGCGCTCAACCTTTCGTCACAGCGTCACTCGGCGTTACGAGGTAATCGCCGATGACGAGCGCGTCCAGGTTCGAGACGACAAACGTCTCAAGCGCGACCGCCGGATCCTTGACGATTGGCTGACCCTTGAGATTGAAGGACGTGTTCAGAATGACCGGCAAGCCCGTCAGCTCCTCGAACTGCTTGAGCAACGCCCAGAAACGCGGGTTCTCCTTCTTGTCTACCGTCTGGAGTCGGGCCGATCCATCCACATGGGTGACCGCTCCTAGCTGGTCGCGGTACTCGGGCCGCGTCTGCGCGACGAACAGCATGTGCGGGTAGTACCGCTCCTTCCCGTCCGCGATCTCGAAGTACTGGCTCGCGGACTCGGACACCACTGCTGGAGCGAACGGCCGGAACTCCTCGCGCTGCTTGATCAGCCCGTTGATGTGGTCTCGCATCTTCTCGTCACGCGGATCGCCGAGGATGCTTCTGTTCCCGAGCGCCCGCGGCCCGAATTCCAATCGCCCTTGCGCCCATGCAACGACCTCTCCAGCCGCGAGCCGCTCGGCCGCGACCCGGATCAGCTCGTCGACGTCGTTGTACCGTTGCGCCGTCACGTCTCGACGCGCGGTCAGCGCAGTCTCGATGGCAGCTTCTGTCAGGTCGGGGCCCCAGTACGGCATTGCCATCCGCCTTCGCCGCTCGCCGCGTCCATGCGTGCGATGAACATGCAACGCCGCACCCAGAGCGGATCCGTCGTCCGCGGAAGCCGGCTGCACGAACATGTCGTCGAACATCCCGCGGTCGGCGATGAGCCCGTTGACCGTGCAGTTCAAGGCGACACCGCCGGCCATGCAGAGCCGACGCGCACCCGTAGCTTGCTGGAAGTGCTCCAGCACGTGGAAGAGCACGTCCTCAAGACCCGCCTGAACCGCGGCCGCTATGTCACGGTGCCGGTCATCGACGGGGCCACCGGGTTCTCGCCGTTCCCCGAACAGGTCGCCCAGCGCACGCAGGGCGCCGCGATGCGTTTCCCATTCGGCCCGCGTGTTATGGGCGAGGATTGGGATTTGGTACGACCCTTCCTCGCCGAGTTCGATCACCTGCTGCATCTCGTGGCGATAGCGCCCGGGGTCGCCGTACGGCGCCAGTCCCATCACCTTGTATTCGTCCATCATCATCTCGAAGCCCAGATAGAGCGTGAAGAGGCTGTACAGGATCCCGAGCGACTGCGGAATTGAGTAGCGTCGGAGCACGCGGATCGCGTCGCCTTCACCGGAGGCGACGGTGAGGCTCTCGAGTTCCCCCATCCCATCCGCGATGACGATGAGCGCATCGTCGAAGCCACTGAGATAGAAGGCACTGGCCGCATGGGCCATGTGGTGCGGGACGCTGACGAAACGCGAGCCCCAGCCGGGAAAGATCTCCTCGGCTCGTGCGGCCGTCACCTCTGGTGCGTAGACCTCGTTGTAACGACGCTGCTCTAGCGATCCGTTTTGGTGAAACGGCATTGGCCTGTAGGCGAATCCGTGCGCGATGTGGTCGATGTCTGCGGGTTCGAGTTCAGCCGCCTCCAGGCAGTACAGAATCGCGTTGCGAGGAAACGCGCCTGTGGACTTCTCGCCGGTGAAACGTTCCTCGGCCGCGGCGGCGGCAACACCGTCGTCCGTGACGAGCGCGGCCGCGGAGTCGAAGCCCTGGGCGACCCGGTATTCCCCTGGATCAAGATCGGGCAGTTCGCGCCGCTTGAAGGCGACACTGTTGTCGAAGCCGCTGATCCCGATGACGTTCATGTGTGACCCTCCCCTCGCAATGTAGTCGCGCAGGTCCCCTGACGACAAGCGTTCCGATCTTGAGCTCCGAGTGGTCCCGGGTCTGGTCCGCTTCAGTGGTAGGGACGGAGACGCGCCGCACGCATTCGAGATCGGGGTAAGCGGCGGGGGTGAGATTCGAACTCACGGGCCCCGTGAAGGGCCAACAGTTTTCAAGACTGCCCCGTTCGACCGCTCCGGCACCCCGCCGGACGGCCATCCTAGCCGCCGAGCACGCCTTGTAACAGTCTGTTACTAAGTCAGTTGGAGTTGATCGTGTCGGGCGCGCCGTACTGCTTGAGGACGTCCGGCACGGCACCCTGGAAGTTCTCGAGGATCGCGAGCGCCCAGCGGTCGGTGACGGCCGTCCCGTTCAGCGTGTGCACCTGCTCGGTCGAGCCGTTGCGGCGGTAGCGGATACCGAGGCGTCGCGCCTGGAAGTCCGTCGTGTTCGACGCCGACGTCAGCTCTTTGTAGCGCTCCTGGCTCGGGAACCAGGCCTCGAGGTCGTACCGCTTCGCCGCCGCGGAGCTGAGGTCTCCGGCCGCGATGTTGACCAGGCGGTACGGGAGGCCGAGCTCCTGCGCGTTCGCCTCCTCGAGGCCAAGGATGCGCTCGAACTCGTCCCACGACTCCTCGGGCCGTGTGTATGCGAAGAGCTCCACCTTGTTGAACTGATGCACGCGGAACATGCCGCGCGTGTCGCGCCCGGCGGCGCCGGCCTCGCGGCGGAAGTTGGTCGAAAACGCCGTGTAGCGCAGCGGCAGCTGCCCGGCGTCGAGGATCTCGCCCATATGCAGGCCCGCGAGCGCGACCTCCGACGTGCCCGTCAGGTAGAGGCCGTCCTCGGCGATCTCGTAGACCTCGTTCTTCTCGGCGGGAAAGAAGCCGGTCCCGTACATCGCCTCCTCACGCACGAGCACCGGCGGGAGCACCGGCGTGAACCCGGCAGCGGTCGCGCGGTCGAGCGCCCAGCGGTAGAGCGCGAGCGAGAGGAGCGCTGTGTCGCCGATCAGGTAGCCGAAGCGCGACCCGGAGACTCGCGCGGCTCGTTCCATGTCGAACCGGCCGAGCTCGAGATGCTCGGGCCCCGCGGGCGACGGCTCGCCGACCGTACGCTCGATGTGTCCCTCCGAGTCCTCCTCCTCGGCGTCCGGGACCGATTCGTGCGGCGGGTTCGGAACCTGCTGCAGGAGCTCGTCGCGGGCGGCCTCTGCTGCGGCGAGCTCCTCCTCGAGCGCGCGCAGCTGCTCCTTGACCTGCTTCAGCTCCTCGACCTGCTCGGGCGTCGGCTTGCCCTGGGTCTTCTGGCGCCCGCGCAAGTCGTCGACCTGCGGGATCAGCTCGCGCCAGCGCGCGTCCGCCTCGAGCAGCCGGTCGAACGCCTCGCCCGCTCCCTTGCGCGCCACGGCGGCCCGGAAGCGCTCCGGCTCCGCGCGCGCGGCCCTGAGGTCGATCACCCTGTCTGGAGGAACGCGCTAAGGCGCTCGCTTGCGACGCCGCCTAGAGGCCATGCCGGCTCTGCCGGCGTGGCCGTCTTAACCGTGTCGGCCACTGCGAGGCGCCTCATCCTGTCTGGAGGAACGCTACGAGATCGTTGATCTGCTGCGACGTCAGCTGCGACCCGTAGCCCTGGGGCATGACGTTCGGCTGGAAGCCCGATGCGATCTCGGCATTCGGATCGGTGATCGACGTCTTGATGAACGTGGCGTCCTTGCCCTTCAGCGCCTGGTCCAGATCCGGTCCGATCTTGCCGGTCGCACCCGCGGGCTGGAACGTGTGGCAGCCGCTGCAGCCGCTGTCCGCGAAGACCTTCTTGCCGGCGGCGGGGTTCGCCTTGCCGGCCTTCGGGAGCGTCCCGATGACAGGCCCTGTCGGCTCGACGGTCTTCTCCCCGCCGCAGCCCGCGACGAGCAGGACGGCGAGCGCGATCAGAAGTGCCCGGGCCATGTGCGGCGAGTCTACTGAACCGGTCGGGTCTCTTCCCAGAAGCGCAAGGCCGCGCAGGAGAGCGCCCCGTAGGCCACGACGTCTCGTGGCGAATCGTTCACGAGCAGGGACACGGCGAGCGCGACGAGGACCGCGTCGACCGTCGCGAAGCGCGGACGCCGGAGGGCGATCCAGACGAGGACGAGCAGCGAGAACGTGATGATCGCGGTCGCCTGCCAGGTGGCGACGTAGCCGTCGAGCGAGACGCGCCAGCGATGCGCCAGCTCCCCCGCGAGCGCCCCCGGACCGTCGCCGATCGTGCGCGTGACGTGGCTCGAGCCGCCGACGGCCGCGTCCAGGCCCACGAGGAGGAGGCCCGCTCCAATCGCCGCCGCGCCCGCGAGGACGACGTTCCGCCCGGTGAGCGCGACCCGGCGGAGCCGCAACCACAGGAGCAGGTAGCCCGCGGCGAACACGAGCACTCCGCCGCCGTCCGCACCGAGCCCGCTCGCGCCGATCACGACGAGGACGCAGACCGCGACGAGTGGGAGCAGGCTCACGCCGAGGAGCGCGCCGCCGAGCAGGCCGGGAACGAGGAGCAGCGTCTCGACCTGGTTCGAGATCCCGTAGAACCGAACGCCGCCGTCGGGGTGCGGGCCGAGCGCGGCGAGCGAGCTCGTCTCGGTCGAGAACGCGAGCACGCCCGCGTAGACGGCGAAGACCGTGAGCAGCGCCGCAGCGAGGGCCAGGCGCGAGCGTGTGACCACGGCGAGAGCCGGAGTCACGAGGCCGACGACCACGAGCAGCGCCAGGCCAACCGGCCGCGCGACGTCGAGCCCGCTGAGCGCAAGCGCCGCGGTGAGCGCGACCGGCCCCGCGAGGAGCGCCGCCCGGCCCCAGAACGACGACCGGAGCCCGAGCGCCAGCAAGGCGAACAGCGCGACGAGCCCGAAGACGACGTACGCCGCGGCCCCGCGTGAGTCGTGCGCATCGGTCAGCCGCCGGTCGAGGCGGCGCAGCGTCTCCTGCACGTTCGCATCCGGGCGCGAGGTCAGTGGCGGCTGCTCGCCCCGATCAAGCGCCTTCACCGTCGGCTCGAGGTCGTAGAGCGAGACGAGCCCCGGGACCTTCGTGCGGTCGGAGATGAGCAGTCCGTGGTACCCGCCGCCGACGATCGCGATCCGGTAGCGGCGAACGTTGTGGACGCGCTCGCGCGGCAGCGTCACGTAGATCGTGATCGGGCACGGACACCGGCCTGTCGGCACCTTGGCCAGCACCCGCGCGGCGTCGGCTCCGCTCACCGTCTTCCCGCGCCCGGCGATCAGGAGCCCCTGCGCGCCGGCCGCCGGTGGCTCGCCGGTGACGATCCGAACGTGGTCCGCCCAGGCCGACGGCACGGCCACGAGCGCGGCCACCATCAGGCCCGCGGCTAAACTCCGTCTAGTATCCCACCGCTTCAAGGAGCGCGATTCTCGATGAAACGCAAGGCTTACGGGCGCGACTTCGGCCTCTCCAGCCGGATGTTCCTGACGATGTTCACCCTCGGACTGCTGTACGTCGTCTTCTTCGTGGTGCTGCTGAACGTCCTCAACGTGGGGATCTTCGCCGTCATCCTGATCATCGGCGTGCTCGCCTTCGTCCAGTACTACACCTCGGACAAGATCGCGCTGCTCGCCTCGGGGGCGAAGGTCGTCGAGCCCGACGAGGCGCCCGAGCTCCACGCGATGGTCGAGCGCCTGGCCGCAATGGCCGACCTGCCGAAGCCTCGCGTCGCGATCATCCCGACCGAGGTCCCGAACGCGTTCGCGACCGGCCGCAACCAGAAGCGCGCGGTCGTCGCGGTCACGCAGGGCCTGTGGAACCGGCTGGAGCCGCAGGAGATCGAAGGCGTGCTCGCGCACGAGTTGACGCACGTCGCGAACCGTGACGTCGCGGTGATGACGATCGCGAGCTTCTTCTCGATGGTCGCGGCGACGCTCGCCCGCTTCGGCCTCTGGGGCGGAATGTTCAGCGGCGGCGACCGCGACCGGAGCTCCGGCACGCCCGTCTGGCTGATCCTGTTCGCCGTCTCGCTGCTGACCTACGTGATCAGCTGGGTGCTGATCATGATGATCTCGCGCTACCGGGAGTACGCGGCCGACCGTGGCTCCGCGCTCATCACCGGGGCTCCCGAGCACCTGATGTCGGCGCTGCAGAAGATCGCGAGCCGCATGACGCAGATCCCGCAGCAGGACCTGCGCGAGGTCTCCGGGATGAACGCGTTCTTCATCTTCCCGGCCGGTTGGAAGAAGAATGCTTCGGAGCTCTTCCAGACGCACCCGTCGCTCGAGAAGCGCCTCGCCCGCCTCGCCGACATTTCCCGCGAGATGGGCCGCCCGGTCGACCCGGCGTCGTTCTAGGCGTTGGGCCTAGCCGGTTACGTTCGAGCGCACGCCACTCATTGCGGGCTCGCTCATGGCTTCGCCGTGAGCATGGCCATTATTTCGCCGGGGGCGAAATAATGGGCCTCACCGACGTCCTCTTCGGGCGTAAGAAGCTTGCGAAGGCGCAGCAGGAGAAGCTCTTCGCGATCTCGACGGCGCGGATCACGCTCGAGACCGAGCTCGGGCTGAAGCCGACCGGGGACGCCGCGGTCGTCTTCAAGCCGCTGTCGGCGGCCGAGTTCGTGCGCGCCGAGAACGAGCTCCAGGAGCTGCTCGACTCGGTCGCCCAGGAGTCGCATTCGAAGATCGAGCGGCGCGGCGACGAGTTCGGCTTCGAGTGGCTGATCGTGCGCGACAACGACTTCGAGGAGCTGGTGGCGGGCGTACACCTCGTCGCGTCCGAGCTCGCGGCGCACGGCTTCGGCGAGCAGCTGCTCGCCGCGGCCTTCAAGTTCTCGGGCGGGGAGCATCCGGTCTACTTCATCTACGGCTTCAAACGGGGCGCGTACTGGCCGTTCGTCCCGAAGGGCGACGGCAAGGAGCGCGACAACTCCGAGGAGCTCGAGCTGAAGGCGAAGCTCGAGAAGGAGCTGCCGATCGAACAAGACCTGACGCGCTGGCTCGCCCTGTTCGACGCTCCGATCTAGGCATGACACACGGCGTCATCGTCGCCCTAGCGGTGCTCGGCGTCGTCGGACAGGTGCTCGTCGCGCTGCTCGTTGCGCTGTGCCTGCTCGCCCTTTTCGGTGTCGCGACGCCGCTGAACGCGCTGAGACGGCTGATCTGGGGCTACGAGTTGTGGCTTGCGTTCGCCGTCTCGGCGACTGCGACCGCGGGCAGCCTCTTCTTCTCGGAAGTCGCGAACTTCGTGCCCTGCGAGCTCTGCTGGTACCAGCGCATCTTCATGTACCCGCTGGCGATCGTGACGCTGCTCGCGGCGCTTGCGAACGACCAGCGGGTCGCGCGCTATCTGCTCCCGCTGCCCGTGATCGGCGCCGGCTTCTCGGTCTACCACCTGCTGGTCGAGAACGGCGTCGTGCACGAAAGCCAGGCGTGCCGGATCTCGGCTCCGGGCGGCTGCGCGATCAAGTGGATCGACGAGTTCGGCTACGTGACGATCCCGACGCTCGCCCTGACCGGATTCGCGCTCGTGTTCGCGTTTCTCCTGCTGGCGGCCATCGACTCGCGGCTACCCTGAGTTCTCATGACGAGCGGCAAGGCGAGCAAACGCCGTCGGCGCGAGGCGCGGGTTCCGCCGCCTCCGGGTGCGAGGCGCCAGGCCTCGCCGAAGGTCTTGATCGGCGCCGCGCTGGCCGTGGCGCTCATCGTCCTGGCCATCGTGCTCGGGTTCGTCTTCACGGGTGGATCGTCGTCGAGCAACACCCCGGCGCGGGGGTCGCTTGCCGGCGGCCTCCCGGGCGCGGCGGACGCGCAGCAGCTCTTCCGCGGCATTCCGCAGCACGGCAACGTGCTCGGCTCGCCGAAGGCTCCGGTGACGGTCGTCGAGTACGTGGATCTCCAGTGCCCGTTCTGCCAGGAGTTCGAGACGAAGGCGATGCCGACGCTTCTCTCGCGCTACGTCCGCTCAGGCAAGGTGAAGATCGAGGCGCGTCCGATCGCGTTCATCGGCCCCGATTCCGAGCGCGGACGTGCCGGCGCACTGGCGGCCGGAGAGCAGAATCGGCTGTTCAACTACATGCAGCTCCTCTACCTCAACCAGGGGACCGAGAACACCGGCTGGCTCGACGACGCGATGGCCACGGCCGCGGCCGCGAGCATTTCCGGCCTGGACGTGCACGCCTGGTCGAGCGCGCGCGGTTCGTCCGCCGTCACCGATCAGGAGAGCCAGTTCGACAACGAGGGAAATGCGGACAACGTGACCGAGACGCCGACCGTGCTGGTCGGCAAGACCGGCGGCAAGCTGCAGAAGGCTTCGGTCTCGCTCTCGAACATCGACTCGCTCTCGACCGCGATCGAGAACGCGCTCCACTAGCTCGGCGGCTCTCCGTCCCAGTAGTCGAGGCTCTCGACGCGGGCGATGACGCCGACGCCCCAGAAGCCGATCTTCTTCGAGCGCGGGTAGTAGCAGATGTCGTTCGGCTCCCTCGTGCCGTACGTGAGGAGCGTGATCGGCCCACGGAAGGCGTGTGAGACGCCCGTCCCAGGCGGGCGGCCGACGAACGATCCACGCCGGATCGGGAATTCGTCGTCGCCCAGTAGGCACGTCCCTTCGCCGTCGAGGACGAGGAAGAACTCCTCCTCGGCCCCGTGGCAGTGCGGCGGGCAGTTGAGCTTTCCGTCCGCGACCTCCTCGAGCCGCATCCCGGTCTTGACCGAGCCGGCCTCGCGGCTGAGGTAGCGCAGCTCGACGTCGCAGTCGGACTCCTTCGCCGAGACGACGGCCGCGTCGTCCGCGTTGACGATGCTCGAGGGCCGCGGCGCAGGCTCGCCGAACTCGAGCGGGTCCGCCGAGGCCTCGATGTCCCACGGATCGTCCGTCCGCCCCTCGACCCACGGCCAGCCGATCCGGATCGCGCGCGAGCGAGGGAGCCAGCCGATCTCCGTCGGGCGCCGCGTGCCGCAGATCAGCACCTCGAGCCCGTCGGGGCCGCCGCGCAGCGTGTGCTCCTCGTGATCCGCGAGGTGGACGACACAGTCGCCGGGCCGCAGCTCGTAGACCTGCTCGTCCTGCCAGGAGAATCCGGACCCGCCGAGCACGAACACGATCTCCTCGGAGGCACCGTGCGAGTGGGGAGGGGTCGACAGGCGACCCGGGTCGATCTTGACTCGGTTGACGCCGATCCCGGTGCAGCCGACCGCGTCGCCGAGCCGCTGCCACCTCGCCGCCATCTCGCCCTTCTCGGACCGGCGCGGCTCGACCTCGTCCCAGTGGGAGACGTGCGCGCCGGCTTCTACTGCGAAATCTCCTTCTGCTCGGAGCCTGAGGTGCCGAGCTCAGCCTTCATCTTCGCCAGCTCGTCGTCGACCTTCGACTGCGAGGTCAGCTGCGCGAGCTCGCGGTCGAGCTGCGTGTCGCCGCCGGCCGTGTAGTCCTCGAGGGTGCCGGACGCGATCAGCTCGTCCATCGCCGATGCGCGCGCCTGCATCTCCTCGGTCTTGTCCTGCGCCCGCTGGATGGCGGCGCCGGTGTCGGCCATCTGGTCGCCGATCCCGGTCGAGGCCTCGCCGATCCGGACCGACGCCTCCGCGGCCGAGTACTGGGCCTTCATCACTTCCTTCTGGCTGCGGAACGACTCGATTTTCGCCGAGAGCGTCTTCTCGTTCGCCTCGAGCTTCTGCTGCTGCTGGTTCAGCTCGTTGACCTGCCGGTCGAGATCCTGGAGCTGCGCCTGAGCCGCGGTCTTCCGCTCGAGCGCCATGCGGGCCAGGTCCTCGCGGTTGGCGCCGAGCGCCTCGCGGGCCTGCGACTCGAGCTTCGGCACGCTGGTCTCCAGCTTGCCAGCCTGGAGCTCCAGCCGCTTCTTCGCCGTGACGACGTCCGCGACGCCGCGCTTGACGTTCTGGAGCAGCTCGAGCTGCTTCTCGTACGAGTAGTCGAGGGTCTCCGCCGGATCCTCGGCCCGGTTCAACAGAGTGTTCCACTTCGTTTTGAACAGCGTCATCGTGCGATCCCATAGACCTGCCACTTCGTCCTCCTACTTGGGTATGCCAGTAGCCTAACGAGCGATGTTGGTCGAGCGGAGCATGGATCCGGGCTGGCTCTCGAACTCGTACCTGCTCGCGGACGAGGAAGGCGGGACGGCGGTGTACGTGGACTCCGGGGCGCCGCTCGAGCCGCTGCTGGAGGCGGCCGAGCGCTGGGGGGTCCAGCCGGAGCA
>WNGI01018221.1_pt1 | contig 14531 bp, 12 predicted proteins | sample 5400621 | NCBI WGS metagenome assembly WNGI01 (sample SAMN13153374, study PRJNA577476) | soil metagenome | isolation source: 20 cm soil or saprolite under Garry oak tree replicate 1 | place: USA:California | collected 2016-06-15 | reverse complement strand
TTCCCTCAACCAAAAAAGACGCGATATTGAGGCTCAAGTAGCCTGGTACAAAGAAAACCGCGAACGCAAAGACCTGCGTAGCTGTCGGTAATTCCGACATGGATAAATTCCAACTCTTCATCGGCTTAAAGGATCAGAGAAGCCCGAAACTGTTGCCAGTAGACAGACCTCCTGTTGCCCTGGACGGCAGTTTTGTTCTCGCGTCTGAGCAATAGCCGAAAGACAGATGAAACTGATAGATGTCGGGTCAGCGGAACGACTAGCGCGAGCCCACAACGCTCGTCGTAATCGCTACGTCTGTTTGTCTGCCGCTACCAGATAGAGCTCTACTCCCGCGTCTTTGCAAGCAGCCCGGACGTTGCCAGATGTTCTCAAAGCAACTATCGCTCTCTTAAACGAAGACGATCCCAGCTTATCCTTCAAGCCACTAGATTGTTTCATGACCTGTCCGACAGTCTCCTGATCAGCCACATTCTTCACTTCCACAGCCAGGAGGACTCCATCTCTGTCCTTGAAAATCAAGTCAATAACGCCTGAGCCTGTCTCGAATTCCCTGTGGACTGGCTCAAGCCCGGGTCCCAACAGTTCAGGTTTGGAAAATAAGATCGATACAAGACTATTCTCAACGCCCAGAACATCTGTCGTTGTCGGGATCTTGAAGGCTGAACTTAGATCATACTTGATCCCCATCAAATCTTTAGGGAACACGTCGATCGGCCTATTGCCGTCGTAGACGATGAGTATTGGAATCGAGTGGTTGAGTTTGCTGCTCCCGGAAATCGGAAGGGTTCTTCCTCCCCCGCTCCTCACCTGGCCCCGGGTCTGAGGAGGAATCAATCGAATATCTGCCAAGAAACGCTCTTCGTCGGAGGATGTGAGTCGATCAACATCGTGCACTTCGAGCCGAATGCCGGCCGCACCAGCGTTTCTCGTAACCAATTCAGCAACACCTTTGAAGTCCGGTTTTGAAGCCGAATAGATCAGCCGAGCCATAGAACCCACCAACGCTGATGCTACCACGTCCGCGCGCTCAAGAAATGCGAGAATAGGATGGGCGACGCGATGTGTGTGATGAAGAGACAGTTGCGACGGTTCCGTGCATGTCGCGACTCTGAAGGCTGAGACTGGTGTTGGATCAATAGCATGCGTAGTGAACGGTGAGTCAGACGATTATCGTCATTGGGGGTGCGCGCAGGGGGGCGTGGCGCAGGCCTCAAAGATAGAAGACAAACCCCCAAGGATGATGGCAGTGGGAGTGGAGTAGGCCGGGCCAAACTGTCTGATCCATAGTTCCGTACCGTTCTGGTCGTATCTTCCGACGAACGCGTCAACGGCGCCCCTTCCGGGGGAAGTGGCGACCTGGCCCGGTATCACTCCCTCAGTCCATCCGGAAACATAGACTCCTGAAACGCCCACGCTAATGCCCAGTGCAAATGTTCGTGGTGCGCCATTATAATCGCATGAAGAGCTGTGACTTGTGGGGGTGCATGAACTCGGTATTTCGTGGGTCCAGATCGTCTGGCCGTTGGAGTCGATTGCTGTCACGTAGGCTTGGACCGGGCAGACGTCTGCATCGTCGTAACCGAGGCAGCCTTTAGAATAGCCGGACACGTAAACAGTCCTGGATCCAGAAGATATTGCGCTTGTTATTGCAATGGGATCCAATCGCTGTACCCAGGCCAGGTCGCCATTAAAGTCGATCTTTGCGACCCAGCCGTACTCAGGATATCTGTAGAACTGCTTAGTGTATCCTGCAACGTAGATTCCCGTTGAATCCACGGCCACTGCTGAAGCCCAAGATGTTGTAATTGACTCAGAGGAGGTTGTTAGTTCCCGACTCCAAACTAAATCACCGCTAGGGTCGAGTCTTGCCACTGTAGCATTCGTCTGCTCGAACCCTACCCCGTTAAAGTTGGAAGATGGAGCAGAGCCGACCACATAAACTCCGGTGGGGTCGGCGGCCAAATCAGACAGATGTCGAGTCAGCGGAGCAACTGGCGCGAACGACTACTCGCCAACCCCTCCCGAATGGAACAAGAACTCGCAATCAAATTACAAGAGGACGGAATACACTATCAGACACAAGTCGAGGTACCAATAGCCATAGCCGACTTCTACTTCTCGCTGGAGTCTAGACCATTGCTCATGTTCGTCGACGGCCGGCTCCATCATGGAACAGCACAGATGGAAAAAGACGAAGAACTACGCCTACTATTACGGAAGAGAGGATACAGAATCCTAGAACTATACTACGACAGCTACTCAGACAAGAAAAGAGACCAACTATACCAAGAAATCCTAAACAGCATTGGCGCAATTCGAGCGAGTGTGACAACAGTGTCATGCGCAGACTTTCGGTCGAAAGCGCCCCGGCATGTCTCGCTCCCTTCCCGCATCCTGCGGCACCAGTAGCTGACTTTCAAGTCGCGAAATCAAGATTCTTCTTCAGCGTGCGATGAAAACGTGATCATGGTGATACCTGATGTACTCGCGGTTGAATCTATGTCCTCTTTCAAAGTGAACCGCGGACCCGTCGATTGCTTTTTCGAATCTGTGGACGATCGTTCTTCCGTCAGATGGATCTATTGATATTGCACCTAGGTCGAAGTCAGCATGATGGTTTGGACAAAGAACGACTAAGTTTTCTTTCGCGTCGGGTCCATCATGAGGATGGCCCAAAGGCCTGATGTGATGAGCTTCGGCATATGATTCTCCAGTTCCGTTCTTTCGAGTCGTTCCACATATCTGACATCGGAAGCCGTACGCTTGTTTTAGTTTCCTTGCTAGGACAGTGTCTCGGATTATTCTATGAGTCATTGCGAGATAGCGTGCTGGTGGTTCATAGACATCATCAGCTACCTCATTTGGAGCGATTATTGGAGAATTGTAGACAGAGCTCAAAGTACCATATGGCTCCTTACTGAGAACGAACCGGAGCATTTTGCGGCCGGTTTTTTCTTCGTTCTTTTCCAAGAACTGTACAACAGACCATTCTCCATGGTCTAAGTATGTGACTGGACGGACGGCTTCCTTCTCAAACGCATGAACAAGCTGACGCTCTTCCAACGCTCGCCGTAACGGGATATTGTATCTGTTCCACAGTGGACTGATGTTGTCACCGGAGCTTTGTGCAGAGTACTCTAGCAAAGAGTCTTTGATGATCCACCTGTCAGGATAGAGAGACTTTTCGCCGATCGAAAAGATGATCGATTTGGCGATGCCATTCTTCGAATATATTCCTTGGTGTTGAGGATGAATTTTTCTGACATCTCTATATGAGACTCTCGACGCGGTCATTGCAACTGTTAGCTAGATGTTCAGTTGATAAGGACTGCCGGTTTCACTCCAGAATCGACGACCGCGTGCCTTACTCGTGGGTGTTTCCCAGGGTCGATCGATTTTCTTACCATCTCAGCAATCGATCGAGCGAGTAGTGGGGGTACCGCATTTCCAACCTGTCTGAACTGCTGAGTCAACGGTCCCATAAGTCGGAAGCTATCTCTGAACGATTGTATTCTTGCGGCTTCTCGAGGAGTGAAAGACCGTGGCTGCTCAGGGTCCGGATGAATGTACATGAGCCCATCCTTCTGCATATGAGCAACGATTGCGTATGATGGCTGGTCCCAGCGATGCTTTTTGATCTTATCCTTGAAGATATCCTGAGGGTAAGGTAGGAGACGAATTAGGTGATCTGGGAGATCGGTCATCTGCTGACCTGGAGTAAGCGCTCTGAATAGCTGTATGTCCCGATCACTATGTTTCCTAGCTACGTGGTTGTATATGCAATCGGATTCTTGGCGTGCCCATTCTTGGTACTTGGTCAATGGTGACGAGGAGTAAGCGACCTCATCCTCGCCTTCTCCAGCCTGGAGCGAAGGAAGGTCGGAGATTGCATCATAAATGGTAAGGTACCCTCGCTTTCGCAAGTTTTCCGACAGGCTACTTTGACTGGGGTCCGAATCACTAGCGAAAATCTTCGCTGGAAAGAGATTGGAATACCGTAATCGGCGGCCTTCAACACCTCCACATCTACGGAGTACCCTATCCCTTCGAAGTCTGCCAAGATATCTTCTACCACCTGACCATCCCGGAACGATGAAATTCCTGGCACGTTCTCCATAACGAAGAACTGCGGTTTCAGGGAAGCGACTACCCGCACGAATTCTTTGTACATTCTATTTCGTTCGTCATCAATGAACCGCTCTCGCTTGCCCTGATTTGTTAAGTGGTTAATTTTTGCCCTCCCTACTTGGGAAAAACTCTGACAGGGAGGACCGCCGGTGACGACATCCACACGGCCAGTTATGCCGAGTCGTTGCACATCAGTTTCGATTATCTCGGTCCCGGATAGAGAGAAATTCTGTCTTAGGGTCTCACATCCCCATGAATCAATGTCAACAACGGCGAGAACTTTGAACCCTGCGTCTCGAAACCCTTGGCTCATTCCTCCGGGAGCTGAGAAGAGGTCCAAGACTGTCGGCCGGTTCTCCAGGCCAGAACCAGAAGAGACTGGTGCCAACCGAGGATCAAGCATGCAGGAATCGAACTAGCGTAATAAGCCCTGTCATGTTGACGCCGACTCGTTCTGCAAGTAATATTCGCAGTAAGATCTCAAGGGGCATTCCTCGCACCGTGGAGTCGAGGTGCAAATCATCGCCCCGAGGTCCAGAAGCGCGAGATTGAATTGACGAGCATCTTTGCCCTCTGGAACGAGGGATTGCGTGAGCCCAACTATGGTTTTGTTTCGCCTGCCACGATCGGGGTTAATCGGTTTCCCAAACAACCTAGTGATGACCCGCACTACGTTCGTGTCTACTGGTCCTTCTCTTCTGCCGAAGGCGTAACATAGAACGGCTTTGCAAACGTAATCACCGACTCCTGGGAGTTCACGTAGTTGCAGCGGGTCCCGAGGTACTCGCCCGTTGTATCTTCGCTTCAAAACATTGATGAGTTTTGTCACCTGCTTTGCTCTCCACCTCAGACCAAGGCGAGAGAACAGAGACTCGACCTCACGACTCGGGGCTCTGGCCAAGCGATCGAACGTCGGATACTTCTGAATAAACTCAAGATAAACAGGAACAACCTGCTCGGCTTTTGTTCGCTGGAGCATTATCTCTGTGAACAAGATGAGGTAAGAATCGGGCTTCTCGAAAGTCTCTCGCCAAGGAAAACGCCTGGCATTCTTTGAGAACCAATTGAGCAGCGCGACGGGGATCTCAGTCATCCGGCCGTTTTCTGCTGGCAACTAGCACCGATCAATATGTTCCGCCATCGTCCTTCCTAAGACTTTGGCGATTGTAACTGGAACAGCGTTCCCTACTTGTCTGTACTGGAATGAAGTCTTTGAGATGTTCGAGCTGTTGATTGGCCCGCAGAACACATATCGATTGGGAAATGTCTGGAGAGAGGCAAGTTCCCTCACCGAACCCGCACGTGGCTCCAAGGGATGCACCCATTCGTCACGGCAGTGAGCCGTAAGACACCGAGAAGGTTGATCCCATTTGTCTCTATGTCGCCAGTGCTTCCATTCCGAACCAGGAATCATCCTAGCAAGCATCTTTTTCTTCGTCTCAGTATTACGAGGAATTTGATCGTTCGGCAGACCTCCACTGAGTTTACGGAAAGAGTCCTTTATGCTGACGTACTTGGGCAATCCGTCCCGTCCGGTTGGACTATGAGTTGGTGATGGGAAATCAAACCTATGGCCGTTGGAACAGGCAAGCACAAACAGACGCCTTCTTATTTGCGGAACGCCGAAGTCCGCTGCGTTCATAATTCCTATGTTTGGGGTGTAGCCAATTCGATAGAAGTGCTTCGATAGGTCTCTGAAGATCCTCCCATCTGATCGACTGAGTAACCCAGGCACGTTCTCGAACAGAAAAACTCTGGGCTTCAATTTCCTTACGTACCTAAGAAAATGCAATGGTAGGTCGTCTCGTGGATCTCGAACCCTGCCACCTTTAGGAATTTTCGAGATCGAGAATGACTGACATGGCGGACCCCCTGATAATAGATCGACTGATTCTCGAACACCGGTTCGTTGCCTGAAGTTGCGAACGCTGAGTTTTCTGATGTCGGCTTGGATGATCTTCGCGTTTGGGAAATATCTTCCTGCGTTCCTTTTGAGGGTGGCACAACATTGTCCGTCCTTTTCAACCAAAGCACGTATGTTGAATCTCGATTTTTGTAAGCCAAGTGCCAATCCACCTGCACCAGCAAACAATTCGACTGAATCGAATCGTTTCACGAGAGGTCGTGCTGACCAAAAAGAGGTGATTAATTATTACTTCGGTGATGAAATGCAGATTTTAGAAAAAGTCGTGCATTAGTCTGGAAACATGTATCCCGCAGGCGATGGGATTCAATATTGGAAGGAGCTGCACGAAATCGACCCCGATTTTCTTGAAATAGGTTGCTTCCGGAGACAAGCGGAGTTGCATAGTCTGCGTTTCGCGTCGAGCTCTCTCCAAGAGGGCGACAAAGTTGAGCAAGGGTCTGGGATCTCTAAGTTCAAGTGTTTTTTCGAGACCTAGTTGCAGCAACGCGCAAACTATCATGGGGTGTATGAAGTAGACCTGCTCGTCGTGTTGAATCAGAATAGGAAACAGTTCCTTTATGGCAAATGATAACGGATCCAGAAGCGAGTCGAACAGTGAACTTTCTAGCTTCACGCGTCGAGTGATGGTCCGATACGTTCGAGTGACGTCGTTTTTTATTTCGTCGATTGAACCCGCATGACCATATGAGTCGGGCTTTGACCAAAATCGGCTTACGGCTGAATGACTAATCATTGTCATGAAAAGGTCTAGGTCGGCCGAAAGAAAGTCGGCGATTACGGAAAGTAACCGGAGGGGTCCGAAAGGGTGATCGACTTTGTCCTTCAATTCGTATATTAGGCCGTTCATTGGACGGCTTTGGAATGGATCGGTCTGGAGATCCGTCGATGCCTTCTCAACAACATCCTTCGCAATATATGTCTGGAGAGGCACGAGCCGATCCGCATTCACAGCTTCCAAGTCGACTCTCTGCACCCAAGTTTTGCAGTAGGGAGAGAGAATCTCGAGCCTCGGCGGATGAATTTGATCCAAAATGTATATGCCCTTAGCAACTTTGAGGATTTGGCTGATTGTATCTCTCGAATGCATGATGTGGGCGCAAGAACTGAAACCCGCACTTGGATTGCACCAGAAACCGAATTTCAGGTAATCCGCTACAATCTTCTTGATTGTTTCTGAGGTTTCAACCTGTTGCGAGCGCCCCCCCAGCACGAAGTTCATGCTGGAGATTTCGACTGAACCAGCTAGCGTCGGGTCGAGTCGCCACACGGATTCGTCTTCCGATTGTAAAGGACGCGAATAAGGCGCGAAGTAGTCACGGGCTTGTTCACCCCAGAGGTTGAAGCACACTACGCGGTTCAAGTTAGCAAAATAAGCTGGGACTTGACCGATAGCACTGTAATATTTGCGCTCTTCATCGATCGGCACTGCATAACTCTTGTAGGATTGAAAACGTGAAAGAGGCTCCGACAATGCAAATAGAGATGGGACTCTAACCTGCGACCGAAAGAATAGACGCCCCTGTTTGTCATCAGTCCATCGGAGGTTTTGAGGATCTGTTGAGGCGGATCTTCCCGAGAGCGATTGGAGTCTTTCGCGATAACTCTTGGCAAGGTATGGAAACTGCTTTTCAAAAACGGGGAAGAGGTGAGTTTCTTGGCCTCCAACTGGCGTCTGAACAATCACTTCACAGCGAAAACTCTGGGGTCTTCGCGGAGCTTGTCGAGAAGCATCCCAACCCTTGAAGCCACTTCCCCCGATACGAGGACCGCAAGCTCATGATTCCCCACCAGTCCCTTCCAAGTCATGTTGGCGGAGCCAACGAGGGCAGCGTTGTGGTCGACAACAATTACCTTAGCGTGAAGATCTTCGGTCACACGGTCCGGACAGAAAATCACGTGGACTCCCCGCGCTAGACATGACCGAAGCAGTTGGAGGAACCCATCATAATCAGTTATTTCGTAGACCGCGATCTGAATTTCTCTCGTAGCCTTTCCGAGCATTCCTTCGATCGAAGATTGGACTGAACCGACTCCTCCTCCCATCCAGGCAGTTCCGGTCACCGCGATTGATACTTCGACATTAGTCAGGTTTGGTCAAGCCTACTTGAGAACCGAACTCTTGGTGACACGAATGTGAGGAAGAAGGGAGTCGGCTAGCAGGAGCCTATCCAAGTACGCATTGTGGTACTCGCAAGATGTCTCGGAAGTCAAGAGACAGGCGTAGCATGCAGCCCCATTGTTGTGTTCTAGGTGCTCTGAGCATAGCGGATCGTTTGAGCAAGCCCTCAGATTTCTAAACGCTGCCGCTATCACTCTTCGGAACTCTTCCAGACGACACAAAGCTATCAGTCCTCCTAGGCTTCCGTCGCTACCCTGTTGCGATGCGTAGAGAAGAATTCCACCTCCAGAGTATCTTTTTTCCGCTTGATCCCACATCGAGTAAATTCTCTCCCTGATCGCTGCACTCGAATAACCTGAGTCGAGTGAAAGCCCCATCAGGATTCGATGCGATAATGTGTGCCACCAGACGGAAAGAGGGTGCAAAAAGGGCGCCTCGTCGGGCGGGGCCTTTTCGAGCCGATCTGACCATAACTGTTCTCTTTGATAATTGAGCCGCGGGTTTCCTTCTGGCAGGTCAATGAAGATGCCCTCCCCGCTCAACTTGACCCCGGCATACCATTTCTTCGAGTCTTTCGCATAGAACGTCTCGACGAGCGGGATGGGTCTAGGAGGGCTGTGGTATGTGGGCCCTCTTACGGGCCTTTTGTAACCACGCTGGACCATAACAGCCGTTAACCTTTTGACTGGAGTCACCCTGAAATTCAACCCTCCGAGCGTGTCCAAGCGAAATACGGCGCTACGATCCACTTCAAAAGCTGGCGCTCCGGTTGCGGGATGACGAGGATATCCATGGGTGGCCGCATCCAATAAGGCTCTGAATTCTTCAAACTTTACTTGGGCAGCGCTCTTGATCGCGTCCGTTGGAGCAAGCAGATCAGTGATTGCTTCTTTGACTTCGTCAGACGGGGTAGAACTGATCTCTTCGATAGTGAATGGATCGATCTCGTTCGGTTTACTCTTTGAAATGGCCTTAAGGCTCTGCAGTAGCGCTTCCTTGGCATCAACGCTGGAATCTGCGAGAGTTAGCAATCCTCTGCCGATGGCCGGGAGGTTAAGGAGCGCATGGATCCTCAAGACCGGAGGAGGGACTTTTATTGTCGCGATGACTTCGGCAATTCGGAGACTCGTTGCGCTGCGAAGAATGACGCTTGCCTGCTCGTTGCAGGGTTCGCTGGTGTCCTCCTCTGGAAACCGACCCGAGCATGCCCAAGTCCGATAGTAGATATCCAGAAGGCTAGCGTCGGCCATGCAAGTTCTGCATCGAATTCTAACACTTCTCAGATCGCTTCCTGTCTCCTCAACCCAATCAAATAGGTCTCCAGCACAGGCCGGCTTGCCGGCATGGATAGTCCCCGTCCAATCCACGTCGTCGAGATGACCGTTCGGACACGCTCTTACGAACCGGATTGCCTCGTCCTGTGCATCCCTTCTCGATGTGCAATTGGGGCATCTAGTTCTGCCATAGGGACCCAACCTGTACACTACACCGTGATTCTGACACTTGGCCCATGTGGGAAAACGTATTGTTCGGAAGACAGGACTCAGATGCGGGAGCTCGAGTTGCGCGTTCGTAGGAATCTCAAAAATTTCTCCACCATCAAGTTGGGCGCTGGCGTTTCGTTCATCAATTCTGAATCGTTCGATTGCTCCAGTGGAAAAAATAGGGACCGCCTTATCCCACTTGTTGAATGCAGGCACGAGCCGAGGTCCTTGCGCCTCAATGATGCTCCCTACCCCGTAGGACAACACAAATTGTGAAGGTCGAATAGCCTGCCCTGTCGAGTCTATCACTCATCATCAAAGGTAATTGTTGCTTCGACGTCTCTTAGTGACTGAGGAGCATTCTTGAAGACCTGCGGTAACCGGCTACCTTCGTGCGCGGGATCGCCTAACACAACGGGCAAACGAGGTGCTTTAGAGTATGATTTTTCGTAGTAGGTTAGGTCGTTCTTCCTAGTGTCTGCAAAGGCGCGCCATTTGTCTAATTCGGAAGAAATCTCCTGCCGGCAGACGTCGCGACCGGGGTTTCGTCCAGCCGGCTGAATACGTGCTCTTGCTTCAAACGCTTCGATCAAGGCGTCAATTTCCGGTGACGTCCGACGGGATGCCATAGCTCTAGAACCAGACTCGTCCGGGACCCAATCAGGTGGAATAGGAACATCGAGTATCTTCCGACCATTCCTCAATACCAGTACTCCCAGTGGCCCTAGTGCTCGTTCCCTTGCTCCGGGAGAGAACGGGTATATCGTAATCGGCTCGACATGCCGGTGTAAGGCTCTATGATAGCCAACGAAAAACTCGTAATGGTCGAGGTCTCGCGGCCGCGTTGCTCGAAGGAAAGTTATCACTAACCCTCCCTTTTGTCTGCCGACTCTCCCAGTCGCCTGTATATAGTTGGCAGTTGTCTTTGGTTGTCCATGAACCATCATAAGACCGAGCCTGTCTACGTCGACTCCGGTTCCAAACATAGAAGTTGCAAAAGCAACATCGACTTTATTCTCGGGAAATTCGGTGAGCCGGTCCAGCTTTCCAGGTATATAGGACGCTGACCTCCCCGAGAGTTCCACGTACTGGAGAGGGTATCGCTTCTGTTGATGGTTCCGATTCGCTATAACACCAATCTGTTCCGGAATGTCAGCCTTTAACAATCCTACCGCGCCTCCAAGCTCTCGTTTCGCGTTGAAATATCCTACAAGTGTCCAGAACTGATCTGATTCTGGATCCGCCGGCCCGGTTTGTGATCTTACCACACTCATCTCTTGCAGAATTGCTGACCATATTCTGACGATCGGAGTCTGCGCTCCCCTCCCTGGCGCGGACACTCCGAGGTATAGTCTTCCCGGTCGCTTCGCCTCCAACTGGTGAGGCTCCCTAGATATGGAGAAGAAATTGTCGTCGGTCGACAACCCTGACGGAGGGAACTGGAACAGGTCTCTATTGAAAAGCGAGAGAACCTGCGAATGAGCCTGCCGAATCGTGGCGGTCGAGGCCACGTATTTTGGACTAGCTTTGTAGCCATTCTTCATCGCGCTGGAGAGAATTTCAATACCCGTCTCGTAAAGTCCTACCATCGTTCCTAGGGGCCCTTCTATCAGATGGAGTTCGTCTTGGATTATCAGGTCAGGTGGCGCGAAACCCGCAGCGCAAGGCCAAATCTTCCCTAGTTTGAACGAGCCTGTCTCTGGAGGAGCAGCGTCTCGGTGGAACCCCCAGTCCATGGAGTACTCGGTGACATGTCCGAAAAGGCTCGACGCTCTTGGTTCGAACGCAAGTCTAGCGAACTTATCCACAGTCCCAACGATCATTGAGGGGCATCTCCCGTAGACTTGGTCATCGACCGTGTAGGCGGGAATCGGAATTCCCCATCCGAAGCCGGGTTTGCCAGAAATGGAGAAAGCGGGCAGGATCGGAGTGGTTACGTCGGATGTTAAGCCTGGAACTTTCTCAGACCATTCAACTCCATTCAGAGCACAAGAAGGATTGGGACAGTGTATCTCAAAGTCGACGGGTTTCTGCGTGATACCAGAACGTCTGAGAAAATATCCGGGTCTGCTAGCTCTGGCAAATTCCTCGCGACAGTCTTTGTCTAGAACTGGTTTGATCACATTGTCCCACCAGTCATCTACCACATGGGGATCTACTTCGACGTTCTTGGCCACTCCAAATCGTACACTCACCAAGTATGTGTTGCCGTTTGGTAGAGATGTGATGGTAAGACCTTCTACCGTGAGACCTCGATACGGTTTGAACTCCGATGCGCTGTGAGGCAGGAGAGGCTTCTTGGCTGAGGCGAACCAGTGAAGTACATGATTTCCTGGGCTGAGTGTAGTGGGGGAGATTGCAAGGATTTCTCTGCATACGGGGCAGTTCAGAACTTGAGCAGGTTCGCTCTCTTCCCCCTCAACTTTGGTCCCTACAGACTTCCAGCGTTGTCGGCCATAGAGCTCCCCCACCGCCCCGAGATAGAGAATTGGTCGTTTTCTATGGCGGTCATAACCAGGCCAGTCAACGAGATGATTTGGGGTGACGCTAGCTCCAACCCATAACCCAATGGAGAAACGCGAAGAACCCCACGGTTTTACCCCGAACCTTCCAGATGGTTGCCATCCCGTGGTCCGCAAGTATTCGCATGCGGTAATGAGGCTAAGCGCCCTGCGGAATTGTTGAATGGTAAGTAGCCTCAGGGTATACCTAGAGATAACACTGACTCCTCCTGATTTGCTCGTGTCCGAGCTCTGCAAAGAAAGTCTTCTTCTCAAGGCAATCGCGAATGCCGCCAGCCCTAAGTATGCCTCCGTCTTTCCTGCCCCGGTCGGGAACCAAAGAAGATCACACAGCCGTCGATCAGCATGTTTCTCGTCAACTACTCCGGGCAGGCATTGAAGGATGAAGGCGATTTGGAAGATGTGCCATTGCAGACCCGACGGTCTGTCAGGATTTTTCCAGAGAGATTGTAAATGCATCGCTTTGTTCATGAAACAGAACGCGAGGCGTGCATCAGGATTGGATTTCAGTAATTCGAGGCCTTCTTTGAGCCGCCTAAGGGTGGTCTTGCATGCGTCTATGTTCCGGCTACCTATCTTAGCAAGCTCCCCTGAGAGATTCGATGCCTCGACCGCTTTGACTTCAATCCAATTCTTGTATTCGTCAAGGATGGGCGCTATCGACCGTTCAAGCTTTGTGGGCTCCCATAATTCGGACAGGAGTTCTGCAGATATCGGCTCCAATTTGGCTGTTGGTGGACCGGTGAGAGATGCAGACTCAATGGCGAACGATGGCAGGTACTCTGTCCTAATGTCGGGCAAACCAAATCTTTCTTGTTCATATTGGGGAAGAACTTCCTTGTCGATCCAATTGAAAGGAGGGCCGGAAATTTCTGGCTCAATTTGGGAAGGTCTCTGAGGGTCGACATCACGCCATACAGCTCCACAGAGGTGTCCCCTGGCCATTGCATACTTGTCTCTATAGAGCAATCCAAGACCCTCCGCGTCAGCTTCAGCATCTTCGGGCTCCCCTCTGACTGGTAGTAACTTCGATGGTCCTTCGCACAGCACGCGTAACTGTGGCTGGAACACCAGTTGCTCCTCTTCGGTCTTTCGCTGTCCGTCGGAAACCGGCGTATCGTTGACGAGATAAATGGAGACATGAACTGAGCCAGCAAGTTCTGTCCGCCTCAGGGAAATCGTTACATCGCGGTCTTCGTGCGGACGCCACGAGGCATCGTTATTGACAGATACGTTGTGTTCCACATGGAACTTCGGGACCCTCTGCCAATCTGTACCATCGCGCTTGTATCTTGCCCAAGTCGCGCAGAAGGCGATTTTAGGATCATTTCCGCTTTTCAGTATGAAAGAGAGTCCTAGCGATTTCGGAAGCGCTCGGGGGTCAAGTTCAGGACTTATTTCAGCGTTGGATCCTACAACGGTATCTTCTTCGTCATCAAGTGAGTCCTCCTTCTCTTCCATCTCAACGTCCTGAGATCCCGAAACACTGGGCTTACCGAAATGGGCAAGTATCCCACGCTTGAAGCTCCTTGGTTCCAAGACACCGACTACGTATTCATAGCTCGGGTCTGGCGGACGTTGCTTGCCAGGCGGAGAAGATCCTGGAACCGCTTTCAGTCTTTCTCGTAGACCGTCCCTCGGTCCCAGTAATTCTCGTCCAATAGTGATAGCCAAGCGGTCTCTGAGCGGCATACGAACGAAATATCCCGATGGTCCTTGGACAGTCACCGATATAAGGAGATGGAATCAAGCATCTCAATGAATTCAAGACGGAGCTGAGTATGATGAAGTATCTTATGAAAGCTCAGTTATTTGTGAAGAATAACAACAGGTGCGACTATGCTCGGGGCCCCTCTGCCTAGACAACAAATCCGCTTAGGGCTCCCTCTTGGGAGACAAATCGGGAACAATTTGCTGGCGGGCTGCATTTGATTCAAGTTTCGCTTATTCTCGACGTGGCAGTAGCTTTGCGGAAAGTAGTCATTCGACTGTTAGCTCGGAATGTGCACAAATCGGCTGGATTGAAGGTAGGTATCATTGGCTGATTTCTGGTCGGGGGTTCAACCCGAATGGTGGTTTCTTCCTGCCGATGATTTCCAACACCGTCCCGAACGCGACGAGAGCCATACCAAAGACGTAATCGTACCGGGCATCATTGATTCCGCTCGTCCTGAATAAGAGCTCAATCAGAATCACTAGAAGGAATACGCCCAGCGTGACGAGGAACTGGCGCCAAAACGCGGACCAGTACGCGGGCCAGCTCTTGCGATTGATGAGACGGGGGTGTTTCCTCCAAACGATTTCTCCGACCATAGCATACACTATCAAAGAACCGAGGAATGCGACAG
>WNGI01013944.1_pt1 | contig 14534 bp, 18 predicted proteins | sample 5400621 | NCBI WGS metagenome assembly WNGI01 (sample SAMN13153374, study PRJNA577476) | soil metagenome | isolation source: 20 cm soil or saprolite under Garry oak tree replicate 1 | place: USA:California | collected 2016-06-15 | reverse complement strand
TCACGCCGACCCCGGCCGAGGCCATCGCCCGCGCGAAGGACGAGATGGGCCGGACCCCCGGCTTCACGAAGGATGCTTTCGGGAAGGTCAACGCGACCGTCACGGTGACGGTGGCCGAGGCGGACGGGGCCACCTCCTGCGTCTCGCCGCCCACGGTCGCTGAGCCGTGCTTTGTGACCGTACAGGTCCAGTACACGTTCCGGACGATCATCCCCTGGCCGCTCATTCCGAACGTGGCCAACTTCAACCGTCAGACGACGATGAGGACCTTCTATTGAGCCGCCTCGTGCGCTTCGTTCGCGGACGCCAGGGCGGCGAGCGCGGTCAGGCCCTCGTCGAGTTCGCGCTGCTCCTGCCGCTCATGCTGCTCATCGTCACGGGCCTCTTCGACGTCGCCCGTGCGGTGTGGCAGGAGAACACGCTCGCGTACGCCGCGCGCGAAGGCACGCGCTACGCGATCGTCCACGGCTCGGCGGGCAACCCGGCGGCGGGTCCGGACAACCCCGGCTGTGGCGGCGCGCTGCCGGACCAGGTCATCTGCACGGAGATCCCCAGGATCGTCCGGCAGGCGGCGATCGGCGTGCAAAACGTCACTGTGACGATCACGTACCCCGACAACATGGGCCCGACACCCTGCGCCGAGCGCAACTGTCGGGTCATCGTCGACGCGACGGCTCCCTTCGTCCCGCTTCCCTCGCAGTACCTGCTCGGCTCCGCGTACCAAATAACCCTCAAGGGTGGGTCGCAGTTGGTGATTCAGCGATGAACAAGCAATTTCGTAGATTCTTCGGACGCGACGAGGACGCGCTGCTCTTCGCGGTCGGCCTCGCAATCGACGCAGGGCAGCTCTACGCGGCGAAACGCACCGAGCAGGAGGCCGCCGACGCGGCGGCGTTCGCTGGCGCGGTCGTCATCTACCAGAGCGCCGCTCCCTGCAACGCGGCGTGCGCCTCAAACGCGATCGCCGCGGCGCGGACCGACGCCACTACCAACGGCTATAGCGGCGCGTGCGCGATAACAACCTCGGGGGTGTGCACCAACGCCGCGACACTGACCACCGTCGAGGTGAACTACCCGCCGCTCTCGGGCTCCTACCAAGGAGACCTGAGACACGTCGAGGTGATCATCACCCGCCAGGTCAAGACCGCGCTCGTTCCGGCGGAGGCCGTCTTCAACCCGGTCCGCGCGCGCGGTGTCGCCGGCGCCGAGCCGCTCCAGAACAACTACGCGGTCATGGCGCTCAACCGCGGTAACGTGGCGGGCGCATTCAACGCATCGTCGAACGCCAACCTGCACCTGACCGGCGGCGGCATCCTGGTCAACTCGACCAACGGCAGCGCCGCCATGAACGATCAGAACAACCCGTCCAAATTCACGATCCAGTCGCCGTACTCGCTCGACGTAACCGGACAGGCCACCGGCTTCTGGGGATGGATCCCTGTCAACGCCGGACATGCCCAGGTGGCTGACCCGTTCGCCGGGTTTCCCAGGCCGAGCACGGCCGGCCCCGATGGGATCGCGGGCACTGCCGATGATCTACCTATCTGCAACAACCTGAGCTCGTGCCAGGATGGCTCCGGCAACCAGATCCCGGGGGTCTACAGGACGAACCTCGGCGGCGCGGGCGGAACTGATCTGGTCCTGAATCCCGGGGTCTACATCCTCGACGAGGGCATGGACACGGGCGGCAACGCCAGCGTCACCGGCTCAAACGTGTTCATCTACAACACGTACTCGAGCTATCCAGCGCCTCTGGTCGGAGCTGCCAACTGCGAGCAGGTCAACCTCCAGGGAAACGCGACCACCACGCTCACCGCCCAGACGACCGGGACCTGGGCCAACCTCCTCGTCTACCAGGACCCGGTCTGCACCGACCTGATGCGGATCGGTGGTAACGGAACTTTCATCGGCACCGGCTCGATCTATCTCCCCAACGCCGGGTTCCGTTTCGAGGGCAACCCCTCGACCCTCAACGGTAGCCAGCTGATCGCGCAGACGGTCGACGTGCAGAACGGCAACCTCACGATCAACTACAACGGGAGCACGACCGCGCAGCCGATCCTGCCGCGTCTCGCCGAATAACGTCGCCTCTCGGATCTTCAGAAGGGTCGCCGCAAGGCGACCCTTCTTTCATTTCACAGCCCTAGATCCATCTCCAAAAGACGTGGAGGCAGCGACCCTGCCGCCAGGAGCCGGTCGTGGAACACGCGCATGCCCCACCCGGCGGCGCGCGCCTTGTCGCGGAGCGCGAGGATCGCGGCGCGCCCGAGCGCGTAGCTGGACGGCTGCAGCGGAGTCAACGTGTAGCGGCGGACCTCCGCGACCGCGTTCGGTGGTTCGAGCTTCGCGCGCTCGACCATGAAGGTGACCGCGTCCTCGAAGCTCATCTCACCCGTGGAAAGCCCGACGTCCACGATCACGCGTGCGGCGCGCCAGAGCAGGTCCTTCTGCCGGAGGAGCCGCGTCGCCGGCGCGTCGAGATAGCCGATCTCGGTCATGAGCTCTTCGACGTAGAGTCCCCAGCCCTCGACCATAAGATTCGAACGCAGCGACTTTCGCGTGATGGACGGATTGTCCGCGGCAACCGTGAGCTGCAGATGGTGGCCGGGGTACCCCTCGTGGCAGGCGATGATCGCGATGCCGGCGCGGGGATGTCCCTCGAGTCTCTCCCGCCGGGTCTTCTCATCGTCGTCCGCCGAGGGCAGCGTCACCCAGAACCGTCCCTTACGCGCTGACTCGAACGGCGCCGCTCCGACATATGCCGCGTACGGATACGTCGGCCGCTGGAACTCGGGCATCGCCTCGACGACCAGATCCTCGCCATACGGCACGGTCGCGAGCTGCGCCGTCGCGACCGCCGCGCGCGAGCGCTCCATCTCCTGACGGTATGTGTCAACGAGCGCGTCCTCCGCGGGATGGTCCTCGCGCATCCCGGCGATCGCCGTGCGCCAATCCTGATAGCCGAGCTCGCGCGAGGTCTTGCTGAGGGCAGTCTCGGTCTCGCGGTAGAACTCCTCGCCCCATGCACCGAGCGAAGACGCGTCGTGATCGAGGAGCTCCTTCTCGCGAAGCCAGGCGTCCGTCGAGCGCCGTGCTCGTCGGGTGCATCGCCGGCGCGCCCGCGCGTAAGAACGAGGCGCCTGCCGGCACCGAGCGAAGCGCGACGTCGATCCATTCGCGTGGGACGAGGGTCGGATCGAGATTCGCCTCGGCCGCTTCGATGACGGCCGGGGCCTCGCCGAGACGCTCCGCGAGCGTTGCGACCCGCTCGGCGAGCGGCGCGTGTTCGCGCAGGAACGCGTAGTAGGCGCCGCGGGTGACCGCGTCGGAGTAGAGCGTGGGTTGGCGACGCCATCGTGCGAACGGACGGAGCGCGCGCTCGCCGCGCAGCTCCGCGAGGATCAGCTCGCGGTCGACCCGCTCATAGGGCGAGAGGTCGCTGTCCTCGACCGCCTCGAATCGCGCGAGCCACTCGTCATTGAATCGATCGCGCTCGCCAAAGCCCTCGGCGGTGAAATCACCCAGACGATGGTCGTGCTCGTGGAGACCCGCGATCGTCGCCGCGACCGGCTCGAGGGCGTAGCGCCCGTGGACAAAGTCGTAGGCGAGCTGGCCGAAGCGCGTGAGCTAGAGCGCTTGGCCGCAGTTCGTGCAGAACTTGGAATCGGTCGAGTTCGGACGGCCGCAATTCCGGCAATAGACCGTCGTCCCGGGCGCCGCCGTTGCCGCAGATGTGGTCCCCGCGGTCTGCGTGGCCTTCTCGTTCGTGGATTCGTCTCGGAAGCTGCGCACACCCTTGCCGAGCTGGCCGAGCACATCCGGGAGCTTCCCGGCGCCGAAGACGATCAGCACGACCGCCAGGATGAGCAGGAGCTCCGGACCACCGATATTGGGCATCGTTGACTCCCTCTCGCGCGCCTGGTGAGGCGCCTCGATTCCATTCCAGTTTAAGCACCTCAGACGAAGAGCCCGTTGAGGAGTCCGAGGAACAGCGGAATGACGACGAGCAGCATCAGCGCCGGCAGGTAACAGAGCACCAGAACGAGCATCAGACGGCCCTCGACGCGGCCCGCGGCATCGAGGCTTCTTGCCCGCTCGGAGGCGCGCAGGCGTTCGCGCTCGTCGCGGAGGACGGTGAGCGCGCCCCGGCCCAGATCACGCGTCCGCTCGAGTTCCTGCGCAAGGTGCGCGAGCGCCGTCAGCCGAACGGACGATGCCTCGTGGGCGAGGGCGCGAAAGAGCGGCGCGCCAAGGGCGTACGAACGGGAAGCGGCCGCCATGGCAGCGTCGACCAGGACCGAGCCGACCCCACGCTCAGCCACGGCGACCAGCGCGGACTCGACCGGACGCCCGCTCGCGACGAGCGCTTCGGTCAACTCGACGAGCACGACGAGTGCGCGCTCCGCCTCGCCACGACAACGAGCGGCCGCGCGCTCGACATAAAGCGTGGGAGTCACGAATCCCACATATGCCGCGGCGACGACGAACGCGCCGCCGATCGGAAGCGCCGAGCCGACGGCTGCGACGACCGCGGCCGCGACCAGCGCCGAAACGAACTTCGCTCGAAGCAGATCGACCTCGCTCCAGCCGAGCCCGCTCCGCGTGAGCTCCCGCGTGATCAGCCACGAGTGGACGCGCGAGTTCGCCATCGGTCGCGGCGAGATCAGCGCGAGTCGCCGCCGGACCGTCGAGGTTGGCCGGCTCGCGAGGATCGTGGCAGTCACGGCGCATGTGGCGAGCAACGCGCCTATGACGATCAGCGCACGACCCCATCCACCGCGCGACGGCTCGCGACGATGCCGATGAGCTCGAGCGCGATCGCGGCGGGCACGAGGATGGTCCGGCCGATCGGCGCCGAGAGCGTGACGCCGAGCGACGGCACCGTGGCCGCGAGGTACGCGGCGATCCCGGGTACCACCGCGGCGAGCAACATCACCTGGGATCGCAGACCGCTCGTCCGCGCGCGGATCTCTTCATCCAGACGCTCTTCGAATGCAAGCCGGTCCGTCACGGCCGCCACGAGCGCTCCTGCGCGATCTGCCGGTAGTCGCAGCGTGACCCCAATGGCGAGGGTTTCAAGCGCCATTCGCGCCCGTCGGTCCTGTGCACCCGATGCAGCGGAGCGGAGTGCTTCGTCCAGCGGCGCACCAAGATCGAACGCCCGTAGTGCCTCGGCGAAGGGTCGACGCGCGATGGGGTCCTCGCTCGCGTCGATCCCGCGGCGAAGCGCCTCGGCCAGCCCGCCTCCCGAACGCAGCACCGCCTCGGTCCCGCGCAGCAGCCGAGTGGTCGCGATGCGCGCACCTCGCGCGGCGGTCTCCGCACGAAATCGGATCAGGATGGACGGCCCGATCAGCCCGACTGCGGCCACCAGCGCGGGCTGCCCGATCGCTGGCGCGACCACCAGCAGCAAGACGAGCGTGAATGCGCCCCGTATTCCTTCCCATTGCCAGAGCGGGCGCCGCCACCCACCGTCCGCGAGGGCGCGCGCGTCGGGATGACTTACGCGCGGTAGAGGCCGGCCCCCGAGAGGGACGAGCAGCGTGCACATCACGGCGAGCGCCACGGCGAGGGCGCCGGCGATTGTGATCACCGGAGGCGGCCGCGCAAGCGCACCGGCATACGCACGTCGTGCTCACCCGCGTGCCAGAGGGACGCGATCCCGTTCTCTTCGACCGCGGCGATCTCGCGGATCGAGCGACCACCGGAACGCGCGCGCGCCACGTGTACGACGATGTCGATCGCTTGCGAGACGTGGCGTTCGATCGCGGCATCGGCCAGCTCGCCGGCGCGCGCCAGAAGAAGCTCGAGCCGGGCGAGCGCGCCCGCGGCGGAGCCTGCGTGAAGGGTCGTGAGCGAGCCCTCGTGGCCGGTGCTCAGCGCCTCGAGGAGGGCCGAGGCCTCGCGCGGCGTGCGGACTTCGCCAACAAGGATCCGATCGGGACGCATGCGCAGTGCGTTCGCGACCAGATCCGCGATGCCGATCGCGGCACCATCCCGACCCGGCACGCACTCGAGGTGAACGACATGCGGGTGAGGGAGAACGAGCTCGTTCGTGTCCTCGATGACGATAAGCCGCTCCTCGCTCGGGATCGCCGCGGCCAGCGACCGTAGCAGCGTGCTCTTCCCTGATCCGGTCGCGCCGCTCACGAGCATGCTCGCACGGGCCCGGACGCACTCATCGAGCAGGTCCGCCGCGGTCTCGTCGAGGCCTTCCGCGGTCCAGGATGGGCGCGGGCCACGCAACGGCACCGACACGCTGCCGAACTTGCGAATGGAAAGGCTCGGCCCGCCGACCGGTGCGATCACCGCGTTGGCGCGGCTGCCGTCGCGCATCCGTGCGTCCACGTACGGACGCTCGAGGGTCAGCTCCCGGCCCACGCTCGCCGCGATGCGATGCGCCAGCTCGGCGACATCCTCGGGTTCGCGGAATGCGACCTCGGCGCGCGAGAGGCGACCGCCGCGCTCGACGAAGACGTCGTCAAAACGGTTGACCAGAACATCGGTGACCTCGGGATCGTCGAGAAGCGCCTGCAACGGACCGAAGCCGAAGAGCTCGGCGCACAGAGCGTCGAGCTCGCCGTCGGCGACCGGGACTCGGGCGGCGGCACGGACGCGCTCACGAAGGAGAGCGCGTCGCGACGGATCCGTGTAGAGCGCGAGCAAACCCGCGGGATCCATGCCCGCCGCGACTTCAGCTCGCACGCGCGCGACCAGGGCGGGGTCGGTCACGCCAGCGCGCGCAGGAGCGAGTCGATCGCCCGCAGAGTCCCCGCCCGCGCGGCGAACGAATCGTCAGCAAGATAAGCGTCGTGCGGGACCGCGGCCAGCAGCGGAAAGCCGACTCGCTCGGCGATACGCGCCGCGTCTTCATCCGCGGCCCCGACCACCACCAGGCCGATCGCGCAGGGCGCGCGCTGCAGCAGCGGCACCGCGCAGAACGCGGCCTGAAGCTGAGCGGAGCGCGTTCCGGTCACGAGACAGAGTCGATCGAGCGCCGCAAGGACCACGGGATCCAGCGCGTCCGCGCCCGCACCCAGATCCAGGATCGCGGCACGTCCCGCGGCACAGGTCCGCACGAGCTCGTTGACGCGCGCCGCGTCGAAGGTCGCGTGCAGCGACGGCGCGCCTGGAAGAAACGAGACCGCTGACCAGCGCGAGACGAGCTCCTTCTCCCGACCCGGTTGCACAAGGGCATCGGCGATGCTCGCCGCGGTCAAACCGGCGCGAAGCGCAAGCGCCGGCGCCCAACGGTCGAGATCGATGAGTAACGGGGGCTCGCCGCCGGCCGCGGACCGATGCGCGGTCAGCGCGGCGACCGTCGTCGCGCCCGCACCCGCCGCGAGCGACCAGAATCCGACACGCCTTCCTGGACGCAGGGCCGCCGGCCGCGCCAGGACGATCGGTGCAAGCGGCTCCGCCCGGCCGGTGGCTTCACGCATGAGCGAAAGCGCGACTGCCGCGACCGGCGAGGCGTCCAGCATCGAACGGAGGCGACTCAACCGAAAAGCCATCGCGCGAGAACACCCTCTCTTGCGAAGACGCGATGCTCCGGCGGCGTTATGAGCGCTCCGACATCGAAGACGATCGGGCGGAGGACCCGCCGAGCCTGGGCCGAGCGAAGCACGTCGCGCGTGCTCCACGCGCGACGCCGCCAACCGATCGCCGCGTCTTCGCCACGGAGAAGACTTCGGGCGAGAGCGCGGTCCGTGGAGCGCGGTCGCCGACGCCAGCGCGAACCGAGAAGCCGCCTGGTTTCGGAGCCGACTGCGAGGGCGCGCACATGAACGAGGTCGAGCGCGAGCGCCGTCCGGGGCAGCGGCGTGAGGTCTCGACCGATCGCCGCCCGCGTGCCGGGCCGCGGGGCAAGCGCAGTCAGGACCGCGGAGGCTCGGACGCCGGCGAAGGCGAGGAGGCGCTGGGCTCCGGCGGCCTGTGGATCCTCCACCTCGACGAAGACCCCATCGGGCATGCGCGCGAGCGTCGCGGTTCCAATGCCCGCAATGGCGCCATCGACGTCGCCGTCCGCGACGCGTTCGCAGCGCAGGACGGCCATCAGCGCGAACCGACGAACGCGAGAATGAACGTGCTTGTTGAGATGCGGTCGGCGAATCGGATCTCATCGGCAGGGTCGATAGCGATGACGACGCTGCCGATACGATCGGACACGTACGTGCTCGAGCTCTTCGCGATCGCTCCCCCGAACGGTGCGCCGGTGTCGGACCGAACGTCGAGGACCATCGCGGCCTGCACGAGCAGCTCGGTGACACGGCCCGCGGGCGCGCGACCACCGACCGGTACGGCGAGAACGTCGACGCGCGCGCCGGGTGCCAGCCCGCCACCCACCGCCTGCGCAGCGCTCATCGGCAAGGCGACCGCGCGCATCCCTCGCGGCAGCGCAAGGCCGGTATGGAACGCGGCCGCGTCATCCGCTAGCGCAGAGGCGAGCACGACTTGCCCGCGCCAGAGAGGCGCCCGGGGGATCCTGCCGAGCGCGGAAGCGACGTCAGCGACCGAGCCAGCCGGCACCGCATCCGGCGGAAGGGAAGCGATCGCGAGGTCGTCGGCCGTCAGCGGATGTGTCGCATCGAGGTCCCGTGCCGCGACGACGACCGGCGCGCGCTGGGTGCCCGCGTAGTAGAGGACGCCCGCGAGCAGGCCCGACGCGACCGCGAGCGCGATCAGCGCGCGCTGTCCGATCAATCCTGCAGCGCCGGCGAGCGAACGCTCACGGCAAAGCGCGCGTCAACGAGACGACGACCGGTTTCGGGGGTGTCGACCTCCAAGCGGAAGACGAGCTCGTATGCGGAACCGGGGGGAGCCAGGCGCGTCCACGACGTCCGGAACGGAGTGGCCCCGTTTCCCGACGTGCTCACCGCGTCGCCCGGATCGCCGGACGCGAGCGACCACGCTCGCACCGGTACCTCGCGGTCGCCGGCGAAGGCGCGGAGCCAGACCGAGACGACCCGTCCGCGCAGGACTTCGATCCTCGTGAGCGGAGCGCTGGCGGGCACGAGCGACAGACCCGGCCGGACCGTAAGCCGCGGCGGCTCGATGTCGCGCGTCTCGCGCTCGACGACGCCGGGCGATCCCGCGCCGGAGCAGCAACTCCCGCTCGGCGGCGGAGCGGTGATCTGGGACGGCGCAACGGGTACGGCAACCGGCGCGCTGGCGCGAGGCATCTCGGCGTTCGCCCTCTGCCGAGCGAGCTCCGCGTCGTCTTGAAAAAAGACGACGCTCACCGGCACGAAACCCTCGTTGGTCACGACGTAGTTCTCGTAATACGTTCCCGCGACCGCTCTGCCGTCGCCGAGCGCGGTCCGACCGTTGAAGGCCGCACCGTCGAAGCTGCTCGCCGTGCCGGTCCCGACGGTCTCGAGCACACGTGCGTAGCTGCCGGTGGATTCGTGGATGGTCGTCGTGCTGTACGTCGTGAGCGGTCCGCTCACCGTGACGACGTCGGCGACATACGTGTCGGTCACGTAATAGATGCCGGGCGGCGGCGCGATGAAGGGCGCCGGGTCCGCGCGCGGCGTGAACGCGGGCGGTTCGGGCCGGCGGGTCCACTCGTCGAACGGATCCCAGGCCGCCGCGGGCGACGCCCCTGTCGCGAGGAGCGCAAGCACGAGCGCGGCGGCACGAGGAATCATCGCGGTGAGCTCGCGGCGAGAACACCGACGGTCGTGACCGGCTGAAAAGCGAGCGCTCCGAAGATCGGCGTCCGCAGCGGGACATCGGCGGCGAGTCGTACCGCGGGTCGTTCGTACCGGGCGCCTGTCCGTGTGTCAACCGCCGGGGCCGAGGGATACGCGGCGATATCCGCTCGCGCGGCGATCTCAGGCGCGGAGCCGGCAAGCAGCGACTCCGAGAACTCGAGCTCGCGTGCGAAGTATTCGCGAGCAACGTCCTCGGCATCGCCGGCGAGCCGGAGCGCGCCGGTGCGTGCGAGCTCGGCATCGTCCTGGTCGTTGACGGCGACGAGGGTCGCGAGGTCCGCCGCGGCACGAACGCGCGCGGCAGCGACGCGAAGGGCCCCAAGCTGCAGCACTCCGGCGAGTACGGTCAACAGGAGCGGCAGCAGGACGACTGTCGTGACCGCCGCGCTCGCCCGGTCGTCGCGCAGCGCACTCACCGATTCACCTCTCCCCGCGCGATCGCGCTGGAACGAAGCGGGAGGGTCGTGGTGAAGAGGAAAGGGATCGCGACGCGATATTCGGAGCTGACCGATACGCGGACCGGCTCGCGCCAGCCCACACGTGCGGGCGCGATCTCGACAGTGACTCCGCCGGGATCGATGCCCGAGGCGCGAAGCTGTTCGGCGAGCAGAATACGAACCTCGAGGCCATCGCCCCCGATCTCCCCGGCGTACCGCGCCGCCTGGACGGTCGCGGCGTCCTGCGCCAGCCATCGCTCCAAAGCCGAGCCGAACTCGAGGATGGAGAAAAGCAGCGGGACGAGGATCGCCACCACGAGCGTCATCTCGAGGGTCGCGAGACCGCGTTCGTCCTTTGAGGCTTTCGTCAGCGCACCGCCTGCATCTGGCTGACGAGCGCCTGGAGGCGCGCGACCAGGCCGTCGCGAGACCACCGCTTTCGCTCGCGAAGAAACGTCGCCGCGACATCGAGCCCTCCCCAAAGGTGATGGGGAGAAGCTCGCGTCGCGGTCAGTTACGTGCGATGGTCCGTCGGGTCGGTACCGCGGTACCGGTGGGTCTTAGATCACCGCCGGCCGAGAGCCTTCTTCGCGGCGCGCGCGTCCTTCACGCCGAGCGCGAGCGTGGTGCTCTTCTTGCCTTGGCCGAGGACGTAGGCGGACTCGATGTTCACCTTGCCCTTGCCGAGCCGTGTCGCCGCGCGCGCGAGCGTGCCGGGGCGATTCGCGAGACGCACCTCGACGATCTTGCGGTCGCCTGAGATTCGGTACTTCTTCGCCTTGATCGCGCGACGGGCTTTTGCCGCGTCCTTGTCGTCCACGACGATGTGGACGGTCCCCGACCCGCCACCGGTCGTCGCCGCGATGCTCCGCATGCTGATCCCGGCATCGCCGAGGGCACCCGCGAGCACACCGAGCTGGCCGGCGCGGTTGGGCAGCTTGACCGTAAGTTCGACCGCCATGAGTCCCTCCCCGTTGCGTTTTGCGTAGGGAGTTTAGGCGCCGGGCCTCAGAGGGCGATCCGCCCCGGCCGCGCGATCGAGCGCCTGCGTTCGACGCGCTCCGCCCAGTGCATGGCACCGAACACGGTCAGGAAATAGCGGAGGCGCTTGCTGCGCTTGCGGCGCGCCTCGGCCTCGCTGTACGGGTAGCCGTGGGGACGGAGTAGATCACGGATTCGCTCCACGGACGGGTCCTCCTCCCAGCTCATATCCGAGGAGCCTGCGCCCGGTGGACCGATCCGACGACCGCGCGTGAAACGAACGGACTGTGACTCGCGAGACGTTTCTAGCGGGCTTTGGCGATACCGGTCCGGATCTGGGCCTCGCTGAGGGGTCCTCCGAGCTCGAGATGGCGGATCACGCCGTTCTTATCGACGAAGAACGTGCTCGGGAGGCTGAGCACGCCGAAACGCCGGGTCGTCTCGCCGTTGATGTCGAGCACCGGCTGGAGCCGGTCCAATCCCAGCTGCTCGAGGAACGACATCACCTTGTCGCCCGACTCCTGGAGGTCCACTTCGAGGAACACCACATCCGGCTCGGTCGTCGCCACGCGCTGAAGCGTCGGCATCTCTTGCCGGCAGGGCTGGCACCAGGTCGCCCAGAAGTTGATGACCACGGTCTTGCCGCGATAGTCGGAGAGACGGACGAGCTGACCACCGGGTCCGGTCCACTCGAAGTTCGGAGCGTTCGCGGAGATCCGGCCGCCGACACCTTCACCCTCGATCTGCGAGCGGACGACGCCGACCTCCGCCGTCGGCGCCGGTGTTCTTGCGAACGGGAGTGACGGCCAGACGAGCGCGACGAGCGACGCCAGTGCGATCACCCCGATCAGGATCGCGGCCAGCCACCGCGGCAGCGCCGTCGGCTCACGGTCCGGACGCTCCGCCGTGCCGACGGTGCTCACCCGAGGAGCGGCAGGAAGTTGAAGAATTGCGCCAGCTTTGCGAACTGGCCCGACACGAGCACAAGTCCCATCGCGATCACGAGGGTACCGCCCGCCAGATTCACCACGCGGATGTGCGCTGCCAGCCAGCGCGCTATCTGGCGCGCCCAGCCGATGCCGCCCGCCAGCAGCAGGAAGGGCACGCCCAGCCCGAGCGCGTATGCGAGGAGCAGGACCGCTCCCGACGCAAGATCCTCGTTCAGCAGGAGGGTCAGGATCGCGCCGAGGTACGGGCCGACACAGGGGGTGAAGCCGATCCCGAACGCCAGGCCGATGAGAAAGCTTCGCGTCAGCCCGGTGGTGCCACCCTCGAGTCGCAGATCGAGCTCGCGGGCGAGGAAGGGTATCCGGATGAGGCCGAGCATCTGCATCCCGAGGACGACCAGAAGGAGCCCGCCCGCGCGCTGAAGCCAGAAGACCATTTCACCGGAGAGCGCGCCGACGAGAGCCACGGCGACCCACAGGGTCGTGAAAAGCGCGGAGAAGCCGAACACGAACGCCACAGCGTGCGCGAGGGTACGCGCGCGCTGCGTCCCGGCGAGCGCCGCTTCGCCGGCCATGTCGACCAGGAAAGCCGGCACGAGCGGGAGCACGCACGGCGAAAGGAACGAAAGCATCCCGGCGCCGAATGCGATGACGATATTCAGACGATCAGCGTAGGCGTGAGGTCGCGTAGACGACCAGATCGAGCCCGTAGAAGCGGCCCGGGCCCTCGAGGCTCATAGCGCACTTCTCGGCGACGCGCCGCGAGCGAACGTTATCGGGGACGATGAGCGCGACGATGCGCGCGAGGCCGATCTCGTCGAATCCGTAATCGATCAGCGCGCGGGCGGCCTCGGTCGCATATCCCCTCCCCCACGCGCGCGGCGCGAGCTCGTAAGCGACTTCGACCTCGGGGCCCTTGCCCTCGACCGGAAAAAGACCGACCTGGCCCAGGAACTCGCCCGTCTCGCGCAGCTCGAGCGCCCAGAGCCCGAGGCCGGCAGGCTGGCGCGCGGTGAATGCCATCGTGCGTCCCAGCCGCTGCGCCGTCTCGGCGAGATCCTTCGACGGCGCGCTTGGCGTCCACTTCATCACCTCAGGAGACCCGAAGACGTCATGTAGCGGGACGGAGTCGGCGTCCCGGTATGGTCGGATGACCAGCCGTCCGGTCTCGAGGGGGATCGGCAAGCTACGCGATCGCTTGCGCGAGGTCGGCGATGAGATCGTCGACGGTCTCGATGCCGACCGAGAGCCGGATGAGGCCCGCGGGCGGCGCGAGCTTGGTCCCGCGGACCGATCCGTGCGTCATCGCCAGTGGGACCTCCACGAGCGACTCGACCCCGCCCAGCGATTCGGCAAGGGCGAAGATCTTGGTCCGTGCGGCCACACGCTTCGCCGACGCCTCCCCGCCGCGCAGCTCGAACGAAAGCATTCCACCGAACGCGCGCATCTGACGGCGCGCGAGAGCGTGCTGCGGATGCGTGGCGAGTCCCGGGTAGTTCACGCGCGTGACTTTGGGATGCTCCACGAGCCATTCCGCGATGGCCTGAGCGTTGGCAGAATGCCGGTCCATCCGCAGGCCGAGCGTCTTCGCGCCGCGCAGAACGAGCCAGGCATCGAACGGTCCAGGGACGCCGCCGGCGGCGTTCTGCACGAACGCGAGGCGGTCGCGGAGCTCCGGGTCGTCTCCCGCGAGCGCGCCTCCGACGACATCGGAGTGCCCGCCGAGATATTTCGTCGTCGAGTGGAGGACGAGATCGGCGCCGAGCTTCACCGGCTGCTGCAAATACGGGCTCGCGAAGGTGTTGTCCACGACCGCGACCGCGCGCGCTTTGTGCGCGATCTCGGCGAGAGCCGCGATATCGAGCACCTTGAGTAGCGGGTTCGACGGCGTCTCGATCCAGACCAGCTTCGTGCGCGAGCGCATGGCGCGGCGGACCGTGTCCAGCTTGCGCATGTCCACCGCGGTCAGGTCGATGCCCGCACGGTCGAAGACACGCGCGAAGAGGCGGTACGTTCCGCCGTAGACGTCGTCGCCCATGACCACGTGATCGCCCTTGGAGAGGAGATGCGCGACCGCGTCGGACGCGGCCATCCCCGACGCGAACGCGAGGCCCCAACGCGCGCCTTCCAGCGCGGCGAGGCAGGTCTCAAGCGCCGCGCGCGTGGGGTTACCGGTGCGCGCGTACTCGTAGCCCTTGTTCTTGCCGACGGCTTGCTGTGCGAACGTGGACGTCTGAAAGATCGGGACGACCACCGCTCCGGTCAGCCCTTCGGGATCTTGACCAGCATGTATGGCGAGAGTTTCGAATCCCAGCTTGCGCCCCGCGGTCTTCACGTCCTTGCCAGTATGCCGAGAATGCCGCGCTGAGCCGTTAGACGGCGTCGTGCCTCGATCGCCCGTTGCCCGAGCCGTTCCGTCGCTCTCGGTCGAGGAAGCTCGCGAGACGCTCGCT